>Ga0194060_10000479_pt1 | contig 29069 bp, 27 predicted proteins | sample SepL225m_MetaG_FD_163427 | JGI IMG/M metagenome (GOLD analysis project Ga0194060, IMG submission 163427) | Anoxic zone freshwater microbial communities from boreal shield lake in IISD Experimental Lakes Area, Ontario, Canada - Sep2016-L222-5m | ecosystem: Environmental > Aquatic > Freshwater >...
GGGTGAGTTGCCCAGGGGATCGGTTATGCACTGATGGAGGATGTGGTCATCCATGAAGGCATCGTACGGAGCAGCGATTTTACAACCTATCTGATCCCCGGTGCAATGGATCTGCCCGATACGATCTCGTCTGCCTGTCAGGGGCACGAGGATACCGGCCCCTTTGGCATGAAAGGGGTCGGGGAGGTTGCCATGAACGGCCCGCTGCCGGCTATCGCCAACGCCGTTGACGATGCCTGCGCTGTCCGTCTCTGTCACGCGCCGCTGACTCCGGAACGACTGCTGGCGGAACTGGAGAAAATGTCATGGAACTGATTTTCAGGCTGAATGGAAATGATATCCGCTCTGATCTGCCCGCCGACCGGCGGGTGATTGATCTGTTGCGTGAGGGTCTGGGGCTGACCGGAACAAAGGAGGGGTGCGGCACCGGCGAATGCGGTGCCTGCACGATTCTGGTGGATGGCATACCAAGATTGGCCTGTCTGATGATTGCGGCTCAGTTGGCCGGAACACGGGTAGAGACTGTGGAAGGTTTGGCGGCAACCCCGGAAGGGAAGCTGCTCCAGCAGGCATTTGTCGAGGAGGGTGCCGTCCAGTGCGGCTACTGCATACCCGGTATGGAGTTGGCTGCTGCGGCTCTGCTGCGCGAAGATGATAATCCGTCGCGGGACAGAATCAGGGAGGGGCTTTCGGGCAACCTCTGCCGCTGTACCGGTTATGTTAAGATTATCGATGCGGTGGAGCGGGCGGCCAGAGATATCCGCTGCTGCAAGGGGGGGGTATGAGAGCTGTCCTGATGCCACCATCCCTGGAAGAGCTTTTTTACCTGCTGGAGCGTCACCCGGATGCGTTGCCGATGGCCGGGGGAACCGATCTGCTGGTCAGGCTGCGTGGCAATGCGGTGTCGGATGAGCGCCCTCTGCTTGCCCTGTCCGGTGTGGGGGAGCTGCATGGAATCCGGACGGATGGAACAACCATCGCCATTGGTGCGGTGACGACATTCAGCCGCATCATTTCTGATCCCCTGATTGCGGAGCATGCACCGCTGCTGGCTCGGGGGGCGAGAACCATCGGCGGCCCGGCGGTCAGAAACATGGCGACTATCGGCGGCAACATCTGTACAGCCTCCCCGGCGGGTGATTCCCTGACGCCGCTTTATCTGCTGGCCGCAAAGATAGAGATCTCATCCCGTCAGGGAACCCGCCTTCTGCCGATTGAAGAATTCATCTTGGGTTCCGGGCAGACCGCGTTACGTGACGGCGAAGTTGTTACCAGAATCCTGCTGCCGAAGCTGGAGTCATTCCCCTGCCAGCATTTCGAAAAAGTCGGACGCCGCAGGTCAATGGCCATTGCTGTGACAAGCTTTGCCGGGATGATGCGGTTTTCAGGCGATGGTACGATTGAAGCGGCTCGTTTCGCCTGGGGCAGCGTGGCTCCGACAGTGATAAGGAATCCTCAGATGGAGGAGGAGTTGCTCGGCTCCCGGCTGGATTCAGGCAAAATTCGCCATGCTGCGCAGGTAGTACGCGACTCCGTATCCCCCATCAGTGACATCAGAGCCACTGCAGATTATCGTCGCAGCGTGGCCGGCAATCTGCTTATCCGGTTTCTGGAGGAGATTTGTGTCTGATAATTCCGGGTTGTTCTCCCCCGCTTTTCTGGCGGTCAATCTTCTGTTTGCCATGGTTACGGCAATTGCAGCACTTTTCTTCGCCTTTTCCGGATACCTCCAGCAGTTGGGAGTATCTCCGGCGACGGCCGGATTCATACTCAGCGCCGATGCGCTGGCGGCACTGATCGTCCAGCCGCTGATTACCCCCCTGATACATATCGGCACAGCGCGTCGCTGGCTTTTCGGCGGTTCACTGCTCCTGTCTGCCGCACTTTTCATGCTGGGGAGCGTCACCTCCGTACCGCTCCTTATTGCTGCACGCCTGGCGCAGGGGGGCGGGTTTATCTGTGTACTCTCTTCTCTTATGGTAATGCTGGTTCGCTTCATCCCCCCCGGAATGAGCGGTCGTGCCTTTGGCTGGTTCTCCCTTGTTCGCCTGGTTCCCTACGCGGTAATTCCGATGCTGTTCGATCTCTATAAATTCACACCGGCTTCGTTCGGGGTTTTGCTCAATACGGCCGCACTTGCAGCTCTTCTCCCGGGAGTGGCGCTGTTGTTTCCATTTTCACAGCAGCCATGCGACCAGGAAAATTTCCGTCCACCGGGCATGTCCGGTCTGGCTGAAAGTCTGAGTTCACCCCCGGTGCTGTTGCTGCTGCTTTCGGCACTGCTGTTTTATTGCGGTTATTCAACCATTTTCTTCTTTCTTAAACAGTTTGGCTCGACCCGTGGAATTGCCGGCACAAGCCTCTTTTTTACTATCGCAACGGCTGTGATGACAGCCGTCCGCCTCTTTGGCGGCGGTATGTTTGACCGATATAACAAGGCACTGCTCTCCGGAGCGGGATTGTTTCTTGTTGCCGGATGTTACGCGCTGCTGGCGATGTGTGATTCCAGCCGGATGTTTTTTGTCCTGGCCGGTTTTTGCGGTCTTGGCTGGGGGATTGCAGTGCCGCTCCAGGCTGCGGCCATGTTTGATATTTCCACCCCGTCCGCCCGGGCTATGAACCAGAATCTGCTGCTTGTCATGATGCAGGGTGGTTTCTTCATCGGGCCGTTTGCGGGTGGCCAGTTGATCTCACACTTCGGCTATTCGGTGCTCTTTGCCGTTCTTGGCGTAACTGCAGTGGGGGCAGGTTTAATGATGATGCCTCTGAAGTGTAAGCTGATCAGCAATGTTCCCCCTCTCCCCTTCGCTCCCACTCCCCTCTGATCATTTCAAAAAGTCTATTGCCACGATCAGTCAGGATCTTCATCCCTTCAAAATCAGGATCGACAAAATGTTTCTGCATGAGCAGGCCATCGCTCCCGAACCATATCGGCAGCAGACCGCCAAATGAGAAACCACACTGTCGCAACTGCTTTACAACCTGGCCTGACCACGGTTTGCCCAGATCCACGAAAAACTGGATAATGGCGTAATTCCCGTTTTGCAGTTCCTGCTCAATGGCAGCCACCTGCGTGACGATCCCCTCTCCAGGCGACATAACCGTGCATCGCGCAACTCCTGCGAAATCAAAACGCTTCACCTCTATCTCACCGCCGTTGCCGGAATCAAAATTATCAGAGGAGGTCAGTATTTCTCGATCCAGATTGAGACCATCCAGTATGGTGGTAAGCTCGTTGATGTATGGGAGTGGAAGATAGAGAGTTCTACGACAGTCTCTGTCTACCCGGAAATAAAAGATGCACCCAACCCGACCGTCGTAACTGTTTTCTATTTCATATGTTTTTCCGGGCATAAGGGCGGGTTCAACAGCAGTTTCGACTGCGCGGACATGTTTGGAATGTTTCTGGGTGATGGTATGATTGCATACCGCCTCGGCGTAAAGTCCATCTACCGGCCCCGTTCCGACAAGTTTAAACAGAAGCTCGTTGGCACGGAAATAAGCGATGCTGGAACGATACGCCGGCAGAGTCAGCCCTAAGCCGCATTCATAGAGATTAGGGTTGGGGGACGAGCTGCGATAGAGGGCGATATGGGAGATTACGTCACCTGAAGCTGTTCTGGCAACGGCACTTAAGATATTTCCCAGACGGTTTTCTTCAACCAGGCGTTCCGGAATATAGCAGGTGTCGATCGGGTAGGCATCTCCATAGACAGAGTAAAACAGTCTGGCAATTCCGGGGGCGTCGGAAGGTTTAAAGTAATCGATCGAATATTTTTCACCCGCCTGGACATTCCACGGATTCTCTTTGAGTAGTTTTATTGCTTCAACTTTTTCCATAATTTTAAATCCTGTACCGATATATATTTTCTCACAGGTGGGCAAACCTTTTTTAATTGGTTCAGTGATTAATCCGGAAAAGTTTCCTGAATATCCAGCACCATCTATAATTTGTTGACAACCAAACAGTTACGGATGTATTGTCACGCAGTTTTGATACTAATTCAGAGGAGGCACCCCATTGATCATATCTGTCATTAACCATAAGGGGGGGGTTGGGAAGTCGTGTATCACTACAAATCTTGCCCATGCACTGGCCATTCGCGGCAGGAAGGTGCTGGTTATTGATTGCGACCCCCAGTGTAACACCTCCTCTATTTTCACCCCTGAAACTGAAATCGATGATCCCAAAACTTTATATGATATTTATGCCGACAATGCCCCTGTCGATCAGTGCATTTATAAAACCACATATGACAATATAGACGCAATCAGAAACTTCCCGGATATAACTCATCTGGAAATAGAACTTTACAAAGACGCAAAAAAATCGTACCAGATACTGAGAAAAAGCGTCAGAAAACATGCTACCCAGAATTACGATATAACTTTAATAGACAACAATCCTTCACTGGGTCTTTTTACAATCAATAGCCTGATTGCAAGTGACTGTGCAATCATACCGATAGAATCAGGTTGCCGCTATTCACTGGATGGCTTTGTAGCCGCTCTCGAAGCGATCAACTCGATTGCGTCACGGGTTAACGCAGAATTACGTTTCCTCAAGGCTGTAATCAACAAGGTTGACTCCCGCACGAGTATCAGTCGCGCTTCAGTCGATCACATTCAGCGCAAATTTGCAGACAAGGTTTTTTCAACAATTATCAATACGGACACAAAAATCAAAGAGGCTGTTGCCTGTAAAACGACAGTGTTGCGCCACTCACCCAAAAGCATTGCCAGCAACAAATTTAAGGCACTCGCTAATGAAGTTATAGGACTCTTATAATGACAAAAGTTCGTGGAAATAAAGGGTTTGATGCCCTGTTTTCCCGGGTTTTCGACGAACCCGGTCTCAAGAATGCAGTTGGTAATCTGCATGATGATTTTTCTGCCCCAAAGGGGAAACGTTCATCTCATGTTCCGGATGAATTATCCGTCACCGGGGATATTCCTGCTGTCGCAGTCGCTGTTGTTGAAGAGCCTGCTGCGGTCGAAAAGCCGGTTATTTCAAAAACCAGGCTGCCCGCTGCAATCAAGCCCCCCGCCGCTGCCGAGGTCACGATAGAGCCGCCTGTAGCCCCCCCTCCTTCCATATCTGCAGGCTCTGTTGACGATGATGACGAGCAACTGGTTGATAGTTTTTTTGCGCGAAAAGCTCCCCCCCCCCAGCATACTCCGGTTGCGCCGGTTGTCACCGTTCATGAGCCTGTTGTCGCTCCGGCTGCTGTCGAACCGGTAGTCAACGTATCTAAACCTGTTGTTCCCATCCAGGAACCTGCTGTCGCTTCGGTTGCGGTTGAACCGGTAGTCAGCGCCTATAAACCTGTAGTTGCCATCCAGGAACCTGCTGCCGTCGTGCAGGAACCCGTTGTCGTTCAGGAACCTGTTGTTGTTCAGAAACCTGCCGTCATCGTGCAGGAACCTGTCATTACCATTCAGAAACCTTTTGTCGCTCCAGTTGCAGTTAAGCCTATTGTCGCTGCTCCTGCAGCCGCTGCTGCTGATGACGATGATTTCCTGATTGAGGACTTTTTTTCGCGGAAAGACAGGCGGCTCCCAAATGTTCCGCCAGCCGCTGCTGTTGCCCCGGTTGCGGTTGAGCGACCGATTCAGCAGGTTTATGCGAAGCCGGCTGTTGTAGAGAAACCGGCAGTCATCGCTGAGGTGGCCGCACCCGAAGTAAAACAGACAGGCACTCCTCTGCTTCAGTCGTCGGCAGAGCCACCAGCAGAAACACCGGCTCCGTTTACAGAGGATCAAGCCAGGATCCTGATGTTTCTGTATATTGTTGGCGGTGGTCTCACTAATGTGGATATTATTGTCAGAGAACTGGATATTGAAATTAGGGTTGTGCGCGAAGCGTTGCTTGCTCTGGTTACAGAAGGGTATCTATACTTACTGGACAAGAAGAGGATGGATGGCTACACCTCCAGCGGATTTACTTACAAAATGAATAACCACCTCTGCGCACTTTATGCTGCGGAGTTAAGAGGTGAAGCGGGCATGGCGGAGACGAAACCGTCAGCTTCATTCACCGGTCACTCTGGAGGACGACCGCTCGTCTTTAATAAAAGTATGATGGAAGTGAAAAAAGCTGATGTTTCCCCTCCGCCACCGGTCGTCCTTGATGGAGCGGTTGGTGCCTACTGGGAAGGGGAAGGTCTTGAAGAGTCGCAGGCCAAAAAGTGGTGCTCTATTTTTGGAGTAGAGACGGAGCAGATGAGCCAGCAACTTGAATGGGCGCGCTTCGACCTTGAAACAAACAAGCGCCGTGAAAATATAAAGAAGGATCTGGTAAGCTGGTTTTACGACCGGCTTATGATAACCGGCGGACTCTATCCACGTCCTTATAATTACCAGTCTGCAGCCGAGCTTCGCGCTGAGGCCATGCTGCAACAGATGGAACACGACCTGTCTGCCAAGGCGAAGTTTGCTGAAATGGAATTTGTTAACGCACTGCAGTCGTTTCTGGCTTATCCGGAGGCACCGCTGTATCAGGAACTGCTTGGGAGAGTCAACTCTGTTGCCTTGGATCAGTTGAAGGCTGGTGAAGATAAAGCGGCAGCGATTGACCTTGAGGCGTTGTTTAAAGTGCGCTGGGGTATGACAAATAATGACCCGACGACCTCCGCTGTCTCATTTGCCCTGAGCGGTCTGGGAAAAGAGCAGGTGGTAGCGTCAAAAAAAGCCGCCGCAGCGGACAAGCCGATAACTCTTGCAACCGGCTGGAATCTCGTTGGTTACGCCGGTGATTCTTCTCAGGCGGTAAGTCATGCCACCGCTTCCATCTCCGCTTGTATAGTGAGTATCTGGGGCTGGAGCAGAGGCCAGTGGCATTCATATGCACCCGCTCGACAGACAAACAGCCTGACCACATTCGAACCTGGTATGGGCTATTGGATCAATATGAAAAAATCGGCTGTCTGGACGATGCCGTGAACAAGTTACTCCCAGTGGCAACAAGCCGTACAGACCCGCAGCATAGCCGTTAACTTTCGGGGGCGCTTGTTGCCTTGATACATAATTGACGAAGACGACTCAAAGGGTCGACATGCACAGCCTCATAATCATTTCAAATAATCCCAAAGCAAAACTGATTCAAGATTCCATTCAGCCGCTGGTCGAGAGCAATATCACTCTTGTGACCGATTTTGAAGGTGGCCTGAATGAAGTACTAGATCAAAGCCCCGCTACAGTCATCATCCATGAACAGATTGACGGCGTCGCCTGTGACGCTGTAGTTCGATATGTCAAGCAGATGCTTGGCGCAGATGCGCCAAAATTCATCATGATTCGCGAAGAGAACAGTAAATCCAGGCCGACAAAGGGTCTCATCGAGGCATCTGTCGATCTGAACCAGGCTGACGAGTCGCTGGTGGCAGAGGTCAGCTCTCTCTTGAAAAGGATAGCCGATGGCGAGCAGATCATAGATGACGTTGCAGGTCCCCCGCTCAAATCTCCAACGCCGGACAGCAGGGTCGATACTCTTACAGAGGAAATTCCCCCCAAACATCCGGAACCGGCTGCCAATCCGTTGCGCGTTCTTCTGGTTGAAGACAACATCATCGGCCAGAGGGTTGCCCTCACAATTCTAAATAACCTGGGTTGCACCGTTGATATTGTTCCTGATGGTCAGAAGGCCATCAATGCACTTGAGCTGGTTAACTATGATCTGGTGCTGATGGACTGGATGATGCCGAGGCTGGACGGCCTGGAAGCGACAGCCAGGATTCGCGACAAACAGTCTAAAGTTCTCAATCATGACGTGCCGATCATAGCTGTAACCTCTAATAACAAGCCGGGAGACAGGGAGATCTGTCTTGAAGCAGGGATGAATGACTACCTGGCAAAGCCTATAAAGAGGGGAGAGTTGGCAGAGGCCATAGAAAAGTGGGTAAAGAAACCGGTCGCTGAACCTTTGCCTCCGGCCAGCGCAGAACAGGTGCCTGAAGTGCCTGAAGTGCCTGAAGTGCCTGAAGTGCCTGAAGTGCCTGAAGTGCCTGAAGTGCCTGAGCCGCAGGTGGTAGAGCAGGCTGAACCGGTAGAACAAGTAGAGCAGGCAGAGACAAAGCGCCCATCGAAGAGGAAAAAACCGGCAAAATCGGCAAAAGCCGAGGATGCCGAAAAAGTTGCTGATACCGCAGAAAATGACCCCGCCGCCCGACAGCCGCACGTCCTTCTCGTCGAGGATAACCTCATCGGTCAGAGGGTGGCGCTGACAATGCTCAACAATCTGGGTTGCAAGGTCGATGTTGTTCCGGATGGTCAGAAAGCGATCGCTGCGCTTGAGTCTATAAACTACGACATGGTTCTGATGGACTGGAATATGCCGAGGATGGACGGCATGGAAGCAACCGCCCATATACGCGGCAACAGGTCAAACGTTCTCAATCATTCTGTGCCGATCATCGCCCTGACCGCCAACACAAACCCGGGAGACCGTGAAAAATGCCTTAATGCCGGAATGAACGACTATTTGCAGAAACCGGTAAAAAAAGCATATCTGGCTGAGGTTATTGAGAAGTGGCTGAAAAACCCGGTTGTGGGCGATTCTCCTGAGGAAACCTCTTTGGAACCGGATTTGGGGCAGCAGGAAAAAGAGGCAGATCTCCAGGCAGCACCTGTAAGTGATGAACCGCTCTCTACTCTGGCCACCGAACCGCCACCCCCTCAGATCAACGAACAGTTGGAGGATTCTCTCCGCAGGGTTGCAGATTTGGAGCAGACCATTGCAGAGAAAAATCAGGAGTTGGAGTCTGTCAGAGAAGAACTGCAGACGGAAAGTGACAGACTGCAATCTCTTGAAGAGGAGTTGAATCAAGCCAGGTTGGAGGCTGAATTTGCCGAAAACCAGGCAGAACTAGCCAATGAGCAGTTACAGGCTGAATGTGCGGGACGCAAAGACGCTGAAGATACGTTAAGCATGGTGAGGGCGGCAGCGGAGTCTGCTGACAGTGAGGCTGAAACTCTTATCAAAGAGATGGAGGCGGAACGTGATGAATTGAAGCGATTGATGAGCAACCTCCAACTGACTGCAGCGGAACGCCCATCAGAGCTGCATGGGACGAACGAGCTATTGAAAGCAGAGCAGGCTGCTCGAAAAGATGCCGAAGAAAAACTGGATAAGGCCATGCTTGCCGCTGAGACGCTCAACAAACAGGTTGAAGTTGTCAACGAATATCTGCAGATGGAGCGTGAAGAGCGGAATCTGCTTGAACGCAGGCTCGATCATGCTAATGCACGAGCCGAATTCCGCACACGCCTTTTGGTCTTTCTGCTCTCTGCTATTACCGTATTGTGTGTAGCCGGTGGATGGTATCTGTTCAATTATCAGCCCCAATCGGCTCCGCTAGCGGATAGACCAAAAACCACACCAGCAGCAACGCAGACAAAGACAGCACAGACTTCTCAGACAAATCAGACAAATCAGACAAATCAGACAGCTCCAAAAACTCCAGCAACTCCAGCAACTCCAGCAACTCCAGCAACTCCAGCAACTCCAGCAACTCCAGCAACTCCAGCAACTCCAGCAACTCCAAAAACTCAAACACCAACGCCCAAGGAGCCTCCCGCTGCAGCTTCCTCCACTCCCTCCACTCCCTCTTTCGTTTCGCTACGCGGCCGTGACGGCAAATTTTCAGCCGCGAATCCTGGATGGGAACGGTATGTCGATGCAAAGCATGACATTCGCATCTTCCGGGAGGGGGAGGGTATGAAGGCGGTTCAGGTTATAGCCAAGAAAGATCAAATGATATCAGAATCGTTTATGCGGAGCGCAGTACGTGAGGTGGCGGGCAGTAACGACTACAAACCTCTTTCCAATGAGATAAAAGAGGGATATGTGATCCAGCGCAACAGCATTGACTCCAGGTCAAAGCTTATCGTTTACCACAAACAACCGTCGAGCAACATCAGCGCCTTCGTCATACAGTTTGAATAATAGCAGCCAGATACAGCAGACATTAATAGCCAATAGTTCCCCGGGAGCAGATACCGATATGCCAACAAGACCTAAAGAGAAAAAAGAGACGGCTCCTAAAGATACCCCCACCACTAAATCAGATCCGGAAGTTGAAGAACCCGAGGTTGCTTCCAAGTCTGAAACAAAGAATCTGCTTGACTCCGATCCCCCGCCAAAGGGGCATAAGTGGCACGAGATAAAGAGTATCCTGGAAAAAATGAAGGAAGATATTCTGGTCGAGATCGGAAAATCTGTGAAGAACGGTACAGATGCCGTCGCAACGAATGAACCGGGCGGAGATATCTACGATCAGGCTTCATCCGAGCGTGATCGAGAGCTGGGACTGTTGCTGGGGGATCGTGAACGGGAGAAGTTGCACAGCGTTGATGAAGCACTGCTCCGTATTGTGGAAAACGAATACGGCATTTGTGAAGAGTGCGATGAGGACATCCCGTTTGGTCGGCTTAAAGCGATGCCCTTTACCAGGCACTGTGTCAAATGCAAGTCTGATCTGGAAAAACTTCAGGCACAAACCAAGCGCTTTGAGGAAGATCGAGCCTACAGAGAAATTCCGCTCGGTTCGGAGGAGGAAGATGTCTAGCGGAAAGTTTTTCCGGCAGTGAATACGCTGGATAACCTGAGCAGCGCCCCTTTTCTTACTTCCATTGCGTGATATGGGCATAGTTCCCGGCAGCACCAGCAGCGAATGCAGCGCGCATTGTCAACCGACAGCGCGCTGTTTTTTATTTTTATAGCTCCAGGGGGGCAGGCGTCGCGACAGACACCGCAGAGTATACACTTTTTATCGTTTGCCAGAGGGAACGAGGTAAGATGCCTTTTAAGCATTTTTTTCAGAAAGTCTGGGAGGCCGAATTGTACGTCGAGACCGGTCGGAAGACGAAAGTGTGAGCCGACCACTTTGTCAAGAGGGGTGCCATAGATCAGAATATCGTCAAGCATTGAACCTGGCAATCTCATGCTTACGGCTTCCCGTTCGATATACAGAAGGTCAGGGGGTATCCCGGCTATTTTCCCCGCCACCAGATCAACCGCTACAGGATTTATTCCCGCTATTAAAACTCCGAGTTGGACAGGATCACCGCTCCCCGGCCCGTTACCCTCCATCGCCAGAATTCCATCAACAATATTCAGAACCGGTTTCTTAATAAGATATATTTCGAGCAGCAGCCTCGCAAAATCCTCCCTGGATGTACCAGCCTTGAGATGCCACCCGGCCTTTTCTATCCCTACCACAGCCCCGAACAGGTTTTTGACCGCACAGGTCATGGTCATCATTTCATGGGTTTTCAGTTTTGGAAGATTTATGATCTTGTCAGCCTGCCAGTATGCCTGTGCCAGAGAAATCCGCCGGAACCTGCCGGTGCCTTGAATTTCCAGGGTTTCGTCAAACCCTGCCAGCTCAGATCCACTCTCCTTCGCAGCAGCGGCAATGCCGGATCTATCTGCTACACTTCTGAAACTGCCGATCCCCGGACTGTCGCCGATAAGCACTATACCGCCGGCATTCTTAACCATTTCCGCGACAACCCGTACGATCATCGGGTGTGTGGTAACCGCCTGCTCCGGCGATCTGGCTGATAACATATTCGGTTTCAATAGAACGTGATCACCGCTATTGACGAAGGCTGACATCCCCCCCAACGGCTCCAGGAGCCTGGATATTTCGCGCAGTACACTTGAATATTCGTAACTGTCGCACATGGCTATGCTGATCGCTTCCATTTCAATCTCCACGAAGAAAAAATGATTCGGTGTGACAGGGCTACACCAGCTCCTTCTTCCAGGCTGTCACCTTCTTCTGATACTCGGAGAGGAGCTTCTGGGCCGCTTTGTGATCCTTTGCTTCGGCCACGATATGGACGCAGGGGGTATACTGATCCGGCAGCACCAGCGCCCACTCTTCACCGAACTGAACCTTTATGCCGTCTATAAAAGTGGCATCCTTATCCAGACTGTCCTCGCTCATTCTGCGCATGATGCCCCCCTTCATCTCCCAGGGACAGGGAATATCTGTCTGAAGAAATGCTCGAACCGGAACTTTTGCGAGCCCTTGCGACAGCGGTATGCCACATAAAGCAGCCAACTCCATGAGCCGTGCTATGGTAAACATGCCGTCAAAAGCTGCCTGGAACCGGGGAAAAGCAAAGCGACCATCGGTGGTACCGGTTAAAACTATCTCCGACGAAGAGGCTACCTCCAGCATAGCACGGTCGGAACTCTTCGTACGGGTCACCTGGCAGCGGTACAGCCCCGCCATCTGCTCGATGGTTGAGGGTGCCTGCACCGGGACAGCAATGGTACCCTTCTGCCCCGACTGCATCAGGAGAGCTGTGGTAAGGGAGAGCAGCTCTACACCGCTGTAAATCCGCCCGGTTTCATCAACCAGCGTGATTCCCTCGGCGGAGGGGTCAAGCCAGAAACCGGCTTGGGCTCCGAGCGACGAGACGATCGTGGCCAACTGTTTCAAAGCCTCATCCTTCTCCTTGACCGGCACTCCCCGTCCTTCGTCAACGTAGGCGTTAAGGGCGATGACCGAGAAGCCGAGCTCGTTAAGGAGCTGTGGAAGTGTCTGACTGGCCGGGGAAAAACTGAAATCGACGACAACGGTAAAAGCCACTTTTTTGAGAAGTTCACGATCCAGACTTCTCAGGAAACCTTCACGGTAAAAGTCTCCAACATTGTTGATATCGGTGATAACCCCCGGCTCGGTGTGATGAGCCCGGCGGAAATTCTCCTTGAAAAAGGTGCGTTCCACGTTCTTTCCCATGTTGCTGGAAAAATCAAGCCCGTCACCGTCCAGAAAAACAATCTCCAGCAGAGCCGGATCATCCTGAGCCTGACGGAAATGCACCCCCCCGACTTCGCCGAAGGTCTTCAGTTTGTAGCGCAGCAGCGGGAGTGAGGTCATTTTCATGTCACGCACGTTGATACCGGCAGAAAGCAGCCCCCCCATGAAACAGCGCTTGAGCATTCGGGATGATGGGGAAGAGTCGCGACCCCCCAGCACAAAACTCCCCTTCGGCAGAGATGTGCCGTAGGCGCACCCCAGCTTGGCACAGAATTCCGGGGTCAGCTCCATGTTCGAGAGCCCCTTGATGATGGCTCCCTCAAAGAGCGCCTTCTTCCACTTTTCCCCCCAGATCATATTGGATGTTACGGTAGCCCCCGCCTCAATGGTCTTTTTGGGCCATATTTTGACATCGGCCTTGATATGAGCCTCATCACCGATAGAGGTGTCATCAGCCACGATAACACCCTCCTCAAGGGTCACCCCATGGCCAACCCGGACGTTCGAACAGATCACACTATCGGTGATCTTCGCCTCTTTTTTTATATATGAGTTGTCCCAGATGATGCAGCGATTCAGTCTGACACCGGCTTCAATAGTGCAGTTGCGGCCGATGACCGAATCCTTGATACGCACTTCTCCCAGCACCTGGCTGTTGTCTCCGATCACGACCGTGCCTTCAACACCGCCAGCCTGCTCCAGCTTGACATCGGCGCCGATACGAAGATCCTTGCCGACAAAATCCTGCTTAGGTTCATCTATTTTGAGATTGATCTTCCCCTTGAAGATGTCGTGATACGCCTCGCGATAGGAGTCGGTATTGCCGATATCACGCCAGTACCCTTTCATCGTCACACCGAACAGGGCATCTTTCTTTTTCAGCATGAGCGGAAAAAGATCCTGCGAAAAATCGAAGTTTTCACCCTCCGGAATATACTTGAAAATCTCCGGTTCAAGAACATAGATGCCGGTGTTAATGGTGTCGGAAATGACCTCCCCCCACCCCGGTTTTTCCAGAAACTGGGTAATCCGCTTCTCCTTGTCAGTGATAACGACGCCGAACTGGAGCGGATCCTTGACCGATGTCAGCGTGATAGTAGCTTTAGCTTTGTTGTCAGCATGAAAATCTATGATCTTTTTCAGATTGAAGTCAGTTAGAAGGTCACCGCTGATGACCATAAACCGCTCATCCAGAAACTTTTCGGCAGCCTTCACCGCACCGGCTGTCCCCATGTCCTGCAAGGGGGTCACATATGTGATCCTGACGCCGAAATCGGTTCCGTCACGGAAAAAGTTTTTGATGTAGTACGGCTGATGGTAGAGGAGCATCACCAGATCGGTGATATCGTACTTTTTCAGAAGCTCGACAATGTGCAGCATGATCGGGCGATTGAAAAGAGGGATCATAGGTTTGGGCATGCTGCCGGTAAGCGGCTGGATGCGGGTGCCAAAGCCGCCCGCCATGATGACTGCTTTCATGTTGAACTCCTCCTGATCAGGATCATTTTACCTCATGCTGATTTGAAAAACCATTCCCTGTAAGGGTTCACGAATGCTGATTGAGTTCCGTGGGTTGCCGTATTTTATAAATTGTAATAGAGACATAGCTGTAAACGGCATTACCGAGCTGAGCAAACTTCTTCTCGTTTAGATTGGCAAACTTTTCCTTCTCATATTTACCTACAATTACGTATTTCACGCCGTATTTTTCAAGCAATCTCTTGGTTTCAAGACTGTTATCAGACTCATATATCGCTTTGATATCGTTTACACGCTGCCCAAGTTCCGGGACATTCTTGGATCCCCTCCAGGTGAACTCATGCGAATACCATCCAAGAACAGTGGGATAACCGGTGCATACTGAAATCCTGTCATAGTTGGAGTAGCTGTCGCCATATGATTCCAGAATTACCGGTTGCCCTTTTACATTTCTTTTCAGCCAATTAGCGGCCTGCACATCATCAAAGTATTTCTCATTCAATGCAATTTCCAAATCCAGCCCCCGGTATTTTCTCAGGCTGTTATACGCCTGGCCAATTCCCCATATTGGAAATAGAAGCACGGCACCAAGTAACAGAGTTATGAATATCATTAAAAAGTAGTGTCTGTATTTTGTTCTACTAATAGCAAAAATTCTGACGATAATATATCCGATGACTATGTCAAACATAATAAATGCTTGAAGAACAACTTTCCATGTAGTGTTTGCCCTGTAGAAATCAGACCTGTTAACGTCTTTTTGATAAATAATCTCAGGTATAAACACAAGCCCGATAGCACAGATGCACATAAGGAGCGTAAATGCATCGGATCCTTTTATATTGGAGATATATTTGATTGCTTTATTATCGGATATTTTATGAGTCGCATTTACGCCTAAGTAATGGGGTTCAGTAAAAAAAATATATACAAAAAACAATGTGGCGAAAAAAAATTGATAACCCCAGACAACAGATAATTGATAAATGTACAATGGTGAAAACAGATGCAATATGTTGGTAAAATACACCCCCGAAGTCGGGTTGCTGAAATTTATGAGAAAAGGCGTTATAAGTAGAAGCGATAGAACAGGCAGTCTTACCCACTCAATTAGTGCAATGCGGAGAGAATTAAAGCTGTAACCATGGTTTGATAGCCTTGTATAGAGTACTACGACGCCTGCAACAGTCGAATAAATAGGAAAATCCCATGCATTTGTCATAAAAATTATGGCCAAAAAAAGAATCAGGAGAATATGCTCAGGCGAAAACTTATACCATTTATCCGCTTTTTGGAGAGTCAAAGGGCAGGTTATCGCTTTGAACATATACGCCAACAGTATTGCGAGAAAAGTTAGTATAAAAATTATATCGATAACCTGAGCGTGTAGATCACCAAGATTAAAGGAATATGCGGGAAATTCTGTAATCGTTTTGTCGTCAGTCGGTGGGAAGTTTCCTATAAAACTCCTGGGATCCGCGTAGTAGTAATGTTTCACTTCTCCATGATAGATGCCAGTTTTTTTAAAAAACGGCAACAACACTGCATATATCAAAGTGTGCAGATTACCTCCGAATACGAGAAGCGAAGCAGATACAAATCCGGAAAAAATCACCTTTGACTTTTTAAAACTGCCGTACAGATGTGTAAGATTTGCAGTCAGTGAAAAAGTTAGTAAAAACCCAAAGCTGAACAGAGTCACAATGGCGAGGTTGTATGAGATATTCGTCGGAATACGACTGAATCTGGACAAGAAGGCAAACAGATACTGGCCATAATAATAATAGTTAGCAGGTTTCCCTGCATACCACATATCTACGGGTGGCATATACGTCGTGTTCAGAAGCGTATTCAAAAATGCATAGTCCATCGGCATTTCAACGCCACTTCCGGGGTTTTGACCTTTAACGAATGAATAAAATACAAAGCACGATAGAAATAATGCCTCTTGAAACAAGACAATTTGCAGGGTATCCGAATCTTTGGCCACAAGATTGAAAACAGTTTTGTAGCCCTTCAATAATACGTAGATTACTGTAAAAACAATTGCTATTAATAAATATATCGATATTGAATTGAAAGGCAGTATTTTTAGTGAAGAGAGTAGCCATATGAGAAAAGTTAGTATTACCAGACCAACTGTTTTTGAATAAATGTAACCTCTATCAAAAAATGAATCGAAAACCTTTACGGTTAAAGGCAAAAAAACAGACCCTATTACCAGTAATGACAACCACCATATAGCCACAAATAAGGTGTCTCCGCCGATAAGAAGAAGAGAAAACAGAAAAATTATGGGAAACAAAATTGGATATAATAATTTAGAGTTCACAGTTGGAGCCTCTGAAAAATATTAACTAATTCAACAGTTGACGTATTTTCGTCTTATTTTAAAAATATCCAGGATTATCCTGAATAATTCGGAAAGAATATCAACTTTACTGCCTCCGACGTCTTTCCACTCTTGAAGAGGGTATTCGATGATAACATTCGCTTTTAATCTCAATAGAATCTCGATATCAAAAATCCATTTGGAAATAAACGTCTCAGAAAATGCCGTGTCGATAAGTTCTTTCTTGAAAAACTTTGCTCCGCATTGTGTGTCATAGCAATTGCCAATGCCGATTAATTCACTTGTTACTGTGGCAAAAAGACGGCCAAGCAGGTGTCTTTTCAATGATCGTTTGATATTACCTCCAAGTCTCTTTACTCTGCTCCCCCATATCGCATCTGCTTTGCATGAAAAAATATCATTGTAGAGAAAAAAATAGTCAATCTCCCATAAAGGAGTTGACAGGTCTGCGTCCATAAATCCGACCCACGCAACTTTCTCACAAATTGGAAGTGTTTCAACAAAAAGCATGCCGCGTCTTACAGCTTCAGCCTTTCCGGAATTTTTATCAAGGTTCAGTACGTACATATTTGTGCTTAAATTTTTGCAAAGCATATCGTACGTATTATCAGAAGAGCCATCATTTACAAAAACAAAATAGAGGTTTTCCCTTTCAAATGACTTGAACTTGTCGATATCCAATCTTTTCTCTTCGTTAAAACAGGGTATAACAACGCAAATACCGTCCGTCATTTTCTCCTCCTGCAGTTATTTCAAGCTGTTATGTCATTTAATTTCGTAGACGTCTATTTTTGCGGATCGCGAAACATTTTTCAGCCGATCCCGCCAGGGAGGATCGAAAACGCCGTACTTCTTCCTCTCGTTATCACCCCAGTAGATGTGGGTAACCCCTATATCACGAGCCAGGTTCAGTCCGTTTATCCGGCCTTTAAGCAGGTCTTCAAGCTTACTTTCCCTTATCGAATAATTGATGCCGTGTGACCACAGATGCCCGGGGTAAGACATGGCAACTTTTGCCCCCCAGAAAACAGCCGGATGATTTGGAATCGGATCTACCGCCAGTACGGCATCCTTTGGTACATTACTTAGTGCCAGTTTTGATTCTTTTATATCTTCTGTTCTATAAAGTTCCACACCAGAATTGTTGCCTGGCAGAGAAGATATCAATGACACCGCTCCGGGGAAAAATGCAACAACGCCAATTGCAGATAACGCCAAAGGTCTAAGATGAACTAAGAATGTGCGATTTATAAGCCAGGCGAGCAATAGATACATCCAGAGGAGAACTTTTATATTATCCCAATTCCAGGGGGCAAGCATAACAAATGTAAATACTAAAAATAGCACAAAAGCAAGAAAAGCCATGGGTCGTACACGTGCGTTTGCCTTATTCAGCAGGGTTGCCACTGCTACCCCCCACAGTACTATCCAGGGTCCGAGGTTTACAAGCCAAAAGCTGATGAAATTTTCTTTTCCAGCAACCCAATTCCACGATAAATGAATGGCTCCTGCCTTCGAAAAAAAATCAGTGGAAAATACAACAAATAGGCCGCCGACTATCATTGCCGGAACATAAACCCCCGCCATTGAGCGCAGTTTTTTATATAGCACCATGCAGATGCCCAAAAATAGCGAAACGACAAAGAAAGAATGCAGATGGAACCACGCCAGTCCAGACCAAATTATTGCGCACACGGTCTTTTCAAGTCTGCTGAGGATCCGCTCCTCTAAAAAAACTTCCGTCATCGTTTTTGTAAGATATGCGCCAGCCGGAATTGCATAAAGGAAACCTCTCTGTGTAATCCAGACAGAGAGGAAAAAATTTTTCCAGGCAACTTCATTTTGAAAATCAAAGAGCCTTCCTTTCAACAGGCATTGCCAGTTTGAAAGCCCCGCATTCATAAAAAACGCCCCGATTCCCCACCACCCCATCCATCTGTATAATAGGGATAGTGCTACGATAGTCATGGTCAAACCTACAACAAAGAGGTGGTCGGCCATTGGAATCCCAAGTGCTTCCCACAGGGCGTTGTAGAGATCGATGCCGAGCGGGTATCTTAGCAGTTCACCGGCGTATTCCGGATTTTCCGGCCAAAAATGTGCGCCGCCCGCCATATGTCTGATAAACTGTATATGCATCGAAAGATCGCCAAAATTGTTTAGATGGAGAGTTCTCAGACCCTGTTGGCCAGAGTAGAGAAGATAGCGAAAGTGTTGAAAACTGACAAAAACTAAGAATGAAAAAAATAAGGCGGGGATTGTAGTCATCTCGGGGATCAACCTGTACTCACGCCTGTAGTGCCGCCAAACCCATATACCGGCCAAAGTGCCGGCGGCAAGGCATGTGGCCGAAATCGGCAGGTTCAGATGTCCGGTTGCGAGACCCAGCAGCATTGCTGTAACTGTTGAGACTGTCAGATGGATTAGGATTGCAATAGGCACAAACTTTCCTTTTAAATCAGGTCAATACCTATCGGGCGATTGAAAAGCGGGATCAAATATTTGGGTATGCTGCCGGTAAGCGGCTGGATGCGGGTGTCAAAGCCGCCCGCCATGATGACTGCTTTCATAATAACTCCTGTATGGTGAAGATAAACTACAGATGTTACTACCTCATTCCGGTCAAAAAATCCATCCGAATCAGCCTGGAAAAAGCATTTAACTCAGAGACTTGTAAGCAGCTCTGAATAATTAAAAATCGTCTCACGCGGATAAACTTCGGATAAAATCTGATTTACAAACACAAAAAAGGTTGATCCGCCTTTATCCGAACTTATCAGATTTAATCCGCGTGAAATCGACTTTGCCATTTTTTTGATTCAGCTTGACCGTCTTAGGATCAGAGATTTTTGTGGCTGAAATAGAGAATTCCCCCCCGCTTCACCCCTTGATCTCCCCCTGAATTCCGATTGTAACTTCTTTGTACGGAATTTCTTTGCCGCTGGCCGCAAGCGCCTGGCGAGCCGCGACAGCAATACCGCCACAGCAGGGCACCTCCATCTTAAGCACCGTTATGCTCCTCACGTCTGATCTGCTGAACAGCTCGGTCAGTTTCTGGGTATAAAAGTTGTTGTCGTCAAGCTTCGGGCACCCCATCACGACCGCTTTGCCTTTGAGGAAATCCTCGTGATACCCGGCGTAGGCCACCGGTACACAGTCTGCGGTAATCAGGAGATCAGCACCCTGGAAGTATGGGGCGGTGGTGGAAACCAGATGAAGCTGCACCGGCCACTGGGCGAGTTGACTCTGTCGGCTGGCAGTGGGGAGTGGAGCGGTCGTTTCCACCGGTCGGTTAAAGCTCATGGAGCGGGAGCCGGGGCAGCCGCCACCTGTGTGCTGGTGGGGAGCAGCGATCTGTGCCGGAGAATGCTGATGAACCGGAGCCGATTTTCCCAGAGCCGTCAGATGTTTTTCAACAGCAGCTTCATCAAACTCATCCGCTTCCCGTTCCTCTACGGTGATTGCCCCCATTGGGCATTCCCCAAGGCAGGCACCCAGTCCGTCGCAGAGGTTATCGGCCGCCAGCAGAGCCTTCCCGTTGATGATCCTGATAGCCCCTTCGGCACAGGATGGTACGCATTCGCCGCAGCCGTTACACTTGTCCGGGTCAATTTTTACGATTTTTCTTAGCATGATCTGTCTCTCCCTGTTGTTATTTGGTTAGAAAAAATAGTGCCAGATATAATCCAGCCTCGCTCTCATCATCAGCTTTCGCCCTGAATACGCCATAATCTCCTTTACCCTGGCCAGTTGCTCTCCACTATAGCAGTGGATACGACACCGTTTGCAGCTCGGTTTCTCCGCTTCGAGCGGACATTTCAGACGCCGGTTAATCGCATACATCATAAAGCTGGTGCATTCGGCGCAGAACCGACGCGAACCCAGATTTTCCGGAAGTATGAAAGGTTGCCTCTCCACCCCCTGATGTTTGTCTGAACAGTATACTTCGACAAACTTGCCGACAAGCCGGATATCTTTTTTCATTTCTCTGGTGAGCGTTTTCATGATTTGCATCTTCTCCTTTTTTGCTCCTCTCAAACATGACTCAGGTCAATTTTTATCAAATTTATGCAGTGATAAATCTGGATTTGAATCTAGTATTTACTGCTAAAATCGTGTATTGGATAGAATCGTTTGATAATTACACGGAATTCAGAATACAGAAGTCAGAAGCAGGTTGGGCAAAGGTGGTCTCTTGCCATGCCAAACATTAACGCAGCCCTGTATGGAGGTAAAATGTCCGCTAAAGCTCTCTCTTTTGTCGCCAAATCCGGAACAGGAAAGACCACTCTGCTGGAAAAGGTTATTACCGAACTCAAACAACGGGGGTATCGCGTGGGGGTCATCAAGCATGATGCCCATCGCTTCGAAATTGACTATCCCGGCAAGGACAGTTATCGCCTGACTCACGCCGGAGCCGACACGATGCTGGTCTCTTCTCCTGAAAAACTGGCTCTGGTAAAGAGGCACGAGGAGCCCCCTTCTGTCGATGAACTGATTGCCACCTATTTTGCCGACGTCGATGTCATTTTGACCGAAGGATTCAAAAAGAGCGGTCTGCCGAAGATCGAAGTACATCGCCGGGAACGGAGCGCAACCCTGATATGCCGGGGGGAAGAGCATGATCCGACGCTGATTGCGGTTGCCTCCGACTCACCGCTCGATCTCGATGTGCCGGTTCTGGATATCAACAACCCGTGCCAGGTGGCTGATTTTGTGGAGGAGCGGTTTCTCAAAAGCTGAGTAATGAATTTATATAATTAAACGGGAGTGAATCAAATATGGAAATGATCGAACTCTTGGAAATAATCAGTCGTGACGAAGACGGCAGGCATCAGTTTAAAGCTGACTTCCGCAACGTGGATTCATTGGCAGCAGAGATGGTTGCTTTTAGCAATTCAGGCGGCGGACAGATCCTTATCGGCATCACCGATAGTGGACAAGCTTCTGGTTTGACTCGAGATGATATGGGTCGCATCAATCAACTTATATCCAATGCTGCCTCACAGTCCGTCCGTCCACCTATCAATCCGCAGACCGAAAATGTTGCGCTACCGGAAGGTTTGGTCATGATTGCAACAATACTGCCGGGAATCAGCAAGCCATACATGGATAATAGCGGAGCAATCTGGGTAAAGAGCGGTGCAGACAAGCGAAAAGTAACGTATCGTGAAGAAATGCAGCATATGTATCAAAGTGCGGGGCTGATTCATGGTGACGAGGTACCGGCAAATGGAATGACTCTGGCTGATCTTGATATGGATTATTTTCGGGATTTCTTGGAAAAAAAGTTTGGTGATTCACTGGAAACTCAGGAAGTGCCATTACCGTCAATGCTTGAAAACATGAACCTGATGAAAGATGGAGTGCTTAACGTTACGGGAGCCTTGCTGTTTGGAAAAAAACTGGAGTTCAAATTGCCGGTATTTGGCGTCAAGTGCGTCTGTTATCCGGGTAACGATATACACGCTTCTGAATACCGTGACAGCGAAGATATCTCAGGGAAAATCGAAGATATTTTCAATCGTTCACTCAGTTTTATTACCGGAAATATACGGCGAGTGCAGGACGATCAGAATGTAAGTTCACTGGAGAAACTTGAAATCCCAAAGGTTTCTTTGGAAGAGCTTCTTGCAAATGCAATAGTTCACAGGGACTATTTTGTTCCAGCTCCAATCAGAATCTTTATTTTTGATGATCGTATTGAAATTGTAAGTCCTGGCCATTTGCCAAACAATCTCACCATTGAAAATATCAAAAATGGCAATTCCAATATCAGGAATCCGATATTGACTTCGTTTGCAACGAATATTCTGCCGTATCGGGGATTAGGAAACGGTGTGAGAAGGGCACTCAAGGAGTATTCTGCCATCGACTTTGAAGACGATAGAGATGGCAATATGTTCAAATCTGTTATTCGAAGGAGAAAATAGTTGCAACTGACTGATTCCATCGGGAGACAGATTAACTATCTTCGCCTGTCGGTAACTGACAGATGCAACATGCGCTGTTTCTACTGCATGCCTGAAGCGGGTGTTGTAAAAAGAGAGCACGGGGAGATTCTTTCATTTGAGGAGCTGCTGCTGATTTCTGAAACATCCGTAGAGATCGGCATAGAGAAGATCCGTATCACCGGAGGAGAGCCGCTGGTGAGAGCCGGTCTGGTCGGCTTTCTTGAAAAACTGTCGGCAATTCCAGGCTTAAAGCATCTGGCTCTCACTACCAACGGCCTGCGGCTGCCGGAGATGGCCGCCGACCTTTACCGTGCCGGTGTGCAGCGCCTCAACGTCAGCCTAGACTCCTTAAATCCGAAGACATTTAGCGAGATTACCCGTGGCGGCGATCTGGCTAAAGTTCTGGCCGGACTGGACGCCGCCGAGCAGGCCGGATTCCCCCCCCCAAAGCTCAACTGCGTTATCATGCGGGGGGTCAACGACGCCGAAATCCTTGAATTTGCCGAGATGACCCGTACCCGTGGCAACCCTGTCCGTTTTATCGAATATATGCCGGTGGTCAGGGAAGAGGGGTGGCAGCGCTACTGCATATCAGGGGACGAAATTTTAAAGCGCATCATGGCCGAATATCCCCTCGAACTGATTGACAAAGGGCTATACTCCGGTCCTTCACGAGATTTCCGCATTCCCGGCGCTCGTGGGAGCATCGGCATAATTACTGCCGTTTCGGGTCACTTCTGCAGCGAGTGCAACCGGATCAGGGTCACATCTACCGGTCAGGCCAAGGGGTGTCTCTTTTCGGACGATAAAACCGATCTGGTTCCCTGTCTGAGACCTCCTGACAGGGAAAAACTGGCGGAACTGCTGCGCGGGATAGTCTTCGGCAAACCGGAGCGGCACGGCATATCCTGCGACAGTTATAAACATACAAACTTTACAATGGCACAGGTGGGGGGATAATTATTATGGCAAACGTAGTGGCGGTCTGCATCAGCGAGAATAAGGGGGAGCGCAAGACGCCGGTGGATTCAGTGGAGCTGCGAGAGAACCACGGCATCGTCGGTGACGCCCATGCGGGTGACTGGCATCGGCAGGTGAGCCTTCTGGCGTCAGAGAGTATCGACAAAATGAAGGCACTTGGGCTGGATGTTGATTCGGGAGATTTCGCAGAAAACATCACAACCATCGGGATCGAACTGGTCACACTCCCGGTCGGCGCACGTCTAAAGGTCGGCGAGACCCTGCTGGAGGTGACGCAGATAGGAAAAGAGTGCCACACCCGCTGCGCCATCTTCTACCAGGCCGGTGACTGCGTCATGCCGAAAGAGGGGATTTTTGCCAGAGTTATCACTGGAGGGGTTATCAGGCCGGGGGATGATATAAGTCAAGGGCAATGACGCAGGAGCTATAGCGAAGCAGATACCAGATCCAAGCTGATAGATCCCGATCTGTACAGGCGTGAGTGGACAGAGGATCATATCAAGCGGGAGGAGAGCGCCGGTACCATCGAGATTGTTGCCGGTAAAGCGCAGCGTAAAGCCAAAGGGAGAGTTGACTACACCCTCCGTCTCAAGTCAGCCGGTACAACCCAGCCGATCGCTGTTGCGCTCATCGAAGCAAAGGCTGAGGACAAGCATCCAGGTCACGGTCTGGAGCAGGCCAAACCTGCGCAGCCTGTAAACGCCTCAATGTCCCTTTCGTTTTTTCTTCAAATGGTCATCAGTTCGTAGAGTTTGATCGTTTCATCGGCATGACATCTCCTCCTCGCCAGATGTCGAACTTCCCCACACCTCTTGAGCTGCGGCAACGGTACGAAACCGGCATGGGTTTCTCTCTCGACTCCCCTGCCGCAAAGCCGCTCCTTACCTCTTACCACGGTGGAGAGGGGGGAAGGCGCTACTATCAGGATGCCGAAATCCGGAGGCGACGCAGATAGGTTTGACGGCAACCCCAAGAAAGCTGGTGATAGCAAAAGGGGATAAGGGTGGGGAAGCCGACGCCGAAATCAGCGCGGATAATTACAGGCATTTTGGAGAGCCGGTCTACGAATACGATCTGGCGCAGGGCATAGACGATGGCTATCTGGCCGCCTGTGAGATCATCAAGGGGCGTGTAAATCTGGATGAAAACGCTCTGACCAGAGAAGATATCCTCCGGAAGATGGTAAAGAATGCAGTAACAGGGGGCACTGTATCCGCTGTAGAGCTTAAGGAAGAGTACGATAAATTCAACTACGAAGGGGTAATTCTGCTGCCGGATCGAGTGCAGAAGATGTGCGAGGATCACTTCCGGCACCTCTGCGAAAATGGCGGCCCAGAGCTTTATACACAGTAGGTTGGGCAAAGGCGGTCTCTTGCCGTGCCCAACATTGACCCTGCTTTGCTACTAGTGCCAACACTTACAGAACAGAAGCAAATTGCAGAAGAGTTTTCAGCCCAGTCGAGCGCCGTATCTGGTTTAATATTTTCGACAACAGATGAGCTAACAGCGATTAAATCAATACCAGCAGCCTTTCTGCGCCAGGCTTTTGCCGGAGAACTATAGAATAATCACGGAGCAAAATAGTTGTATAAATGACAACTTTTGTGCTGCATCAAACAGAACATGTGTATTATAAACATGCTCCCAGAACCATTACGACCGCCAGCGGCCAAAAAACTTGTGTATCAAATTATCACCGAGGGAATCGTAACATATTCTCAGCCCCACGCCGAAGAGCAGATGAAAAAACGCCATATCAGCATGGTGGACTGCATCAATGTGCTGCGTGGCGGCGTTGTGAGAGAAGGCGAGTATGAAAACGGCAGTTGGCGGTACCAGGTGCGCACCCCAAAAATGTGTGTAGTGATCAGGTTTGAATCCGATACCATCCTTGAAGTAGTAACCGCATGGAGAGAAATATGAAATGCAGAAAATGTGAACAAGCCGAAATGCAGGAGATAAACGAAAACTACCATTACCGTGAGTGTGGTATGGATAACGTCACCATTGTAGGTATTACCATCAGGAAATGCCCTGAATGTGGCAACGTCATGCCGCTGATCCCCAACATCGAAGGGCTGCATGACGCACTGGCACAAACCATCATCAAAAAGAACGGCCCATTGATCCCGGCTGAGATACTGTATCTCAGAAAATCTCTCGGCTGGTCAGGGTCAGACTTTGCCAGGAATATGCACTGTGACAAATCGCAGGTCTCCAAATGGGAACATGGGACGGTTGAAATGTCCAAGCCATATGACCTGCTGCTGCGGGAGATGGTTGCATCTGGCAAAAAAATTACTGATTATCACAGCATTGAATTGGTCTGGAGAAGAAATATAAAGCCCCGCCCGTTACGCCTCCAGCTACAAAAAAAGGTCTGGAAAGAGGCCGCCTGATCCAATTTTTCCTTTGCCTCTCTTCTCCTCTTCCCTGTATTATGTGCCGGCTTCATACTCCCACACTTGGATGACACAACACATTATGGAAGAACCTAAAAAAGATAAACTTACCAAAGAGCTGCAGGGGATGGGGCTGGGGACGGTCGGCTGCTTTATCCTGCTTTCATTTTTCACCTTCAACACATCTGATTCCTCACTGAACAGTTGGTCTAACGAGGGTGTAATCCATAATTTCGGTGGGAAGTTCGGCGCGCAGGTTGCAGATCTCTTCTTCAGCGGTTTTGGTCTCGCCTCCTACCTGATTCCTCTGGCGCTTCTCTACATGGCGTATACCCTGTTCCGCTTTAAAGAGATACGGCTCCGCTCGTATAAACTGATGGCGTCGTTCGGGCTTCTGCTCTCCCTCTGCACCCTGTTCGCCTTTTTCCGGGATACGACCCTCTTTTTCGGGCAGCAGGTACAGACCGGCGGACTTGTCGGAAAAGTGGCAGCCGATTTTCTAAAGTCCACCGTCGGCCCGTACGGTGGCGTTCTCCTTCTGCTGCCGCTCCTTGCAGCTTCAATCATGATCCTGGCCAAGTTCTCCTTTATCCTGTTTGCCGGTTGGTGGCTGGATACTTTGAAGCACAAGTGGGCTGCCTGGCAGGAGCGTCGCGCACACGACCGCAACGAAGAAGAGAAACAGAAGGCAAAAAAAGAGGGACTGCCTGCACCTGTTCCATCCACCGGGCCGATTATCAAGCCGCAGGCACCGCCACCGGCGAAACCGAACATCTTCAAAAAGGATAAGGATAAGAAGAAAGAGGATGCCAAAACGGCAGCCATTCAGGAAACTTTTGAATTTATCAAGGCGGAAGGTGATTTCCGCACCCCCCCATTCAGCCTGCTTGACCAGCCGACCGGTGCCGAGCACACGCTTGATCGTGAATCGCTGACCATGAACGCCCGTCTGCTGGAGAAGAAACTCAAAGATTACAATATTGACGGTGAGGTTGTTGAGATTTGCCCGGGCCCGGTCATCACCATGTATGAATATGCTCCTGCCCCCGGCATAAAGATCAGTAAGATTGCCGGTCTCTCCGACGATCTGACTATGGCTCTGCAGGCGATGTCAATCCGCATCGTGGCTCCGATTCCGGGAAAAGGCGTCGTCGGTATCGAGGTGCCGAACCGGGATCGTGACATGGTCTTCCTGCGCGAGATTTTCAACTGCGAGCATTTTTCGCACAGCAAGATGAAGCTGCCGCTGGCGCTTGGCAAAGACATTGCCGGTCTGCCGGTAGTTACCGATCTGGCAAAGGCACCGCACCTGCTGGTGGCCGGTTCGACCGGATCCGGTAAATCTGTGTCGATCAATACGATGATTCTCTCCATGCTCTACACCTCCACTCCGAAGGATGTAAGGATGATCATGGTCGATCCCAAGATGCTCGAATTCTCCATGTACGAGGGAATTCCGCATCTGCTGCTCCCTGTCGTGACTGAGCCGAAGAAGGCGTCGCTGGCTCTTAAATGGGCGGTCAACGAGATGGAGCGGCGTTACAAGCTCCTCTCCGACAAGGGTGTCCGCAACATCGATTCCTACAACAAAAAGCTGGCGGGTGAACTTCTGGAGCAGGAGGAGCTGAACTCCATCTCTGACGCCGAGATTATCGAAGAGCTGGAGGAGGTTGTTGAGGAGGGTAATGTCGTCATTCCTCCAATCCCCTTTGCAGTGGATGATGAAGATATACTGGATCATGTCCATCTCCCGTATATCGTTGTAATAGTGGACGAGCTTGCCGATCTGATGATGGTCGCCGGTCGCGAGGTTGAAGAGCATATCGCCCGACTGGCGCAGAAAGCCCGAGCATCCGGCATACATCTGATCCTGGCCACCCAGCGCCCATCGGTGGATGTCATCACCGGACTGATAAAGGCCAACCTGCCGTCACGCATCTCCTTCCAGGTGACCTCAAAGGTCGATTCCCGCACCATCCTCGACTGCAACGGAGCGGAAAGCCTGCTCGGCGCGGGCGACATGCTTTACATGCCCCCCGGCAGCTCCCGACTGCAGCGTATCCACGGCGCTTTTGTTTCCGATTCCGAAGTTCAGCGAGTGGTAGATTTCCTCAAAAAGCAGGGTAAACCGGTCTATGAAAAGTCAATTCTGGAGATGAAGGATAGCGATGACAAGGATGACGGCGATGACGAGATTCAGGACGAACGGTGGGAAGACGCCCTGCATATGGTGGCCGACACAAAGCAGGCCAGTATCTCCATGATCCAGCGCAAGCTGAGGATAGGCTATAACCGCGCCGCCCGCATCGTTGAAATGATGGAGAGCGAAGGGATGATCGCCCCAAGCGACGGCACCAGCAAACCGCGTGAAATCTATATGGATATCATCAACGCCTATCTGAATTCGCAGTTGACGAGGTGAGATAGCCAGCGGGAATATTACTCCAGGCCATTGGCCGAAGCTGGCACGGCGGGTAAATGCTCTGCTTGCTGACGGGGGTGATGGTGACTTTGAACGACCGGATCGCCAGCGCCAGGGAGGTAACAAAGACAAACACCTTTACCGCCGATACGCTTAAAATCCCGGACATTGGCGAGCTTGGCCATCTTCAGCTTGGCAGACCGTGTTGGCAGCGGTATTGTTGCGCGTAATGGCGAAGTGGAGGATGACAGGTTCGGTTTTGTCTTCGCAGACAACCTACTGCCGCAGAAGGCACGGATTCTTCTTATGCTCGGGCTGACGGTAACCCGTGAACCTTTGAAATTGCAGGAACTTTTTGACAAATATTGAAGCTTTCACCACTCCCTCGACCTCAACGAAAAGTTTATTTTTTTAGTTGACATCATATCAAATAATTTGTATACGTTTGGCAATCCTCTAATGACAGTACGTTCTTAATGCCCGTACAGATGTAGACTCCGTTCTTAAGGATATCAGGTTCATTGTCAGATCATTTTGACGAGGTCTATTCCGAATATTGTGATCATGTAGAACTGTTGTAAAAGAGATTATATACTGCACAAGGTCAGTAATTGAGCTTTTTGTAGGTTGGGTTAGGCGGGTGTATGCCGTAACCCAACATGACCATGCTGAAAACAATCAAGGCTGTTGGGTTACGCGATGAGG
>Ga0194060_10000480_pt1 | contig 29026 bp, 25 predicted proteins | sample SepL225m_MetaG_FD_163427 | JGI IMG/M metagenome (GOLD analysis project Ga0194060, IMG submission 163427) | Anoxic zone freshwater microbial communities from boreal shield lake in IISD Experimental Lakes Area, Ontario, Canada - Sep2016-L222-5m | ecosystem: Environmental > Aquatic > Freshwater >...
TCCCGCAAAACCTCTCGGCTTTACTTCACATCTTTCAAGGAAATTTTCACCTGCAACCCTTCATCTCATACTATCAAATAACGTGCCATTTTTCAGGCTTTTCCCCGCTTCCTCAATCCCTTTCGGTCATCTTTCAGCGGGGAACCCAATGTATCATTCCCTTCCACAACTTCCTAATCTTTTCTCCATCTCTTTTACCTGAATCGTCTATTTTTATACATAATTCAGCACATTTGAGAGGTAATTCGCTCTAAGCCGGAATAAAAGAGGGCATCTCAACACTCATATCCTTAAACTGGGCACCATCTGCATACTCTTTTGCTGCTGCCACAAAGCCATGAAAAAGCGGATGCACCTTCTGCACTCTTGATTTTAGCTCAGGGTGAAATTGCACTGCAACAAACCAGCGATGATCCTTCAGCTCAATAATCTCAACAAGCTCACCGTTCGGGGATGTGCCTGAAAAAACCATACCACTCTCTTCAAAGGTTTTGCGGTAATCGTTATTAAACTCGTACCGGTGACGATGCCGTTCATTAACCAGAAACTTCTCGTAAACAGCATGTACCTTTGAACCCTCAGTGATAATGCATGGATAACTGCCAAGACGCATCGACCCACCCTTCTCCTTGACCTTTTTCTGGTGCTCCATGAGATCAATGATCGCAAAACGAGCCCGTTTGTTAAACTCCGTGGAGTTTGCCTCCTGCAAACCACAGACATTACGGGCAAACTCAATTGAGGCACACTGCATCCCAAGACAGATTCCAAAAAAAGGAATATTCTGCTCGCGGGCATACTGGATGTATTTTATCTTCCCCTCTATCCCCCGATCGCCAAAACCGGGAGCCACAAGAATACCGTTGACACCGGCCAACTCCTGTGCAAAGTCGAAGCTGCTCAACTCCGCATCCTCTGCCCTGAGTAATTTAACCTTGACCTTGACATTATTGCTTGCTCCCGCATGAATGAACGATTCAATGATCGACTTGTAGGCATCGGGATACTCTGTGTATTTACCGCAGATACCAATAGTGACCTCACCATCCTTCGGAAACTTGACTTTGTTGCAGAAATCGCGCCAGTAATCAAGCGAGGGCTCCTTAAAGCCCTTCATACCAAGCTTTTTAAGAACACGAAGATCCAGCTTTTCCTGGAGCAGCATCAACGGCACTTCATAAATCGTATCACAGTCGCTTAAACCAATAACATCCTGCTCGTTCAAGTTACAAAAATGTCCAACCTTGTTTTTGACATCAAGGGAGAGCTGCTTTTCACTGCGACAGACCAGAATATCGGGCTGAATGCCAACTCCCAGTAACATCTTGACACTATGCTGGGTAGGTTTGGTTTTTAGCTCACACGCGGCCTTGATATACGGGACAAAGGTGAGATGAATGTTCACCAGGTTGCCATCCCCCATCTCAAGCTTCAACTCCCGCATCGCTTCCAGAAATGGAAGTGATTCGATATCGCCGATAGTGCCACCTATCTCGGTGATGAGCACATCCAGGTTGCCATTTTTCGCCTGCTCCGCCATCCGGTCCTTTATTTCGTCAATCACATGCGGCACAACCTGAACCGTGGCACCAAGATAATCTCCGTTACGCTCCTTGTCAATTACTGATTTATAAACCCGCCCCATGGTCAGGTTTGAAGTCTGGGATGTTGATTCATCAAGAAAACGCTCGTAGTGGCCGAGATCAAGATCGGTTTCAGCCCCGTCATCAGTCACATAGACCTCACCATGCTGATAGGGAGACATGGTGCCGGGATCAACGTTGATATAGGGATCATATTTCTGTATCGCCACCTTCAAGCCACGCGACTTGAGCAGCATACCGAGAGATGCTGATAAAATTCCCTTGCCAAGTGAAGAGATTACCCCTCCGGTTACAAAAATATATTTTACGTTCTTCGGTCGGGCCATAACATCATTCGTCGTTGGTTAATAGGTAAAGATCTTTGTTTATTCTGGTGTCTTGTGAGAACCATCACAGAAGGGAAGTTTTGCAGATCTTCCACAACTGCAGATGGCCACTGTTGTCTCCTCCTCAATCGTCACCGTCCGTGGAAAAAATTCGGTGCCTTTATGGGCACCATCACAGTAGGGCATATTCTTCGACTTGCCACATCCACAGTAGTATTTTGTACCTGGCTGCTCCTTGATGATATACGGCTTTTTCTGTTCCATAACTTCTCCGCTATATAATTTCTTTGGTTATTCAAAAAGACCAATCTGACCATCAGGCTCCTCTACAGGAAAATCGACTTCACCATCCTCATCGCTTTTCGGAACTCTGGCAAGCGCAGAAATCATGTCGCCCGTCATAAGCCTGACAAGTCTGACTCCAGAGGTGTTTCTGCCAGTCACACGGATATCAGAAACATGCTGACGGTTCACAATACCGTTCGTGGTAATAATGATAAGATCATCATCGTCATTAACATCAAGCAGGCCGACAAGTGCCCCTATCTTTTCGTGCGCCTTGAGGGTAATGACCCCGCGGGCTCCACGTCGCGTCAGACGATAATCCTCCACCCTGCTCCGTTTGCCAAAACCATTATCGGTCACCGCAAGCAAAGAGGTGTCGAAGCGCTTGGTGGTCACCATTGAAATACACTTCTCCCCATCATCGAGTGTAATTCCTTTGACACCCATTGCTGTACGACCCATAGAGCGAATCTCCGCCTCAGGGAAACGCACGACAAAACCAGAACTCTTGGCAAGAATAATCTGATGTTCACCATCGGTCAGACGAGCATCAAGAAGTTCATCATGCTCCTCAATCGTGATGGCTGCAATTCCGTTCTTTCTCGGATGAGAAAAATCTTCAAGCGGGGTTTTTTTCACAATACCGTTCGTTGTAGCCATGACGATAAAGCCCGGCTCATCAAAGTTCCTGATATTGATGTAGGCCCGGATTTTTTCGCCAGGCTGCAACTCCATAATGTTTGCCAGCGCCCTGCCCCTCGCAGCTCGCCCGGCCTCAGGAATTTCGTAGACTTTAAGCCAGTGACAGCGGCCCCTGCTGGTAAAGAAGAGGATATGATTGTGGGTCGAGGCAATAAACATGTGTTCGACAAAATCATCATGCTTTGCCTGGGCACCAGTCACCCCTTTACCGCCACGTGCCTGGCGGCGATACCCCGAAACCGGGAAGCGCTTGATAAAACCTTCATGGGTAATAGTGATCACCACATCCTCCTGGGCAATCATGTCTTCAATCGAAAAATCGCCCTCCTGTGGCACTATCTCTGTACGGCGGGCATCACCGTAAACCTCTCGGACTTTCAGCAGCTCCTCCCGGATAATCTCCATCTGTTTCTCCGGACTGCCGAGAATAAACTTCAGCTCCTCAATCAGTGCAAGTACCTCAATGTATTCCTGATCAATCTTCTTGCGTTCCATACCGGTCAACCGCTGGAGACGCATCTCAAGAATAGCTTTGGACTGCAATTCCGACAGACCAAAGCGAACCATGAGCCGCTCCTGTGCAGTAGAGGCATCTGGTGATTCCCGAATCGTGGTAATCACTTCGTCAAGATTGTCGAGACAGATTTTGAGCCCTTCAAGAATATGTGCCCGTTTTTCAGCGGCATTAAGGTCAAATTGGGTACGACGCAACACAATCTCGTTCCGGTGCTTGATGTAGTAGACCATCATCTCCTTGAGATTGAGTATCCTCGGCACACCATCAACCAGCGCCAACATAATCACTCCGAAGGTATCTTGCATCGGAGTGTGCTTGTAAAGATTATTGAGCACCACCTTTGCAACGGCATCCCGCTTTAGCTCAATCACCAGCCGCATACCATCCCGGTCAGACTCGTCACGAATATCGGCAATGCCTTCAAGCTTTTTGTCATGTACCAGTTCGACGATTTTTTCGATCAGACGCACCTTGTTGACCTGGTAGGGAAGCTCAGTAACAACAATGGATTCGCGCCCGTTTTTCTGGGTAACCTCCACAATGGCTCTTGCGCGAATGACCACCTTGCCCCTGCCGGTAAGGTAAGCCGAACGAACTCCCTCATACCCATAGATGATACCTGCCGTTGGAAAATCGGGAGCAATGACATATTTCATGAGATCGACCACTTCCAGCTCTGGATTTGCAATCAGGGCTATCATGCCGTCAACAACCTCACGGAGATTCTGCGGTGGAATATTGGTTGCCATACCGACGGCAATGCCTGAAGAGCCGTTCACCAAAAGATTTGGGATCGCCGAAGGCAGAACTGTCGGCTCCTCAAGAGAGTCATCAAAATTAAGAGAGTAATCAACCGTCCCCTTCTCAAGATCCTTCAGCATTTCACCAGCAATGCTTTTCATGCGAACCTCAGTATATCGCATAGCCGCAGGTGAGTCGCCATCAACGGAGCCAAAGTTTCCCTGCCCGTCAATCAGGGGATAGCGCATGGAAAACTCCTGCACCAGACGCACCAGACTGTCATAAACGGCAGTATCACCGTGCGGGTGAAACTTGCCAAGCACTTCACCAACCACGCGGGCTGACTTTTTATGTGGCTTGCCAGCCTGGAGACCAAGCTCGTGCATACCAAAAAGTACCCTTCGGTGCACCGGCTTCAGGCCGTCCCGCACATCAGGCAGCGCACGACTGACAATGACCGACATTGAATAATCGAGATAAGAACCCCGCATTTCTTCTTCAATACTGATCGGGACTATTCTTTCACGCTGCATAAAGAGATCCTGGGTGATAATTTATAGAAAAACTCAACGCCATAATGTATAAAAATCCGGTGTGAATATGTAGTGGGACATACTCTCCACAGGGGAAAAAAATACTGAACCCACTATAAAATATCAGGTAAGCGAAACAATCGGTGCTTCAGACCAGAGGGATTCCAGATCATAAAAACGGCGCTCTTCCGGCATAAATATATGCACAACAACATCAAAATAATCCAGCAGAATCCAGTGCATTGAATCCATACCCTCCACATGCGTCGGACGCTCACCATCCCCCCTCAGTTCAGCAATAATATGCTCTGCCGCTGCTTTCGCCTTACGCTCAGAGTCAGCAGTGATAATCACAAAATAATCGGCAACCGAAGTCAATCCCCCCACATCGAGAATCTTCACCTCTTCACATTTTTTCTCAAGAGAAAGCTCGGCCGCTCTCCTCGCAAGCAACTCACCAACAGCTACCTCTCTTCCCTGACCAACCCTCCCGTCATCTTTCAAAATACTCATAAACCAGCACCCTTCATCTATAGACTATATTTAACTACCATTTATCACAACCAATTAACAAAACCCCAAAAGAACCAACAACAAGAGCTGCATCTCAACATACGAAAAAGCCTGCTCACTGACACAAAAAAAGCCGGGGAGTAACCCCGGCATGGTCTGACTGAGCAAAAAAATCATGATAACCAGGTCACCACAATAAGCGAAATCCCTTACCAGCCTTATGTCCGACTCAGAAATACGACTCTGAAGAAACCGGGGTACTTTAAATGGAACCCAACCTTCAGGCAACGGATACCTGGTAGGACTTGATATCCATCTGACCCTTCCCATCCCAGATTTCAGTTCCAAACTCAACATCTGCCACATAAAGATTTGGGCTGACCAACTGTTTTTTAACAAGAATCTGGATGAACTCTCCCAAATTGACAGGGCCTGACCTCAGTGACTGCTTCAACTGAAAGCTGTAACAGTGCCAACTTCTGTCGCCCTCAGGCTGACCGATATAAAGCGAGTAAGTGTCATTCTCTTCTTCGAAATCTCCATAAGGCTGAACATCGCCTGAAGATTCAATCCAAACCATAATTTCAACCCGAATAGTTGCTTTATTGGATTGAGTCCCCTCCGTTAGCCACAAATCGTAGGCAACATTGTACCTTCCGCTGCTACTGATTGCATAATCGTGTGTCGCATTGAACTGCTTCAGCTGTGACACTTGCCGAGGAAGTGACTTCGTTGATGGACCTTGGGGATCCCAAGGCTTGTTTCCGAAAATAACTGATGGATAGGAGACCGGTATATAGGTCGGGTTGTTGCCCCAATTCCAGTTCCACGAAAAGCTTTTCCCTTTCGGGGCGTTAATACACTGCTGGCCTGTACCAACCTGTGCATCATTCCATACATTATTGACAAGGTAGTAGCCTGGAGCCTCATACGACGCGTATCTCTCACATTTCATTGCTTCACTCCTGTAGGGTTAAAATGATCTACCACATTCGAAAAAAGCAAAAAGCTCAATCGTCAGCATAGATATATTCCGAATTCACTTAAAATACCATTACCCCGCCTCACTGCAAAAAATTTCTTCTTCCGGAAATGACCGTGCATCAAGGAAATAGTACTTGATAAAATTTAAGATCCATCTGTCCCTGACCATCCCAGATCTCTGTTCCAAACTCGACATCGGATAAATAGAGATCCGGACTTATCCCCTGTTTATTGATGAGATTTTGGAGGAGTTCACCTAAATTTACAAGTGCCGATCTCCGTACCTTTTTCATTTTGAAACTGTAACAATCCCAACTTTTCTTGCCTTCTACACGCTTATGCTTGTAGAGCGTATAGCTCTCTGTATCTCCAACAAGATACCCTGGAAATCCAAATGGCTGAATGTCACCAGCCGATTCAATCCAGACCATAATCTCAACACGAATAGTTTCCATGCTGGACAAGGGGCCTTCGGTAAGCCATAAATTGTATGCAACGTTGTATTTTCCATCGGCATGAAGAGCGTAATCGTGCGTAACATAAAGCTGTTTCACTCTTGACATTGGGCAAGGAAGAAGCTGTGTGGTTGAGCGTTGTCCATCCCAGGGCTTGTCGCCAAAAATGACTGATGGATAAGAGACCGGTGCACCTGTTTTTTTATCGCGCCAATTCCAGTTCCATGAATAGCTTTGCCGACGCGTTGGATTAATCCATTGCTCCCCATTGCTGACCTGCACATCCCAAACATTATTGACGACCAAGTAATTCGGAGCCAGATAAAAAGCGCCTCTTGCCGATAGTGGCTCAAGAGTAAAAAATTTCTCCATGGGCTGCGTTGCCCACTGAGATTTATATACAGGCTCTATGGGAAGTGGATCTTGAAATGATTTAAAAAAAGGTTGCGCCCGCCTCCCTTTCAGAGATTCAAATGCTGCAACTTTACTAAACACACCTTTACTGTATGCGCCTTCAATATAGCCGACCGCACAACCTTCATGGTCCCATAGTATTCCATCCTTGAACCAACCAAGATGTTTTCCATTGAGACCATAAATTGATTGGTCGTCCAGATATGCGACACCATCACCCTTCGACAGGTATATCGTCATGTCATCATCAACGATATACGCAACTGCCTCACCAGTATAATTGTACAGAGAAATCTTCTGCGCATAGCTTATGAAGGGTGCCAATAAAATGAAAACAAATAACGTGGTGACTATTTTTTTAATGCTCATGGGCCGTTTCCGTTTGCAACTGAGATAATTGAGAGTGATCTGCCTGAGGCGGAAAATGCAGATATCCTTCAGGCATAAAAGTTTTCTGAACCGCCTCCACCAAAATACCATTAAGTATTTTTTAAACCAATGTGTACAGATCAGCTCAGTTCCGCCAGGTATTTTATTGTATTTCAACCTGTTGACAATGGGGAACTGAATATTTGAAAATAATGGGGAGTCACTCCGTTCAGCTCGGCAGCATCCGCCCCGACAAAAAGCCTTTCTGCAGAGGTGAAAAGCGAACGGGCGGAAAAGAGGTCTGCCTCCTTGTACACCGCACCGGAACAGGCCAGTAAAGGGACCTCCTCGATAAGCCTGCGCCCGACAACAACCACCTCTCCACTCCGGGCAAGAACGGCAGCGGCGGCAGCAACATCAGTTGCGGAGCCTCTCTTGACATCCTCATGCCACAGGCCTGAAGAGAGATCTGCCGAACGATAGGAGGCATAATAATACTCACCTTTACGTGCCGAAATCACCGCCATAACCTTGCCTTCGACTGCCCGCAATGATGCCGCCATGGCAGGCATGGTGGGCACCGGCACCAGCGGTATGCCGAGCCCATAGGCAATTCCTTTGGCAACCGACATGCCGATACGCAGTGCTGTAAAAGAGCCAGGGCCAGAGGAGATAGCAATACACTCCAGCTCCTGCCGTTTTAGGCCGCTCTCGGTCATCACCTGTTCGACAAGCGGCACAAGCGACTCAGCAGCCTTTTTCCACTCGACGCTCACCGCCTCGGTAACAATTTCTGCTTTCAGTACTGCGACACTCAGTGCTTCATGGGTACACTCAATCGCCAGAATATTCATCGAACAGGGCGTTTAATTATAATTCGGCGGCTTTCGCCTCCAACATACTCAAGAGAGATCGTTACCGTGTAAAGAGATGCGTATTCGGGAAATCGCTCAGCCCACTCGACAACCGCGAGATAGCCACTGGAGAGATATTCCTCGAACCCGATAGCATCAAGCTCACGGAGAGACTCAATTCGGTAAAGATCGAAATGGTGCAACACCACCTCTTCGCCCTCAAGAGAGCCTTGGTAAATATTGAACAGGGAGAACGTGGGGCTGGAGAGCTGCTCATCACAGTTAAAAAATTCAGTAATCCCTCGCATGAACAGGGTTTTTCCCGCCCCGAGCTGCCCTGAAAGAGCGAGAATATCTCCTGGTTGCAGAGTTGTGGCAAATTGTCGGGCAATCCGGCGCGTCTCATGCTCGGAGAGAGAGAGAAATTCTTCAGCCATAGGGGTTCAGGCAATCGGATTAAAAAGAAGGCCTGTCATGATTTTGGGATAGAAAAAGGTTGACTTTTGTGGCATCACCTCTCCCGTCTCTGAAACCGCCAACACCTGCTCAACCGTCGTCGGCTTGACCACAAATCCGACTTGCACCTTGCCTGACTCCACAGCCTCAAAAACCTCGCGGTCATCATGAACGTAAAGCAGATTGCTCTGTTTTGCCATGGCCTCCTGGGAAATACCAAGCAGTTTCCCGAGAATGTGATCATGCAGAAGAACCAGACCAAGATCCTTCAACGCATCTGGACGTGACGAATCAACCAGAGTCTCTGGATTGCTCTTCAGGGTTATTCCAATAACTGAACCCGGAGTAACCACTCCGTAGGTATAGTTTGACGGCTCCTGGTCAAGAAAACGTTTGAGTTCAGCCCTGTCATGGAGGTCTGTCAGGGTAAAATGCTCGTCAAGAGCTCCCCTTAACGTGATAATATCAAAACTGGACAGAGTATGTACCAGACGATGAATCGGAAAAATAAGCAGCCCTTCGTCATGAATGTTGGCGAGGTAGGTTAAAATAAAGTTATAGGGCTCCTCACCGGTATGAGAGAGGTTTGCCGCTACCCGCTCATTGCGATAGTTCACACCGGTATCGTAACGGTGATGACCGTCAGCAATGTAGACAGGACGCTCCTGCAATGGCTGCTGGAACTGCGCAACAAGTGCAGGATCGGTAATGCGCCACATCCGGTTTCTTACCCCATGAAACTGCACATCAATAACTGGCTCATTGCTTTCGGCAAAGCTCTTCATCACGCGATCAGCGCGTTTACTTTGGTCGGCATAGAGACCAAAAATGCTGCTGATATTGGTTTTAGTTTTTCTGAAGAGGTTCAAGCGGTCTGCCTTGGGGCCTGAAAGCGTTTTTTCATGAGGCAGCACCTTTTTTTCCGAAAAGTCATAAAGACGCATGGCAGTAAAAAAACCGCACCGAGTGTGCGCCATGCCGTCAGTATCTTCAAACGTCTGAAAACAGGGGTAGATAGCTGGCTCGGTATCGCATTGAAGATCTCCAGAATCCAGCCACTCCGCAAGGCGTGCCGCTGCCGCTTCATAAGGATCAGCCTCCATCGGCAGCTCCAGCCTGATGGCGTTTAGTGGTGAGCTGCTGTAAAGCTGCTGCTGAAACGCAGGCGAAATAACATCATAAGGTGGGCAAATAAGCTTGTCCGCACTTTTGAGTAATTCAGCATTATAGAGGATTGCCTTAAAGGGAACAATTTCTGGCATAATGGCATAATCGTTAACATTCTTGAAAATCAGCCCGACTCAAGCAGCAGGTTGAGTCGGGATCTTAATATTTACTCTCTCTGCATGGAGTTTCAATCCAACACTTTTTCTCCCTGATTTGTGCCGCAATATTGTTAATTCCGGGAAAACATGGCTCGTTTTCGGTCGAAATGAAGACAAATAATCTCTACCCATCCTCTCTCATCGCCATCCAGAAGTCATCATACCCATCCTTTATCAGGACAATAATTTTTCTGTTTTTACAAAGCTCCAAAACGGCAAGGAAAGTAACAACCAGGACAAGACGCTCTGAAACACCTTCGAGAATTGTGAGAAAAGAGAGCTGTACCGCCCCCTGAAGTTTCAGGAGAATCATTGCCGTCTGCTCTTCAATGGTTACCGGGGCATCCATGACGTTGCGCATCATGGGACGGGGCTGGTTGTCAAGCACCGATTTCCAGGCAAGCATCAGATGGTAGAGTGTTGGTCGAAGAAGTGGCTCATCCAGCTCATCAATAATCTCTGGCTCAAAGGCTTCAAAAAGTCCCCGTGCAAAAAGATTTTCGCGCATTGCTGCAAGCTGCGTCAACGCATTTGCAGCCTCTTTGATTCGTTTATATTCGAGCAGACGCTGCACCAGTTCAGTTCTCGGATCAAACTCATCAGTGACATTGCTCTCCATGGTTGGGCGGGGAAGCAGCATCCTGGCCTTGATGCTCATCAGCATGGAGGCCATATAGATAAAGTCGGCGGCAACCTCAAGGTTAAGACTGCGGACATCACCAATATAACTGATAAAGTCAGCGGTAATTTTTGAAATTGGAATATTATAGATGTCAAGTTCATCGCGCCTGATAAAAAAAAGCAGCAGATCAAGCGGCCCTTCAAACTCATCAAGGCTGATTTTGAACATACTCGGAGACAAGGAGATACATTGAATCAATATTGGCTATGGGCAAGATAGAAAAAGGGGGGTAAAATACACAATAAGTGAACCACGAATCACCGAAATACTCCCCACACATAAAAAGTCGCTGTCAAATTTCCGAAAACTTGACTATTTATGGAATGAAATCCGTTCGCCAGCTTTAGACAACATTGACATCTGTAAGATATTACATGAAGAGGATTTTATACTCTCTCTCGGCTGCCGCATCGTTTATGCTGTTGACACTCAGCATCGCCATTGCAGATTCGGCCAGCAACTCTTTTAACCTGGGATTTGAAAAACACAAAAGAGGTGACCTTCTCAGCGCTGTACAAAACTATTCCAGCGCCATTGAGGAAAATCCAGCATTCGCCATGGCATACCAGATGCGGGGTATTGCCCAACAACAACTAAAAAAATACAGTGAGGCAATCAATGACTACTCCATGGTCATTACTACCGGTGAACCCTCGTTTAAAGTTGTCGGCTTCTATAATCGGGGAGTCGTGAAGAACATGACCGGAGACTTTGCTGGCGCAATTCCTGATTTTTCACAGGCAATTGTGCTGGACAAAAAAATGGGAGCCGCCTTTTTTCACCGTGGTATTGCCAAAAGCAAAACCGGCGATCTGGATGGGCGACTTGGGGACTTCCGACAGGCAGCGCTTCTGGGCGAACTCAATGCAGAACGATGGCTTAATAACTATTATCCGGACTGGAAACAATCAAAGCAGGCTACCCCGGAACCACTACCACAACCTCCTGCTCCAACAACAACGGTCAACCCCTCATAAGCAAAAACAGCATCTGCTCACACTCTTTTTGGTGATCAGCGAAACGGACACCTTACCCCGCCCGTTTCGCTGAAATGACGACTTTTTCAGATCGCCTTTCCGCCACGCTCTCTGGTTCTGATACGGATACACTCTTCAAGCGGAGTTATAAAGATCTTTCCGTCACCGATTTCACCAACACCGTGACTCGCGGCATCAATTATTGTATTGACGGTGATATCGACAAACTCATTGTTGACCGCAATATCAAGCCTGATTTTTGGAATCAGGTTTGGCGCTATTTTCTGGCCCCTGTAGATATCAATATCCTCTTGCCTTCCATGACCGGTTACCCGGCTGACGGTGATCCTTGTTATATCGGCCTGAATCAGAGCCTCACGAACATGGTCGAGCCTGTCCGGCTGAATGATTGCTGTTATCAGTTTCATTGCAAAAAATTAGTTAAGGTTGATAAGACCGTATCCATGCTCACCGTGCATACTGTGATCGAGACCGGACATTTCATCATTTTCAGAGATACGCAGACCGATAGTTTTTTCAACCAGAAAGAGAAGGATAAAAGAGACAACGGCTGCATAACCAATTGTAACACCTACCGCTGTAGCCTGAACACCAAGCTGCTGCCAAACTGTCCAGCTCTTGTCGATCGTTTTGGCGGCAGCATCGGCCATCCATGCCGGACGGATAAAAAACACCAGAGCCATAGCTCCAACAATACCACCAACACCATGAACACCAAACGCATCGAGACTGTCATCGTAGCCAAGCTTGTTCTTGATCAGAATCGCTGTATAGCAGAAAATTGCAGCAAGTGCGCCCAGAGCAAGTGCGCCTGAAGGCTGAACAACACCTGCGGCTGGTGTTATGGCAACAAGACCGGCAAGAATACCGGACGCCACACCAAGACTGGTCGCTTTTCCATGCTGGAACATTTCAATGATCATCCAGGTAAAAGCGCCGGATGCAGCGGCCATCTGTGTAACCGTCAGAGCTCTTGCCGTTGCGAGATCGCTGGCAATAGCACTGCCAGCATTGAACCCAAACCATCCAACCCAGAGCAGACCTGCACCCATAAGAGTCATAACAAGGTTGTTCGGGTGCATGACGTTGTTCGGATAAGCACGCCGTTTTCCAAGATAGAGCGCCGCAACAAGCGCAGTAACACCTGAAGAGATATGAACAACGGTACCACCCGCAAAGTCAATAGCGCCAGCAGCCCCGAGATTGAACAGAAAACCGTCCGCAGCCCAGACCCAATGACAGATCGGACTGTAGACAAAAATGCTCCACAGGGCAATAAACACGGCATATCCCTTAAAATTCACGCGCTCTGCAAAAGCTCCAGCAATCAGCGCAGGGGTAATGATTGCAAATTTCCCTTGGAACATGGCAAACACATATTCGGGAATATGCGTCGGCATGATGGTTTCATCAATACCCTGTAGCATGAAATACTTGTTATCCCATCCCACTAAACCACCGAGAATTCCGGGGCCGAAACTCAGCGAATAGCCAATCATCGGCCAAAGCACACCAATAACCACCATGGCACCAAAACTGTGCATCATGGTACCGAGAACATTCTTTGTCCGTACAAGACCTCCATAAAACATGGCAAGCCCGGGAACCATAAGTAAAACAAGTGCTGTGGATGTCAACATCCATGACGTTGTTCCAGTATCAGTGACCACCCCTTCTGCGGCATGAGCGGTACCCTGAAACAACGACGCTGCCAGCAGGAAGAGCAGAGCCATCAAAAGTTTTTTACTCATAATGATATGTGATGAAATTAAAGAAAACCTTAATAATTAATGTGTCAGACAAAAATGTAGTTATTTATTTAACCAAAACAAAAAAATTATCATTCTTTATTATGAATGGAGAAGGGGTTTCGATAAAATCTGCGGGGTGAATGTGACAAACAAGTAGAAATAGAAAAGCCAGACAGATGCTGCTCTGTCTGGCTTAATATTGGAAGAGAAGCCGAGTCGGTGCTTACGACCTGATAAGAAACACTCCAAGATCTTCAAGAAGCGCCTGGAGATCCTCTTCATGCTCAACCTCGTCCTGAAGAATCTGCACCGCAAGATTGTAGGTGACAGGATCTTTCATGCCGATCTCCTCAATGATGCTGTTATAGACGTTGATGGCGCACTGTTCACCGGCAATGTTCTGTTCGAGTATCTTTTTCACAAAGGGATCATCGGGAGCAGCATAACCGCAATTCGACAGTTTGAACCAGTCAAGCGGAGTAGAAACAGGTTTCCCACCCAATTGAATAATCCTCGTGCTCAGCATATCAGCATGACGCAACTCATCAGCGGCATGTTGCAGCAGCTCCGCAATCGCCGCATCCTTCATCGGACCCTGAACAACCTTTGCCCCAATCCAGTACTGATAATAAGCAAGCCATTCATCAGCAAAAGCTTTGCTGAGCAGTTCAAGAACACGGGGCAGGTGTTCTCCAATAATTTCTCGTCCTCTTGTGCCCATAGTGTATCTCCTTTTTAATGGTAATTTGAAAACCAGCTTACTTGTTATGCCGAACAAGATCTTCGAGAGCTTCGGAGAGTTTCGGATACTTGAAGGGGAAATGCTGCGCCTCCAGAAAAGCGGGTTTGACATTCTGCCCTTTTACCGCATACACTCCCCCTTCACCCATAATCAGACGAACCACAAACTCCGGAACCGGCAGCAAAGATGGTCTTCCAAGAGTCGCTCCCAGTTGATGAGCAAACTCTTTCATGGTGACTGGCTCAGGACTGACCAGATTGATTGCTCCCTGATAGGCTGGATTATCAAGCGCTTCAAGAATAGAGGCAATTTCGTCATCAATATGAATCCATGAGATACACTGGGCTCCCGAACCGATCGGGCCACCGGCAAAAAACTGGAAGGGGGCCATCATCTTCTGCAACATCCCGCCTCTGGTCGAGAGCACAATCCCTGTTCTCAACAACACAAGACGATAAACGATTTTTTCGCTGGCAAGCGCCTCCTTTTCCCAGTCAATACAGACCTTCGCAAGAAAATCACCTCCATGCACTCCCGATTCAGTCAGTCGGGGAGTATCGTCACAACGGTAAAATGACCCATAGTAGCCTATAGCCGACGATGAAATAAAAACTCGGGGCTTTTCAGAAGCAACAGCAATTGCAGAAACAAGATGCCGAGTACCCAAAATTCTGGAGTTATAGCACTCCTTCTTGTGTGCTTCACTCCAGCGAGTTTCAAGCAAAGGCTTCCCTGCAAGATGAATCACGGCCTTCGCACCACTGATATATCCAGTCCAGTCACCACTCTCCAAATCCGAATCCCACCGTACATACTCAGAGGCTCCTGGAATTTTAGCGGCGGCCACCTCACGTGATCGAACAAAGAGTACAACCTTTTCACCCCGGGCAATCAGCTTCAGTGCAAGTGTAACACCGATGACTCCCGTGGCCCCTGTAATAACAATGTGACCTTGCATATATTTTTCTGTTGTCATAAAAAAAGAGCTGCGTTTTTCACCTACTCGACCGTCACCGACTTTGCCAGGTTTCTTGGGCGATCGACATTGCACCCCCGGAGAGTCGCGATATGATAGGCAAGTAGCTGTAGTGGAATGACCGCCAACAGGGGAGTAATCGGTCCTGAAGCCTGGGGAATATAGATAACATGTTCGGCCATACGACAGACCTCCTTGTCACCCTCATTGGCAATAGCAATAACCCTTCCCTTGCGGCTGCGCACCTCTTCAATGTTACTGAGAATCTTGCTGTAGGTGTTGTCGCGGGTAGCAATGATAATGACCGGCATATCCTCATCAATAAGAGCAATCGGGCCATGCTTCATTTCGGCGGCCGGATATCCTTCCGCATGAATATAGGAGATCTCTTTCAGCTTGAGTGCCCCTTCGAGGGCCACGGGAAAGTTGTAACCCCGTCCAAGGTAGAGAAAGTTTTTCGCATCCTTGAACATCTCAGCAATGGATTTGATCTGGCTGTCAAGCTGGAGAATACGTGCCGCTTTTTCAGGAACAGAGGCAAGTTCCTTGAGATTAAGCGCAATCTCATCATTCGAGAGCGTGCGCCCTCTGCTCAGGGCAAGTGCAAGCATATAAAGCATAACCACCTGCGCACAAAAAGCTTTGGTCGATGCAACACCAATCTCGGGCCCGGCATGCGTGTACATACCGCACAATGTTTCACGGGCAATCGTTGAACCAACCACGTTGCAGATCCCCAGGACAAGCGCCCCTTTCTCCTTTGCTGCCCGGAGAGCGGCAAGAGTATCAGCCGTCTCACCCGACTGTGAAATCACAATAACCACATCATCAACACCGACAATCGGGTTGCGATAGCGGAACTCCGAGGCATAATCCACTTCAACCGAGATACGCGCAAACTCCTCTAGAAGATACTCTCCAATCAGGGCGGCATGCCAGCTTGTGCCACAGGCGCAAATCACAATACGCTTGGCACGTTTCAGACGATCAAGATAGTCATGGATCCCGCCAAGATGCACCCGTCCCTCTTCAAGGCGTACACGTCCCCGCATCACATCATGCATCACATCCGGCTGCTCAAAAATCTCCTTGAGCATAAAGTGCAAGAATCCACCTTTCTCAATCTTTTCCAATGAAAAATCGAGCTCCGTCACCACCTTTTCCTGCTCAATATTCTCAATTGACTTGACAGAATAACCATCCCTTTTCACCACAGCAAGCTCACCATCCGAGAGGTACACAACCTTATTGGTATGTTCAACAATTGGTGCAGCATCAGAAGCGATAAAATATTCATCAACACCTATACCTATCACCAGCGGACTTCCCTTCCGGGCAACAACAATCCGGTCAGGCTCACGCGAAGAGATAACACACAACCCATAAGCGCCCTCAACGTGCCGGAGAGTACTGCGCACAACAGCCTCCAGGTCAAGCGATTGGTCTCGCTTCCACACCCGGTCAATCAGATGTACCAAAACCTCAGAATCGGTTTCGCTTAAAAAAACATAGCCCTCGGAGAGAAGCTCCTGTTTGAGGGAGGAATAGTTTTCGATAATCCCATTGTGAATAAGCGCAATATCGCCCGCTTCATTCAGATGAGGATGAGCATTGCTGTCACTGGGCTCTCCATGTGTTGCCCAGCGAGTATGGCCAATGCCAAGCGTAGCTCCAGAAAGGGCCGCACAGCGCGCCACAGTATCCTTTTCAAGATCACCAACACTCCCTTTCTGCTTGATAACCGAAAGAGTACTACCCAGCAAGGCAATTCCCGCAGAATCGTAACCCCGGTATTCTAGCCTTTTTAATCCCTTTAAAAGAAGCGGCGCAGCATCCTGCCAGCCTATATATCCTACAATTCCACACATAGCATTATTTTCAAAAATCTTTTAAAACAGCATCAAACGATACTCGACCAGCCAATAAAACTAACTTTCTTCTTGAAGGAGCTTGACAATATAACAGTTATCTCAGTGCAAGCTTCATCTCACTCCAAATTTTTAACGCCTCACCGGAGACCGCCTCCTCATAGTCATCAACACGGGCAAATCTCCCTGAGGGGTAAATGAGAGCCCGGCTGACGTTGATAACAGCGCTTTGCCTCTCATCATCAACACCGAAGTTGACCGCCTCCTCAAGCGATCCCCCCTGGGTGCCAACACCAGGGATAAGCAGAAAAAGTCCAGGTGCATTCCGGCGAATCTCACCAAGCAGATTGCTCTTGGTAGCACCAACGACCACTCCACCATTACCATTCCTGCTCCATGAAGCCACTTTGCCAAGGACTGAGCGATAGAGCGGGGTTCCATCACCCATCACCTGCTCCTCAAAATCCCTGGATCCCTCGTTTGAGGTCAGACAGAGCACAAAAACCAGTTTATCCTCATAAGCAAAAAAAGGCTCAAGAGAGTCGAACCCCATGTAAGGCACCACGGTAAGAGCATCAAAAGACCAGTGCTCAAAAAAGGCCCGGGCGTACATATGGCTTGTATTGCCAATATCTGCCCGTTTGGCATCAGCTATGGTGATACACGAATCAGGGATACTCCTGAGCGTTTGTTCCATATCCTGCAACCCGTCAACACCTCTTGCCTCATAAAAGGCTGTATTAAGCTTGTAAGCAACAGCACAATTCGACGTAGCCCTGATAATGGCTCGATTAAACTCAAGAACCGGGTTCTTGTACGATAAAAACAGCTTTGGAATTTTTCCAGAATCACTGTCAAGTCCGACACACAAAAGGGACTTCAATGCCGATATCCGGTTGTTTGCCTTCTCACGAACTGAACTCATAACGAACTTACCCACAGTTTAGACGACTCCCGCCAGTAAAATGAAAACATATTGCTACAGGAATACATTTTCGATGTTTGCTGCAATATATAAAATATGTTTTCTTGCGGAATGCTTCATTAAATGGAAGAATCCCGTAAATTGGAGACTTACGCATCCGCGAACAGTAAAAAGTCTCTCGCATCGCACTATTATAACTATGATTGTTAATTGATGGCAAAGAAAACAGTAAAACCTCCAAATCCCTATAAAAACGAACCGGAAAACAACGTCCCGCGACCAAAATTCCCGATAATGTATTATGTGGTCGTGATTGTTATTCTCATAGGAGTTCAACTTGCCTTTTTCTGGTCAGGCTCAACACAGGAGATCCCATACAGCGCCTTCCGCAAGCTCATCACAGAGAACAAGGTTGTCTCGGTAAAGATTTCGCCCGAAAGAATCTATGTCAAGCTCAAACCTGGCACAGACACGGGCATTGCGGCAAAAGAGCCGCAAAAGGACAATCCGGTTGTCTCTCTTCCACAATCCGCCTCCAAACAAGATGAGATTTTTGTCAATCCGGTGCGCGATGACGGTTTAATTGAGTTGCTTGAAAGCAAGGGGATCAAATATCAGGGCATGCCAAGCAGTACCTGGATCAGTGAACTGCTGCAGTGGTTGCTCCCCTTTGCCCTGCTGATCGGCATCTACTTCTTTGTCTTCCGACGCATGGGCGGGCCGGGCTCCCAGTTCATGAATATCGGCAAGAACAAAGCTGCGCTTTATGAAAATCTGGATGAACACACCAGAATCACCTTCAAGGATGTGGCTGGTCTTGATGAAGCCAAAGCCGAAGTGATGGAGGTGGTTGATTTCCTCAAGGATCCAAAAAAGTACACCACACTTGGGGGGAAATTGCCAAAGGGAGTATTGCTGGTCGGCCCTCCAGGTACCGGTAAAACCCTTTTGGCGAAAGCAGTTGCCGGAGAAGCAGATGTACCATTTTTCAGTATCAGCGGCTCGGATTTTGTAGAGATGTTTGTCGGCGTCGGCGCAGCAAGAGTGCGCGACCTCTTTAAACAGGCAAAAGAGAAAGCCCCCTGCATTATCTTTATTGATGAGATTGATGCCGTTGGAAGAAGCCGGGGAAAAGGGGCAATGATGGGGGCCAATGACGAGCGGGAAAACACCCTCAATCAGTTATTGGTTGAAATGGATGGATTCGCCACAGACAAAGGTGTGATTCTGATTGCCGCGACAAACCGTCCTGATGTCCTTGATTCCGCCTTGCTGAGACCAGGTCGTTTTGACCGCCAGATCATGGTCGACAAGCCTGACCTCAAAGGACGCATTGATATATTCAAAGTGCACACCAAGGCTCTTTCACTCTCAAAAGAGGTCAATCTCAAAGCGCTCGCATCACAAACTCCGGGATTTGCCGGTGCTGAAATTGCCAATGCTGCCAACGAAGCAGCCCTGCTTGCCTCTCGCCGTAACCAGCAGAGTATTGGCATGAAAGATTTTGAAGATGCCATTGAGCGCTGTGTCGCAGGTCTCGAAAAAAAGAACAAGGTGATCAACCCTCGTGAAAAGCAGATTGTGGCCTATCATGAAGCGGGCCACGCTATTGTCAGTTGGATGATGGCAGACAACGACCCTGTACAGAAAATATCGATTGTTCCAAGAGGCATGAGCGCCCTCGGGTACACCATGAACATTCCACTCGAAGATCGCTATCTCATGACAAAAAGTGAGCTGCTTGGTCGCATCTGCGGCCTGCTTGGTGGGCGTATTGCTGAACTGATCATCTTCAATGAAATCTCCACCGGGGCGCAAAATGACCTTGAAAAAGTGACCAGCATTGCCTATAACATGGTAACCGTCTACGGAATGAGCGAAAAACTTGGGAACGTCTCATTCTACGAGAGCAATAACCCCTATTACGGCAGTCCGGGCATTGATAAAAAGTATGGTGAAGAGACTGCTCGCCTGATAGACAGAGAGGTCATGAGCTTCATTGAAGAGTCACGGATGAAGGTGATGAATCTCCTGACAGAGAACAGGGAAAAACTCGAAAAGCTGGCAAGTGAACTGCTGTTGAAGGAGATGCTTCAGTACCCTCAAATCGAGGAGATCCTTGGAAAACGTCCGGAGGGGCTTTTTCCTGTTCACATTGAAGAGGAGCTTGTTGAGGAGCTCGTCCTGGAAAATGAGGGACTGACCATTGAAAATCCAGCCGCTCCAAACAACTCAGAGCAGCTCACCGACAATGAGCGAAAAGAGCTTGAAGAGGCAGTTGCGAGACTGAGGCAGACCCGGCAAAACGCTGAGAACTGAACCAACCGCAAGAAAAGAAATGATAAAAGGCAGGGGATACCTGCCTTCCGTCTTATTCCTGAAACATCCTGGGCAGTGGTGGGTCCCGAGGGAGTCGAACCCCCGACCTACTGGGTGTAAACCAGTCGCTCTAACCAACTGAGCTAGGAACCCGTGAACAGGGTGGAAAGTATAACACAATTAGCAGCAAAAACAAAAAGAAATAATTGCTTGTCGACAGCAGACACTATGGGGAATTTGTAAGCCTGCACGAAAAAGCATAACTTCAGGCCAATAATTCCCGAAACCCGGTAACATTTTTTGTTCATCAATATGCGCTTACTCTCCATTCTCGGCAGTACCGGGTCAATTGGTGTCAGCACCCTCGATGTTGTCCGACAGCATCCCGACAAGTTTCAGGTGACCGGATTAGCCGCTGGTACCGATATTGCGTTGCTGGCTGAACAGATTAAAGAGTTTCGACCTGTTGCAGTCTCCATCAGAGATGAAGCTTCCGTGCAAAAGCTGCGTAGCCTCTGCGGAGAGTACAAACCCGACATCCTGTTCGGGGGTGAAGGAGCAGCCTCCATTGCGGAAATAGAGGGCTCAGATATGGTTGTCTCCGCCATAGTCGGCGCAGCAGGCCTTGTGCCAACTGTTCGCGCCATCAAGGCCGGGAAACATATTGCCCTGGCAAACAAGGAGACCCTTGTGGTTGCTGGTCAGCTTGTCTCTGATCTTGTGAAGCAGCACGGGGTACATCTGCTGCCAGTTGACAGCGAACATTCTGCGGTTTTCCAGTCGCTTGCGGGCCATCGTGCTGAAGATGTTGAACGGATCATTCTCACGGCATCGGGTGGACCATTCCGCAACACCCCTGCTGAAGAGCTGAAACAGGTCACGCTTGAACAGGCGCTGAAACACCCGCAATGGAGCATGGGGGCAAAGATCACCATTGACTCGGCAACCATGATGAACAAAGGGCTTGAGGTTATTGAGGCGCACTGGCTCTTCAATGTGCCTGCCGAAAAAATTGGTGTTGTGGTACACCCGCAGAGCATCATTCACTCCATGGTCGAGTATATTGACGGTTGTGTCATGGCTCAGCTTGGTGCCCCCGATATGCGTGCACCCATTGCTTATGCCCTTGCCTGGCCGGAACGATGCGAAAGCGGTATACCCAGGCTTGATCTCGCAAAGATCGGCACACTGACCTTTGAAGAGCCAGATATGGTGCGCTTCCCTGCCCTGCGCCTTGCATATCAAGCATTAAAAGCTGGCCGTACCTGGCCAGCTGTACTGAACGCGGCAAACGAAGTCGCAGTTGCAGCCTTTCTTGACAGAAAAATAGGATTTATTGAGATTGCTGAAACCGTAGAAAAAACGATGCAGGCTCACGAAGGTTATGCGCCTGTTGAGCTCGACGACTATCTCCAGGCTGACCGGTGGGCCCGTGAAACTGCACAAAAATTTATTGCCTGACCACACCGTTCAAATAGCGGGGAGGCTGGAGCAGCTTTATTCGATTATAGAAACAGAAAATTATTATGGATGTTTTGAGTACGACATTTTTCTTTATTGTTGCCATTTTCATTCTGGTAACAGCACATGAACTGGGTCACTTTCTGACAGCAAAATTGTTCGGGATGAGAGTTGACAAATTTTATATCGGGTTTGACTTTTTTGATTTGAGGATTTGGAAAAAGAAAATTGGCGAAACCGAGTATGGACTTGGCCTTTTTCCACTTGGCGGCTATGTGAAGATTGCTGGCATGGTCGATGAGAGTCTCGACACAAACATTCAGAGCGGTAAACCGGAACCATGGGAGTTCAGGGCAAAACCAGTATGGCAGCGCCTGATTGTTCTGGCCGGAGGCGTAGGGATGAACATCATTCTGGCACTCGTTATTTTTATTGGTATCACCCTGGCGATCGGCGAATCCAGGACAAGTGTCAACAATCCAGCATTCGTTGAAAAAGGATCCGCTTTTGCCACCATGGGCATGCAGACCGGCGACAGACTTCAACGTGCAAACGGCAAACCCGTGGCAAGTTGGGAAGAGGCGCTGACCCCGGAGCTCTTCACCGCCCATTCGCTCAACTACACTCTTCTTCGTGATGGAAAAAGCATCACCATTGAGGCGCCATCAAACATCATGTCAAGTATCAACGCGCAGAAGAGCCTCGGTATTCGCCCGATCGTCCCACCTGTTATTGATGAGGTACTGAAAAACATGCCTGCGAGCAACGCAGGGATACTCCCTGGTGGACTTATTATCGCATTGAACGGTAAAGCCGTCTCCGACTGGACGGAAGTTGTCGGAATAATCTCCACCAATGCCGGAAAGCACCTCACGCTTACGTGGCAACACAGCAAAAGTATTCCAGGCCAAAAAATTAATGCAGAGACCATTCGGGCTGAAGGCACAACATTCGTCACCACCGTCATACCCAATGCATCTGGCAAAATTGGAATCTCACTCAAGCAGACTATTGATTCTGAACGAAGAAAACTCTCTCTCCCGGAGTCAATCGTGAGCGGCATCAGCCAGACCTGGAAAATGAGCGCCATGACCGTGCAGGGATTTGTTAAAATCTTCACCGGTCAGGAGGACTTCCGCAAATCGGTGGGGGGCCCGATTAAAATTGCAAAAATAGCGAGCCAGAGCGCAGAACAGGGGCCTGTAAGCTTTCTCTATTTTCTCTCGATGCTCTCTATCTCTCTGGCAATAATCAACATCCTGCCGGTTCCCGCACTTGACGGCGGACAATTTGTACTTAATGCCATTGAAGGCATCATCCGTCGCGAGATTCCCTTTGAGATCAAAATGCGTATCCAGCAGATCGGCATGATGCTGCTTCTCGCTCTTTTTGCCTACATCCTGTTCAACGATATTTTCAACCCATAAGGCGAAAAACGGAAGCAATGCTTGATAAACTGCAATCCATAAAAGAGAAACACCTCGATCTTGAACAGTTGCTTGCCGATCCGAACGCAGCAACTGATCAGGCTCGCTTCAGAAAGCTTAACAAGGAGTACTGCGACCTCAAGGAAATTGTTCAAGCTTACGACCATTACGCCCAGAAAAAAGCAGAGCTTGACGCGTCGCGGCAATTGTTGAAAGAGGAGAGTGACCCGGAAATGAAGGAGCTGGTTCAGGCAGATGTCAATGAGCTGCAGCGGCAACTGCCAGAGATCGAACAACACCTCAAGATACTGCTGCTGCCAAAAGAGGAGGCCGATTCGCGCAACGTCATCATCGAGATTAGGGCTGGCACCGGCGGTGAAGAGGCGGCGCTTTTTACCGCTGACCTGACAAGAATGTACCAGCGATACGCTGAACAACAGGGGTGGCAATACCACATCCTCCACTTCAATGAAAGCTCTGTGCCAGGCGGCTTCAGGGAGATGACCCTCGAAGTGAGCGGCAATGATGTCTATGGCACCATGAAGTATGAAAGCGGCGTGCACCGGGTACAACGCGTGCCCGATACCGAAACGCAGGGACGTATCCACACCTCAGCCGTCAGTGTAGCTGTACTCCCTGAGGCCGAAGAGGTAGATGTAGAGATCCGCCGGGAAGATTTGAGATTTGATACCTACCGAAGCGGAGGAAAGGGGGGACAGAACGTCAACAAGGTTGAAACTGCCGTACGAATCACCCATATTCCCAGCGGCATTGTCTCCGCCTGTCAAGAGCAGCGCTCACAACTCCAGAACAAGGAGATGGCCATGCAGATGCTCCGCACCAAACTGTACGACATCCAGCTTGCCGAGCAGCAGCAGCAACGGGCCGACCTGCGCCGTTCAATGGTCACCACCGGAGACCGAAGCGCAAAAATCCGCACCTACAACTACCCGCAATCACGGGTAACCGACCACCGAATCGGCTTTACAAGCCATGCTCTTCCCCAGATACTGCAGGGGGATATACAAGACATTATTAATGCGCTCAAAATGCATGACCAGGCTGAGCGCCTGCAATCCGAACTCATGTAAACAAAACAGGGGAACCGCGACAACATGGAAATGGAAGCGACCGGAAAAAGCAGGGGTGACTGGATATTACAAGGGGAATTTCACCAGACCGTCAACTATCTCTCCGACCACAAAAAAATGCTGGGGTTCAACCCCTTCTGCCACAGCGTAGAGCTGACTGAGACCGAAAACGTCTATAAATGGCTTTTTCGGGTTACCGACCCGCAAAACAACCCGTTTGATGTGATCTTTTATGTCGAACAGAGCGAAGAGCCTCTTCTAGAGCTGCCGAAGCATATCGAACACACAGAAACTGCCGAACTTTCAGAGGAAATCATCAATCGCTACACTGTAGGAAAAACGATTCGATGGAAACACCATCCGGTTGCCGACCAGATTGACGACCCCGCCAGGTACCTCTTTGAAGGCAAAGCCTTTGCCAATATGCACATGCGACCGATGGAGGCAAATAAAACCAGGGTACAGCTTGATTTGAGAGTTGACGTTCGCTTTATCCTCTACCCTGCATTCAGGATCGTCCCCGAGCCGATTCTCCACGCCATGACCAATGCTGCAATATCCATTATCATGCAGGCATCAACCAACACCATGTTTCACTCCATCTCCAGGGATTTCAAAAACATCAGGAACGCATAATGCGAAAAGCGCTCCATCGTCCATATAAAAAAAGCCTCCCCATCATTATGATGCTGGAGGCTTTTTGAAGGAATCTACTTTTCAAATGAAAAGCTCGGGTGAATTCACCCTCAGAAAACTGACTCGGTGATCAGAAGGAGCGCACAGGACGGACACAATCGGCATCCATCTTGTTATCGATGAACTGATAACCATTGGCGAAGAGCTCTACCCAGGCATTAACCGCACTGTTCTCGGTCGAACTCCAGTAATCATACTCTGCAAATCCACCAACAACAGCTTTATTGAGATAGAGCTTGTGCAACTCCTCCTTGCTCGGTAAATACCAGTCGTTAAAACCTCCACCATTGTACGCCGATGCCACAGCGGCAGCAGTAGTGGGATATGTATCGGCTGGATATTTTGCCAATATTTTTCTGGTATTCTCAGCTCCTTGACCTATTGCAGTACTTGTGTTAAATATCTGCACATAAGCAAAATCTTTTTTATGCATCGATTTTCTTTGTCCAGAACTCCAGAAATACAATCCCGGAACCCCAATCGAACCCTTAACGTCAACATCCGCCGGGGCTGCAATCAGCCCATGCTCCTCACCCTGTTGGTAACCGGGATCTCCTTTCTGCAGAATGTAAAATACAATACCACCACCGAAATGCTCCCCTACCGAATGCTGGGCAGCAAAAGATATTGTTGAAACAGCAACGAAGCTTAGACTGACAAAAAACAAGGCCACACATAGCCGCAAACGAGACGCTTTTGAAATAAATTTCATAATGGTTACTGGTTAAGATTATCCAAAAATGAACCGCTCTCCTGCACGACATCTTCGCCATGCCACAGTACATAATTTACATTTTTTTTAAATAAACTATTTATCAATATTTTGCACACGCCGCTATATTACTTCAAAGTGATATCAAGATCCCAGCGAAATCATGTATTGATGCCAATAACAACAGCTCATCACAAAACAAGCATCGCCTCCCGCATAGGGGGGATGATTTCATTGGCTTCAAAGAAAATAATTTCTCATCTTTGGGGACAACTTTTTCAATGACTGCACGATGAAACAACTTTTGCTGGGTGCTGAAGCCATTGCACTTGGAGCCCTTGATGCCGGGATCTCCGGTGTCTATGCCTATCCCGGTACACCTTCGACCGAAATCACCGAATATATCCAGAAAAACAGTGGTCGCCGCCAGCATCCCGTCCGCTCGGCCTGGTCGGCCAACGAAAAAACTGCTTACGAAGCGGCGCTCGGCATGTCCTACGCTGGCAAAAGAAGTCTGGTCTGCATGAAGCATGTGGGGCTGAATGTCGCTGCCGATGCCTTCATCAACTCGGCCATTACCGGTGTCAACGGAGGACTTGTGGTAGCTGTGGCCGACGATCCATCAATGCACTCCTCACAAAACGAGCAGGACAGTCGGGTCTATGGGAAATTTGCCATGGTACCAGTCATTGAACCTGCCTCACAGCAAGAACTCTATGATGCTGTCCGATATGCGTTCGATCTTTCCGAATCGGTCAAACTTCCGGTGCTGCTGCGGCTCACCACAAGACTTGCGCATTCGCGTGCAGGAGTGGAAGGAGCTGCGACACGTCCGCAAAACCAGCTCAATGCGCCTTATGCACCGGAGCGATTTGTGCTGATGCCGCATAATGCGCGCCGCCAGTACAAGAGCCTGCTTGGTATGCAGGGGCAACTCGAAGAGCTTGCGGAGGAATCCTGGCTGAACCGCCTTATCCCTGGCACAGGCTCTACCGGAATTCTTGCTTTTGGCATTGCCTTCAACTATGTGATGGAGGTACGGCAGGCTTTAGCTCTCGACTATCCCGTGCTGAAAATAGGGCACTATCCCCTGCCCCGAAAAAAAATTGAAGCCCTTTTCAACTCCTGCGACACCATTCTTGTGGCCGAGGAGGGTTATCCTGTTTACGAAGAGCTTCTGCGAGGATATTTTGGCAACACGCATATCAAGGGGCGCCTCGACGGAACACTCCCCCGTGCCGGAGAGCTCAATGCCGACAGTGTCGCTCTTGCTCTCGGTCTGACAAAAAAAGAGATCATGCCGATACCCGGCATTGTGGTGAACCGTCCACCGGAACTCTGCAAGGGGTGCGGACACCGCGACCTCTATGAAGCGCTCAACACGGTGATGAGTGCACACGAGCAGCATCACGTTTTTTCCGATATCGGCTGCTACACGCTTGGAGCGCTTGCGCCATACAACGCCATTCATACCTGCGTCGATATGGGTGCCTCCATCACCATGGCCAAAGGTGCTGCGGATGCTGGCCTTCGACCTGCGGTTGCCGTCATCGGCGACTCGACCTTCACCCACTCCGGCATGACCGGCCTGCTGGATGCCATCAATGATCACTCGCCGCTCACCGTGATCATTGCCGATAACGACACCACCGCCATGACCGGTGGACAGAACTCTTCGGCAAACGGCTCAAGGCTGCTGGATATCTGCCGGGGGCTCGGCGTTGAGGAGGCGCATCTCAGAACCATTATCCCGCTGAAATCGCACCTTGCAGAGAACATTGCTGTACTCAGGGAGGAGATTGCCTGGGAAGGTGTTTCGGTGGTTATTGCTCAACGGGAATGTATTGAAACCGCTGCACGGAAAAAACGGAATCCTGCGGCCAAAGCGTAACGAAACGATAGTATGAAGATCAACATTATTCTTGCCGGTGTCGGAGGACAGGGAATACTCACCATCGCTGCGGTAATCGACCATGCCGCCCTGCAAAGCGGCCTCACCGTGCGCCAGGCTGAGGTTCATGGCATGAGCCAGCGAGGTGGGGCTGTGCAGTCGCACCTCCGGATTTCCGATAAAGAGATATTCTCCGACCTTATTGCCGAAGGGACAGCAAACCTGATTCTCTCGGTTGAACCTCTTGAAGCGTTGCGCTATCTTCCCTTTCTTGCGCCGGGAGGAAGAGTAGTCACCGCCACAGACTCCTTCATCAATATGGTGGGCTACCCTTCGATGGAACAGATTCTTGACGAACTGCACCGCACGAACCATCCGGTGCTGGTCAACGCGGCAGAACTTGCCCGTGAGGCTGGCAGCATAAGAACATCAAACATGGTGATGCTCGGAGCTGGTGCACCGTTCATCGGTATTGCGGCTGAAACGCTTGAAGCCTCCATAGAGAAGCTCTTTCAGGCAAAAGGGGCCGATATCACCGCCATGAACATCCGTGCATTCCGAACTGGACAAGCATTATCTCAACTTCAAGCGACAGCAATATGATCTGGAATAAACAGTACGAGTGTATGGAGCGCGAGGAGCTCCTGAAACTTCAGGGAGAACGGGTAGCCGCAATGGTAAAAAGGGTTTATGACTCAGTTCCATTCTACCTCCAAAAGCTCCGGGAGATGGGTATAGAGCCCGGCGATATCACCACCATCGACGACCTGAAAAAGCTCCCCTTCACCACCAAACAGGATCTGCGCGACAACTATCCCTTTGGCCTGTTTACAGTACCGCAAACCGACGTTGTAAGGCTCCATGCCTCCAGCGGCACGACTGGGAAATCAACGGTGGTCGGCTACACCCACAACGATATCCAGATGTGGAGTGAAGTGGTTGCCCGTTCACTTTCTATGGCTGGAATAGGCAAATCCGACATCATTCAGGTTGCCTATGGTTACGGGCTCTTTACCGGGGGGCTCGGTTTGCACTACGGCGCAGAAAAAGTTGGAGCGACGGTTATTCCGATCTCCGGCGGCAATACAAAAAAACAGCTTCAGCTCATGGAGGACTTTGGCTCCACAGTACTGGCCTGCACCCCCTCTTATTCCGCCTATCTCGGCGAAGCGCTTGTTGAAGAGAAGATTGACCGCAGTCACATCAAGCTCAAGGCAGGCATCTTCGGCGCTGAACCCTGGACTGAAGAGATGCGCTCTCAAATTGAGCAGCTCCTCGGCATCAAAGCATACGACATTTACGGCCTCAGCGAAATCATCGGGCCGGGTGTCTCCATGGAGTGCCATTGCCAGAAGGGAATGCATATTTTTGAAGATCACTTTATCCCCGAAATCATCAACCCGGAGAGC
>Ga0194060_10000481_pt1 | contig 29003 bp, 25 predicted proteins | sample SepL225m_MetaG_FD_163427 | JGI IMG/M metagenome (GOLD analysis project Ga0194060, IMG submission 163427) | Anoxic zone freshwater microbial communities from boreal shield lake in IISD Experimental Lakes Area, Ontario, Canada - Sep2016-L222-5m | ecosystem: Environmental > Aquatic > Freshwater >...
TGCCGCCTACAACGAGGCACTGCCCAAAGTCACCGAGTTTTCCACCCGACTGGGATCAGACGAGCGCCTGTATGAGAAATACAAGGCGATTGGCGTGACCACACTGAACACTGAGCAGCGTCAAGCGCACAAGAATGCCATTCGCAATTTTGTGCTGGGTGGAGCTGAACTGACCGGGTCGGCGCGTGAACGATTTACCGCCATTCAGGAGCGACAAGCCGAACTGAGTCAAAAATTCAGCGAGAACGCGCTGGACGCCACCGATGCCTTCAGCTATTTCGCTGACGCGGATGAAATGGACGGCGTGCCCGACGACGTCAAGCAAGCGGCCTTGTCTGCTGCCAAAGCGCAAGGCAAAGAAGGCTACAAGCTGACTCTCAAAATGCCCTGTTACCTGCCGGTGATGCAGTTTGCCCGCAGCAGCGCATTGCGCCAGAAGCTTTATCGCGCTTACGTCACCCGCGCCTCGGATCAGTCCGGTGCCGAATCCCGCAAGTTCGACAACTCCGCCCTGATCACCGAAATGCTGACCTTGCGCCTGGAAGAAGCCAAGCTGCTGGGCTTCGGCAACTTCGGCGAACTCTCAGTCGTTCCCAAAATGGCCGAGTCACCGCAGCACGTCATTGACTTTTTACGCGACCTGGCTGCCAAGGCGCGGCCATTCGCCGAAAAAGACCTGGCCGACCTGCGTGAATTCGCGAGTCAGCATTTGAATTTGGCGAATCCGCAAACCTGGGACTGGCCATTTGTGAGCGAGAAATTGAAGGAAGCGCGCTATGCCTTCAGCGAACAGGAAGTCAAGCAGTACTTCACCGCACCCAAGGTTCTGGCCGGCTTGTTCAAGATTGTCGAGACGCTGTTTGACGTCAGCATCCAAAAAGACACGGCACCGGTGTGGCACGCTGGCGTCGAGTTCTATCGCATTGAACGCGCCAACACTTTGGTCGGTCAGTTCTATCTCGACCCAGCGGCGCGCATCGGCAAGCGCGGCGGCGCCTGGATGGACGATGTGCGCACGCGCTGGTTGCGGCCCGACACGCACCAACTGCAAACGCCGGTGGCGCACCTGGTATGCAACTTTGCCGAAGGTGTCGGCGCCAAACCCGCGCTTCTGACGCACGGCGACGTCACCACGCTGTTTCATGAATTTGGTCATGGTCTGCATCACCTGCTGTCGCAAGTCAATGAGCACGACGTCTCCGGCATCAGCGGTGTCGAGTGGGACGCCGTTGAATTGCCCAGCCAGTTCATGGAAAACTTCTGCTGGGAATGGAACGTTCTGCGCCACATGACAGCGCACGTCGATACCGGTGAGCCACTGCCGCGCGCATTGTTCGACCGAATGCTGCTGGCGAAAAATTTTCAGAGCGGCATGCAAACCCTGAGACAAATCGAATTTTCTCTATTTGACATGCTGCTGCATACCGCGCACGACCCGGCGCTTGACATTATGCCTTTGCTGGCGCAAGTTCGCGCCGAAGTGGCGGTGATGCAACCACCCGAGTGGAGCCGCACCGCTCACACCTTCAGCCATATTTTTGCCGGCGGCTATGCGGCCGGCTATTACAGCTACAAGTGGGCCGAAGTGCTGAGCGCCGATGCCTATGCCGCCTTTGAGGAAACAATGGGTAAGGATGGTTTGCCAAATGTCGAAACCGGTAGAAAATACCGGCAGGCAATTCTGGAGGCCGGTGGCAGCCGCCCGGCGATGGAGTCGTTCCAGGCCTTTCGGGGTCGGGCACCCAGTCTGGAAGCCTTGTTGCGTCATCAGGGTATGGCGTTGCCAAACTAAGGGGTTCGTTGTGAAGATGAAGAGCAATCTGAAGAGCAATCCAATTGACCAAACTTTTCTGGCACTGGATGCGTCCGCGTGCGCAGCAATTTGCGCCGCGGCGCTGCTGCTGGCCAGCCCCTTGCAAGCGCAAACAATCTACCGCATGGTGGACCCCAGTGGACACGTCACTTTTGCCGACAAAGCGGCCGCCGCTTCCAAAAGTGCTACACCGCTCAGTGCCGATGGCCGGTCCACCCTCGCAAGCGCCGTGGCGCTACCGTTCGAGCTGCGCCTGGTGGCCAGCAAATACCCGGTGACCTTGTACACCTCCAGCGGCTGCACCCCGTGCGCTTCGGGTCGCGCGCTGCTGGCTGGGCGCGGTATTCCATTTGCTGAAAAAACCGTCAGCACCAACGAAGATGCCGAAGCGCTGCAGCGCATCAGTGGCGGCGGTTCACTGCCACTTCTGACCATCGGTGGACAGCAGATCAAGGGCTTCTCTGAATCGGAATGGACGCAGTTTCTGAATGCCGCCGGTTATCCCCAGTCGTCCCAATTGCCCGCTGGCTACCGCAACGCTGATGCCGGTCCTTTGGTCACCTTGCAAAAGCCTTTGCCAGTTAGCAAAGCTGAAGAATTGAAGATTCAGCTAGCACCGGAACCCAACATCCCCGCAGTGGACGTTTCCGCCAATCCGGCCGGCATCAAGTTTTAATCGATTCCGGACTGGCCTGTAGGAACCCATTCTGAATGGTTTCAGAAGGTCAGTTTTTGAACGCCCTGCGCGGTGCCCAGTAGGCATATCTGCGCTTTCTGAAAGGCAAATACGCCTACCGTCACGACACCGGGCCACTGACTCACCCGTGCCTCAAAGGCAAGCGGATCGACAATCTGCAAGCCGCTCACATCCAGGATGATTTGACCGTTGTCGGTGACCAGCGGCTGGCCGTCTTGCAAGCGCACCTGCGCCTTGCCTCCGATCGCTGCAAACTGTTGCGCTATGCGCTTGACGGCCATCGGAATCACCTCCACCGGCAACGCAAACTTGCCGAGCGTCTGAACCAGTTTGGATTCATCCACAATGCAGACAAACTTGGCTGTCAGAGCCGCAACAATTTTCTCGCGCGTCAATGCCGCGCCACCGCCTTTGATCATGTTGCCGTGGTGATCGATCTCGTCTGCACCATCGATATAAACCGACAACCGGTCGACCTCATTGGCGTCAAAAACTGCAATCCCCAGCGCCTGAAGGCGTTGTGTGCTGGCCACCGAACTCGACACTGCGCCCTTGATCTGGTTTTTGATGGAGGCCAGCGCGTCGATAAATTTGTTAACGGTGGAGCCGGTGCCGACACCGACAATCTCCCCCGGAACCACAAACTGCAGGGCGGCCTGGCCTACCAGCGTTTTGAGTTGGTCCTGTGAGAGCACGGGCTGGATTTGGGAGTCTGGGTTTGTCATCTGGGAAAATCGTCCGGGTTAGAAGAATACTTTGCAGGAATTATCCGATGTCTCTCGTTCCTTACGCCCTGGTTCGCAGGTTTTTATTCAGCCTCGACCCGGAGACCGCCCATGAGTTGACGTTGCTGGCCCTGTCGGGTTCTCAGGGAACACCCTTGCAACTGGCCTATGGTGCGCTCCGCGTCGACGACCCGATTGAACTGGCGGGTTTGACTTTCCCCAATCGGGTTGGTCTGGCGGCCGGACTGGACAAAAATGCGCGCTGCATTGATGGCCTGGGTGCGATCGGCTTCGGCTTTTTGGAACTGGGTACCGTCACGCCACTGGCGCAGCCGGGTAACCCAAAACCTCGCCTGTTTCGGCTGCCCGCAGCGCAGGCACTGATCAACCGTCTGGGATTCAACAATGACGGTCTGGACGCTTTCATCGCCAACGTTAAACGCTCATCGCTGTACCGGCAACGCTTCCGTTCCAATGCGGGCAACCCCGGGAAGGCGCCCTCCATGCTGCTGGGATTGAACATTGGCAAGAACGCTGCGACACCCATCGAACGCGCCACTGACGACTACCTGAGCGCGCTTGACGGCGTCTATGCCCTGGCCGACTATGTCAGCATCAACATCTCCAGCCCCAACACCCAGAACCTGCGCTCGCTGCAAGGCGATGAAGCACTGGACGGGCTGCTGGGCGCGCTAGCCCAACGCCGCGAAGTGCTTGCCAGGCGCCACGGCAAAGGCACGCCCATCTTCGTCAAAATCGCACCGGATCTGGAGCAGACCCAGGTCGGCGTGATTGCCGCTGCGCTCAAGCGGCACGGCATGGACGGCGTCATCGCCAGCAACACCACGCTCAGCCGCAGTGCCGTGCAAGGGCAAATGCATGCCGAAGAAGCGGGCGGACTGTCGGGTGCCCCGCTGCTGACCATGAGCAACCGCATCATCACGCAACTGCGCAGCGCTTTGGGTCAGGGGTTCCCGATCATCGGTGTCGGTGGCGTCATGAGCGCTGAAGATGCGGTCAGCAAGATCAGGGCCGGCGCCGATCTGGTGCAGATTTATACCGGCCTCATTTACCACGGACCAGCACTGGTCAAACAGGCGGCCGCCCTGATCAAAAAAACGTTTTGACGACGTACTCGCCAATTGCCAGCGCACTGGTCAGGCCGGGCGACTCGATGCCAAACAGGTTGACCAAACCGGGCACGCCGTGCTCTGGCGGCCCTTCGATCAGGAAGTCACTGGCGGGCTGATCAGGCGCGCTAATTTTGGGTCGGATACCGGCGTAGCCTGGCAGCAGCGCGCCGTCTTTGAGCGCTGGCCAGTACCTGCGCACCTCGGCATAAAACGCATCGCCACGCGCTAGGTCCACCGTCAGATCATCGGGCGAACTCACCCATTGCACATCGGGGCCAAACTTGGCCTGGCCGCCCAGATCCAGCGTCAGGTGCACACCCAAACCGGCCGCCTGCGGCACCGGATAAATCAGATGAGAAAACGGCGCGCGCCCGGCAAGTGTGAAGTAGTTGCCCTTGGCAAAATAAGCTGGCGGCACATGGCGCGGGTGCAAGCCTTTAAAGCGCCCGGCCAGTGTCGGCGCCTGCAAGCCAGCGGCATTGACCACTGTTTTTGCCTTCAGGCAAGTGCCATCTGCCGCCGTCAAAACAATAGCCGACGGTGTGCAATCCGCGTCATCCAGAGCAGAATTAAGAACCACCAAACCTGCGGCATTCTCGATGTCGCCCTGCAGCGCCAGCATCAGCGCATGACTGTCCACGATGCCGGTGCTGGGCGAGTAAAGCGCCGCCTGGCAAGTCAATTCCGGCTCCAGTGCCTGCGCTTGCGCAGCGCTTAGCAGGTGCAAGTCGTTGACGCCATTTAGCGCCGCCTGCTGCGCAATCTGCTGCAACGCGTGCGTTTGCTCCAGGCTGGTGGCAACTATCAGTTTGCCGCAACGCCGATGCCCGATGCCGCGCTCAGCGCAATAGTCGTAAAGCAGGTGCTTGCCCTGCACACACAAGCGTGCTTTGAGTGAACCCGGCGCGTAGTAGATACCGGCGTGAATCACTTCGCTGTTGCGCGAGCTGGTACCGGTGCCGATGGCCGACGCCGCCTCCAGCACCATGACCTCGCGCCCGGCCAGCGCCAGTGCGCGTGCCACCGCCAGGCCGACGACACCGGCACCGATGACAACGCATTCGACTGGATGCATCGGCGATCTTATTGAAAAAACACGGGGCAAGTCATTAACGCGAATTATGCCCGCTGGCACAGCTGTCGATGCGCGCGAAGGATTGGCTGTCGGCTCTTTTCCCGATGCGACAATAGCCCGGTCGGTTTGGCTATCCACGGCGGCAACCGACACCCCACACACCATGCCTGAAGCGCAAACGCTCACAATCACTACTCTCGATCAACATCGGTTCGATGCAACTCTGCATCTTGCTGATGATCCGGCTTCACCGATACTGATATTTTTGTCGGCACTTGGAACACCGTCCCGCGTCTATGGACGCTTTGGCCGCGAAATGGCGATGCACAGTGTTCAACTTTGCACGCCCGACTGGCGCGGTATTGGCAGCAGTTCCATACGCGCCGGGCGAAGGGGTGATTTTGGCTACCGTCACCTGATTGAGTTCGATCTGGTGTCCTTGATTGAGGCCGTTCGCCAGCGCTTGCCGACAGCGCCAATCTGGCTCGGTGGCCATAGCCTGGGCGGACAGTTGGCGCTGCTCAGCGCGGCCGCCAGACCGGATGCAATAGCCGGCGTGGCACTCATCGCCAGCGGCAGCGTGCATCTGACCTGCTACACAGGCAAGTTACGCATGGGCGTGCGCTCATTGGTCTATTTGTCTCGTGCGGTAAGTCCCTTGCTAGGCTATTTTCCGGGCTCCCGAATAGGTTTTGGCGGTCGGGAAGCTGCCGGTTTGATGCGCGACTGGAGTCATGTAGCGGTGACTGGCGAGTACCGACCGTCTGGATCGGACATTGACTATGAGAAAGCTTTGTCTTCGCTCAGAATCCCGATACTGGCGCTGACCTTTGCGGCGGATGCCTGGTCACCGGCACTGGCTGCGCAAACCCTGTTGAAAAAACTACCGGCAGACTCGGCAGTTCATTGGCACTGGAATAATTCGGACACCGCTGGACTGGCGGTCGATCACTATTCGTGGATCAAACAGCCCGTGCTGGTGGCGCCAGCGGTAGCCCGGTTCATCCGTCAATTGCACCAGCGTTGACAGCATGGCGCCGCAAGCCGGCCGCGCAAGCTACTGACGAACCGCCTGCGCCAGCGCGGCCCAGGCCTTGAGCGTCATGGCATAGGTAGGCGCCGCGCCAGCCAATGGGTGCGAGGCCAGTTTGATCACCACCATCTCTGCCGCCGGGTTGACGTGGATCATCTGACCGTAGACACCAGCAGCCTCGTAAGCACCATCGGCGTTGTGCACAATCCACCACTGATTTCGGTAGCTGAAACCAGCCCTGAAAGGCATGCCGCCGGCCTTGAACTTTTCGCGGTCGCCGCCCTTGACAAAGGTGTCATCCAGCACTGTCCTATCGAAAATACGCTGACCATTGAATTCGCCGCCACGACGCAGCATCTCACCAAAACGTGCCAGGTCACGCGCTGTGGCGTTAAGGCCGGCTCCTTGCAGTGGTGTGCCGACCGAATCGACCATGACATGTGCGTCTTCTTCCATACCGAGCTTTTGCCAGATGTTTTCGCTCATCAAATCAGCCCAATGCTTGTTGGTGACGCGCGAAACAATCCACCCCAACACCTCGGAGTGCACAGTGCGGTAAACAAATCCGGCACCATGCTCACCCTCTTTTTGCAAGGTCTTTAAAAAATCATACACATTGGTCTTGCCCTGATAGCCGGGCGGTCGAGGCATTAAACCGCTGGCCCAGTTATAGCCATAAATCTCCGTCGTGGGATCGGTGTAGACCTCGCGAAAACGCACGGCCCCGGTCATGTCCATGACCTCTCGCACCTTCATGTCACCCCAGGCGCTGTCGGCCAGTTCCGGCACGTATTTTGTAACCAGCGCATTCGGATCAAGTTTGCCATCAGCGGCCAGTTGTGCCGCCATCAGTCCGGTAAAAGACTTGGTCACCGAGAACAGCAGATGCGGTGTCCACGGCTTCATCTGGTTGTCGTAACGCTCATACACAATACGCCCTTTGTGGAGCACCACGATGGCGTCAGAATAACTGGATTTGAACCAGTCGTCGACGCTGGTTTTGTTGCCTTTGTCGTCTTCAAAGACAAAGCTGCCGATCGGCTTGTTGGCCACCGGCAGCACCGAAACCGGCGCATTACCGCGGCGAATGTTGCGCGTTGGTTGCAGTTCTCGCAGGTGCTGCTGGGCCCAGCGCAAATTTGGATACTTGTAGGAGTTGCTCAAATCGACGCGCTGTGCGTCAAGCGGCGGAAAAGTGCTCATCAGACCGAGCTTGTCGAGCGCCACCGTGTCGGGTGCGGGCAAGGTCTGAGCCAGCGCCCCCTGCACAAGCCAAAGAGTTGAGATGACGATAGCGATCAAGTGCCGTGTGCTGCGCATGGAAGTTCCTTGCAATTTCGTGTTTTGATTGTTTGATGGCAACTGTCATCATGCCCGTATGCATCTGATCGTGGCACTAGGGAAAACCTTGCGTGCGTCGCCATGGCGACGACGGGGGTCGCGCACCTGCCCACTCGATCGAAAAAAAGGACTTACGATCCCTCGTAAGTCCTTGATTTCTTTACCAAACATTGGTGGGCAGTGCAAGTTTCGAACTTGCGACCCCTGCAGTGTGAATGCAGTGCTCTACCCCTGAGCTAACCGCCCTGAATTCGTTTCAGGAAAGCGATGGATTATGCCTTAGTTTCAGGCGGTGAGGCGCCAAACCGTCTTGTCCCCGCTGGCTTTGTCAAGCTGCTTGAGAACGTCTTCATGGGCCGCGAGTTCCTGTTCGTCGGCAGCCAGCACTGGCAGCTTCATAGCACGCAGGTCAATCGACACAACGTGGTGGCCTGTGTTTTGGTCTGACCCGACATCGATCAGCAGGGCATCCTGGCCGCGCGTCAGGTTGATGTAGACGTCGGCCAGCAGCTCAGCGTCCAGCAAAGCGCCATGCAGGGTGCGCCCTGAATTGTCAACACCCAAACGAGTGCACAGGGCATCGAGTGAATTGCGTTTGCCCGGAAACAGTTCCTTCGCCATCGCCAGGCTGTCGGTCACAGCGGCCACAAATTCCTTGAACAATGGCCGTCCCAGCAATGCCAGCTCCTGGTTCAAGAAACCGACGTCAAAGGCTGCGTTATGGATGATGACCTCAGCGCCTTGCAGGTACTCCAGCAGATCGTCTGCCACCGCTTCGAACTTCGGTTGGTCCTTCAGAAATTCATTGCTGATGCCGTGCACCTTGAGCGCCTCTTCGTGGCTGTCGCGCCCGGGGTTCAGATAGAAGTGTTTGTTGTTGCCGGTCAGCTTGCGATTGATCAACTCGACACAGCCGATTTCAATCACGCGGTCGCCGCTTTCGGCAAACAGGCCGGTGGTTTCGGTATCCAGAAAGATCTGGCGCATGTCAGTGCAGCTCTTTGGCGTGATTGATCGAGTATTTGGGTATCTCGACCACCACGTCATTGTGCGCAAGAATCGCCTGGCAACTCAAACGCGATTGCGGCTCGAGGCCCCAGGCGCGGTCCAACAGGTCTTCTTCGTTTTCATCGAGCTCATTGAGAGAGGCAAACCCTTCACGCACGATGACGTGGCAGGTGGTGCAGGCGCAACTCATGTCGCACGCGTGTTCGATGCTGATGTGGTTCTCCAGCATGGCTTCGCAGATCGAGGTGCCGGTCGGCGCCGAAATTTCGGCACCTTGTGGACAGTACTCCGGGTGCGGCAATATTTTGATGATGGGCATGCGTTTTTCAGACCGTTTCGATGTTGCGTCCGGCCAGCGCTTTCTGAATACCCCGGTTCATCCGCTGGGCCGCAAATGCCTCGGTGCCTTTGGCCAGCGCCTGCGTTGCAGCCTCGATCGAAGCGGCCTGTTCCAGCGACTGCGCGGCGCGCACTTGGGCCATCAACTGCTCAATGTCGGAGCGCTCGGACGTAGACAGCAAATCGCCGTCCGCCAGCATTGCGCTTTGGATCGCCAGCAGCATGCGGTCGGCGTCGACACGGGCCTCGACCAGTGTGCGGGTTTTCATGTCGGCGTCGGCAGTGGTAAAACTCTCAGCCAGCATTTTGGCAATTTGACCGTCACTCAGCCCGTACGAGGGCTTGACGTCAATGCGCGCCTCGACGCCACTGATCTGCTCGCGGGCATTGACACTCAACAAGCCGTCGGCGTCGACCGTGAAGGTAACGCGAATGCGTGCCGCACCCGCCACCATTGGCGGAATACCGCGCAACTCGAAGCGCGCCAGACTGCGGCAATCGGCCACCAGATCGCGGTCGCCTTGCACCACGTGCAGCGCCAGCGCCGTTTGACCATCTTTGTAGGTGGTGAAGTCCTGCGCCTTGGCTGTGGGAATGGTTTCGTTGCGTGGCACGATGCGCTCCACCAGACCACCCATGGTCTCAATGCCAAGCGACAGGGGAATCACGTCCAGCAGCAGCAGATCGCCACCCGCGTTATTGCCTGCCAATTGATTGGCCTGAATGGCAGCACCCAACGCCACGACTTCATCTGGATTCAGATTGGTCAGCGGCGCCCGACCGAAGTAGTTGGCGACCGCCTGGCGAATTTGCGGCATCCGGGTGGAGCCGCCGACCATCACCACACCTTTGACGTCGTCCTTGTCGAGCTTGGCGTCGCGCAGCGTCTTGTGCACGGCCTGCATGGTGCGCTTGGTGAGCTCGGCGGTCAGCTTTTCAAACTGTTCGTTAACAACTTCAAACTTGACGTTCTCGCCGCCAATGCAGGCGTGGCAAGCCGCGCAATGCGTTGCTGAGAGCTCCTCTTTGCAGGCGCGTGCCGCAATGATGACGATCGCCTTGTCTTGCGGTGTTCGGGCCTGAACGCCGACCTGGGCCATCACCCAATCGGCCAGCGCGCGGTCGTAATCGTCGCCGCCCAGCGCCGAGTCGCCGCCGGTGGCAAGGACTTCAAAGACACCTTGGGTGAGTCGCAAAATGGAGATGTCAAAAGTGCCGCCGCCCAAATCGTAAATGGCATAAACGCCTTCGCTGGCGTTGTCCAGTCCGTACGCGATGGCGGCAGCGGTCGGCTCGTTGATGAGACGCAGCACATTCAGGCCGGCCAGTTGAGCCGCGTCTTTGGTGGCCTGCCGCTGGGCGTCATCAAAATAAGCCGGCACCGTGATGACGGCGCCAAACAGATCGTCGCCAAAAGTGTCCTCCGCCCGGTGACGCAACGTTGCCAGAATGTCGGCGCTCACCTCGACTGGCGATTTTTCACCCTGCACGGTCTGAATTCCAAGCATGCCGGGGTGTGCTAGCAGTTGATAGGGCAGCTTGCCGTGCCCGGCCACATCAGCCACGCCGCGCCCCATGAAACGCTTGACAGAGGCGACTGTGTTCAGCGGGTCCAGCGCCATTGCTGCTCTGGCCTCATAACCGATCTGGCGCCCACCGCCTTCGAGGTAGCGGACCACCGACGGCACGATGACGCGACCCTGGTCGTCCGGCAGACATTCGGCCACGCCGTTGCGCACCGAAGCCACCAGCGAATGCGTGGTGCCAAGATCGATGCCAACCGCCACGCGCCGCTGGTGCGGGCTGGGAGACTGACCGGGTTCGGAAATTTGTAGCAGCGCCATGATTATTTTTTTGAGATCAAGGCTCTATTGTCCCCTGTCCGGCGAGTCCATCCGGTCAAGGCGGGTTTCAACATCACTGGCAAAGCGTTCGATAAACATCAGCGCCCTGACCTGTTGCACTGCTTCCTGGTAGTTTTTTTGCTGGTCCAGCAGTTGGGCACATTTTTGCAACGCCTCGCGCTGCGCCGCACTTACTTGCGAATTGAGGTCGTCCAGATCGGCCGCACTGCCAGCCTCGTCCAGCGCTTCGCGCCATGCCATTTGCTGCAACAGGAATTCTTTGGGCATCGCCGTGTTGTTCTCGGCATTGACGGCGGCACCGTTCAACTCGCACAAATAAGCGGCCCGCCTGAGCGGGTCCTTGAGCCGCTGATGAGCCTCATTGATGCGCACCGACCACTGCATGGCAACGCGCTGCGCGCTGGCACCCTGCGCGGCAAATTTGTCGGGATGCGCTTCCCGTTGCAAATCTTTCCAGCGTGCGTCAATGGCGGCGCGGTCCTGCGCAAACCGGGTGGCAAGACCAAATAACTCGAAATCGTCAGACTTTAAATTCACACCCGAAACGACTCACCGCAACCGCAGCGATCTCGCTCTTTGGGATTGTTGAACTTGAAGCCTTCGTTCAGACCTTCGCGGACAAAATCCAGTTCCGTGCCGTCCAGATAGGCAAAGCTTTTCGGCTCGATCAAGACCTTGACGCCGTGGCCTTCAAAGACCATGTCTTCAGGCTCGATCTCGTCAACGTATTCAAGCTTGTAAGCCAACCCCGAACAGCCGGTGGTCTTGACGCCCAGTCGGACACCGACACCCTTGCCACGTTTGCTGAGATAACGGGTGACGTGTCGGGCAGCGGCTTCAGTCAGCGTAACGGCCATGTCAATGGGTCTGCAGTGCGGCGTGCTTTTGCTTGTAGTCGTTCACCGCCGCCTTGATGGCGTCTTCCGCCAAAATGGAGCAGTGAATCTTGACCGGCGGCAGCGCCAATTCTTCGGCGATCTCGCTGTTCTTCAACGCGGCCGCCTGATCCAGCGTCTTGCCCTTGACCCATTCGGTCACCAGGGACGACGACGCAATGGCCGAACCACAACCATAGGTTTTGAAGCGCGCGTCTTCAATGACGCCGGTTTGCGCATTGACCTTGATCTGCAGCTTCATGACGTCGCCACAGGCCGGGGCGCCGACCATACCGGTACCGACCGACTCGTCACCCTTGTCAAACGAGCCAACGTTACGGGGGTTTTCGTAGTGATCAACGACCTTTTCAGAATATGCCATTTTGATTACCTCTTTGTGTTCAGTGAGCCGCCCACTGGATGGTGCTGATGTCGATGCCTTCCTGGTACATATCCCAAAGCGGACTTAAGTCCCGCAGTTTGGCGACGTTAAGTTTGATGGTGGCAACGGCGTAGTCAATTTCTGCTTCAGTGGTGTAGCGGCCGATCGTCATGCGCAGACTGCTGTGCGCCAGCTCATCACTGCGACCCAGGGCGCGCAGCACGTAGCTGGGCTCAAGTGAAGCCGAGGTGCAGGCCGAGCCGCTGGACACTGCCAGCCCCTTGATGCCCATGATCAGGGACTCGCCTTCGACATAATTGAAGCTCATGTTCAGGTTGTGCGGCACGCGTTTGTCCAGATGACCATTGATGAACACCTGCTCAATGTCTTTCAGACCGGCCAGCATGCGGTCATGCAGCGCGCGAATTCGCACGTTCTCGACCGCCATCTCTTCTTTGGCAATAAGGTAGGCCTCGCCCATGCCGACAATCTGATGCGTGGGCAGCGTACCGGAGCGCATGCCGCGCTCGTGGCCACCACCGTGCATTTGCGCCTCAATGCGCACCCGCGGCTTGCGCCGGACAAACAAGGCACCGATGCCCTTGGGTCCATAAGTTTTGTGGCCGGTCAGACTCATTAAATCGACCGGCAACTGGCTCAAATCAATGTCTACCCGGCCGGTGGCCTGCGCGGCGTCGACATGAAAAACAATATTTTTCGCGCGGCAGATGTTGCCGATTGCCGCAATGTCCTGAATCACGCCAATTTCATTGTTGACGAACATGACACTGACCAGAATCGTGTCGGTCCGAATGGCGGCCTTGAACACCTCGAGATCAAGCAGCCCATCCTCCTGCACATCGAGGTAAGTCACCTCAAATCCCTGGCGTTCCAGTTCGCGACAGGTATCAAGCACTGCCTTGTGCTCGGTCTTGACCGTGATGATGTGCTTGCCCCGTGTTTTGTAAAAGCCGGCTGCGCCTTTGAGCGCCAGGTTGTTGGACTCGGTGGCACCGGAGGTCCAGACAATTTCGCGCGGATCGGCACCAACCAGAGCCGCCACTTGTTCACGGGCTTTTTCAACCGCCGCCTCGGCCTCCCAACCCCACGCGTGGCTGCGTGAAGCCGGATTGCCAAAGTGTTGGCGCAACCACGGAATCATGGCCTGCACCACCCGCTCATCGCAAGGATTGGTGGCACTGTAGTCCATGTAAATCGGGAAATGCGGGGTTGTATCCATTACGGGTTCAGGAATCCTGTTGGTTCGAAAATTGATTGACCGCTGACTCTACATTTTTGAAAAAGCGTTGCCCAGCGCAAACACCGAATTTGGCACGTTCATGCGAATCGGCTTGACCGTCGGCATGCTGGAAATGGCGCGCTTGAGCATCGGCTTTTCTTCAATCTGCAGGCCTTTGGCCAATTGCTCGTCGACCAGCTTTTGCAGGCTCACCGACTCCAGAAACTCCACCATTCGCATATTGAGTGCGGTCCAAAGCTCATGTGTCATACAGGGAGCGCCCTCGCCCAGGCAGTTTTCCCGGCCGCTGCACTGGGTAGCGTCCATCGGTTCGTCGACCGAAGAAATAATGTCGGCGACGGTGATCTGCGCCGGATTGCGCGCTAAAGTGTAGCCGCCGCCGGGGCCACGGGTCGATTCCACCAACTCGTGGCGACGCAATTTGCCAAACAATTGCTCCAGGTAGGACAGGGAAATAAGCTGGCGCTGGCTGATGGCGGCCAAGGTTACCGGGCCACTGCTTTGGCGCAGACCCAGATCTATCATCGCGGTGACCGCAAAGCGGCCTTTAGTTGTGAGTCGCATTGCATGCTCCTTCGGTCGAATGTCGAATTTGGTTGACTAACGAGCTCAAGTATAGCAATAAACCGAGTAATTTGGTCGGATAAATAGACTGATCAGTCACTTTTACAAATCTTTGCCTGTTGGCGAGATAAAAACCACATTGTCGCGCCCCGCTGCGCCAAACACCTGTTCCTTCAAAATACCCAGCTGATCGCGCACACGGGCCGCCTTTTCAAACTCCAGGTTGCGTGCATGCTCCAGCATGAGTTTTTCCAGGCGCTTCATTTCTCTGGAAACATCTTTTTCGCTCATTTCCTCGACCTGCGCGCGCTGCTCGGCATCGCGTTCCAGCTTCTCGGCCTCCTTGCCGGCTTTTTCGCTGTAAACCCCATCAATCAGATCCTTCACCTGCTTGACGATGGAGCGCGGCGTGATGCCGTGCGCCAGGTTGTGCGCCACCTGCTTGACACGCCGGCGCTCGGTCTCGCCAATCGCCCGGGTCATCGAGTCCGTCATCTTGTCGGCGTACAAAATGGCCCGGCCCTCCAGATTGCGCGCAGCGCGGCCAATGGTTTGAATCAGCGAACGCTCGGAGCGCAAAAAACCTTCCTTGTCGGCGTCCAGAATGGCCACCAAAGAAACCTCGGGGATGTCCAAGCCTTCACGCAGCAGGTTGATACCGACCAGCACGTCAAACGTGCCGAGTCGCAGATCGCGCAAAATTTCCACCCGCTCCACCGTGTCAACGTCGCTGTGCAGATAGCGCACCTTGACGCCGTTGTCGCTCAAGTAGTCGGTCAACTGCTCGGCCATGCGCTTGGTCAGCGTGGTGATCAACACCCGTTCATGCTTGTCAACCCGGATTCGAATTTCCTGCAACACATCGTCGACCTGGCTGCTGGCCGGGCGCACTTCCACTTCCGGGTCCACCAGGCCGGTGGGTCGCACCAGTTGCTCCACCACTTGGCCGGCATGGTCTTTTTCCCACTGACCGGGAGTTGCCGAGACAAAGATGGCCTGGCGCATGCGGCTCTCGAATTCCTCAAATTTAAGCGGCCGGTTGTCCAGCGCGCTGGGCAGTCGAAAGCCGTATTCCACCAGCGTGCTTTTGCGCGAGCGGTCGCCGTTGTACATGCCGCCAAACTGGCCGATCAGCACGTGACTTTCGTCCAGAAACATGATCGCGTCTTTCGGCAAATAATCGGTCAGCGTGGCCGGCGGCTCACCCGGCGCAGCGCCGCTGAGGTGACGCGTGTAGTTCTCGATGCCCTTGCAATGCCCCACTTCGCTGAGCATCTCCAGATCAAAGCGGGTGCGTTGCTCGATGCGTTGTGCTTCCACCAGTTTGCCCTGGCTGACAAAGTCTTTCACCCGGTCGGACAATTCAACTTTGATGGTTTCCACCGCGGCCAGTACCTGCTCGCGTGGCGTCACGTAATGGCTGCTGGGATAGACAGTAAAGCGCGGAATTTTTTGCCGGATGCGCCCGGTCAGCGGATCAAAGAGCTGCAGCGATTCAATCTCGTCGTCAAACAACTCGATGCGGATCGCCATCTCGCTGTGCTCGGCCGGAAACACATCAATGGTGTCTCCGCGCACCCGGAACTTGCCACGGGCAAAGTCCATGTCGTTGCGCTGGTACTGCATGCGTACCAGTTGCGCGATCAGGTCGCGCTGACCCAGCTTGTCGCCAGCACGCAGCGTCATCACCATCTTGTGATAAGCCTCGGGCTGGCCAATGCCGTAAATGGCCGACACCGAGGCCACAATCACCACATCGCGGCGTTCCAGCACGCTCTTGGTACAGCTGAGGCGCATCTGCTCGATGTGCTCGTTGATAGCCGAGTCTTTCTCGATAAACAGGTCGCGCTGCGGCACATAGGCCTCGGGTTGGTAGTAGTCGTAATAGCTGACGAAATACTCCACCGCGTTCTTTGGAAAAAATTCGCGGAACTCGCTGTAAAGCTGCGCTGCCAGCGTTTTGTTGGGCGCAAACACAATGGCCGGCCGGCCCAACCGGGCAATCACATTGGCCATGGTAAAAGTCTTGCCGGAGCCGGTGACGCCCAGCAGGGTCTGAAACACTTCACCGTCATGGATGCCGTCGACCAACTGGTTGATAGCTTCGGGCTGGTCGCCCGCTGGCAGGTAAGGCTGGTACAGCTCAAAGGGTGAATCAGGAAAACGCACAAAGGTGCCGACCGGGAACTGATGAATCTCGTCAGAGGTTGCAAGCGCAAGCGGGACAGGCGGCATAGACAGGCTGTTCAAAGTGTGGGGCAGAGCGTGAAATCAGCGGGAATGTTATCGCGTTGTGGCAGCAGCTCGCGCAGCCAGTCGACACGCCGAGGTGTGCCAGCGCGTCGCATTTGCTGCGAAGGCTTCGTTTGACCCTTGCCACGCCCGGTAAAATACAGGGAAAACCCGGCACAACCAGTTCCGGCCGACCCAGTTTTTCACCACTCTCCACAGGATCCTCCATGTCTGTCTTCTCCTCCGTCGAAATGGCCCCGCGCGACCCGATTTTGGGTTTGAACGAACAGTTTGCTGCGGACACCAACCCGGCCAAGGTCAACCTGGGTGTTGGCGTCTACTACGACGATAACGGCAAGCTGCCGCTGTTGGCATGCGTGCAGGCGGCCGAGAAAACAATGATGGACAAACCTGCAGCGCGCGGCTACCTGCCGATCGACGGCATTGCCGCTTATGACGCGGCCGTCAAGGCGCTGGTGTTTGGTGCCGACAGCGAGCCGGTCAAGAGCGGTCGCGTGGCGACGATACAAGCCCTGGGCGGTACCGGCGGTCTCAAGGTCGGCGCCGACTTTCTCAAACACCTGAACCCCAATGCCAAGGTGCTGATCTCTGACCCAAGCTGGGAAAATCACCGCGCCTTGTTTACCAACGCCGGCTTCACCGTCGAGTCGTATCCTTATTACGACGCGCAAAGCCGCAACCTCAACTTTGCAGGCATGTTGTCGGCACTGAATGCGGCGGCGCCCGGCACCGTGGTGGTGTTGCACGCCTGCTGCCACAACCCGACCGGCTATGACATCACCCCGGCCCAATGGGATCAGGTTGTAGCGACCGTCAGAGCCAAAAATCTGGTGGCGTTTCTGGACATGGCTTACCAGGGCTTCGCCCATGGCCTGAGCGAAGACGGCGCCGTGGTGCAAAAGTTTGTCGCCGCTGGTCTGAGCTTTTTTGTCGCCACCAGTTTCAGCAAGAGCTTCAGCCTGTATGGCGAACGCGTCGGCGCCCTGAGCGTGCTGTGCGACAGCAAGGAAGAAGCGGCTCGGGTTCTGAGCCAGCTCAAGATTGTCATCCGCACCAACTACAGCAACCCGCCGACCCATGGCGGTGCCATCGTGGCTGCCGTGCTGGGCAACCCGGAGCTGCGCGCTCTATGGGAAAAAGAACTGGGCGAGATGCGCGTGCGCATCAAGGCCATGCGCCAAAAGCTGGTGGACGGCTTGAAGGCCGCAGGTGTCAAGCAGGACATGAGCTTCATCACCAGCCAGATCGGCATGTTCAGCTACTCGGGCCTTTCCAAGGACCAGATGGTGCGCCTGCGCAACGAGTTTGGTGTTTATGGCACCGACACCGGGCGCATGTGTGTGGCTGCGCTGAACAGCAAGAACATCGACCACGTGTGCGCATCGATTGCCAAGGTGATTTGACGGATTAAGAGATGCGCCGCTGGAACGGCTGGGGCGATGATGCCACTTCGATGGGGCTGACAGAAGGTGCGCGCGCCATGCTGCGCGCACGCCTGGGTGCCGGACTGCCGGGCGTTGACGCCACGCGCGACTCCATCGTGGCGCAGATTCCGGCCTCACGCATGCCACCCCACCGGCTGATTCAGACCGATCCTTCAACGCGCTTTGCCATGGCCTTGGGCGAGAGCTTTGGCGACTGGATTCGCAAACGCTTTGGCGCCCTACCCCCGGTACCGGATGGCGTCGCCTTTGCCGAATCTTCCGATCAAGTGCGCGAGTTGCTGGACCTGGCGCAGCAGCACAACTGGATCGTGATCCCCTTTGCCGGTGGCACCAGCGTCGCCGGTCATCTGGACTGCCCGATCAGCGAGCGGCCCACTCTGTCCATCAACCTCAGCCGCATGAACCGCCTGCTGCACCTGGACCAGCAAAGCCAGCTGGCGACCTTTGAGGCCGGCACAGCGGGGCCGCTGGTCGAGGCGCAGTTGCGTGGGCTGGGCTACACCTTGGGGCATTTTCCGCAGTCGTTTGAATACTCCACCGTGGGCGGCTGGGTGGTGACGCGCTCCAGCGGTCAGCAGTCGCTGCGTTACGGCCGCATTGAACAGTTGTTTGCCGGCGGGCGACTGGAGTCGCCAGTTGGCACGCTGCGCATTGCAACCGTGCCGGCGGCCAGTGCCGGACCGGACTTGCGCGAATTGGTGCTGGGCTCGGAGGGGCGTTTTGGCATTCTGACCGAGGTCACGCTGCGGGTCTCGCCGCTGCCTGAGCATGAGAGTTTTCATGCGCTTTTCTTCCCGCACTGGGACGCGGCCGAGACGGCCGTTCGCGAGCTGGTGCAACGCAAGCTGCCCCTCAGCATGCTGCGCCTGTCCAATGGCATTGAGACCGAAACCAACCTGACACTGGCGGGCCACACACGCGTGATCGGCTGGTTGCAGCGCTACCTGAGCTGGCGTGGCTGCACCGAAGGCAAATGCATGCTGATGCTGGGCGTCACAGCCGACAGCCGCACCGCACGCGACACCTTGCGTGAGGCGCGTCGCCTGCTGGCAAAGCGCGGCGGCGTTTACATCGGGCCTGCCATGGGCAGCAAATGGGCCGCCAACCGTTTTAAAGGGCCCTACCTGCGCAATGCGCTGTGGGATCAGGGCTATAGTGCCGACACGATTGAGACAGCGGTGGACTGGCCCCAGGTAAAGAACCTGATGCTGGCGATGGAACAGGCGGCGCGTGATGTGTTTGCACAGTATGGCGAGCCGGTGCACGCCTTCACGCATCTGTCGCACATCTATCCGCAGGGCAGCAGCATCTATTCGCAGTTTGTCTGGGCTACGGCAAACGGCGGCTTTGCGCCCAACTTCGAGCGCTGGCAGCGACTCAAAGCAGCGGTGGCAGCGACTATTGCCGCGCACGGTGGCACGGTCAGCCACCAGCACGGCGTCGGGCGTGATCACGCAGCACATTTGGCGGACGAAAAAGGGCCACTGGGTATGTCGACACTGGCGCAGTTGTGCCGCCACTTCGATCCGAAACAAATCATGAACCCAGGCAAGTTGCTGCAAGATGGTGGGCCGTGGGCGAGCTGAGTCCAGGCCACTTGCGGGCCCAGGCGCTGGCGCAACTGGAAGCGCACATCTGGGACCTGGTGGTCATCGGTGGCGGCATCAGCGGCGCCGGCGTGGCACAACAAGCCGCCCGCCGCGGCTGGAAAGTGCTGCTGATCGAACAGCGTGATTTTTCCTGGGGCACCTCGAGCCGCTCTTCCAAGCTGGTGCACGGCGGTCTGCGCTACCTGAAAGAAGGCGACATCAAAACCACTTTGCACTCGGTACGCGAGCGCGAGCGCCTGATGCGTCAAGCACCGCAACTGATCGAGCCGCAGAGCTTCCTGTTTGCCAATTGCAGCGGGCGCAAACCGAGCCGCTGCTTGTTTCAGCTCGGTTTGACGATCTACGACCTGATGGCCGGACAGCGCAACCACGCCTGGGCCGACCTGGCAACAACACACATGCTGGCGCCAGGGTTGGCACCGCCGCGCATGGGCGGCGCACTGGTATTTGTGGATGCCAAGACCGACGACGCGCGCTTGGTGCAGCGGGTACTTTCGGAAGCCGCGCGCGATGGAGCGGTGCTGTTGAACTACCTGGCCGGACGTGAGCTAAGGCTGCAGGCGGGCCATGTTTCAGGCATCGCGGTGCAGGATGTGGAAAGCGGCCAGCACTATGCGATCAAGGCCAAAGCCGTGGTCAATGCCACCGGCGCGTGGGCCGACCGTCTGCGCGGCGCGGTGGGCGGCAGGCCCATGTTGCGCCCGCTGCGCGGCAGCCACCTGGTAGTTCCGTTCTGGCGCTTGCCGGTTGCGCAAGCGATCAGCCTGCTGCACCCGCGTGATGGTCGCCCGGTGTTCCTCTATCCGTGGGAGGGCATCACGCTGATCGGCACCACCGATCTCGATCACCATGAAGACATCAATGCCGAGGCCAGCATCACCGCAACCGAAGTGGCCTACCTGATCGACGCCGTCAACGACCAATTCCCCGCTGCTGCCATCAAAGCCGCCGACATCAGCGCCTGTTACGCCGGTGTGCGGCCGGTGGTCGATGACGGTGCGGCCAGCACCTCCAAGGCCGCGCGCGATCACGTGGTGCTGGACGAGTCGGGACTGATCACGCTGGCCGGCGGCAAACTCACCACCTTCCGCCTGATGGCGCAAGATGCACTGGCGCTGGCCGCGCCGCACGCAGGCAAGTCTTTTTCGCGCGACGATGCGGTGCTGTTCACGCCGGTGGGTGCTCTGAACCCTGGCTGGAGCGCATCGGTACGGCATCGGTTGGCGGCCCGCTATGGCTATCGTGCGCCGGAACTCTCAGCCCACGCCACTGACGCCGAGCTTCAGAGCATTCCCGGCACCCAAACCTTGTGGCTGGAGTTGGCGCTGGCAGCGCAATTTGAGGCAGTCGTGCATCTGGATGATCTGTTGCTGCGGCGCACCCGCCTTGGCCTGCTGTTGCCGCGTGGCGGGCTGGATCATCTGCTTCGCATCCGTGCCCTGTGCGAAGTGCATCTGCCGTGGGACACGTTGCGCTGGGAAACTGAAATTTCACGCTACCGCGCCATCATTGCCGCACACTACAGTCTTCCTGAAACCTTGCCGGAGACCGCGCCATGAGCAAAACCTACTTGCTGGCCATTGACAACGGCACCCAGAGCGTGCGTGCCCTGCTATTCGATTTGCAAGGCAATTTGGTAGCCAAGGCGCAGGTCATGCTGACCAGCTACCTGTCGCCCCAGCCGGGCTGGATGGAGCACGACCCTGAGGCGTTCTGGCAAGCCTTGTGCCAGGCCTGCCAGCAACTGTGGCGTATCAGCCCGGTGCCCAAAAGCGCGATTGCCGGGATGGTGATTACGACCCAGCGCGGCACCACCATCGCACTGGACAAGAACGGCCAAACCTTGCGGCCCGCCATGATCTGGCTGGACCAGCGCCGCGCCGACCAAATACCGAAACTGGCGTGGTGGTGGGAAGCTGCTTTTCGCGCTATTGGCATGCGCGACACGGTGCGCTTTTTTCAACAGGAAGCAGAGGCCAACTGGATTGCGCAGCACCAGCCAGAGCTGTGGGCCAGAACGGACAAATTCCTGCTTCTTTCGGGCTATCTGAATTACCGTTTTACCGGCCGTTTTGTGGATTCGGTGGCCTCGCAGGTGGGCTACATTCCGTTTGACTACAAAAAGGGTTGTTGGGCCGCCAGCCACGACTGGAAATGGCAAGCCATGCCGATCTCTGCGGCCATGCTGCCCGAACTGGTGCCGGCCGGCACGCTCATTGGCCAGGTGAGTGCCCAGGCGGCGCTGGATACCGGTATCCCGGAAGGCTTGAACGTGCTGGCAGGCGCCGCCGACAAAGCCTGCGAAGTGATCGGCGCCGGTTGCCTGACGCCCGACATTGCCTGCCTGTCTTATGGCACCGCGGCCACCATCAACACCACCACGCCGCGCTACCTGGAAGCGACACCGTTTATTCCGCCTTATCAAGCAGCAGTGCCAGGCCACTACAACACCGAGATTCAGATCACACGCGGCTTCTGGATGGTGAACTGGTTCAAGGAACAGTTTGGCCTGCACGAACAGCAGACAGCGCGGCAAAGTGGTGTCACGCCCGAGAGCCTTTTTGATGCACTGGTGGCCAGTGTGCCGCCCGGTGCAAATGGGCTGATGCTGCAACCTTTCTGGAACCCTGGCATCAAGGTGCCGGGACCCGAGGCCAAAGGTGCGGTCATTGGCTTTGGCGATGTGCACACCCGGGCCCATTTGTACCGCGCCATTCTGGAAGGTCTGGCCTATGCTTTGCGCGAGGGCAAGGAACGCATCGAGAAGCGTGGCGGGCAAACCATCAGCCGGGTTCGCATCTCTGGCGGAGGTTCACAGAGCGATGCCGCCATGCAGATTACTGCCAACATTTTCAACCTGCCGTGCGAGCGGCCGCATCTGTATGAGACCAGTGGTCTGGGCGCCGCGATGCTGGCTGCGGTGGGCTTGCGGCTGCACCCCGACTTTGCCACCGCCGTTTCGCAAATGACACGCATCGGCCAGGTCTTTCTGCCGGAACCTCACCATGCCAGCACCTATGAGCAGTTGTACCGACGCGTCTATTGCCGCATGTACCAGCGGCTGCAACCTTTATACCGCGACATACAGGAGATCACGGGTTATCCGGGAATGAGTTGAATGGGGCACAGCGACCAATAACCCTTGCCCATGCGAACCTATTAAGCAGGGGTAACAATCGGCGCTGGATAGTTTTTTCGATGCGCCGACATGAACCGGTGCATTCCCCCCAACCCGATCCCTTGAGGAGTTTTTCATGTCTATTTTGTCCAATCTCTACAACCACAAGTTGCCGCTGCTGGTCGCTGCCCTGGCGCTAGCAGCAGGTGCCGCACAAGCGGTAGACGTTGCCGTCAAATTGAGTGGCGACGCCGAAGTGCCGCCGGTGAGCACGGCCGCTTCCGGCATGGGTTCGATTACCGTGGCCGCCGACAAGTCTGTCAGTGGCATGGTCATGACCAGTGGCGTAGCCGGTTCGATGGCCCACATTCACATGGCCGCAGCCGGCAAGAACGGCGGCGTCATCATTCCCCTGACCAACCAGGGTGACGGCCATTGGGGAGTTCAGGATGGCGCCAAACTGACCGATGCCCAGTACGAAGCCTTCAAGGCCGGGGAGTTGTACATCAATGTGCACAGCGCAGCTCATCCAGGCGGAGAAATCCGGGCACAAATCAAGCCCTGAACTTTGCAGCGCCGCTAGACCAAAGCTCTGCGGCACGGCGTGAAACTGCGTTGAAGTCGCGGCAGGGTGTAGCTACCGCTCAGATAAAGCTTGGCTGCTTTTGTCTCACCACGGTGTGACCGGCGTGGGTCCAGGCGGCACCACCGCAAGCGGCAGATAAAGCGCTTGCCTGCCTCCGTTTGTCTTAGAATTCCTAAACAGTTCAAGAACATCGGGGTATCCCATCATGGCCATTTTGCACGCCCTCTCGGGTCAAACCATTGATATTCATCCTGTCAGTGACGACCCGCAGGGTGCGCGAACTGTCGCCCTGTTCAAGACCGATGAACTCGAAGTTATTCGCCTCGTGCTGGCCGCTGGAAAAGCTTTCCCGCCGCACCGGGTTGCGGGCGAAGTCACCATTCAATGCATCCAGGGCAAGATTGAGATCACTTGCGAAGGCAGCGCGCAGGTGCTGCGCTGCGGCCAACTGCTGTACCTCTCAGGCGGCGTCCTGCACAGCGTGTTGGGACTGGAAGATGCGTGTGCACTGCTGACTGTGGTGCTGCGAAAGTAGCGCCTCACCTTTTCAAATGAAGAAATTTACTCTGACCCTGACCCTGGTCGGCCTGCTGGGACTGCTTGCGGGTAATGCTGTCGCCTGGAGCAACCATACTTATCCTGCCTACCGCACGTTTGAAAAAATGCCGGAAGTAGCCAGCGCGGCGCCGGTCACTGTAGAGCCGCTGGAAGCCTTTCTGAGGGCGCAGGAAAAGTCTATTGAAACCCTGCTGGCAAACCAGGAAGTTTGGGCCAAGGCGCATCTGGAAGTTTATCCACCGCGTCCGGCGGCGCTTGCCTTCAAGGCTGACCCGGCGCAAACCGACGAAGCCCGGCGACTGGCGTTTCTGATGGCGTTACGGGTTGCGCCCAACGCCAGGCTGGCGCTTTACCTGCAGCCTGATCCCTGGAGCACGTCGCCTGACGCCGCTAAATTGATGGCGCACTCAGCTGTCGATACGCTGCCCGAGCAAGCCAACTCAAACTACCGTTTTGTCGGACTCAAGGCCGGCGATCAGGTCGCACCTCTGGCGGTGCTGGCCTCGGCCTCGGACGAGCCGGACTATGGTCTGGACATCAACCTTTGGTCAGACAGTCCATCTCAGTGGGGCAAGGTTTACGGCTTTGAAACACTACCGTTCGGTAACCCGGCGCTCTACTTTTCAACCCAGGCGCCCTTTCACATGGGCTTCTACCACGAAGACCGAATCATTTACCTGGCGGCACCGTTCATCAAGAAAACTTTTCCACTGCTTCGCGTTCACCAGTACAGCAGCCTTGCCACGTTGGCTTTCAGAACCGGCCATCCCTATTGGGGTTGGCGCTTCACCGGACTGGCGCTGCACTATGTGCAGGATCTGACACAGCCGTACCACGCCAGCCTGTCACCAGGGAACTCGTCGGTCAAGCTGATCGGCATCAACCTGCTGGCGATGGCCGGCTTTCCGAGAATGAAGGACGAGATGATCGTGTTGTTGTCAAATCGCCATCTGGCATTGGAGAAATACCAGAATCAGCTGATTTTCAACGCGGCACGGGCCGGGCACGAAACCATGCTGGAGCAGTCACTGCGCAGCAGCGACAAAGACGCCAGCTACCCCACCTGGTCTGATTTGTACGCCCGCGACGTCGTCAGTCGGCAGTCCCACGCGCTGGGCAACAAGTTGACCGAGCTACTGGTAGACACCTTGCCGTCCGGTTATGTATCAGACCCCGCATTCGATTTTGGCGTGAAGGAGTCGGGCATTGATCTGGTGGCCGAACTCACAAAGCAGGATTCCAGCAAACGTGCCAGACTGGACAGCGCCCTTGCTGAATTGCTGGGAAATTTTGGCGCCCATAGCCGCAACGTTGTCCGCGGCATTCTGAAAGCCGGCTCGGCGCCGTAGTCAGCCCCAGACCACTGAGCGCATCGAGATCGAAGCTGCCTGAAAACTTGCGTTGAAAAACTGCGGCACTTCTGTTGCGTCAACCGCTGCGGCGCAATACAGCAGCGGCAAGAAATGTTCATGACTGGGATGCGACTGCTGCGCCATCAAGCCGAGCTGTTGAAAATCCTGCAACGCGGCAAAGTTACCCTGCATTAGATAGTCGGCTATGACCTTGTCGAATTCAGCCGCCCACGGGTAGACGTCGTTCGATGCGGCGTTCATCTTCAGGGCGCGCAGGTTGTGCACCATGTTGCCACTGCCCACAATCAGCACGCCGCGCTGGCGCAAAACTTTAAGCTGCTGGCCCAGCGCGTAGTGCTCGGCCGGGGCACGGCTGTAGTCCATGCTGAGCTGAATCACCGGAATGTCGGCTTGCGCAAACATCGGCTTCAGAACCGACCAGGCACCATGGTCAAGACCCCATTCCTGCAAATCCAGTGACACAGGCTTGGCGCTGCCGGGCTGTCGCAACTGGTGAGCGATTTCCTGTGCCGCTGCGGGAAATCCAGGTGCCGGGTACTGTTGATCAAACAGCGTTTTCGGGAAGCCGCCAAAATCATGAATCGTTTTCGGTTGCGCCATGCCCGTCAGCCACCATCCCTGGGTGAGCCAGTGGGCCGAGACACACACGATGAGTTGCGGAGTTGGCCACTTGACACCGAAGTCACGGCCCAAGGCCTGCCAACTTCGGCGGTACTGGTTGTCTTCGATCGCATTCATGGGGCTGCCGTGCCCCAAAAAAAGCACCGGCAGGCGTGCACTCTTACGCAAGGTTACAAACTCATGCAAGGCAGTGTTGCTGGCAATTTCGACCATGATCATCCTTTGTTTTGCTGGCAGGCTGACGCTACCGGGTCGGCAACGATTTGGCGCCATGGGATTGACGCCATTGTTTCACCGTTGCCAAGTTTGATATGGATCAAAACATATTTTGGGTATAGCGAAGATACTGACCTGGTCCTTTCGGTGGCCGTAAAGACAGTGGGTCTTGGCGAGGTCAAGCAGCTTACCGAATGTCCCAACCGCTAAGTCGGCCCATGCTGACTCGATATGAAGGCAAATGCAATGTCCAATTTTGAGATCGTGACCCGCGAGGATTTCTCTGACGTTACCTACTTGCTGGAAGTGCGTCATCCTTTGATGGCCAAGGCGGCCAAGCCAGGGCAATTTGTCATTGTTATGCTGAATGAACAGGGCGAACGTATTCCGCTCACTATCGCCGACTTCGACATCAAAAAAGGCACCATCACTCTGGTGATCCAGGCGGTCGGCAAAACCACAAAGCAAATGCAGCAGGAGTGCCGCGTTGGCACTTCGCTCTACGGCATGGTGGGCCCGATGGGCATACCCAGCCCGATCAGCCACGCCAAAAAAGTGGTGTGTGTTGGCGGCGGTCTGGGCGTGGCACCGATCTTTCCGCAAGCGCGCGGTTTCAAGGAAAGCGGCGCCTACGTCATCGGCGTGCTCGGCTTTCGCAACAAGGATCTGGTGTTCTGGGAAGACAAGTTCCGGGCCTGCTGCGATGAACTCATTTTGTGCACCAACGACGGCTCGGCCGGCATGAAGGGCATGATCACTGACGGCATCAAGGTCGCCATGGACAAGCACGCCGACATCGAAGAGGTCGTTGCCATTGGCCCGCCGGTAATGATGAAGGCCTGCGCCGACGCCACCCGCGCGGCCAAAATCAAGACCATGGTGAGCGTCAATCCGATCATGGTCGATGGCACCGGCATGTGCGGTGGTTGCCGCGTCAAGGTTGGCGATCAAGTGAAGTTCGCCTGCGTCGATGGTCCCGATTTTGATGGCCATCTGGTCGATTTTGACGACCTGATGCTGCGCCTGCAGCGTTACACCACGGTCGAAAAAGAAGCCCACGCGCGCTGGTCAGAAAGCTGCCGCATGACCAAGCCGGTCATTGATGCACCTCAAAGCTAATGTGATTTGTTGGTTAAGTTTGCTGGATTTTTGGCGTCAGTCGGATAACTCGCGCCGGTCCAGTTAGTCGCTAGAGGATAAACAGATGGCAAAGAAAAAGACGATCAGAACAATTCCACAGGAACGCACGCCGATGCGCGAGCAGGATTCGCTGGCACGGGCTAAAAATTTTGAGGAGGTGGCTTGCGGCTACAGCCTCGAAGACGCGTTGCGCGAGTCTGACCGTTGCCTGATGTGCCCGGATGAGCCCTGCATTTCTGGCTGCCCGGTTGGCATCAATATTCCGGGTTTCATCCAGAAAATCAGCGAGAAAAATTTTCGTGGCGCCTACGATATTCTTACCGACACCAACCTCTTGCCGTCGATCTGCGGTCGGGTCTGCCCGCAAGAAAATCAATGCGAAGGCGTCTGCACCGTCGGCGAGTCGCTGGAAGCGGTGGCGATCGGACGACTGGAGCGCTTTGTCGGCGACACCGCAATCAAAGAGGGCTGGGTCAACATTCCTTATATTGAACCCAACCGGTTCCGTGTTGGCATTGTTGGCTCGGGCCCGGCCGGCATGGCCTGCGCGGCCGACATGGCCAAAGCCGGCTGTGATGTGACGGTCTACGAAGCCTTTCACCAACCCGGTGGCGTACTCAAATACGGCATTCCCGACTTCCGCCTGCCCAATGAGGTGATCGACGCCGAGATCAACAATCTGAAAAAATTCGGTGTCAAGTTTGAGTGCAATACGCTGGTCGGGCGCCTTTTCACGATCGAGCAGATGATCGACGAGATGGGTTTTCACGCGGTGTTCGTCGGCGTCGGTGCCGGCTATCCGACGATGCTCAATATTCCTGGCGATTCACTCAACGGAGTGCTCTCGGCCAATGAATTGCTGACGCGCTGCAACCTGATGCGCGCCCGGGATTTCCCGAACTTCGACACGCCACTGCCGATTGGCAAGCGGGTCGCCGTGGTTGGCGCCGGCAACACAGCGATGGACGCGGTGCGCGTATCGATCCGGCTCGGTGCCGAAAAGGTCTACTGCATTTACCGCCGCTCCCGCACCGAAGCACCCGCCCGGGCCGAAGAAGTTCATCACGCCGAACAGGAAGGTGCCGAGTACCACTGGCTCACCAACCCGGTAGCGGTGCTGGACGATGGAAAAGGCAGCGTGCGCGGCATGCGCTGTGTCCGCATGGAACTTGGCGAACCGGACGATTCGGGCCGGCGCAGACCGGTTCCGGTGGCCGGCAGTGAATTCGATTTCGAGGCTGATCTGATTGTTTACGCCATCGGCACCAACGCCAATCCGATCATGGGTCAGACCTCCAAAGTCAAGCTGAACAAATGGGGCTACATCGGCACCGATGACTCACTCGCGACTTCCCTTGCCGGCGTCTTCGCCGGAGGTGACATCGTCACCGGAGCGGCGACCGTGATCGAAGCCATGGGCGCTGGCCGAAAGGCCGCGCGCAGCATGAAGGCTTATCTTGGTATCAGGGACTCCGCGCTGGCCTACGGCGAAACAAGCGCCAGCACCCTGTTCGGCATCGACACCAAGGAGCGAAATTTCGCACGCGTGCGGGTCGCCTAGGAATCGCTCGACTGCATCTTCGGAAAAAAATATGAATCAAATGACAATGCAAAAGCCCGTTAACAAGACCGGCAACAAAACTCAATCGCCAGCCAGTGGCAAAACGCCGCTCCAGCTGAAAGAGCACATCGTTGAAATCATCAGCGACTCGGGTGAAGGAGCGCAAAAGTGTGGCCAATCTCTGGGCGCGATAGCGGCGCAGATGGGCAATGGCATCTGGACCACAGAAATCATTCCGGCTGAAATCCGTCCACCGGCGCGCAGTGTCGCCGGCGCCAGCGGCAACCGCATTCGCATCGGATCGGGCTACATCACCAATGGCGGCGATGAAACCGATCTGGTCGTAGCCTTCAACGAACAGGTGCTGCTGGGTCGGGTGCGGGCCAAGGAACTCAAGCCCGGCTGCATCAT
>Ga0194060_10000482_pt1 | contig 28948 bp, 30 predicted proteins | sample SepL225m_MetaG_FD_163427 | JGI IMG/M metagenome (GOLD analysis project Ga0194060, IMG submission 163427) | Anoxic zone freshwater microbial communities from boreal shield lake in IISD Experimental Lakes Area, Ontario, Canada - Sep2016-L222-5m | ecosystem: Environmental > Aquatic > Freshwater >...
ATTATTTCGTTCAAACCATGGTGCCCAGGAAGGGACTCGAACCCCCACGCCTCGCAGCGCTAGTACCTGAAACTAGTGCGTCTACCAATTCCGCCACCTGGGCAGGCGTGAAACGAGGCGCGAATTCTAAAGGAAAACCCTAGATTGTCAAACAAACATAGCATCCACCGGTTCTCAAAAATCCGTCGCGCCGATCCTCATTTCGAGCGCGAAAAGGCCAAGTATGAGAATCCTTTACCCAGCCGCGAATACGTTCTGCAAACGTTGACGGCGCAGGGCGCTCCATTGGAACTTGGGCGTCTGATCGAGTTGCTCGATATCCAGCCGTTTGAACTGGATGCATTCCAGCGCCGCTTGGGCGCCATGGCGCGCGATGCCCAACTGATGCAGAACCGGCGTGGTGACTGGCTGATTCCGGACAAGGCGGATCTGGTGCGCGGCCGCGTGGCCGGCCATCCCGACGGGTACGGCTTTCTGGTTCCGGACGAGGGCGGCGTGGATCTGTTTCTGTCCGCCAAGGAAATGGACAAGGTGCTGCACGGTGACAAGGCAATCGCACGGGTGATAGGTGTCGATCGCAAGGGGCGGCCGGAAGGCAAGATCGTCGAAGTCACCGAACGTGCCAACCGGTTTGTGGTCGGGCGTGTAGTCGAAGAACACGGTGTGCGCTTTGTCGCCGCCGAAAACAAGCGCATCAGCCAGGACATTCTGCTGGCCCCTCCCGAAAAGGGGGCGAAGAAGGCGCTAAAGGCGCAGTCCGGGCAAGTAGTGATGATCGAACTCATCGAGCAGCCCAGCAAGCATTCGCAACCCATCGGCCGCCTAATCGAAGTGCTTGGCAACTATGCTGATCCTGGCATGGAAATCGAGATTGCCCTTAGAAAGCACGAACTGCCTTACGAGTTTTCTACGGCGGCGCAGGCAGAAACCAAAAAGTTGCCGGATGCAGTGCGCAAGTCGGACTGGAAGGGCCGCGAGGATCTGACCAGCCTTCCGCTGGTAACCATCGATAGCGAGACGGCAAGGGATTTCGATGATGCCGTGTTTTGCGAGCGCCTAGGCAAGGGATTTCGCCTGGTCGTGGCGATTGCCGATGTTTCACATTATGTGACCGCGGGCGGCGCGCTGGATGGTGATGCATATGCGCGCGGCAATTCGGTGTATTTCCCGCGGCGGGTGATCCCGATGCTGCCGGAGAAGATCTCCAATGGTTTGTGTTCGCTTAATCCGCAGGTGGAACGCCTGTGTACGGTGTGCGACATGGAGATCAATGCGTCAGGGTCGATCAGTCGTTACCGTTTTTATCCGGCGGTGATGTTCTCGCATGCACGCCTGACCTACACGGAGGTTGCGGCGGCCCTGTACGACAAGGATGCTGGCACGCGTGATCGTTTGGCGCCGCTATTGCCACACTTGGAAGCGCTGGACCTGCTCTATCGGCAACTCGCCAAGGAACGCGTCAAGCGCGGTGCCATTGACTTTGAAACCCTCGAAACTCGCATGATCTTCGACGATCAAGGCAAGATCGAGCGCATCGAGCCCTATGAGCGGAACGAAGCCCATAGATTGATCGAGGAGTGCATGCTGGCGGCGAATGTCTGCGCTTCGGAGTTTCTACGTGAACGCGAGCAGCCCTCGCTTTATCGCGTTCATGAAGGCCCGACGCCGGAGCGCCTGGCCAAACTGCGCGATTTTCTCGGAACCTTTGGTTTCCAGTTGGGCGGCGGTGAGACGCCAAAGGCTCAGGACTACGCCAAACTGCTGGAAAAGATCGGCCAGCGGCCGGACCGGCACCTGCTGCAAACCGTGATGCTGAGGTCATTGCGTCAGGCAATTTACAGCCCCGACAACGTGGGTCACTTTGGTTTGGCCTACGAAAGCTATACCCATTTCACATCGCCAATCCGACGCTACCCAGATCTGCTGGTGCATCGGGCGATAAAGTCGGCGCTGGCGGCACGGCAATACGAGCCAGGCAACTGGGAGGAAATCGGCCTGCACTGTTCCATGACCGAGCGGCGGGCGGACGATGCCACGAGAGATGTCGAAGCCTGGCTCAAGTGTTTCTACATGAAAGACCGGGTCGGCGAAATTTTTGAGGGAAGCATTTCTTCGGTAGTGCCTTTTGGCATTTTCGTCGCGCTTGACGGCGTGTTCGTCGAGGGCCTGGTGCATGTTTCCGAACTCGGCCAGGACTATTTCCATTTCGATGAGAAATCGCACGCCATGGTCGGCGAGCGCAGCGGTCGGCGCTTCCGTCTGTCTGACCGTGTGCGGGTGCAGTTGACGCGGGTTGATATGGAAGCCAACAAGATCGATTTCCGTCTTGCCGATGAAGTGGCGACGAGGGCCAAGGCAAAGCATTGACCCGGAACCGCTCCAGCACGAGCGGTTAGCCGGAACAGGAAAAACCTGCGAAACAAAAAGCCCGCTCGGAACTCACTGAGCGGGCTTTGTTGCTGGTGAATCCGGCGACTACTTCAGCTTTACTTCCTTGTAGGCGACATGCTTCCTCGCCTTCGGGTCGTACTTGAGAAACTCCAGTTTGCCTGGAGTGGTCTTCTTGTTCTTCGTAGTCGTGTAGAAGTGTCCTGTACCGGCTGTGGATTCCAGCTTGATCTTTTCGCGTCCGCCCTTGGCCATGATTCTTTCTCCTTATTAGACGCGCTCGCCGCGCTCTCGTAGCTCGGCGAGGACAATGTCGATGCCCTTCTTGTCGATGGTGCGCAGACCGGCGTTTGACACGCGGAGGCTGACCCAGCGGTTTTCGGTTTCGATCCAGAAGCGGCGGCTGTGCAGGTTAGGCAGAAAGCGACGCTTGGTCTTATTGTTGGCGTGGGATACGTTGTTCCCTACCATCGGGGCCTTGCCCGTCACTTGACAAACGCGAGACATGTGATGCTCCTGAATATGCTGATTTCGCAAAGCACGCTAGTTTACAAACATTCGCCCGAAAACTCAATCCCTTTTGTCAAATCAATCCGCGTTCAGCAAAGGACAATGGTTCTGAGCTCCCTGCCACGATGAAATGATCCAGAAGTTTTACGTCAATCAGCGCCAGTGCTTGCTTCAGCGAAGCAGTCAGCACTTCGTCGGCGCGTGAAGGCTCGGCGAGACCTGACGGATGGTTATGGGCGAAGATCACAGCCCCTGCATTGTGGCGTAGTGCATCCTTGATGATTTCCCTCGGATATACCGATGTCTGCGTTAGCGTACCTCGGAATAGTTCATCACTGGCGATCAGACGGTTCTGGGAGTCGAGCCACAGGGCGACAAAGACCTCGTGCTGCAGGTTGCCGAGGGAAAGGCGCAGCCAGTCGCGGACTACTTGTGGCGACGCCAACGCATCTTTCACCTTGAGCGACCCGGCGAGTGCGCGGCGCGCCAGTTCCAGTGTGGCGGCGAGTTGGGTTGCTTTGGCCGGGCCAATACCGGGAAGACGGGCTAGATCCTTGGTGCTGGCTGCAGCAAGGGCGGCCAGATCTCCCGCGAAGCTTGCCAGCAGGTCACGGGCCAGATCCACGGCACTCTTGCCGCGAATACCAACGCGCAGAAAGATTGCCAGCAATTCGGCATCCGACAGTGCTGCAGCGCCTTGTTCGGCCAGTCGTTCGCGCGGGCGTTCTGCCGCGGGCCAATCGCGTATGGCCATGGTTTAGAATCCCCGCTTGATTGCCTATTGGCGGGATTTTAATGTCATGAATGAATTTCAGGGCAAACGTATTGTGTTGGGTGTGACTGGCGGCGTGGCGGCCTACAAGGCGGCGGAACTGGTGCGCCTGCTGGTCAAGGCCAGCGCAGAGGTGGATGTCGTCCTGACGGCGGCGGGCGCGCAGTTTGTCGGCGCGGCGACTTTCCAGGCGCTCACTGGCCGCCGTGTGTGGCAAGCGCTGTGGGACGAGCGCATGGCCAACGGCATGGCGCACATCGAACTTACACGAGGCCCAGCCGCCTTGCTGATAGCTCCGGCGACGGCGAATTTTCTAGCCAAACTGGCGCATGGCCTGGCCGATGACCTGCTCTCTACCCTTTGTTTGGCGCGCGATTGCCCGCTACTGGTGGCGCCCGCAATGAACCGCCAGATGTGGAAGAACCCTGCCACGCAACGCAACGTCGAACAACTGCGTGCTGATGGCGTCAGCATTCTTGGCCCGACAAACGGTGAACAGGCCTGCGGTGAAGTGGGTGATGGACGCATGCTCGAAGCCGCCGAATTATTCGACGATCTGCATGCCTTTCTGCAAGCAAAACCGCTAGCCGGCAAACGTGTTTTGCTCACCGTGGGGCCGACCTTTGAAGCGATTGACCCGGTGCGCGGCCTCACCAATTCAAGTTCGGGCAGGATGGGCTTTGCTTTGGCACGCGCCTGCGCCGAGGCGGGCGCCGATGTGACGGTGGTAGCCGGTCCGGTGTCGCTGGCCGCGCCGCGCGGTGTTCGTCGCATCGATGTGCAAAGCGCCCTGCAGATGCGCGAGGTGGTGATGCAAACATTGCCTGGACAGAACGTATTCATCGGCGTCGCGGCGGTTGCCGACTATCGGCCGCGGCAGGCCGCCCTGCACAAGATCAAGAAGGGCAGCCGCAGCCTGACGCTCGAACTCGAACCCAACCCCGACATCCTCGCCGAAGTGGCGTCTCTGCCTGATGCGCCTTTTTGTGTTGGCTTTGCCGCCGAAAGCCGTGATCTGGCAACCTATGCGGAAAGCAAACGCGTAACAAAAAAACTCGCGCTGGTGGTGGGTAATCTGGTGCAGGACGGGCTGGGTGGAGAGACCAATGTGGTGACCCTGTTCGATGCCGCCGGCGCACATGCCCTGCCGCGGGCCGACAAGTCCGAGGTGGCGCGCGGCATCGTTGCACATCTCGCAGGCCTGATGGAGAAACAGCATGGCCAGCATTGATCTAAAGATACTTGATGCCCGCCTGAAAGACGATCGATACGCGCCGCGATACGCCACGCCGGGAGCGGCCGGAATTGACCTGCGCGCCTGCATCGAAATGGCGATAAAGATTCATCCGGGCGAAACCATCCTGATCCCGACTGGAATTGCCATTCATCTGTCTGATCCGACTCTGGCGGCAATGATTCTGCCGCGCTCGGGTCTGGGTCATAAGCATGGGATTGTGCTGGGCAATCTAGTGGGTTTGATTGACTCGGATTACCAGGGCGAGATTTTCGTATCGACCTGGAATCGCGGCCACGATTCCTTCACACTGAACCCGCTGGATCGTCTTGCGCAACTGGTGGTTGTGCCGGTGGTTCAGGTCGCATTCAATGTGGTCGACGAATTCCCCGTCAGCGAACGTGGCGCGGGTGGCTTTGGCAGCACGGGTGTTGCGGGATAGAACTGAATCTAGACGGAAAACACTTCAACACCGTGTGTCAAGCGCGCCTCGTATCTACTTGCGCTTTATGAAATATTCAAATTCCTTGTTGTTCTCCGTACTGGATAGTAGTTCGTTGCCCGTCTGTTTGGCGAAAGCTGCAAAATCTTTCATGGAACCGGGGTCAGTAGAGGTAACGCGCAACACTTGGCCGGACTGCATTTCCGCCAGAGATTTCTTGGCGCGCAGAATGGGCAACGGGCAATTGAGACCGCGTGCATCGAGTTCCTTGTCGAAGTCCATTTCAGTTCCTTATGACGAGTTGCTGGCTTGAGATCGGAGTCAAAGAGATACAAACCGTTGAAGGAAGCTCACAGCACGGTGAATTTTTCGGTGCACTCGTTGTAGCTTACGAGGATGTACCAGATCAGCAGGGCGGCACCCCCGGCCAGAATGGCCCAGCCCCAGTTGTTCAGCATCACGGGGAAGAACGCCTGGTAGCCCATCTTGGTTGCGTCGATTTCATCGATCGTCACCTCCACGACCATCAGGCCGGATTTCTTGAGCAAGGCACTGGAAATGGATCCGGACACGGCAAAGAAGAAGGCCGCCACCCACAGCTTGATATGGCCTTCACCCATGCGCCACAAGGAACCGGAGGCGCAACCGCCGGCGAAGATCATCCCGAAGCCAAATATCAATCCACCCAGCAGGGAACCCATCCAGAACGTAGGCGGTATACCGAGATAGGGATCGATCAGTTTCTTCTGGATCAGGAGGGCGGCAATCGGTATGCCGATCGCCAAGCCAAGAATGATTGCCTTTGTCATGTGGCCTTCGCCCGTCATGAAAGGCTCGCGGAAACAGCGGGCAAAACACAGGCGCGAGCGGTGCATGATAAATCCCATGGCAAACCCGGCAAGAATGAGAATGCCGCGGGCTTCGAGTCGTTCATTCCCCGAACCGTACCAATCCGTTGCCCAATACAACACAGCAATGACCACACCTAGTCCCAGTAACGGATAGACAGAGAGCAGGACAGGCGGCACGTGCAGCGTGCGGGGCGCCTGCATCCCCCACTCGATGTGTTCCAGCGTCCATAGCAGGGCCTTCAGGCCGATCACGGCGCCACCGATCAGGCCGACCCACATGACCCAACCTGCGGGAGAGGAATGGAGCACCGGAGTGAAGAAGCCGCCGCTGGTGCAGCCGCCGGCCAGGGTTGCACCCAGGCCCATCAAGCAGCCACCCATGGTTGCCCAGACATACTCCAGCTTTGGTGGCCGGTTAATGAGGAACTGGCGCGATAACAAGGCGGCGCAGAAGGCGCCCAGAACCAGCGTCATATTCATCAGCGACATGCGATGCATCAACAGGGTTTCCAGCTTCTGCGGCACACCGAGAAACGGGCCGATACCGATCATGTTATTGAAGTAGTCGCCCCAAAGCTTGAGCCCGCCGTAGATGCCCCAGAACATGCCACTCACCATGAGGCCGATGATGATCAGAATCATCAGAACGGCGCCCAGGTAAGGAGACCACTCCTCGACAAAGATTTCCTGATAATCCTGCTTGAGTCCATTGATCCAACAGGCACCGCTATCAGAGCTCATATCCGATCCTTTGCTTGCAACATTCAACCATTAGACCGCCCGTTCGACCAGAAGGACGGAGCAACATCGAGAGACAGCGGACAGTTAATGACGGTGTTCCGTCACAAACCTCAGTCGCAGCTTGTCGGGGTGTCGCTATCCTTGGCGCCCATCGCGAGAAATGCCCTGACGTCCTCGAACAGTTCGGCCTCGGGTACCTCGGCGTACTTCGCAGCGGCCTGGTTCTTGGCCTTGATGCTGACGCGATATTCCTTGCTGAAGTAGTACTTGACGGTATCTTTGCCCTTGGCGTGCTTGTCGGCTTGCAGGTAGGCCATCCACTCGGCCTTGAGCTTGGTATTAGGGGAGATGGCGCCGATCGGCTTTTCCATGTGGCAAACCGTACATACCATGCGGTAATAGACGCGGCCTCGCTTCGTGTCGGCGGCTTGCGCGGTCAAGGAGGTGGCCATGATCGCCAGGAGGAGAGCCGATGCCAACGGATTGAACAGATTCATTGTGTAATTCCTCATCAGTTACAGGCTTTGCAGGCCGTGAGGCTGACCCGCAAAGCCTGTCGTCCTCAACCGAACATTTCCGTGGTGATATTCTTGAGCCAGCTATTTGCGTGGGTGGCTTCAATCTTGCGGTAAGCCGGGGAGGCATCCATCGGTGACACGCCGCCCGAACCAGGCACTTCGATCAATTGCCCATCCTTCGCCTGGTAAATGCCTGCTACAGAGATGCCATGATCTGGCGTGATCAGGCTGTAGCAGGTGTTGAGGTAAGACGGTTCATCAGGTTCTACCCCACGCAGCGATGCTACGACCGCGGCTGCGGCAACTTTCGCTTGGGCGTTGGCACCGTATCCGGACTTCGGCATGGCGCCCCCAACGCAGGCATCGCCTACTACGTAGACATTCTTGTGCAGGGTCGATTCGCATGTCAGGGGATTGATGGGACACCAGCCCTTCGCATTTACCAGCCCCGCGGTATGGGCAATATGTCCTGCATGCTGCGGCGGGATGACGTTCAGGACATCGGCCTGGTGCTTTGCGCCAACAACAGAAATTGTGGTGCGCGTCGCCGCATCGATGGCTTCGATCTCTCCGCCTTTGGCGGCGGCCACCCATTCGATCATGTCGCCGTAGTGTTGCTTCCAGCCCTGTGTGAACAGACCCTGCTTGGAAAACTTGTCCTTGGCGTCGAGAATGATGATCTTGGAGTGCGGCTTGTACTGCTTGAGGTAATGGGCGATCAAGGCAGCCCGCTCGTAGGGGCCGGGGGGGCAGCGGAAGGGGTTGTCTGGCGCGGTGATAATGACCACGCCCCCGTCCTTCATGTCCTTGAGTTGGTTTGCCAGTAACGTCGTCTGTGGTCCCGCTTTCCAAGCATGAGGAATTGTAAGGCTGGTCGCTTCGTCATATCCCTTGATGGCACCCCATTTGAAATCCACGCCTGGCGATACGATGACGCGATCGTAGTCAAAGGTCTTGCCGCCACTTATCATTACTTTTCTTGCCTGCGCGTCGATCGACTCAACGGTGTCGTGCACCACGGTGATTCCGTGTCTTGACAATCCTTCGTAGCCAAAGGTCAGATTTTCAATTTTCCCGTAGCCAGCCAGCACTGTATTGCTCAGGGGACAGGAAACAAAGAGCTTGTTCTTCTCGATCAACACAACATCCAAGCTTGGTTCAGCCATTTTGAGGTATTTTGCAGCGATGGCGCCGCCATAGCCGCCTCCGACTACTATCACTTTGGCATTGACCGCCGCATGGGCGCGAGTGGCGCCCAGACCCATTGCCGAGGCCAGAGAGACACCACCCATGACCTTGAGGAAATTTCTTCTGTTCGAATTTGACATGACAGTAATCCCTTTCTATTTCTGGCTGGCGTAAAACTGCAACACTGCATCAATCTCGCCCTTGGTGATCTTCATGATGTAACCCTTCTTAGGATGCTTGTTTAGCGGGTCGTGGACGTTGTCCAGGTATAGCTGCAAGTAATTAACCCACTGGCCAGCCACGCGCGACGGCGCATCGTTCGCGATGGCGGAGCCGTTCTTGGCGTGGCAAGACTCGCAGTGCTCGGCGTGGATGGCGCTTCCTCGTTGGGCAAGGCTGGCGTCGGTATTTTGTTGTGCGGCAACCCACTGTTGTGTGGCAAAGAATTCGGACATGGCGGAAATCTGCTGGTCGTTGTAGCCCTTGGCAATGCGTCCCATGACGGTGGCACCGCGAGTACCGTCCCGGTATTGTTTCATTGCGTTCTCGATGTACGATCTTGGCAATCCGCCAATAGTTGGCATGGTGTCTCCGGCGCTCGCCCCGTTTACACCATGACATCCAGCGCAGGTATTTCCGATCATCCGGCCGGAAATACCGCCGGCCTGCGATATCGCAGAAAAAGTTAACCCGATGGCGAGAGCCACCCCAGCTATTTGTAGTCTCATTGCTGATCTCCTCTTATTGCGTTAATTGGTGACTTCTGTATTGCCCTGATTCGTCAGCCCTTCTGGTTACAATTTATTTCCTGTTTTCTCCATCGACCATCTTGTTCGTCGCCAGCGAGGTGCTTACTAACAACATTGCTACCCTTGATCCAAGCTTGCGCAATCACAAGCCACAGTTCTGCATACGCTGCAAGAGTGGGGAAAGCTGAGTTGGCTGATAGGCTGGAAATTTCCTCCCTGAGTCTAAGACCCGCCAAAGATAGTTGTTATTGCTTTGCGCGAATACTACCGCCCACGCTGTTTCGAACCAATCATAAAAAAATGATTAGTCGATAGACCTCATTGCTTCATAAATTTAATATATTCGATAAAGCTAATACTATTCCGGGTTGTCACCCAACGAGTTGACTCAACTCAAAATCAATACATGCGTCATCGGGTATCTACGTCACGAACTGGAAAAGTTGATCACGGTGCGAGTCGCCGTGTCGCTAGGGCCGACTTGCTAAGGAGTCAACTCAGCCAGCGCATCAGCGGCGGTAGCAGCCACGGTAGCAGCAAAGCGGTCACCAGTCCGTTCAGGCCCATGGCCAGGGCAGCGAAAGCTCCCGCCTGTTCACTGATCTGAAAGGCCTGCGCCGTGCCGATGCCGTGGGACGCAACCCCGATCGCAAACCCTCGCACGGCGTGATCGTCGATTTTGAGCAGTCGATAAAGACTGCGAGCACCAACTGCGCCGAGGATGCCAGTGAGGATGACGAGGACGGCAGTAAGAGAAGGCAGGCCGCCAATGCGTTCGGCAATGCCCATGGCAATCGGAGTGGTGACCGATTTCGGTGCCAGCGAAAGCAGTGTGGCGTCGCTGGCGCCTAATAGGTGGCCGATGAGCACCGCCGAAAACGCAGCCGTGAGCGAGCCGGCCAGAAGTGCGGCGAGCAGGGGGGCCGCCATGAGTACCAGACGCTTGAACTGGGCATAGAGAGGGATGGCGAGGGCGACAGTGGCGGGGCCGAGCAGGAAATGAACGAACTGAGCCCCGTCGAAATAGGTGCGATAGGGTGTGCCGGTTAGCCACAGCAAGGCTACCAGCGCGGTAACCGCTATCAGTACCGGATTGGCCAGCGGATGCCCATGGCAGCGCTTGCTGACCAACAAGGCTCCTTGATAGGCAAGCAGCGTGAGCGTGAGGCCGAGCAGCGGTGAGGCGGCAAGATAAACCCAGATTTCGCTGATGCGCGGATTCATGGCTGCGGCTCCGTATCGGCGTGTGTTTGGTCATGGCGGGTCAGCGCGCGCAATACCCCCGCCGTGACAGCGATGGTGATGAAAGTGCTCGCGATGAGCGCGACGATAATCGGCAGCCATTCATCGGCCATGCGTTGAAAATGCAGCATAACTCCGACGCCCGCGGGCACGAACAGCAGCGAGAGATGCTGCAGCAGGTTTTGTGCGGTTTCGCGCAAAGCAACCGGTACGCTGCCGCGCCATGCCAGGGAGGCAAACAGCAGCGCCATGCCTATTGCCGGGCCAGGGACCGGCAGGCCGAAGAAGAGGACGATGGCTTCGCCCGCGAGTTGAAACAGCAACAGCAGCGTCATTGCATTAAGCATGACCGTGTTTCCCAAATAAAACGGCGCCCTTGTTGCGTGGGGCCGCGTTCACCGTCTCGCCAGAGCCGACTATTGTCGGCGCGGCGGCGGGATTACTCCATCGCCTCGTACAGCGGCAGCGTGAGGAACTCGGGGTAGTTGTCAGTGAGGGACATCTCTTCGAAGATCTTCGCCGCCTGGTCGTAGGTTTCAGTCTTCTCGCCTTGGTCTGTGACGGTGGCCTTTACCTTGGCTAGTTCTTCGGGAATGATTCCGCGCACCATGTCGGCGGTAACCTTGCGGTTGTCATCGAGTTTGCCTTTGGGCGAGATGACCCACTGCCACACCTGGGAGCGGCTGATCTCTGCCGTGGCCGCGTCTTCCATCAGGTTGTGGATCGGCACGCAGCCGTTGCCGGCGAGCCAACTGCCGAGGTAATGGATGCCGACGTTGATGTTGTTGCGCAGCCCGGCTTCGGTGATCGGCTGTTCGGGCTGGAAGTTGAGCCAGTCCTTGGGGCCGAAGTTTTCGTCGCGCTGCTTTTCCCATTGGTTGGGGCGCTCGCCCAGCACTTTCTGGAATTCTTCCGCCGCAATCGGCACCAGGCCGGGGTGGGCCACCCAGCCGCCGTCGAACCCGTCGTTGGCGTCGCGGGTCTTGTCGTGGCGGATGCCGGCCATGGCCTTCTCGTTGGCCACCGGGTCGTTCTTGATCGGGATCAGCGCGCTCATGCCGCCGATGGCCGGGGCGCCGCGCTTGTGGCAGGCCTTGACCAGCGCCAGCGCATAGCTGCGCATGAAAGGCACTTCCATGGTGATGGCGCCGCGGTTGGCGAGGCAGAATTCCTTGTTGCGCTTGAATTTCTTGATGCAGGAAAAGATGTAGTCCCAGCGCCCGGCGTTGAGGCCGGCACTGTGCTGGCGCAGTTCGTAGAGGATTTCTTCGAGTTCGAAGGTGGCGAGGATGGTTTCGATCAGCACCGTGGCCTTGATGGTCCCCTGTGGCAGGCCGATGGCGTCTTGCGCCATAATGAAGATGTCATTCCAGAGGCGTGCTTCGAGATGGCTTTCCATCTTTGGCAGATAGAAGAAGGGACCGGCGCCGCGTGCCACCTGTTCCTTGGCGTTGTGGAACAGGAACAGCGCGAAATCGAAGACGCCGCCGGAGACGCGCTGGCCGTCGATCAGCACATGCTTTTCGTCCAGATGCCAGCCGCGTGGCCGCACCTGCAGGGTGGCGATCTTGTCGTTCAGCTTGTATTCCTTGCCGGCTTCGTTGCGGAAAGAAAGTTCGCGGCGGATGGCCTTGTAGAGGTTGATTTGGCCCTGGATCAGGTTGTCCCACTTGGGGCTGTTGGAATCCTCGAAGTCGCTCATGTAGGAATCTGCGCCGGAGTTGTAGGCGTTGATGATCATCTTGGCTTCGACCGGGCCGGTGATCTCGGTGCGGCGACGTTCCAGCGCCTTGGGCAGCGGCGCAATCTTCCAGTCGCCTTCGCGGATGTGCTTCGTCTCGGACAGAATATCAGGCATTTCACCGGCATCGATGCGGGTTTGGCGGGCGATGCGGACTTTGAGCAGTTCCTGGCGGCGCGGTTCAAAGGCCCGGTGCAGCTTGGCGACCAGCGCCAGCGCTTCAGGCGTAAGAATATTGGCGTATTCCGTGGTGATGGGGGCGTTGATCTGAATACCGGCGGGTAGGTTCATGAGGGACTCCTTGAGATAGGTAGCGATGATGTGCAAATTGTATTCTTGCCCAATCGGATACAGAAGCTATGATTCTATCAATTGATTATTGACTAAAGGTATCGAATGGATCAGTTCAAGCAGATTTCTGCCTTTGTCGGCGTAGCAAGTCGCGGCAGCATGTCGGCCACCGCCCGTGCCGAGGGTGTCACCGCGGCGATCATTGGCCGGCGCCTGGATGCGTTGGAAGAGCGGCTGGGCGTCAAATTGTTGCTGCGTACCACGCGACGGATTTCGCTGACTTTCGAGGGCGCCGCGTTTCTCGAGGATTGCCAGCGCATTCTGCGCGAACTGGCGGATGCCGAAGGCGCGGTGAGTCTGGGCGGGATTCGTCCCGGTGGGCATTTGAAAATATCGGCGCCGGCCGGATTCGGACGTCGCCATGTGGCGCCTTTGCTGACGAGGTTCATAGAAGACAATCCTGAAGTCACTGCCCGGCTGGACCTGTCCGATCGCCTCGTCGATCTGGTCGATGAGAACGTCGATTGTGCCATACGCATTGGCGATCTTGCCGATTCGAGCCTGATCAGCATCCGGCTGGGCGAAATGCGGCGCGTTATCGTCGCCAGTCCGTTCTACCTTGCCAAATTCGGCGTGCCGTCAGCGCCGACTTTCCTGGGCGAACACAATTGCCTGTCGCTACGCCAACAGCGCGGCTGGACGCTGCGGGTGGAGGGAGATGTGCGGCTGATCAAGGTCAGCGGCAGCCTCGAGTGCAACGATGGCGCGGTGCTGCACGACTGGGCGCTGGCCGGCAAGGGGCTGGCGTGGCGCTCGCTGTGGGAAGTGGGCTCCGATATTGCCGCGGGAAGGCTGGTGACGGTACTGGATGAATGCGCCGCACCCCCTGTCGGGATTCACGCCGTGGTGCCGCAACGCCGGCACCTGCCGCTGCGGGTCAGGCTGTTTATTGATTTACTGAAAGCAATATGGCGCGATCCGGCCTACTGGGCGGCGCCTGCAGTGGCCTGATTCCCGCAGCGCTATGTCATGGCAAGGACTGTTGTAGAAAGCCGTCGAGTTGTCTGATCCATTCATCCCGGGCAAAGACGAAACCCTCATTGTGACCACCCCTAATCTCAAGAAACTGTTTGGGCTGGCGGGCGGCGGCGAATAGACGTTGGCCATGAGTGAAGGGAATGATGTCGTCGTCGCGACTGTGGATCACCAGCAATGGGCAACTGATCTGCTCCAGTCGCGCCAGCGAGTCATACCGGATTCGGGCGAGCAGCCTGACCGGCAGCAGCGGATACAACTCGGCGCCCATCTCGGGCACGGAGGTGAAGGTGGAGGCAAGCACCAGCGCGCCGGGACGATTTTCCGCCGTCAGCTGTGCGGCGACGCCGCCACCCAATGATTCGCCGAAGACAACAATCCGGCTCGCCGGGTTTCCGAGTACTTGCGTCGCATGGCGCCAGGCGGTTTCGGCATCGCGGTAGGTGCCTTCTTCGGATGGAGTCCCGCTACTGAGACCATAGCCGCGGTAATCAACGATGAGTGTGGTCAGGCCCAGATCATGGAACATCCGCAGATAGTCGAGCCGGTGACTGATATTTCCGGCGTTGCCATGGAAGAACAGCACCAGGCCGCGCGCCGCGCGCTTTGTGTCGGCCGGCACCAGCCAGCCATCGAGGGTTTCGCCGTCGGTGGTGGTCAGCTTCAACGAGGTGAAGCCAAGGCCGATAGCGGCCGGGTTGGTGCGGAAGCCGCGATCGATCTCCGGCAGGAATACCAGCGAAGACTGCTTGAAATAGATCATGGCCGTCAGGCCAAGATATACCAAGACAATAATCTGGAGCGCCGACCACAGCATCTTTGAGCCCTTTGCGGGAAGCCGAGTGATCATCACTGATGACAGTGCAAGGAATAGTCGGCAGGCGGGGTACGTTGCGCTAATTTAGCGCATAGCCTCGGCATACCGTTCCCGGCAATTCTGTCGGAGACATACAAGAAGAGCTGCACCGGCTTCCCGATGCGGCCTTCTTGTGAGCGCTTGCCCGATGCGGCTTTACTGAAACTGCTCTTCTTCGGTCGAGCCGTGCAGCGCGGTGACGGACGAGGTACCGCCCTGAATCACGGTGGTGACGTCGTCGAAGTAGCCGACACCTACCTCCTGCTGGTGAGAAACGAAGCTGTAGCCCTTGTCGCGGGCGGCAAATTCGGGTTCCTGCACCATGTCCACGTAGTGCTTCATGCCTTCGCCGCGGGCGTAGGCGTGGGCGAACTGGAACGTCTGGAACCAGTTGATGTGGATGCCGGCCAGAGTGATGAACTGATACTTGTAGCCCATCGCCGAGAGTTCTTCCTGGAAGGTGGCGATGGTCTTGTCGTCGAGATTCTTCTTCCAGTTGAACGACGGTGAGCAATTGTAGGCCAGCAGTTTGCCGGGTGCCTTGGCTTGCACAGCCTGGGCAAATTCGCGTGCGAAGCCGACGTCCGGTTTGCCGGTCTCGCACCAGACCAGATCGGCGTAGGGTGCGTAGGCGACGCCACGGCTGATGGACTGCTCGAGGCCGTTCTTGACGCGGTAGAACCCTTCCGGAGTGCGTTCACCGGTACAGAACGGCTTGTCGTTGGCATCGTGGTCGGAAGTCAACAGATTGGCGGCCTCGGCGTCGGTGCGGGCCAGAATGATGGTGGGAACGCCCATCGTATCCGCGGCAAAACGGGCGGACATCAGCTTCTCGACCGCTTCCTGGGTAGACACGAGGACCTTGCCGCCCATATGACCGCACTTCTTGACCGCGGCAAGCTGATCTTCGAAATGCACCGCTGCGGCGCCTGCGGTAATCATGTTCTTCATCAGTTCGAAGGCGTTGAGCACGCCGCCAAAGCCGGCTTCCGCATCGGCCACGACGGGCAGGAAGTAATCGATGAATTCCTCGTCGCCGGAATTGATTCCGCGGGACCATTGAATCTCGTCGGCGCGCTTGAAGGTGTTGTTGATGCGACGAACCATGGTTGGCACCGAGTCGTAGGCGTAGAGCGACTGGTCGGGGTACATGGTTTCGGAGGTGTTGCCGTCGGCGGCGACCTGCCAGCCGGAAAGGTAGACCGCTTCAAGGCCCGCCTTCGCTTGCTGCATGGCCTGGCCGGCGGTGATCGCGCCGAAGGAATTCACGTAGCCTTTCTTCGCGCTACCGTTGATTAGGGACCAGAGCTTTTCTGCACCGCGGCGGGCGAGCGTGTGTTCGATGGGAAAGGAGCCGCGCAGGCGCACGACGTCGTCGGCGCTGTATTCGCGCTTGATGCCTTTCCAGCGGGGATTTTCGGCCCAATCCTTGGCCAGAGCGGCGGCTTGTGCAATGCGAGTAGTCATGTTCAGTCCTCTGAGGGTCGTTGTCGAAGGGGATGCTCCAAGGAGGAGCAGTGACGCCAGTATAAAGGCGATCTTGCGTTGCAGCAATAGTCTTATATAAGACTATTAAAAATTATTTATTGTTATTTAACAGGTACGTGAGACATTCATGCCGCAATGCGGAAGATGTTTCTTGTCGGCGAAACGCTTCGCCGGATTAACTGATATATATCTTATATAAGATGCAGCGCAACGGTGCTCACGATAACGCCATCATCGTCCGCATAGAGCCATTCACCGGGAGCGAACGTGACGCCACCGAAACTCACTGGGATATCAGCTTCGCCGACATTCTTCTTCACGGTTTTCATCGGATGGGTATCGATCGCAAACACGCCGATATCCATGGTCCCTATCGCCCGAGAATCGCGAATACAGCCATAGACGACCAGGCCTGCCCAGCCATTCTTGACCCCCAGTGCGGCGAGTTGATCGCCGACTAGCGCACGACGCAGGCTGCCGCCACCGTCTATCACCAGGACCCGGTCTTCGCCAGGGGATTCGAGCGCTTTCCTGACCAGCGAGTTGTCTTCAAACAGCTTGAGCGTCGCAATGCGGCCGCAAAAAGCGGCACGTCCGCCAAAACTGCTGAACATCGGCTCAACGACGCGGACTTTGTCTTCATGCGCATCGCAGAGATCGGTGGTGAGCAAGTCCATCGGGAAATAGATAGCGATTTTGAATAACTAGACTTCGACGCGCGACCCAGGGTCGCGCGCCGCTGAGAAGCTAGATCGTCGATGGCACCGTTGGCGTGGTGGCTGCCTCCTCGAAACTGAGGACCACCTTTTCATGCTCGTCGAGGTCTATCGTGACGCGGCCGCCATGGACCAGTTTGCCAAACAGCAATTCATCGGCCAGCGCGGACCGAACAGTATCATGGATCAGACGCGCCATCGGTCGCGCTCCCATGAGCGGGTCAAAGCCTTTTTCTGCCAGCCATGCGCGCAATGTGTCGGTAAAGATGGCTTCGACTCGCTTCTCGTGCAACTGGCCTTCAAGCTGCATCAGGAACTTGTCGACCACACGCAGGATTATTTCGGCATCGAGCGCGCGGAACGAGATGATGGCATCCAGCCGATTGCGGAATTCGGGCGTGAACATGCGCTTGATATCGGCCATTTCGTCGCCCTGGCCTTTGTTCGAGGTGAAACCCATGCTGGTCTTCTGCAGGGCCTCGGCTCCGGCGTTGGTGGTCATCACGATCACTACGTTGCGGAAGTCTGCCTTGCGTCCGTTGTTGTCGGTCAAGGTGCCGTGGTCCATGACTTGCAGCAGGATATTGAATACCTCCGGGTGCGCCTTTTCGATTTCATCCAGGAGTAGTACGGCGTGTGGCTTCTTCGTCACTGCTTCGGTCAGCAGCCCCCCCTGATCAAAGCCGACATAGCCCGGTGGCGCACCGATCAGCCTACTCACGGCGTGACGTTCCATGTATTCGGACATATCGAAGCGGATCAGTTCGATACCCATGCTGTAGGCCAACTGGCGGGCGACCTCTGTCTTTCCGACGCCCGTGGGCCCGGAGAAAAGGAAGGAGCCGATAGGTTTCTGCGGGTCGCCCAATCCGGAGCGTGACATCTTGATCGCTCGGGCGAGAGCATCGATGGCGGCTTCCTGGCCGAAGACCATATTTTTCAGATCGCGGTCCAGATTCTTCAGCAATGAACGGTCATCGACCGATACATGCTGCGGCGGGACGCGTGCGATCTTGGCGACGACGTCTTCAATCTCAAGTTTGCCGATGGTCTTCTTCTGTTTTGACTTGGGCAGGATGCGCTGGGCGGCCCCGGCTTCATCGATGACATCGATGGCCTTGTCCGGCAGATGGCGGTCGTTGATGTACTTGGCCGCAAGTTCAGCTGCGCTGGAAATGGCAGCGGCGGAATACTTGACGCCGTGATGTTCTTCAAAGCGCGACTTGAGGCCACGCAGGATCGAAACGGTTTCATCCACCGAAGGCTCATTGACATCGACCTTCTGGAAGCGGCGCGCCAGCGCGTGGTCCTTTTCGAACACGCCGCGAAACTCGGTGTAGGTGGTCGCGCCGATGCACTTCAGAGCCCCCGATGACAAGGCCGGCTTGAGCAGATTGGAAGCGTCCATGGTGCCGCCCGATGCCGCGCCGGCACCGATCAGGGTGTGAATTTCGTCGATGAACAGAATCGCGTTCGGGTTGTCCGCGAGTTGCTTGAGGACGCCCTTCAGACGCTGTTCGAAGTCGCCGCGATACTTGGTCCCGGCCAGGAGTGCGCCCATGTCGAGGCAATACACGGTGGCATTGGCGAGAATCTCGGGTACGCGTCCTTCGACGATGTGGCGGGCGAGTCCTTCCGCGATGGCGGTCTTGCCGACGCCGGCCTCGCCAACCAGGAGAGGGTTGTTCTTGCGACGGCGGCACAGGGTCTGGATTACTCGCTCCAACTCCTTGTCGCGGCCAATCAGCGGATCGATCTTGCCGGTCAGCGCCAATTGATTGAGGTTCTGGGTGAAGTTCTCCAGGGCTCCGCCTTTTTCCTGCGTCTCGGCTTCCGTCTCCGTCGGATCTTCCTTGCCTCTGTGCTGCGGTGTCTTGGTAATGCCGTGGGAAATGAAGTTCACTACATCCAGTCGCGTCACGTTCTGGCGTTGCAGAAAAAAGACAGCATGGGAGTCCTTCTCGCCGAAGATTGCCACTAGCACGTTGGCTCCAGTGACTTCCTTTTTTCCCGATGACTGGACGTGAAGAATTGCCCGTTGAATTACGCGCTGGAAGCCGAGTGTCGGCTGCGTGTCAATTTCATTGTTTCCGGCGACGGTCGGCGTGTGCTCGTTGATGAATGTCAGCAATTCCTTGCGCAGACCTTCTATATCAGCAGCGCAGGCGCGCAAGACTTCTGCGGCAGATGGATTATCCAGAAGCGTCAGCAGCAAATGCTCGACGGTTATGAACTCATGGCGTTTCTGCCGGGCTTCGACAAAGGCCATGTGCAAGCTAACTTCGAGTTCCTGGGCAATCATTAGTCTTCCTCCATCACGCAAGCCAGCGGGTGCTGGTGCTGGCGTGAAAATTCTCTCACCTGTTCGACTTTTGTCGCAGCCACATCTCGAGGATACACTCCGCAGGCGCCTTTTCCTTCTCGATGCACCTTGAGCATGACTCGCGTCGATTGCTCGCGCGACAATCCAAAATACTTTTCCAACACTACTACGACGAAATCCATTGGTGTGAAATCGTCGTTGAGCAGAAATACCTTGTACATCGGTGGCGGCTTGGTGCGGTTCTGCTCCGGCGCCAACGCAGCGCTACCCTCCGGTCCGACTTGCTTGCGTATAACCATAGCTTAATTCTAATGCGATTCCACTGCAGTTCAACACCACGAAAAGGAGGGGAATATGGTGTGGATGGCACCGTATTTTGGGCTGATCGTCGCAGATGCAAGGGTCAGGTATGTGCGATGCAACATCGAAAGTTGTTGACGCTTCTTGACAATGTGCGTAAAACGCGCAAGGTGTTTAGTTCAAATTCCGCAGTGACCTACGGTCTTCTCATAGCCTGTCAAATTGCAGCTCCTCTGAATCGCCGCTTGGCCCCCTCTGCTATTTAGAGTTTGAACTTCAAACATGCCCCGGCCGGGGTGCGGTGTTTTGCAGCCCGCAGCGGTGGCCGATTCGTTCGTTTTTGATTAAGGAAAAAGTTACATGGCAACTGGTACTGTTAAGTGGTTCAACGACGCCAAGGGTTTTGGTTTTATTACCCCGGATGACGGCAGCGAAGATCTGTTCGCGCATTTTTCGGCCATCAACATGGCCGGGTTCAAGTCCCTGAAAGAAGGTGACAAGGTGACTTTTGACGTGGTGCAAGGCCCCAAAGGCAAGCAGGCGTCGAACATTCAGAAGCCTTGATGCCCCCTATCTTTTCGGCGCCGGGGTAAATCCGGCCTTGGAAAAACTAAGCCCGCCCGATGTAAGAATCGGACGGGCTTTTTTTCTGACGCTATCGATGCTGTGGCGATTACATGCGGTCAATCATCGCCTGGCCGAATGCCGAGCACTTGACTTCCTTGGCTCCTTCCATCAGACGGGCAAAATCGTAAGTAACAACCTTGTCGCCGATGGCGGCTTCCATTGACTTGATAATGAGGTCTGCGGCTTCTGTCCAACCGAGGTGGCGCAGCATCATTTCGGCGGAAAGAATCAGCGAGCCAGGGTTTACGTAATCCTTGCCGGCGTATTTCGGCGCTGTGCCGTGAGTTGCCTCGAAACAGGCATACAGATCCGAAATGTTGGCGCCCGGGGCAATACCGATACCGCCCACTTGGGCCGCCAGTGCATCGGATATGTAGTCACCGTTGAGGTTGAGGGTGGCAATCACGTCATACTCGGCCGGGCGCAGCAGAATCTGCTGTAGAAATGCGTCAGCGATGACGTCCTTGACTATAATGCCGTTGGGCAGTTTAAGCCACGGACCGCCGTCGATTTCCATGCCGCCAAATTCGTTTTTCGCCAGCGCATAAGCCCAGTCACGGAAGCCGCCTTCCGTGTACTTCATGATGTTGCCCTTATGCACGATCGTTACTGACTTGCGCTTGTTGGTGATGGCATAGTTAATGGCAGCGCGCACCAGGCGCTCGGTGCCTTCACGCGACACCGGTTTGATGCCAATGCCTGACGTGTTCGGGAAACGAATTTTGGTCACTCCCAGTTCTTCCGTCAGGAACTTGATCAGTTTCTTGGCGGATGCCGACTCAGCCTGAAACTCGACGCCGCAGTAGATGTCTTCCGTGTTCTCCCGAAAAATCACCATATTGGTTTTGCTTGGATCCTTGAGTGGCGAGGGGATGCCCTTGAAATAACGAACCGGACGCACGCACTGGTACAGATCCATCTCCTGCCGCAAGGCGACGTTGAGTGAGCGGATACCGCCGCCGACCGGCGTTGTCAGCGGTCCCTTGATGGAGACCGAATATTCCTTGCACGCGGTGATGGTTTCTGCCGGCAGCCAGACGTCAGGCCCATACAGACGCGTGGCCTTTTCTCCGGCGTAAACCTCCATCCACGAGATCTTGCGTTTGCCGCCGTAAGATTTCTGCACGGCAGCGTCGACCACTTTTTGCATGACGGGCGTAATGTCCATGCCGATGCCGTCGCCCTCGATAAAGGGAATGACGGGATTATCGGGTATCGGTTGACCGGGAATGATTTTCTGGCCCTCTGTGGGAACCCTTATAAGGGAAGTGCTCATGCCTGCTCCGTAATAGTGTGTTAAGAATCAAGGACGTTACGTAATTAATTATTCGAATTATCCTCCAAAACGCAACCTGCTGCAGGCTGTGGCCATGACGCTCACTGGTAGAATTGACGCGGTCAAGCTTACCGAGGCTTCTTGCATGACAGTTGCTGCTTCTGATGACCTGATCGCCGAATCCATCGCTAGTGTGCTGGTCGATGGCTTCAACAAGCACTATCGTCTCTTTCACGAGACATCCGCGCTCGCCAAGCAGCGCTTTGATCAAGCGCGCTGGCAAGAAGGTCAGCAGGCGGTCATGGATCGCATCCTGTTTTATGATGACCGCGTCAGGGAGACCACGGAGAGGCTCCATTGCGAGTTCAATGCCGATAGTTTGAGCGATGCTGTTTGGCAGCATGCCAAGCTGCACTATATCGGCTTGCTGATCAACCACAAGCAACCGGAACTGGCGGAAACCTTTTTTAATTCAGTGTGCTGCCGGATTCTGCACCGCACTTATTTTCACAATGATTTCATCTTTGTACGGCCGGCGGTGTCCACCGAATACCTTGAGTCTGATCCTCCGACCTACCGTTGCTACTATCCGAATGAAGCGGACTTTCGTACTTCGATTGGTCAGATATTCCTGGATTTCGGGTGGGCGCGGGAGTTCGAAGACCTAGATCGCGATGTCGGGTTCGTCTTGCGCAGCATCGAAGCTCATCTGGGTACCATTCCGGCGCGCGAAGCGAATCTCCAGGTACAGGTGCTCAATTCGCCCTTCTATCGCAACAAGGGCGCCTATGTGATCGGCAAGGCCGTCAATGGCGGACTCGAGTATCCATTTACGGTTCCGGTGCTTCATTCTTCGGAAGGCAAGCTCTACGTCGACACGATCATTCTCGATGCATGGCGGATCAGCGGGCTGTTTTCCTTGTCGCGCGCCTATTTCATGGTCGACATGGAAGTGCCTTCCAGCTATGTCCAGTTTCTGCGGTCGATCATGCCCAGCAAGCCGCGCTCAGAGCTTTACACCATGCTCGGGTTGGGCAAACAGGGCAAGACCATGTTCTTCCGCGACCTGATCTTCCACCTGCATCATTCTGCAGACCAGTTCATCATTGCGCCAGGCATACGCGGTCTGGTCATGCTGGTTTTTACGCTGCCGTCCTACCCCTATGTGTTCAAGGTCATCAAGGATGTCTTCGGTAGTTCGAAGGAAGTCGATCACGAGACCGTGCGGCGCAAGTATCAGTTGGTGAAGCAGGTAGATCGTGTCGGGCGCATGGCTGACACGCTGGAGTTTTCCAAGGTCGCCCTTCCACGCAAGCGTTTTTCGCAGGAACTGATCGACGAATTGTACAAAGAGGTGCCGTCGCTGATGGAAGAGGATGGCGACGATCTGATCATCAAGCATCTTTACATTGAGCGACGCATGGAACCGCTCAACCTCTATCTTGAGAAAGTCCAGAAAGCGGGTCGCGAAGATCTGGTGGGACAAGTCGTGCGCGAATACGGCAATGCCATCCGGGAACTTGCCATTGCCAACATATTTCCCGGAGACTTATTGTGGAAGAACTTCGGCGTTACGCGCTACGGCCGGGTGGTTTTCTATGACTACGACGAAATCGAATACATGACCGACTGCAAGTTCCGCCGTATTCCGCCAGCGCCTGATTTCGAGACCGAAATGTCGGGCGAGGTATGGTATTCGGTGTCCAGGCTGGACGTATTCCCCGAGGAGTTCGAGACCTTTCTGCTGGTGTCGGACAAGATTCGCGATGCCTTCATGCGTTATCACTCCGATCTGTTTGATGCGGAGTTCTGGCAGAACACACAGGAGGAGATTCGCAAGGGCGAGGTGCAGGACTTCTTCCCTTACCCCGAGTCGCAGCGATTCTGCAACATCTTTGGCGGTGGTATTTCGGTTTGAGCGGTCTCATCCTGTTCAACAAGCCATATGGTGTACTGACCCAGTTTACGGATACGGCTGGGCGTTCCACCTTGGCGGACTACATTTCAATCCCCCATGTATATGCAGCCGGTCGGTTGGACGCCGATTCAGAGGGCTTGGTCGTGTTGACTGACGACGGCGCATTGCAGGCGCGGATTGCCGATCCTTGCTATAAACTGCCAAAGCTGTATCGGGTACAGGTCGAAGGCCTGATCACAGATGTCGCCCTGGAAGAACTTGCGGCGGGGGTGGACTTGGGTAATTTTCGTACCCTTTCCTGTCAGGCAAGCCGTATTGCCGAGCCGCAGGCTCTTTGGGAGCGAAATCCACCTATTCGGTATCGGGCGGCGATTCCTACCAGTTGGTTGGAAATCGTTCTGCGAGAAGGGAAGAACCGTCAAGTCAAGCGAATGACGGCACGTGTCGGGTTTCCGACACTGCGGTTGATTCGATGGGCGGTTGGTGATTGGACTCTTGAAGGACTTGCGCCAGGGCAGTGGCGCAAAGTTGAAATCTCAGGTCAACCAGATGGAAAGCAGCGCGTTAATGTAGCTAACGCCTCGAAAAACCGTGGTGTTATCAACATCCCACCTATACATAAATGAAAGGAAACACCATGAACAAGCTCCTCGCTACCTTGGTTGCCGGTCTGATTGCCACCTCCGTTTTCGCCGCCGATGCTCCGAAGGCTGAGAAGGCTGCTGCTCCTGCCGCGCCGGCCGCTGCGAAGGCTGAGGCTCCCAAGGCTGCTCCTGCTGCTGAGGCTCCCAAAGCTGATGCTGCCCCTGCTCCTGAAAAGAAGGCCAAGAAGGCCAAGAAGGCCAAGAAGGTTGACGCAGCCAAGTAATTCCCTGGTTTGGGATAGAAAATGGCAGGGGTACCTGCCATTTTTTTGCCTATAGCGTTGGCAGTTTGGTTGTTGCAAAAGGAAATTGATGATATTTTTCAAAGAGATCCTTCTTGTAATAGGGGGGCTTCTAGTTGCCTTGCCTGGACGGGCCCAGCAGGCGCAGTTACCCTTGCTTGAATTGTTTGCGGGGATGCACCGCGTTGAAGCCGAAGTTGCTGCCACCCCCAATACTCGCATGTCTGGCCTAATGCAGCGCACGATCATGGCGCCTCATCGCGGCATGTTGTTCGTCTTCCCCGATGTTGCGAAGCATTGCATGTGGATGCGTAATACGCTATTGCCGCTGTCAGTTGCCTTCCTTGATGAAAAAGGTCGGATCATCAATATCGAGGACATGCAACCGCAGTCCGATGACAACCATTGTGCGGCCAAACCCGCGCGCTATTCTCTTGAGATGAATCTGGGATGGTTCAAGAGCCGCGGTTTGGGTGCGGGATACGCTATCACGGGGATCGACAAAGCGCCTTCTGGCCGCTGAAATCTTGCCGGGGTGCCGGCACGTGGCGCCTCCATGTTTCTGCGTTGGCCGGAGCAGCCGCTTTCAGTAGTGGGGCGGGATCTCGTCGCGCAGACTTCGCGGTTCGTCCGGTGCCACTGGTTGCATCATTTGGTACAACTCCCTGACCTGTGCCTGCAGCAAGTCAATTTGTTGCTGCTGATGAAAGACAGTACGATTAAGTTGTTCCAGATGATCTTCGCTGAGATTAAGCTTGATCTCGAGTTCGGTGATTCTGGAGTCCATCCCGGTTCCTCTTCATTAATAGGGAGACAGGCACCCTTGGGGGCGCTTCTGTGACTTCGACGTCGCTTGTGCGAAACCGCCGAGTGCACTTCGAGATCAGGTTTCTTCCATTAGCAGCGAGGCACCGAGCAAGGCGCGACGCTTCAGCCATGGACTGGGGCGGTAGCGGGGATCGCCGTAGAAATTCTGCATCGATTCCAGAATGCTCAGAACTTTCATGGCGCCAAGTGCATCACCGAAAGCCAGCGGGCCTTTGGGGTAGCCCAAGCCCAGGGTTACCGCCTGGTCGATGTCGCCCGGACTTGCGATACGTTGTTGGGCAATATCGCAGCCGATGTTCACGATGCAGGCGATGATGCGTTGAGCGACAAAGCCGGCGCTGTCCCGGATCGCGCTGACGGATGCGCCGTCATTGGCGAACAGGGCATGCGCTGCATCGCGCATCTCGGTTGTGGTAAGTGGCGTGCTCATCAGGGTACGACGCGCCGTTTTCCCCTTGCCGAGTCCGAACATGCAATCGATGGCGACGCTACGTTTTGGATCAAGGCCTTCTTTCAGGCACGACGTGGTGGTGTCCGCGCCCAGCGGGGTAATGATGCACAAGGCGTCGCTACTTGGCACGAGTCCGGTTTCAACAGTGATGCCGGTTTTGGCCACAGTGTGTCGTACGGCGTCTGCCCATTCTGGAATCGTCTGGCTGACCCAAACGCTGGCGGGTTTGGTCACCGGCACTTTGGCCACGGGCATGGGTTCAGCCGTGCCGTTGGTGTAGCGGTAAAAGCCGCGGCCGGTTTTGCGGCCCAGCACTCCGCCGGCCAGTCTTTGCGCCGCGATTGCCGAGGGCCGATAGCGCGGCTCCTGATAGTACTGGTGATAGATGGATTCCATCACTGGTTGCGATATATCCAGACCGGTGAGATCCATCAGTTCAAAGGGTCCCATGCGAAAGCCGGCAAGCTCGCGCATGATGCGGTCGATTTCCCAGAAATCGGTGACGCCTTCACCGAGTATTCGTAGCGCTTCGGTGACAAAGCCGCGGCCGGCATGATTGACGATGAAGCCCGGTGTATCGCTGGCCAGCACCGCCGTGTGGCCCATGCGCTGCCCCAGCGCCAGCAGTGCGGCGGAGACCCCGGGGGCGGTAAGCAGACCATCGATGACCTCGACGATTTTCATGAGCGGCACGGGATTGAAGAAGTGGAAGCCGCCGACGCGCTCTGGCCGTTTGCAGGCGGCGGCAATCGAGGTTACTGACAGGGATGAGGTATTGGTGGCGAGAATGCAATCGGCAGTGATGATGTCTTCCAGTTGCTGGAACAACTGCCGCTTGGCATCGAGATTCTCGACAATGGCCTCGATGATGATTTGCGCCGATGCCAGTTCATCGAGTCGGGATACGACTTCCAGTTTGGCTGTTGCCATGGCAAGCGCTGCGTCCGAGATTTTGCCTTTCTCAGCCAGTTTGCCCAAGGTGCCAACCACGGTTTCGCGTGCGCTGACCGCCGCGCCGTGCAAGGCGTCGAACATCAACACACGGATGCCGGCCTGCGCAGCGATTTGGGCAATGCCGCGACCCATGGCACCGGTGCCGACAATGCCGAGACAAAGCGAGGAAGACTGAATGTCTACAGGCATAAATAAGTTCACCCTACGGAATCGGCGTTACCGGCCAGGTCTCGCGTGAAATACCCGGGCGCGAGTGGCGTTTAGTGACCTACCAGAGCCTCCACCATGGCGTGGTGCGATTGAGTCCGCGTTCGTAATATTCGCTCTTGGGAAAGTTCTTGCGCATCACGCGCTCGGCATCGTCGCGCAGGTCGTTCATGCCGAGTAAATCGTAGGCCTTGACCATGATGAACAGGGCCTCTTCATTGGCGGGTGCATCGGGATAGGTCTTGACCGCAGTTTGTGCGCGGTTGACCGCCGCGACATAGGCTTCCCGCTTCATGTAGTAGCGGGCAACATGTACCTCATGCGAAGCTAGTGCATTGACCAGGTACTTCATGCGCGCCGTGGCGTCTGGCGTGTAGCGGCTTTCGGGAAATCTGTTGACCAATTCCTTGAACGCATCGAAAGAATCGCGGGCGGCCTTGGGGTCGCGTTCGGTGAGATCCTGCAGGCTCACGTAACCCAACAGTCCGAGATCCTCGTTGAAATTGGTCAGCCCCTTCAGGTAGTAAGCGTAGTCGACGTTGGGATGATTCGGATGCAGCCGGATGAAGCGATCGCAGGCGGCGATGGCAGATGCGGGCTCGCTCTGGCGGTAATAGGCGTAGGCCACTTCAAGTTGCGCCTGTTGTGCGTAGCGACCGTAGGGAAAGCGGGCCTCGAGCTTTTCGAAATATTTGATCGCCTTGTCGTAGGCGCCTTCGCCCATGGCGTCCTTGGCTTCGCTATAGAGCTTGTTGGCTGTCCAGCCGGCGGTTTCGTCACTCATATCCGGCATCAGGCCACATCCGCCCAGCAGGGTCGTGCCGAGGCTGATGCCGATGACTACGACGGGGGCGAGTGCCCGGAGGAAAGCCGCTAAACTACGCATGGTGAAAACCTCGCATGAACATGCGGCTAATTATAGCCGAAGCCCCGGCCTTCCCCTGACCGCGCAAGTCCCCGTGGAATGCGCTGGCTGGCGGCTCGACGCCGCATTGGCGAAGCTTTTTCCCGAGCACTCGCGCAGTCGCTTGCAGGGTTGGCTCAAGCAAGGCTTGATCCGCCTCGATGGCAGCGAGGCGGAATCCAAGCGCAAGGTGTACGGTGGCGAACGCATCGATTTCGACGCAAGTGCTGCCGTGCCGTCAGCGCCGACTATTGCAGATGCTGCCGAGGACATCGCGTTGAACGTGGTGTTTGAAGACGAACACCTGATCGTGATCGATAAACCGGCCGGCTTGGTGGTGCATCCAGGCAATGGCAATGCTTCAGGCACGCTGATGAATGCGCTGTTGCATTACGCCCCGCAACTGGCCGGGATACCCCGCGCCGGCATCGTGCATCGACTGGACAAGGACACCAGCGGTCTTCTGGTGGTCGCCAGAACCCTGACGGCGCAGACTGATCTGGTGCGCCAGATGCAGGCCCGTTCGGTGCAGCGGCATTATCTTGCTTTGGTGCTGGGTACTGTCGAGCGCGACGGCACGGTCGACGCGCCGCTGGGACGTCACGCCGTGCAGCGCACGAAAATGGCCATCGTGCGGGCCGGCGGCAAGGAGGCGCGTACGCACTTTGCGGTGCTCCAGCGCTTCGCCAAGGCCACGCTGCTTGAATGCCGGCTGGAGACGGGACGGACGCATCAGATTCGCGTTCATTTGACTTCCATCAAGCATCCCCTGGCCGGTGATGCAGTCTATGGCAAGACCAAGAGCGGAGATGCTCGTCTCGACGCATTCCCGCGGCAGGCGCTGCATGCGTGGCGGCTGGCATTGCGGCATCCGGCAACAGGCGCTGAAATGGCATGGGAGTCGGCGCTGCCCACTGATTTCGCGCAGCTGCTGGATGAACTGCGACATGAGTAACTTCATCTTGCCCGACTGGCCGGCGCCGTCCGGTGCGCGTGCGCTGACGACAACACGGTGCGGCGGCGTGAGCCGAGTGCCGTGGCATAGCTTCAATCTGGGGGCGCATGTCGGTGATGATGGCCTAGCGGTGTTGGCGAATCGGGTGCAGCTACGCCGCGAACTTCCTGCTGATCCGGTTTGGCTGGATCAGGTGCATGGCGCACGGTGTGTCGACGCTGCCATTACGGCGCCGGACACGCAAGCCGATGCAAGTTTCACAAGACAGCGCGGCGTGGTCTGTGCCGTGCTCACCGCTGACTGCCTGCCGGTGCTCTTATGTGATGATCAGGCCACCGTGGTTGGCATCGCGCATGCGGGATGGCGCGGGTTGGCGGCGGGCGTGATTGAGGCAACGGTTGTCGCGATGGGTGAGCCGGGGATGCGTCTCATGGCGTGGCTTGGTCCTGCCATCGGGCCGCAAGCCTTCGAAGTCGGCGTCGAGGTGCGCGAAATATTCGTCGCTCGCGACCCGGTGGCGGCGTGCGCGTTTGCGGCGACAGCCCGCGGTACATGGT
>Ga0194060_10000483_pt1 | contig 28945 bp, 24 predicted proteins | sample SepL225m_MetaG_FD_163427 | JGI IMG/M metagenome (GOLD analysis project Ga0194060, IMG submission 163427) | Anoxic zone freshwater microbial communities from boreal shield lake in IISD Experimental Lakes Area, Ontario, Canada - Sep2016-L222-5m | ecosystem: Environmental > Aquatic > Freshwater >...
ATGAGACCGTTACGGTGATGGTGAATGACAAAACACGGATAGAGGCATCGGTCAAGGGGACCATGGAATTTATGTCCCAGGAAGCAGAGCTGAAGTTGCCCAAGGGAGAGGTAACCTACACGGAAGTCGACGGCAAGCCAGTAGCCACACGGGTTACCTACAGTTCAGGCGAAACCTGGAACATGGAACCGCCCAAGCCGAAAGAAGAATAAGCCGGGTATAAATCGCTCACAAAGATTTATCGAGTAAACATAGATGTCCTGATCCCACTCGAGATAGTAGATACACATGGCAATATGTAATATTGCGACAAACTTGAGATCTGCATTCCTAATTATGAGTTGGCTAGGGCTTGAGTTTGAGCACTTCGGCAAATTGTTTACTGTAGCTAGTAAACTTGTCTGCGAGGGAAAGATCGCTTGGATAAATTTTGAGATTTCTAAAAGCACGTAATTTTTCGGCCTCGATATCTGGTCTTGCTGGTATCCTTTCACTTTCCACAAGCACCGTCTGGCCTTCCTTTGACAAGCAGAAATCAATGTATAATCTTGCGGCACGGGGATGGGGGGCATTAGCCGCTAGTCCGATGGTACCCAACTTGGCAATTACAGGCGCCACCCCGACCCAATCAACGGGCGCTCCTTTTTTCTTCCTATTTTCTACCGACTGCGCAAAAACCGTACCCACTGGGAATTCACCGGCAATAATCAAGTCGGTTATCAGGGACATGCCTCTTCTATAACATAATTCTTGGCCGGCAAGCTTCCTGAGAAAGTCCATCCCCTTCTCCTCTCCCATAATCTTCAAAATGTTGGCAAACCATTCTACTTCCTTGATATCGAAAAATCCGATTTTTTTTCCTTTCCACCGGGGATGAAGAAAGCCCTCGAAAGTTTCAGGTATTTCCTTGCGGGAAAGCAGCTTGGTATTGTAACCAATGAGATACATATTGAGGTATGTGCTGGTCCAATTTCCATCGGGATCTTTAAAACCCTCTGGGAAGGCTTTGTATTCTGGTGAAATGTAACTTGTAGTAAGGCGCTCCTTTTTAAGAACGGAGGCATAAAACCCAGACAATTCAATGACATCAGGGATATATTTTCTCGCCTTGGCTTCATTGACTATTTTATGGAGCAAGGTGTCAGGAGGAGCTCGATACAGTTCGACCTTGAGGAAAGGATATTTATCTTCAAATTTTTTGACCATCCGCGAGCTGTCATTAATTGATTGTGTGGTGTAAAGCACCAATCTCCCTTCCAATTTGGCACCTTCAAGCGCACTCGTATTTTCATTTCCCGACATACCACGGGATGTTCCGAGACAGAGTCCGAAGAATAAGATGCTAGTAAGGGGATAGACTATGAGCATGCTCGTTTTTTTTAGTATGAAAAATTTCTTTACCATCATTTACCCCCTTATTTTCTCTGCATCACAATAAATACTTTATCCGGTAGACAGTTAACCGATATCCCATCTAAGCCGAAAGAAACACTCTAATTTGTCTTGACGATAAATGTTCCCAGGGGTTGGCCCTGAAACACAGGCTCTTCACGCGATGCCAGAGCGGCCATGTCCGGTGATAGATTGGGATCCCATTTATCACCGACAAAGCGACAACCGGTAACGCCGTCAGAACGTTCCGATGAAAGCCAAATTACCAGCGGATTCATGATATCTATTGGTAGTAATGATAGGCCGGACTTGGCGCTCTTTTTTGGATCCGACGCCACTGAGGCTCCCGGAAGAAGTGAATTAACCGTCACCCCCGTTCCCTCGAGATCGCGTGACCAGATTTGCGTTGATGCTTCAATAGCCGCCTTTGTCACACCATAGGGAGAGTTATTCTTTTGGTATGCATGCCAAACTGAGGTTGTTATATTTATGATTTTCCCTTTACCCTGATCTAAAAAATGTTCAACAGCGGCGCGGCTCATGAAAAAGGTTCCCGTTACGTTCACGTTTACCGTTTCCTTGTAGATTTCTGGATTGGCTTCATACAGAGGTTGCCGATTACCTTCAGGCGGTAGGCCAGGTCCACGAACGAGGCGGCGGGCATTGTTTATGAGTACATCAACATGCCCTGTCTCTTCTACCGTGAACTTTATTAGTGCACGGCAGGATTCAAGGGAGGTAATATCTACAAAGTGGGGAATCGCCCGCCCGCCAAGCGTTTCAATCTCGCGGGCAAGGACATTGAGCCCTTTTTCTTCCGGGGACGCCAGGATTACGGTCGCTCCTTTGCCGGCAAGGGCAATGGAAAATTCACGACCAATACCGCGGTCGGCCCCTGTTATAATTACCACCCGTCCATCAAGCTGTATATCAGACTGCTTCATACTACTCATGTCATACACTCCTTTCAGATTAACCCCATTCCTTCTATTTACCCATTACTGCCGACCAATCGTAATTTTTGTTTTTATAGGCCTCATCAGGCATCAAGGATGTGAGCCCACGTTTGCTGAGCTCCTCTTCAAATTTCTGCCGGATCCAAGGATCCTCATCGGGGTATTCGAATTGATCTTTGGCTCGATCCTCAACCTTTTCCGCATATCCGTAAAACTGAAACGGCGGATGCAGGGCAAGGTACCTTGCCGGTGTAGCGCCCAAATTGAAATGCTGGTGGAACCATTTGTTCGGAGGAACTAAAACGCTGGCTTCTTGCCAGGGAACGATGATTTTTTCTTTGCCCTCTTCCCAGAGGATCGAGTATCCTTCCCCCGCCGGAATCACGATCACCCGCCCGGGGCCATGACGATGGGCCTTTTTGTATGTCCGTGCATCAAAAACCGACATGTGGCAGGACATCTCCGAATCGGGAAACTGGATAGCGACGGTACGACCACCGGCCCCTCTCACCTCGTTCGTGTCGAGCTTGTCCCAGGCTTTCATATCGGGGAAAAAATTGCCCCACCAATAAAATTTTCTCAACCGGGTATCGGGAGTGTCTTCGTCTTTCAGTACCTGTGCCTCTGAATAGAAATCGGCATCCTGATCAGATGCAAAATCATTCGCTTCGTGGGAACTGTTGAATAAATACTCCGGATCTCTGATTCCCGAGAGGGCCAGGGGAAGGTAATTATAGTGCAGCAGACGTACTGGCTTGTCACCTTGCATATTGCTGATCTGATGCCAGTAATTATGAGGCAGCAGGAACATGCTATGCTTTTGCCATTCAAAAGTCTTCTTCGCCTTACCCTCCCCGGCCCAGACAGTGGTAATCCCCCTGCCATTCACCACGTATACTATCTCGTCTAACGCAAATTTCAGAGGAGGCAATGTCTTCCCCGGAGAGATTTCTTTGACCAGGGCCGAGGTAATTCCCTCCTGTCCCATGAGCTGAAAGAAGGCTGCATGGCACTGCCGTTCTTCCCACCAGCCTAACTCCAAGGTTCTCAGATCGGGAATACAGTAACCCTTGTGGATCGGAATTCCGATCGATTCCATCCACTGGTCGTAAGTGAATCTCTTGCCCCAGTACATCTTTTCAGTTTTCATTCCGCGCGCCATAAACAATATCCCCCCCCTTGTCATTCGTTTTACTGTATTGCCAATTGCAAATTCGCTATATGAAAATGATGATGATGTCAAGGAGAGTCAGCGATTTCCATGCTAATATTCAAGCTCTGCAAACATTTATTATGATTCAATTGGGGTTCCCAAACATCCCAAATATCCCTTGACAACCAAAATTCACCTCCCTATACTCACGCCTCGCGTGGTAATATTTCATCTCATTGGGGACATAGATTATGCCATTTGTTGACTTGCGGGACTTTATATCATCCCTTGCAGATCAAGGAGAAATTCTTCGCATTCAAACACCGGTAGATCCCCATTATGAAATCGCTGCCTATATTCGCAAAGCCTCGGATACTGATGGTCCTGCGTTATTCTTTGAAAAAGTTAAGGGATTTGACATACCCGTGATTGCGGGTATCTTTGCCAGCCGACGTCGCGCCCTGATGGCTTTAGAAACGGTCCAAGATCAAGTTCTGGATAAGTTCCTTAAGGGCATTCAGTTACCACTGCCCACCAAGTTAGTGCAGAGTGGAGCATGTCAGGAAGTTGTCAAAACGGGGAGCGATGCGAACCTTCATTCTCTACCCATTCCCACATTTTCTGATAAGGATGGTGGGCCTTATATCACCCTAGGCGTCACGATTAGTAAAGACCCCGAGAATGGAACACGGAATGCGTCGATATATCGCTTAGAGGTGAAAAGCAAAGACCGCCTTGGAGTCCTAGCCGAAGGCCAACACTTGGCTTTTCAGCTGCGGAAGGCGGAGGCACAGAATAAGCCGTTGGAGATAGCAATAGTCGTTGGCTGTGCCCCAGCTATCCTTTTTGCCAGTCAATGGAAAGGGCCCTACGGTATCGACGAACTCACATTGGCAGGAAGTATTTGCGGGCAACCAATAGAGGTCGTAAAATGCAAAACCGTTGATTTGGAAGTACCTGCGAGTGCAGAGATTGTCATCGAGGGGCATATCCTGCCCCACATTCGTGAAATTGAAGGACCTTTTGGGGAGGTTAGTGGTTATATGAGCGAAGCATCTCCAAAGCCTGTAATCGTGATCAGCGCCATTACCCACCGTCACCAACCCATATACCATGCAGCTCTGAGTGGTGTTCCTACGACAGAGAATCATGTGATCAGGCAATTCCCCGTGGAAGCCACATACTATGCGGAACTAAAAGGCAAATTCCCGGGGGTCAGCAACGTACACTTTCCCAGTGCTGGAGCAGGCGCCTATCTCGTGGTTATAGCGATGAAACAATACAATAAGTATGAATCGCGGAATGTCATCGCCCATATGCTGGGCACTACCCGCAATAAGCTTATTGTTGTGGTGGATGATGATGTGAATGTTTTCAATATGGAACACGTGATGTGGGCAATTACCACACGGTGCCAGTTTGACCAGGATGTTATCATATTTCCCCGACTCTTCGGTTCCCGGATGGACCCATCGGCATTAGAGTGGGGGGTTGCTTGCGGCATGGGCATTGATGCTACGCGGCCATTTGGTCAACCTTTCCCTGAAGTCGTTACGGTATCCGGCGTGGACAAGGTTCCGGATCTTCATGCTCTACTTGCCACTCAGCGCAGTAACAAGCAAAGCTAGCGGTCATGTCCCTCGAGAAAGTAGGTGCAGGGCTTTTCATATTCGTAACATCAAGAAACTAGAATTTATCATTGATAGAACTAAAGCATTCGGAGGGGTGGCTGATGAAACGAATAAACAAAGTTGGGTATTATTTTTTTGTCATACTGTTGTTCATGGTGATTTTTCCCGTGATGCTTATGGCTGCCTCAAAGAGGCCTGTTACGGCTAGTGAACTGGCCATGTATTCAGGCGCGGATCGTCAACAACTGCTGGAGCAAGGGGCGAAGAAAGAGGGAAAACTTACCTTCTATACATCGGGTATATTTGAACAGTCTGTACAACCCGTTGTAGAAGCCTTTCAAAAAAAGTATCCCTTTGTAAAGTTGGATCTTTGGCGTGCTGGAACCAATACGTTGGTTCCGAGAATAACGGAAGAATTCAAGGCTGGGAGTCACCTTGCAGATACGATTGAAGGAACCCAGACGAACATGATGGTATTGCAAAAGATGGGTATCGTGGAACCATTCTTCTCACCAGCCCTAGCCGATATTGAAGAGGGAGCCATAACTAAAGCTTCTAAGGATGGCGGTGCGGTAGCCGTCGCATTCCGCTCAATGGGGCTCGGTGTTGGTTACAATCCAAAGCTAATCAGTAAAAACGAGTTGCCCAAAACATACCAAGGGCTCCTTGATCCGAAATGGAAGGGTAAAATGGCACTCGTGGGAACGAATACCGGGGCCTCCTGGCTTGGCGTAATTATACATGCCATGGGCGAAGAATTTGCGGAAAAACTCGCTAAGCAGGAGTTTACCGTGCATATGGTAGCACCACCCACATTGCTCGATATGATTATCAATGGAGAATACGCCTTTTCTCCCACCATATATGAGTCAAACGTTGCGAGTGCCAAGCGAAAAGGGGCTTCTACTGATTGGATACCTTTGGAACCGGTTCATGTAAATGTAGGGCAGATTGCCCTGGCCAAGAATCCGCCCCATCCATATTCAGCAATGCTATTTATCGACTTCCAACTGTCGAAAGAAAGCGCGATTTTGATTCAGCAGCGTGGCTATGATTCACTTCGGAAGGATGTGCCCTCGCTTTCGCAACCTTATAAAAAATATTTCGGTGCAGACTCTCTGGAGAGTGCCGATAAGGAACAAGAACGCTTCAAAAAGCTTTTTCTCACCAAATAATATGGGTATTCGATGAGTAGGAGGGCATCAATGTGTAGATACTATTCCCTGTTGCTTTGCTTGACTTTCACCCTCTGTATCAGTGCGCCGATGCATGGCGCGGAAAAAAAAGGTGCCTTCCCGAACAAGCCGATCAGGTTCATAGTTCCTTACCAGGCAGGTGCGGGTGCTGATATGACGGTACGAGCCATTACCCCATACCTTGAAAAGCACTTGGGAGTGCGTGTGATCATAGAAAACCGACCAGGAGCTGACGCACGACTGGGCACTGCGGTTGGCTGGAGGTCTACTCCTGATGGCTATACGCTTACCTTTGCGGGATTGCCCGCGCCCATCATTACAGAAAAGTTGTCTGAGGTGAGCTATAGAACGAAAGAGTTTACTCATATCTTTGCCTGGCAACTGGAAAATGAATGCCTGATAGTAAATGCCGATGTGTTCAAAAGTACTAACGAATTTATGAATGAAGCCCGATCGCGGACCATCGTAGGTGGGCACTCTGGTTTTGGCAGCGTTGGTCAGCTTGCCGGTCTGGCCTTGGCTAGCGCGTTCGGTTTCAAACCCGTCAACTGGATCCCCTTTCAGGGCGGGGTCGAAATGATTAACAGTCTGGCAGGCAAGCACATCGATTTCGGTGTGACGACTAATTCCAGTGCCAGAGCACTGGTTCACGCGGGAAAGCTAAGGGTAGCATTAGTACTCTCTTACGAGAAGGATAGTGTTTTCCCTTCCGCACCGCTTCTTGGGGATTTCGACTTTAAAATGACGCCCATGCCAATCTTGCGAGGCGTATTTGCCCCACCAGGTCTTCCTAAGCATGAAGCCACGGTCTTGGAGCAAGCCTTTGCGAAGGCAGCAAGGGAACCGGGGTTTCTTAAATGGGCGAAAAACGCAGGCGTCGAAATCGTCTCTGTGAACCATGAACAATTCTTGAATTATACCATCAGCGTCGAAAAAGTTGTCATGGAGTATCTCGACAAAATGAAAACGAAGCAATAGGGGACTAATCGCGGTGTGTCCGGTACGCCATAATATGGCTTGACAAGCAAAAACCGCCTCCCTATACTTCAATACTCGAAGCAAATGTCCTACCCAGATTTTTGACGTAAGTTCTATACTCCACAGCCGAAAGGGACTGAATCAGATGCATCCCAAAAAGATTCTTCAAGAGCTGAATCGGTACAAGATAGGTACTTGCGCTGAAATGATATATAGGAATGCATTATTTTACCCCGATCGTGAAACCTTCATCTTTGGTCAAACAAGAAGAACATTTGCCGAATTCAATTCAAGGGTAAACTGCCTTGTCAACGGTTTATTGAGTATGGGGTTGAAGAAAGGGGATGTCGTAGGTGTGCTCGCATGGAACAGCATCGAGTATCTTGAGGTCTATGGTGCTGCCATGAAGGGTGGCTTCATCATCTCACCCTTTAACCCGAGACTCAACGAGAGGGAGCTAAAATATCTTGTCGATTATTCGACAGCCAAAATTCTATTTGTTGGACAAGAGCTCAGGGACATGGCCCAGAAGCTGACCAGTGCGGAGAGCTGCGCTGTTAAGTGCATATCCCTGGGTTTCAGTGATCAACTGATGATTTCGTACGACTCCCTCATGACTGAGTTCCCAGAAAGCGAACCTAATGTTAGGACAGAAGAGAATGATCCGATATTCATCGTATACACAAGCGGCACTACCGGAGTGCCCCGAGGAGCTGTCTATACCCACCAGAGATTCATCGAGGACATTAAAACCTATGTGATGATGACAGGAATCCAGCCGGAAGATAAATTTGTTATGATCATGCCGCTTTTCCATATCGGAGGGGCAAAAATTTTCTGGGGATACTTTTATGTTGGGGCAAGTCATGTACTATTAAAATTTTTTCAGCCTGAAGAGACACTAAGGGCTGTTGAGGAAGAAAGGGCGACGGATCTCCATATTGTCCCTACCCATTTATCCGCATTCTTTTCCATTCCAGACTTCAAAAAGTATGATCTGACGAGCCTGAAGAGAATGTTGTATGCCGCATCGCCGATGCCTCTGCAGTTGCTCAAACAAGGCATTGATACGTGGGGACAGATCTTCATACAGGAATATGGGAGTACTGAGACGGGGCCCAGTGTCTGTTTCTTACGGATTGAAGATCACAAAGCCCTTGGCCGGTCGGATGAGGATGAAAAGACTCTCATGTCCTGTGGCAGGCCGAATCTTGGTGTTCACGTCAGAATTGTGGACGCGGCCGATGAGGACGTGGAACCTTACGAAGTGGGCGAGATAATCGTGCAGGGCAATACCATGAACGAATTCTGGAGGAAACCTCTGGATACGGCCGAACAGCTTAAAAATGGCTGGGTTTATACGGGTGACTTGGGCCATTATGATGACAGGGGATACATCTATATTGTCGACAGAAAGAAGGATATGATCATTTCGGGTGGAGAAAACGTGTTTCCCCGCGAAATAGAGGAAATTCTTTACAAACATCCCAGCGTTAAAGAAGCGGCAGTCATCGGTGTACCGGACGATTACTGGGTTGAGAGGGTGCACGCGGTGATAGCGTTAAAGGAAGGCAGCTGTGCCACTGCCGACGAACTCATCGCATATTGCACAAAGATGGTGGCAAGATACAAAGCACCAAAATCTATTGAATTCATGGATTCTCTGCCCAAGAACCCGGCCGGAAAGATATTAAAAAAAGACTTGCGAGAAAAATACCGACCTAACCGTAGACAAAATGATATTTAGTTACAAGGAGATGACTTTATGACCATGCGAATGCACGACTTTCGAGACTTTCTGAGGGTACTGGAAGAAAACGGCGAGCTATTAAAAATTAACGAGGAGGTCGATCCGAGATTCGAAGTCGGTGGCATTAACAGACTAGCTGTGTTGAATCGGGGCCCTGCCTTGCTCTTTGAAAATGTAAAAAAATCACCAGCACCTGTGGCAAGTTTCACGTTTGGCTCACAGCATCGGGTTGACATCGCTTTCGGAACAGAGACTCGTCAGCAGACAGTTCAAAAGTACCTCAAGGCCCTTGAGTCTGAGCGCGTTCCTCCTGTGTTGGTCGATTGGGGACCATGCAAGGAAAACATACTACGTGACCCAGATTTGACTCGGGATATCCCGAATATCATATGGGGCGAACTGGACGGCGGATCCTACATTACTCTCCCCCTGGTGGTTACCAAAGATCCCGAAAAGAAGAAGCGTAACATGGGCATATATCGGGTGATGATCGAAGGTCCAACGGAAGCGGGCGTTCTTATAGCGCCTAATCAGCATATAGGCATGATGTACGCCGAGTATGAAAGACTGGACGAGCCCATGGAGGTAGCAATTTTTCTTGGCGGGGATCCTCTGCTCTATGTACTTGGGGCCGCACCTCTGCAATACGGAGACGATGAATTTTCTCTCATGGGAGCTCTCAGGGGAGAACCGCTGCAGGTCGTAAAGTGCGAAACCGTAGACATTGAAGTTCCAGCCACAGCTGAGGTTGTCATCGAAGGTGTGGTGCTGCCAAAGGTGCGAAAACCCGAAGGACCTTTTGGAGAATACACGGGTTACTACGGATCAAGAGGCGAACGTCCCTTCATGCAGGTCAAGTGCATTACCCATCGGAACAACTATATCTGGCCAGGAGCATATATTACCAAACCATTCCCGCCCAATGAAGATACAACCATCCGATCTGCAAGCGTGGATGCAGGGATATTAAGCCAGGCGCGCAAGGTTATGCCTGAAATAAAAAATTTCCACATGATGGAGAGCAGCGGCGATTCATACGTAGGAGTCGTCCAAATAGGTAAGAAGCCTTATGCCCATTTTGCCAAGCAGGTGATGGACGCCATTTGGGCTACTCACAAAGGCTGCTGGACCAAGTTTCTTGTCGTCGTAGACGAAGACATCGACATATACAGCGTTGATGACGTCATCTGGGCTATATCCATGCGGGTACAGCCCCATAGCGATTCCTTCGTAATCAATGACCACATAGGCTATGTGCTCGATCCATCGGCCAATATCCCGGGAATTTCCTCCCATATGGGAATCGACGCTACGGTGAAAATCCCTGAGCGATTCAGCAAGTATCCGCCGCTTTCTATTGCGTCCGATACCTTGCTCGAGAAGTTGGCAAAAGATTACGGCCATACTGATTTTTACAAGAGAATCGTGGGAAACTCTTTCAGGTAGGTCGGTTGCAACCCACCGCAATATAATGACAAAAAGACGTTGTAATCAGTGAAAGGGCATAATTGGATGTATGATTTACTGATTAAGGAGTGCGAAGTCGTCGATCCTGCACAAGGTATCCACTGCACAATGGATATCGCAATCAAGGATGGCAAAATCGCAGCTTTAGAAAAGGACATTGCTCAGCCCGATGCGCGTGAGGTTATTATCCTGAAAGGAAGAATTGCGATGCCCGGCCTTATCGATATGCACTGCCACTGCGCCGAAGGAATCGTCTCTTTCGGTGTTCATGCAGACGACATTGGACTAGATTCCGGCGTCACCCTGCTTTGCGATGGAGGAAGCACAGGACCAGCTAATTTCTATACCATGCGAAAGTGTGTTCTGGACCCCTCTCAAACTAATACGTTCTGTTTCTTAAACCTTGCAGCTACCGGTTTGGTCAATATGCCTGAGATCAGGAATGAACATGATTGGAATCTGGAACAGAGCAGGACGATAATCGCAGAGAATCGTGATCTCATTAAAGGTGTGAAGGTGCGTGCTGTTAGAGCGCTAGCAGAGGGAGTTGGCCTCACAGCCATAGAAAGTGCCAAGAAATTGGCATATAATGCAAAACTGCCTTTGGTTTTGCACATTGGCGATGGGAAAGACCGCGTCGAAAATGAATGCATGGATGACTTCTCGCGGGAAGCAGTCAAACTCCTAGAGAAAGGAGATATCCTGACCCACATTATGACTTGGTCAGCAGGGGGCCTCATTCTGCGGGACGGCACCATTTATCCGGAAGTTTGGCAAGCAAGGGATCGAGGCGTAATCTTTGATGCCTGTCTGGGGTTCAGCAATTTTAGCATTGAGACTGCAAAACTTGCTCTTGGACAGGGATTTTTGCCTACCGTTATAAGCACCGATTTAACTGTTCGGGCCAATCTTGTAGTACAAAGCCTTGCTGTTGCAATGTCACTGTTCTTAAATCTCGGCCTTAGCATTGACCAGGTGGTTGAGATGACGACGATTAATCCAGCGAAGGCCTTGGGAGAGCAAGCAAACAGGGGAAGTCTAAAACTTGGATTGCCTGCCAATATTAGTGTTTTGGAGCTTGTGCAAGGTGATTACCTGTTTTCTGATGGTAACGGCCGAAGCAGTATTCAAGGGAACTTACTGCTCGAACCTCGTTTGGTGATTAACAATGGCGTACCGCTTCCATGCCGCTCACGGTACCATATCCCGCCAGTGTATCAGACGATTCAATAACCCCAAAAAAGTCCAGTTAGGAGACAAAATGAAGATAGATCCGAAAGAGATGGCGCGTAAAGAACGACACCTACTTATGGGGAGTGTAGTGGTACCCCGCCCTATTGCCCTGGTTTCCAGCATATCAACGAGCGGCGTTCTCAACCTAGCCCCCTTTGCTCTGTTTGCCCTTGTATGCTATCACCCTATTCCCATAGTTGCTTTTTCCCCGATGCGTAGAGATGGAGCTTCAAAAAAGGATACAATGATCAATGTTGAGCAGACAAAAGAATTTGTCATCAGCATGGTCACTGAGGAAATCGCCGAAAAGATGAACATCAGTAGCACCGATTTCCCCCCTGAGGTTGACGAGTTTCAATCGTCTCAATTGACTCCCATATCCAGTGATCTTGTGCGAGTGCCCCGGGTGGCCGAATCACCAATCAATATGGAATGTCGCCTGACACAGATCGTAGAATTTGGGAAGCCGAATATCACAGGAGAGATGATTTTGGGAGAAGTCTTGAGAATCCATATTAGAGATGACCTCTATCGCAACGGCATAGTAGACGGAGCCGCTCTGCATGCTGTCGGAAGGATGGGATGGGCGTTCTATAGCCGAACTCGAGACCTCTTTGAAATGGAGGCTCCAGAAAGGCCCCAAAAATTAGGCAAAAATTAAGATTATAGTATTTTTATTCTAAGGAGCTTTGCCATGGCAGTAATGATGAGTATCGAGAGTTACGAAGGCCGGCCTGCCAACGTAGAAGAAGCTAAGGAACAAGTTGTGTTCGCAAACCGGATTTTGTCCAATGAAGGGGTAATGGACGCGTTCGGGCACGTAAGTGTCAGACATCCTTTTGATCCGAATAGGTTTCTCCAATCACGCGCCCTAGCACCGGACGTCGTCACAAAAGAAGACATTTTGGAGATAGATCTCGATGGCACGGTGATTACCCAGACAAATCTGAAGCCTTATGGAGAGAGAGTTATTCATTCGGCAATTTTTAAGGCACGCCCAGAAGTCAATGCAATATTTCACGGACATCCGCACGCAGTCATCCCTTTTTCTTGTACCGGGGTGCCCATTCGCCCTATTGCCCATTTCGCAGCGTTGTTCTATGAGGGCATTCCCCTCTACGATGATTATGATGAAGACACTGCCATGCTCATTATGTCTCCTGAACAGGGTGAAAAGGTTGCGCATGCACTTGGCAGTGCGCGTGCTCTCCTGATGCGGGGGCATGGCTGTATCGTTGTCGGTGAACATATACCCGCACTTGTTTGGGGCTCAATCCGCTTGCGTGATAATGCTTCTATTCAACTTCAAGCGATTGCACTGGGCGAACCAAAATATCTCTCTTATGAAGAAGGGCGAGGAGAGACCCGGATCCAGCTGAGTCAAGCGGTATTAGGCAGGGCGTGGGCTTATTGGTTAGCCCGTGCAAAAAAAGCTATGCCTGATTTCTAACTCACTGGAGTTTCAGTATACCGTTTAACTTCCAAGGTTGGTTAATAATGATAAGGAGGGAACAAAGGTGAATATTGATGAATTTGTGGAGTTAGCAAGAACGAGGAGAAGTGTTCGCAGGTTCAAGCCGGATCCTGTTCCTGATGAGTATATTGAAAAAATGTTGGAGGCTGCTCGCTGGGCGCAATCCGGCGCTAATGCTCAACCGTGGGAATTTATTGTAGTTAAAAATAAGGGTGTGAAGGATAAGATCGTCGCATTTCACGAAGAGCATCGGAGGCGGGCCTGGGCTATAGAAAAGACGAGAATAAAGGAGCTGAGGCATCCCGCCTACACTGATGGTATCAAGCCAGGCTCACCTGGGTTTAAGAATGCGCCGGTTTTTATTGTCGTATGCGGGGATCCGAGAACAATCCAAGCAAGCGTTCTAATCACCCATTTTCTGGCTAACGAGGGGGGGCCTGGTGCCCATTTTCTAAAGGGTATAGGCAATACCACCCAAATCATACATCTTGCGGCTGCATCCCTTGGCCTTGGCACTCAGTGGGTTAGTGTTAATGTTTGTCTAGAGGCTTCTTTGAAAAAACTCTTGGATGTCCCGGATGAGTTAGCCATACATACGATAATTCCGGTGGGATACCCAGCAATTGTTCCTCCTGCTTCTTACCGAAGAGAACGTGAAGAATTTGTGCATTATGAGAAGTATGACCAGACAAAGTTTAGATCCGGCGATGATGTATATGAATATTTGGTTGACCTAAGACTTCGATCGCATCCGTCATATAAGCATTATATAAAAGAGGATAAATCAAAGGAATAATATATCGACAGCAAATGGCAAGACTCTCATGCAACGTTTCTGCGGTTACACATACCGGATGGCAGAAAACTGCTGTTTACATCATGCCGTCCTAGATACTGACGCTTTTTTCATCGTAAGGAGCGATTTATGGATCTTCGAATCTTTCTCAGCAAACTAGAGCAATTGAATGAATTGCAAAGCGTCGATGGAGCTGATTGGCATCTGGAAATTGGTGCGTTGTCCGAATTAATAAATGAGCACAAAGGCACTGCCCTTCTCTTTGATCACATCAAGGGCTACCCCTCTGGTTATAGAATCATCACCAATCTACTCTCCACACCAAAACGGTTGGGAATTGCCTTTGGATTTCCAGAAAATATTCGCAATGTCGAGTTAGTAGGCCTGGTAAAGGATAAATTTCAAACCCTAAAACCCATCCCACCCATCTATGTTGATGAGGGACCTGTCCTAGAAAATATCCTCCGAGATAGTGATGTTGACCTAATGAAATTTCCTGCGCCCAAATGGCATGAAGAGGATGGCGGACGGTACCTCGGGACCGGCGACATGGTTATCATGAAAGATCCTCATGAGGGATGGATCAATGTGGGTACCTATCGGGTTCAACTCCACGATCAAGATACGCTGGGTTTGTTTATTGCCCCCGGGCGTCAAGGTGGGATGATAAGGGACAGCTATTGGTCGCAAGGCAAGTCCTGTCCCGTAGCTGTGGTCTTTGGCGCTCACCCGTTGGTCTTGATGCCTGCCACGCTTGCCTTCCCTTGGGGTACGGAGGAGTACGGCATTTCGGGAGGGCTTTTAGGGCAGCCACTTCAGCTCATAAATGGCGAATACACGGGGCTGCCAATTCCGGCTTATGCCGAATTGGTGATAGAGGGAGAATATACGCCTCCGGAAATTGAGTCCCGGCCAGAAGGCCCTTTTGGTGAATGGCCCGGTTATTATGCTTCCGGAGCCCGCAACGAAGCGGTCATAAAAGTTAAAAGGATTATGCACCGCAACGATCCCATTATCCTTGGCTACCCTCCTTTAAAACCGCCCAGCAGCATTGACTCGAGCTATATCCTGCGGGCTGCCAGCATCTGGACCGAACTAGAACGCTTAAGTATTCCAGGCATTAAAGGAGTCTGGCATATGAGGGCGGGCGGCACTCGATTCATTACTGTTATCTCCATAGAACAAAAGTATGCTGGCCACGCCAAACAGGTGGCTATGGCATCCATGGCAGGTCCCGAAGGCGCCAACCTCGGCCGTTTCACCATTATTGTAGATGATGATATCGACCCCACTAACGATGAAGAGGTTCTTTGGGCAATGGCTACGCGTTGCGACCCGGCTACAGCGATTGAGATAATCTCCGGCTGTTGGAGTACCCCGCTTGATCCTCTCATTACACCAGAAAAGAAAGCTATGGGCGACTTTTCCAATTCCCGCGCAATCATTATGGCTGTGCGCCCCTTCCACTGGCGTAAGGAATTTCCCCGGGTCATCAGGGCAAGCGATTCTTTAAGAGAAGAAACATTTAACAAATGGAAACTCTTATTTCCGAAGGGTTGAGCACAGTTTTACAGCATGCTAACTGATGGAGGAGGAACCAGATGAGCGAATATTTAAACAATGGGAGACGGATATTTCTTGCATTAACTGTTAGTATAGCAGTTATCTTCACTCCATTCATCGATCGTTATAGTAAATTATCTGCCGCATCGTCAGAGGATGAGAGAATCATCGGCCTAATGGAAGGGGCTAAAAAAGAAGAAACTGTATCCTTTTACACTGCCCTGTCCGTAGACGATGTGAGGGTTGTGGTAGGAAAGTTCCATGAGAAGTACCCTTTTATCAAGGTAGACCTTTATCGTGCTAGCAATCTCGCTGTTTTAAATCGTCTGCTGATCGAGAACAAGGCAAATAGACGGATAAACGATGTGGTTATGGTAACCGGAGATATGACCATGGCCATTAAAGATAATGGTCTGCTCGCCAAATATAGCTCTCCGGAAAGTAAATTTTATCCCAATGCGTTTAAAGACAAAGATGGCTATTGGACAGACCACCATATCAGTGTTCATGCCGTCGTCTATAATACACGTTTGGTTTCTCCGAAGGAGGTGCCGGTAAAATACAAAGATCTTCTCAATCCCAAGTGGAAGGGAAAGATAGGAATCAATCTTAACAACCACATGTGGCCAGCGGCAATTATCGACAGTATGGGAGAGAGGGAGGGACTCGAATTTTTGAATGCCTTATCCCGTCAAAATACAACCGTCCGCAGGGGCGGTTATCTTACGACAATGCTGGTGGCCGCAGGTGAACTCGCCCTCGGTGTCTCAGTCAACGCCAATACTGTGGAGGAGGTCAAGGAAAAAGGGGCAACGGTTGATTGGATCAGACTGAATGAACCCGTCTACGCTGATCTCCATCCGGTAGCCTTGAATGCCCAGGCCCCGCACCCAAATGCAGGGAAACTCTTGATTGATTTTCTGCTCTCTGAGGAAGGGCAAAACTTGGGGTTGCAGTTAGGACAGATTTCCGCTAGGACAGGGATGAGACCATCTTACATTAAAACTGAGAACATCAGACCATTGAAGCCGGCTCCTGGTAAAGATTCCGGCTACTACCAAAAACTGATAAAAAATATTTTTGTAAAGTAATTCTGTTGCATTCTCAAGATGGCACTAGGAACAAGCAACAAATGATCCATACAGGCACAGATGCCCGGGAAGAAAAATATGAATCCGTAGGCACGTCACCCCATCGTTGCGATGCAAAAAGCAAAGCCTTAGGCAGGGCGCTTTTCATCGATGATATGCACTTTCGTGGCATGCTGTACGGAAAGGTACTGCGGAGCAGATATGCCCATGCCCGCATCCTCAGTATCGACACCTCCCGTGCGGAAAGCTTGCCCGGCGTCAAGGGCGTGGTGACGGGGGCTGACATGCCCTTTATCCACGGTGAGTCCCTGAAGGATGATTGTTTTCTCGCCCGGGGCAAGGTGCGTTATCGGGGAGAAGGTGTGGCAGCAGTCGCTGCTATCGATGAGGCAACGGCAGAGGCAGCGCTGGGCCTCATTAATGTTCAGTACGAAGAGCTGCCGGCCATTTTCGACCCCGAGGAAGCCGTTCAGTCTGGGGCGCCCGTGATCCACGAAGACCTCGCAACTTATCACCATGCGCCGGGCATTGAACCTGTTCCGGGCACCAATATCTGCAATCATTTTTCCATGGAAAAAGGCGACACGGAAAAAGGATTTGCCGATGCAGATTATATCCTGGAGGACCGGTTCACCACGGGTATGCAGCAGCATGCCTCGATTGAGCCGCACTGTGCCATCTGTCTGGTCGACGACGACAACAAAATGACCCTATGGGCCAACAACGATTCTCCCTATCGCACACGCAAAGAAATAGCCGATGCCCTGCATATTCCGCAAATTGATGTCCGGGTTGTCTGCCCGCCCTACATAGGCGGTAATTTCGGCGGCAAGGGAGGGTTGAAGGCCGAGGCGGGTGCTATTTCTTTGGCCTGGAAAATCAGGAACAAACCCATCCGCATTATGTTTAGCCGTGAGGAGGAATTTACCTCTGCCATCGTCCGGCATCCATCGATTGTTTATATCAAGTCGGGCTTTAAAAAAGACGGCGCCATCACTGCCCGGGAAGTGCGGATGTATCTGGCAACGGGCGCCTACGCCGAGAAAGGTCCCACTATATCACGTGTCTGCGGCGTTTCCGCCGCCGGACCCTACAATATCCCCAATGTAAAAATTAATTCCTACTGTGTTTATACCAACAGACAGATGGCCGGCGCCATGCGCGGCTACGGCGGCCCACAGGCGGCTTGGGCCTATGAATCGCACATGGACAAGATCGCCTGCAAACTGGGCATCGACCCCCTCGCCTTCCGCTTAAAACATGTATACGTTGACGGCGACATTCATCCATCGGGACAGGAGATATATTCGGAAGGGTTGAAGGAATGCTTGGAAAAGGTGGCCGCAAGCATGGAGTGGAACGCTAAAAAACTTGGTCCAGACAGGGGACGGGGGATCGCCTGTATGGAGCGGGCGGTAAAGACGCCCTTTGGCTCCGCCGCCTTTCTCAAGATAAATGAGGACGGAACGGTAGACCTGTTGAGCAGTACCACTGAGGTTGGCCAGGGAGCGGACACAATCCTTTGTCAGATCGCGGCGGAAGAGCTTGGCGTCCCTTTCACTTGGGTCAAAAGGATGGCACCTGATACTTCCACCACCCCCTATGATACCTCCACTACCTCCAGCCGTTCCAGTTTTCACATGGGCAATGCCGTGAAAGCGGCGGCAGCGGACGCAAAGGCACAGATTATCCAATTAGCCGTTGTCTTGCTCAAGGCAGATACCGCAGCCCTCGCCATCAAGGATGGTAACGTCTATGTAAAAGAACATCCCAGCCATTTTCTTCCCATCGCCCAGGTGCTGGGCAAACATTACGGCCACAGCGCCACAGTCTTAGGTCGGGGATTTTATTACCCGGAGTTGGAAGTCCCGGATGAGTATTATTCCACCTATATGATCTTTTGGCTACTGGCAGCCCATGGCGTGGAGGTCGAAGTAAGCCGGCAAACCGGCGAGGTCAAGCTTCTTAAAGTATACGCTGCCCATGACACGGGTAAGGCGCTCCATCCTTCCAACTGTGAGGGCCAGATTGAAGGCGGCGTCTCAATGGGCCTGGGCTTTGCCCTTTATGAAAACTTCCTGTTCCAGGGAGCGGAACTGTTGAATCCCTCCTTTTTGGATTATAAGTTGCCGACGGCCCTGGAGGTGCCGGAAATCGAACCCATAATTGTGGAATGCACGCACCGGGAAGGTCCCTATGGCTCGAAAGGGATGGGAGAAACAACGAACGTCGCCTTGCCACCGGCCTTGGCCAACGCCATTTATGATGCCGTCGGGGTAAGAATATATGATCTTCCTATCACGCCAGAAAAGATACTCCACGCCTTACAGCAGGCTAGGTCAGAAGAGCACCCGTCTTCTTTTTTTGAATTGCCAGTGCGATTTTTTCCGGGGTAATAGGTTGTTCTTTAAACCATATACCCGTAGCATCATGGATTGCACTGGCTATAGACGGCGGTGCACTCACATGGGCACCTTCCGACGCCTCCTTGGCTCCGTAAGGCCCTGTCGGGTCATCCGTGATAATATCGATCACCTCGATTCTGGGGGTGTCGGTGGCAAGGGGCATCTTGTAATCCGCTAGGTTTGGATTCATCGTCTGGCCGCGGTTCATGACAAAGTGTTCATACATGGCCTGCCCCATACCCTGAATGGCCGCACCCTGATTTTGAGCCTCCACATTAATCAAATTTAGGGGCCTTCCGCAGTCATGGGCAATAATCATTTTGTTACACTTAACAAAACCGGTTTCCGTGTCAACATCGACGTCGGTTAATTGGGAAGTGAAGCTGAATGAAGTACCAGGCATGCCTGCCCCTCTTTCAAAGTCTAATACTTCTATCCCATAATCTGAATATCCTTTCCCTATAATTACGGCACCTGAACCGGAGTAGCAGGCTATTTTTGTCAGCTTGTCAAAAGACATGGCCATCTCTGGCGCACCTTGCACGAAAACCCTCCTATCTCTGAAAACGATTTCTTCTGGAGCAACCTGCCACCCTGCTGCGGCCGTTCTTGCCAATTGTTCTCTTACATCACGGGCCGCCTTCCTTGCAGCCTCCCCCGCCAAGACGGTAACGCGACTTCCATAACTACCAGCATCACAAGGAGTGACGGCAGTATCGACGCGTTTGATATCGATATCTTCCATTCTGATACCCAGTTCTTCAGCAACAATTTGTACCAGTACTGTATCAGACCCTTGTCCGCAATCAGTTGCGCCTGTCAAATAATCGACAGTCCCATCCTCACAAAGCCTTACTACTGCAGCGCAGGATTGATGACCCCGCTGACGCGCACCCCCAAGATAGGACGTTCCAGAAATACCAACGCCGTGCGACCAATAGCCTTCGGTCCTTTTGTTTTTATCCTTGTCCTTCCAGTTAGGGGCTTCAGCTAGGATTTTAAGACCCTCTACCAATCCAGCGGAATGAACCTTAATCCGATTTATCGTTTCATGGGGTGCTGTAATTGCATTTTTCAGCCGGATCTCTATAGGATCTATCCCTAATTGCTCAGCCATCATCTCCATCTGAAGCTCAGCGGCAAATCTTGTATGCGTAACTCCATGCCCGCGCATGGCAGCACTTACCGGATTGTTTGTGAAGATTCGATAAGCATCATGCTTAAAATTTGGTAACTTATAGGGCAGCGTACTTATTGCCCCGGTGAGATACATACTGAGCGGTCCAATCGCCGTGTAAGCTCCACCATCAGCAATTACACGGCTTTGCATGGCCGTTATCGTGCCATCTTTTTTCATGCCCATCTTATTATATACAATCATGTTGTGGCGACGACGGCACGTCATCAGCACTTCCTTCATACTGTAAACAAATTTTACCGGTTTACCAGTCCACTTTGAGAACAATGCCGAGCAAAAATCACCGGCAGTGGAATCGTTTTTAGTACCGCCAAAACCGCCGCCGATGAATGGTTGAATCACGCGCACTTTGTTCAGCGGCAGCTTGAAGCAATCTGCCAGATGCCGGTATACAAAGTAAGGGCTCTGTTTTGCAGCCCAGATGGTGATTCCCGATGAATCCCAGAAGGTAACCGCAGCAGGTGGCTCCAGGAAACCCGTTACAACCCGTCCTGTTTCGAATCGCTCCTCATGGACTAGATCCGACTCCCGGAAGGCTTTCTCCACATCCCCAAAGTCCATGTGGAAATCGAAGCTTAAATTATTCTTTACGTAATCGTGGACCTGAGGCGCCCCTTCCTTCATCGCCTCTTCGGCAACAAAAACCCCCGGCAGCTCCTCATAATCTACCTTAATCAGCTCCGTTGCCTCTTCTGCCGTATCCTCGTCAACAGCAGCCACGGCGGCCACCGCTTCGGCCAAGTAGCGTACCTTATCTACCGCCAGCGGTGTTTCATCACGGGTTTGGGGCATCCATCCCCATCGCCAGCCATTAAAATCCTTCCCTGTACAAACTGCCTTTACACCAGGTAGTCTTTCCGCCCGGCTGATGTCAATGTTGAGAATCTTCGCATGGGCATAGGGGCTCCTTAAAATCTTGCACCACAGCATCCCCGGTATTTCATAATCTGCGGCGTATTTAGCTTCACCTGTTACTTTGACTCGACCGTCAACCCTTGGGATGCGCTTCCCGATCACAGAATAGTCTTCCATGCTTATCTAGCCCCTTTGATCATTTCAGCGGCAGCCTGGATAGACTCAATGATCTTGGTGTATCCCGTACACCGGCAGAAATTGCCCGCGATTCCTTCTCTGATTTCCTCTTCGGAAGGATCGGGAGTCTTATCTAAAAGAACCTTGGCTGACATGATCATGCCTGGTGTACAAAACCCACATTGCAAACCCGCTTTACTCTCAAACGCCTCCTGAATCGGATGAAGCTTTTCTCCGTGAGGGAGACCTTCAATTGTGATGATTTCCTGATTATCCGCTTCAACAGCAGGCACCAGGCAGCTATTCACTGTTTTATCACCCATAATCACGGTACAGGAACCGCATTCCCCCTCACCACAGCCTTCCTTTGTTCCCGTCAAATGAAGATCCTCCCTGATCATCTCCAACAATGTCCTCCAGGGTTTTACAGCAATCTCAAAAGCGTTACCGTTTAGCGTAAACTTTATATCTCTCATTTCCATTGTTCCTACTCCTGAACCTTAAGGGTCTGTATAAGCGCCCGCTTAACCAAAACCTCCACCATGAGCCGCCGGTACTCTGCTGACGCCCGATGTGAGGAGCGTGGCGATGATTCTTCTGCGGCAAGGCGTCCTCCCTCGGCAATGATATTATCTCTCACTTTTTCCCCAAGAAGCATTTCTTCTGCCCGCTTGGCCCTGATAGTCGTCGGGGCCACTCCGCCAAGACCGATCCTGATGTCCCGGATCACTCCATCCACGGCGGCAACAACCACTGCTACTCCGACTAAGGACAGGTCCATACGGCTTCGTGTCGAAAGCTTGATATAGACCCCTCGACTCCCAGCAGGCATGTCAGGAACATGGATCTTTTTGACCAATTCATCGCTCTCAAGGATAGTTTTTCTGGGTCCGGTGATAAAATTTTCGATGTTGATCCTGCGTTCCCCACGGTGGCTGACACATACCAACTTTGCCCCTAAACAGAGAAGTGCGGGAGCTGAATCTGCTGAAGGGATAGCATTGCAGAGATTACCGGCTAGTGTCCCCCGGTTTTGTACCTGAGTCGAAGCAATACTGTTGGCACCCTGAAATAGCACTCCAAATTGCTCTCGCACTAAAGTGTTCTGTATCAATGAAGAGACAGTGGCTAAGGCGCCAATATCCAACCCTTGCCCGTCTTTATATTCGATGTGGTCCAATTCGGACAATCCCTTCAAGTCCATAAGAAATTTAGGTGCAGGGAGTAATCTTGCCTTGAGCCTCGGAATGACATCGGTTCCACCAGCATAAACCTGTATTGCACCTAATTTATTACCTTTTAAGAGATCTAGGGCATCACCAAGACTTTTAGGTTTAACATAATCGAACCTTGGCAAACGTCTGTAGAATGTTGCCACCTCGCTTCTCCTTTCACCTCATCTATGTAACGGTTGTTTACATTGTGTATAATTAAGGAACTACCCTCCACCAAGACCTATAATATTCATTATAACAGCGTCCCCATTATTGAGGTTGGTATCTAAGCCGTTGTGCAAGAACAAAACCTCTTGGCCATTAATGACAATTTCGAAATCATCACACAGATCCCCGGAGATTGGATCGATGATGTCGAAGTTGACCTTACTTCCTATAAAATGCAATAAATCACGTACGGAGCAAACATCTTCCTGTAACATAACCTCATCACGTTCCATGCTTGGAATTATGACGGCTGTTCTGAGGCTAATTGTTATCATAAGTGCTTAAGTCCATTCGGAACGACTTGTGTGTGCTTCGTACTTTCTTTCACAGCATCGTACCACTTATTAAACACATGATCTCGTAGTTTCTCACTAACCTGGACGGCCTTGGGAAATGTTTTGATCCTCTCATAGGGTTTGCAGGCATCTACAATTGCCCGCGAACTGAAACCCCTCCTCTCTATAGGAATGATTGGATCGAGCGGACCGGACCAGCAGCGCCGTAGAATTTCAATTCCATACTCGGGATCACAACGGGTACACATGGCCCAAACGACATCGTCTAGACTGGTAATGTCAATATCATCGTCTACAACGACTATAAATCTACCTAGGTAGGCAGCAGAATGGCATTGAGACAATGCCAGGGCAGCCTGGCGCGCATGACCAGGATATCTTTGCCGGATAGCAATTACAATAAACAGCCGATGGCCACCTGCTTCATGGCTGTAAACACCCTTAATTTCCGGGATGCCTATTTTCTCAAGTTCATTCCAAATCATTGCAGCACGCACGGTGCATCCTGCAAAGGAGTTTTCATTAGGTGGTTTACTGGGCGGTGCCCCAAGAATGATGGGGTTGTCACGATATAAAACCCTCTTTACCCTGATGACCGGTTCTGGCCGAGAGGAGCTAGCATAATACCCGGTCCATTCGCCAAAAGGGCCTTCTTCGCGCAACTCTCCTGGCACTGCCTCGCCCTCAAGCACCAGTTCCGCATTAGCTGGTATAGGCAGTCCCGACATCCCGTTAATTACATCAATAGCCTTGTTTTTTATGCCTCCGGCAACGTCGAATTCACTAACCCGCTGGTCAACTTCCTTAGTGCCTAAAAGGAATAATAATGGGTCGTGACCAATAGACACGACGACAGGGCATGGTTCCCCCCGTTCGAAATATTTATCACGATGAATCCGCCCATGTTTACCAGGCGATATATAGAAGCCAACAGTCTTTTCATCGTGCAGCATTACTCGGTAGGTGCCGATATTAACCCACCCCTCGTCAGGATCTCGGGTGATCGTGATACTGCCCGTACCAATGTATCGTCCACAATCCTCTTCATGCCATATGGGCACGGGAAACTTTGTTAGATCAACCTTATTCCCTTCATCAATATTTTCTAATATTGGCCCCTTCTTGACAAGTCTTGGCAATATTGTACCTGCATGTTTTAACTTTTCCTTTACTTCCTTGACCAATTCCAGCCTGTCAGAAACAATTGCATCCAGCCCCATTGTCAAGGCCAGTCGTCTCGGCGAACTGAGAGCTCCCGATAAGACTCTGAATCCCGTTGGGTAGTCTTTAATCTCATCAAAAAGGAAACAGGGACGTGCTTGGTCAGACCAGTGCTGAGGTCTTTGGAACACCTCAGTGATGGCACCAATCTCCAGATTCCAATCAGCCCCTTTAAGGACTCTGAGCTCACCAAAATCAGCCACCATCTTTATCCAATCACGCAGGTCCTGATACTGATATTTCGTCATTACTGATTTTTGCAAAGTCATCTTACTTGAATTTACTCCTCTCAGCATAAGATTTATTTGATTCTATTTGGATAAGATTGCTTGTTGTGCGGAGAAGTATAAGAGGGCAGTAAGTGCATGTCAAGGGATATATGGGGATCCATCATATCCCTTGACAAGCAAAAACAGCCACCCTATACTTCCGCCATCGAAAAGCAATGTCTTATCAATTCAATCAATTCAATTATCAGCTGGGTAATCTATGGAGGCGGCGGTGAATCAGTAGCGAGTCTGGCAGGTAAGCATATTGATTGCGCAATTAGTACAGTAGCGAGTGCAAATTCTTTAATAAGAGCGAATAGAATCAGGCCCCTCCTGGTAATTGGGGAGGAAAGAGACATTTCTTTGCCGGATATAGCGATCCCCGAGGAACAATGGAGGGAACAACCATGACCATGTATAACTATCCTGCCCCCAAAGCTCCAACCTATAAAGAACCAAGAAGTGTTGAAGATTGCCTTCCCCAAGCGAGACAGTTGGTTACCAGGGAATATGGGCGGACAGCCATGGGGCCTATCAAAAAAGGAGACCGGTTACTGATCATAACATTGCCGGATCAGAATAAGTACGTAAGGGAGGCAGTCTCAATTGCCTGTAAAGAGGCTGGCGCCGCAGAGGTAAAATTCATGCTGGCGCGCGATTTTACAGGTGAAAAGGAAAAGAAATTCAGCGTAGCCGATGGTTGGGATGAAGTGAGAATGTTGAAAGACGGAATCGCTTCAGGATCTCCGGAAACTGCGGATTTGGCAACGGGCATGGATGTTACCACTCCGTTGTATAAATATTTGAAAGAGCATCCAGAATATAACAAGCTATTTTGGGATTTGGGTGCAAGATTCCAGAAGGTTCAGGTATTGGAAGATGAGGGCCATAGATTCAAGGCAAACTGGTTGTTCAATAACTGGGAAGAATATTTATCCGAGGCTTGGGTATTTCCCGATGAACTTATCCTAGAAATTGAAAGAAGAATTGTCGAAGTTATTGGGATGGCATCTTTAGTAAGAATAAGTGATCCAGAGGGGACGTTTATCGAGTTTCCCGTGAGTGCTGATGAGGCAAAAAGGTGGCAACAAGGTGCTTGGTTGAAAGGGCATCTTTATATGGAACCTTTCCAATCGACAGTCCAGGAAGGTGAAATATCTCCTCATTCAGTAGATGCGGCTCCTGTTTTTCCCGATTTAAACGGAGTTTTGGCGGGCACTGCTAATCACCGTGGATTTTTCCCGCGGATAGAACTTCATTACGAACATGGGCGGCTGGTTGATGTTAAAGGTGGAGGTAAATACGGAGCAGGGATTAAAGTAATGATGGATGAATATAAGAATGTCCATTGGCCCGGATACCCGGGGAAAGGCTTCTTCTGGTTTTGTGACTGCGCCCTCTGCACGGTTGTAAAGGCTTTCCGTCGAACTTCGGACATATTTAACAGCTATTGGGGTTTTACAAATATATCGGAAAGAAACAGGGCGGGTGTTTTTCATCTCGGCATGGGTTCCCGCAGGCATATACCGGAACACCTGGACTATGCAAAAAAGCACAAACTCCCTTTGGGGCATATCCATGTTCATAACTATTTTGCAACCTACGAGATTAAGCTGCGAGGCACGGAAAATTGGTACAAGATAGTCGATAAAGGCTGGCTTGCCATCATGTCTGACCCAGCCATAAGAGCGCTGGCTACTAAGTTTGGAGATCCCGATAAATTGCTTAGTTATGACTGGGTCCCACCTCTGCCTGGTATCAACTGCGAAGGAGATTATTTAAAGGATTATGCCCCCAATCCCGTAGCCTACTTAAAGGCACGATTGAAGAACAACAAGACAATCTAATCGAACCATGAGGAATATATAAGATTGATCCAGGAAAGTGGTTTTGCAGTGGACCAACTTTCAAATCCCCGAAGACTTGTTGCGTGAACTGCGGGTAACCATAGGAAAAGGCGAGATGATCAGGTTTGTCTGCAAGGTGATCGCACAGAAACCGCAGCGGCTGCGCCTCGTTGGGAGTATGACTGGTGACGGATAACTATTCGCAGAGGCAGGGTTCGTGGTAAGGGTAGCGTTGGCGACACTGGGTTGCAAGGTCAATCAATACGAATCGGCCGGCATGGCGGAAACGCTCCGGGAGGATGGGTATGCCCCGGTCCCCTTTGCCGGGGAAGCGGACATCTATATCATCAATACCTGCACCGTAACGGGAAAGGCGGATTTTCAATCCCGGCAGCTTATCCGGCGGGCGGTGAGGAATAACCCCCGGGCGGCCATTCTGGTGACGGGTTGTTACGCCCAGCTTCTTCCTGAAGAAATTTCCCGGCTGCCCGGAGTGACCATGGTGGCGGGCAACGTGGAAAAGGGAGATATTCTCGGCCTGGTCAGGGCAATGGCCGCCGGCGTCAAAAGAGCTGTGGAGGGTGATATCCGCCGGGTAACAGAGTTCTCCACCCCGGCCGCCGGCGTATTTGCCGGGCGGACGCGCGCCTTTCTGAAGATTCAGGATGGATGCGACAGCTTTTGCAGTTACTGCGTCGTCCCCCATGGGCGAGGCAAAAGCAGGAGCCTGGCGGCAAAAGATGTCCTGGAACGGCTGCAAGCAATGAGTGCGGCAGGGCACCGGGAATTGGTGCTCACGGGTATCAGCCTGGGCGCCTATGGCCGGGATTTGCGTCCGGCCGCTGATTTGCTGGGCTTGCTCCGTCAGGTTGCGACAATAAAGCAGTTACCGCGCTTGCGGCTCAGCTCCCTGGAGCCGCTCGAGATCACTGACGCCTTGCTGGCGTTTATCAGGGACCAGGGAATATTATGCCGCCATCTGCATATTCCTTTGCAGAGCGGCTCCGACCGGATTCTCGCTGAGATGGGCCGGGACTATGATGGCGCTTTTTTCCGTAGACTGGTGCATAAGATACAGACTTATCTGCCCGATGCGGCGATCGGCAGCGATGTCATGGTCGGGTTCCCGGGTGAAGGAGAAACAGAGTTTCAGCATACCCGGCAACTCGTTGAGGAACTGCCCCTGGCCTATCTGCATGTTTTTTCCTATTCGCCCCGCCCCGGTACGCCGGCCGCTGCTTTGCCGGACCAGGTTCGGGGGGTCGATAAAAAGAGGCGGGCGAGCATCATCCGGCAGCTGGGCATGAAAAAAAGGGACGACTTTGCCCGTCAATTCCTGGGCCGGGAACTGACGGTGCTCCTGGAATCGAAACGGGACCGGGAGACGGGCTTGATGCGGGGCTTTTCCAGCAATTATCTTCCGGTTACCGTCAGGAACGGCCAGCCGTCGCTGGCCGACACGCTGGTCACCGTGCTGGCCGAGGAAATAACGGAAGGAAAACTTATGGGCAGGGTAATCCATCATGACTGAAGAAAGAATCGCCTTGTTAAGAGCTCTGGCGCAACAACTTGATGAGAGTTTCCAGGACCTGGCTTTATTGGACAACGCTCTCATCCACCGTTCTTTTGTGAACGAGAATCCACTGCCGGTCATCCAGGATAATGAGCGGCTGGAATTTTTAGGCGATGCGGTGCTGGAACTGGCCATCAGCGACATACTCATGCAGGCTTTTCCGGCCTCTACGGAAGGGCAACTTTCGAAACTCCGGGCTTCGGTAGTAAACGAACAGCCGCTGGCCGAACTGGCCCGCCGCTTCCGTCTTGGCGATTACCTGCTCCTGGGCAGAGGGGAGGAGAGTTCCGGCGGCCGGGAGAAGAATTCCCTGCTGGCCAATACCCTGGAAGCCGTGATTGCCGCGTTGTATCTGGATCGCGGCTTCGCTAAAACCCTGATGTTCATCAGCAGGCTCTTTGGCCCGCTGATTGCCGACGGGACCGGGGAATTAATCTATCGGGATTATAAAACAACCCTGCAGGAGACGGTTCAGAACCGCTTTAAGGCAGTGCCCCAGTATACCCTGGTTGGTGAGCAGGGGCCGGATCATAACAAGCTCTTCGAGATCAAGCTCACCGTAAACGGCGTTCTCGACGCCTGTGGCACGGGGAAAAACAAAAAAGAAGCGGAACAGCAGGCAGCCAAAAAGGCATTGGAACAATTGTGTGCATCAGACAGCTCCGGTAATGCTGATGTTGGCAGCGGGACAGAATAATGCCGCCGCTGATCATTCCCTTCTTTATTCTCCACCAGGGCTGCCCGCACCGCTGCGCGTACTGCAATGAGGAAAAGACGGTAGGCGCCGACCTGCCGCTCATTACCGAGGCCTGCCTGCGGGAAACGGTTTCTTCCTTCCTGTCCGGCCGCAGACGAAAAGAAGGCCCCGTGCAGATTGCCTTCTACGGCGGTAATTTTACCGGGATGGACCGGGAGCGCCAGCGGGAGCTGCTCGAGAGGGCAAATGTTTTCATCACGCAAGGTCTGGTGGAAAGCATCCGCA
>Ga0194060_10000486_pt1 | contig 28865 bp, 26 predicted proteins | sample SepL225m_MetaG_FD_163427 | JGI IMG/M metagenome (GOLD analysis project Ga0194060, IMG submission 163427) | Anoxic zone freshwater microbial communities from boreal shield lake in IISD Experimental Lakes Area, Ontario, Canada - Sep2016-L222-5m | ecosystem: Environmental > Aquatic > Freshwater >...
GGCAAAAACAAAATAAAGGAGATTATTTTGAGATGAAGATGCCTTATCGTTTGAATAATATGAACGTGCAGTCTCTAAATTTTTATAATCCTTTTTCTCTTCAGTAACTCTATCATCAGGCTTTTCCTCTTTGGAACTGGTAAACTCCTCTGGTGTGGCATACTTGTTTTCAACACCATGTCCCGCCTTCGCGGCATCGTATTTCTTTAAAGCGTAATTTTCATCAAGTCCTACCGCCGTTGCGTAGGATTTAATAAAAGCCCTGAGATATACATCATCAGGCATAATACCGAAATTGCCATTCTCAATTGCTTCAAGAAATTTAATATCAATCCGCGTCCTGGCATACAATTGCTGCATGGTAATTTCTTTTTTCAGCCTGTTTTCTTTTAATTCTTCAGCAAACTTCTTTAACATAATTATACCTGATTTGGTAGATTTACCATTATTTTTGAGACTATACTTAATTTCAGAACTGATATTTATCAGTTCTGTGAAATTTATAACGGCAACTTAGATAGTAATGTTTTTAGCTAAAATCGCAAAACCATATAGACGGCATATCTAACTTACCCTGTCTATTCTGCACGAAAATGCCCCGTCAAGCTGATGTATATTAGGCATGGTCTGAATAAAACCATCCTTATTTCTCAAGTCTTCAGCAAAACAGCCATTTCCTTTATTAAAAATATAATTTGGATTGTTATTTACAAACTTCTTAACAATTTCCTGATTTTCTTCCGGCTCAATCGTACATGTGCTGTAAACCAGAGAGCCTCCCGCCTTGAGCATCGAAGCGGCTTTAACAAGAAGTTCATACTGAAGCTTTGTCAGATTCCTCAGCTCGGTTAAATTCCTTTTCCATTTTATGTCGGGCTTCTTTGATAATGTTCCCAGACCCGAACAGGGAGCGTCAAGCAACACTCGGTCAAATGGTTCGTCTTCATAGCTAAGAGCATCGGCTTCAACCACCTTTACGTTTGTAACTCCGAGTCGGGCAAGATTTCCCGATAGCCTCTTTAGGCGGCTTCCGAATTTATCAACCGCTACAATTTCGCCTTCGTTATTCATAAGTGTGGCAAGATAAACAGATTTTCCGCCAGGGGCAGCGCAAAGATCAAGGACTCTCATATTCGGTTTCACTTCAAGCAAACGACAGGCAATTCCTGCGCTTTCATCCTGTATATTAAAGTAGCCTTTATTGAAATATTCCCAGTCAGTTATGTTGCTCATATTCTTTAGTTTCAGATAATCCGGCAACAATTTTCCTTTTATATATTTCAAATCGACTTTTTCCAGCATCTGATAAAAATCTTCAACTGAAATTTTAAGCGTATTTACCCTGATTGAGATAGCAGGTCTCTCGTTATTCGCCGTCATAAGGGACTCGGTCGCTTCGCGTCCGTAGCGCGAAAGCCAGCGTTTTACCATCCAGACCGGATGAGAATAATAAATGCTTAAAAAAGCTATAAGGTCTTCATCCGGGTCAGGGTAGCGTAAAGCTTCTTTATTCCTGATAATGTTCCTTAGTATCGCATTAATAAGATCGGCGGGTTTCCGCCCCTGAACTTTCTTTATAAATTCAACAGCTTCATTTACCGAGGCGTAATCAGGCACCTTGTCAAGATAGATAATCTGATATAAAGCAACCCTCAAAGCATTTTTTATATTGATAACACATTTCGAAAATTGCCCTTTATAAAAACTATTCAGGATATAATCAATTTTAAGACGTTGCCTTATCACGCCATGGACTATTTCAAAAAGCAAAGCCTTGTCTGCCCCTTTAAGTCCGGAATGCTTCATCTCGTTATCAAGAATTTTATCCAGATACGCATCTGTGCGGTCAATCCTGTTAAGTATCTTAACCGCGATACTCCGTGCACCGCTGTAGAGTTCGCTATTAATTAATTTTTCTTCAGACATTTTTTCGCCAGTTGTTAAGAAAGAAGTAGCCGTCAATAAGGATACCCTCTTTTCTCGCGTTCTTTTGCAGTTAAATTAAATATTTTTTTGAAAAGGTTCTTATCCAAATCAGTCATAATGTAATTGCGCCTTAACATAACTTTTTCAGCCGTTTCAATGCTTTTCTGAATATCGTAAGTAGTAACAGTATCCGCTCCACCCCATGAGAATGAAGGCAAGTATTTATCAGGAAAGCCGGCGCCGAAAATATTACATGAATATCCTGCAATAGTACCAGTATTAAACATCGTGTTGATGGCTGTCTTTGAATGGTCGCCCATAATCACGCCTAAAAACTGAACGCCTGAATCAACAATCTCACCATTAACATAAACTTTGACAAAACCGTAATTATTTTTTAAATCGCTACAATTCGTATCAGCACCGATGTTTACCCAGGAGCCTAAATACGCGTGCCCCAAAAATCCGGAGTGTTGCTTATTGCTGTAAGACAGAATAACCGTATCTTCAACCTCACCGCCCACCTTGCACATTTTCCCAATGCTGACCCCATGATAAACCTGCGCGCAACTTCTTATCTGACTATATTCACCCAGGTAAACTGTATCCTCTACGACTGAATTAGCAAAAACCGTGGCGTTCTTATCAATATATATTGGTCCCAAGGAAGCGTCAAGTACCGCTCCCGGTTTAATCTCTGCGCCTTCGGCAATGAAGATATTGTCAGACTCGACCAAATGTGCCCCGGGATGAACCTTCCCAAGAATTATATTCTCCTTTTTGTTCTTTAAAAACTGAAAGTCATGCTTTAATTGCTCGATATTATTATTTGTTATATCCCAGATATAATCAATGTACCTGATTTCAACCTGCTCGACTGGAATTCCATCAAAATCAGAGAGAGAGAAAAGACCAGTCAAATTATTCTTTAAGTCCCGTAGCCTCTTACCGCTTACGCGTGCAGCAATTATGGTTTCTTTATTCAGGTATAACTTATCCTGTTTATCGGCAATCGGAATTATATCCATCATGTTTCTTGGAGCCAGTATCCTGCCGTTAATAAATAAACATTCATCATCGTCAATCTTATTGACAGCAATCGTGGGATTTTTTGTTTTTATAAGCGGTCCAAGGTACGTCCTGCAATGAAGAGTATATCTGATATCCGGATAGGCATGAAGAATTTTAGTGCGTAAGGAGTTAATTCCACAAATAAGGTCATAAGTTGGTCTATGGTAAATAAGCGGTTCCAGTCGGTTGAAGCAGGCATCCTCAAAAATACATAGTTGCATTTTACGTCTTTAGGAAAGTTATCAAATATATCTACCGAAAATATAATGAAAAAAACTAACTTAATGAAACCAAACCAATTGTTATTTAGAGTCTGCTGAAAAAGTATTATTTCATTTATATGGCGGCTAATGCTGCTATTTGTTCATTACCAGGATATTTTCGGATAAGCCAAAAAATAAAGAGTTTCAGATCCTTCAAAACTCTTATTCAGATTAACACCCGTGAAGACTGCCATTATCCGGCTTATGCCGGTCTGCTCTAACCGGGCAGCTATCTGATTCAGACCATAAAAGTTCTTACTCTGACCGGACTTCCCTTCAGTCCCGCTTCGCATGTTCTGATATTTCTTTAACTGTTCATCGTTTTCTCTTAGTTCTTCCCGGTTTTCTTCGGTCTCCTTTGGACTTCGACCCAAGATACTGCAACAGATTCATCACTAAGACCCTTTATATGTTTATTACCAGGGAACCTGCGACAACTCCTGGTAAAAGTGACGGGTCTCCCTGACTCTTATTCTATATCTTATTGTTTATTATGACTTTGGGACTTTTTCAGCAGACTCTAAATAAATCGAGCTGACTTGCAATAACAATGGCTAAAGTTTAGTTTTAGCCATTCAGGTTTTCAGTGTTTTATTGATCATTAAAGTTACATTTTATTATGAGGCAACCGGTACACCCGATAATTCTGTCCGGGAGAGGACTATCCTGAATGGATTATCTCTTTCGAATATTTATCAGGAAGTAACTTTTTTGTAAACTTTCAGCCTAAAATTATTTTTGGGTAGTTGCTTTATGAAAACTATGCGATTTTTAACATAGCAGAGTGTGATTATGAAAAAAATGTGCTCTGTTTTGAGTCTTTTTCACATAATTCCAAATCAATCGAGACCCTGTTCAGTCAGCCATCTTTCAGCATCAATCGCTGCCATGCAACCTGAACCAGCCGCGGTGATTGCCTGCCTGTAGTTTTTATCGGCAACATCGCCGGCAACAAAAATACCTTCAATATTTGTTCTGGTTGTCCCGGGATTTACGAGTAAGTAGCCGGCATCATCCATATCGAGTATGCCCTTGAATATATCAGTATTTGGCTTATGTCCTATTGCTAAAAAAACTCCATCGGTTTTTATTTCCTCAAGTGCGCCATTCTTTACATTCTCAATTATAGCTCCGGTTACAAGCTTTCTGCCGTTTTCATCAGTTCCGGTAACTTCCTTAATCACACTATTAAGCATAAACTTGATTTTAGGATTTTGCTTAGCGCGCTCAAGCATGATTTTAGATGAACGGAACTCATCACGGCGGTGAATAACAGTTACTTCGGAAGCGTGCCTGGTAAGATAAACAGCTTCTTCCATTGCGGTATCGCCACCACCAACTACGAGGACACGCTGATTCTTAAAGAAAAACCCATCGCACGTTGCGCAAGCCGAAACGCCATGCCCCATAAATTTGTGCATACTCTCGATGTCAGGCAGTTTCGCGGAAGCTCCGGTTGAAATTATGATAGCATCGGCTGTGTAGATTTCATCATAAGACTTAACCGTAAAAGGACGTTTGGAGAAATCAACGGAAGTAACTTCCTTGAAATATAATGTTGCTCCAAAGCGTGTTGCCTGCCCGCGCATGTTATCCATAAGCCTGGGACCCTGAATGCCTTCCTCATAGCCCGGATAGTTTTCAATTTCGGTTGTAATTGTAAGCTGTCCCCCTGGCTGCATGCCCTCAAATACCACAGGGTTCATGTTAGCTCTGGCATTATAAATCGCGGCAGTAAGTCCTGCCGGACCTGAACCAATTATCAATACCTTAAAATGATTATTTTTAACTTCTGTCTCATTTTTATTTAGACTATTTAATGTGTCTCTCATTTTACTAATTTTCTCCATTTATATATATGATTAGATTCTTTTGGGGACTGTAAGATTCATTCAATTTGATTTATATCAGGGTTTCAGAAACGATGCATTCCGTTTCAGTCCTTTTAGTCTGGCTCTAAGCAACGGACTGTCCTTAAATACTCTCTTAAATTCGATATTCTCCATTTCCAAAACTTTATCAAGCAACAATTCTTTGTTACCATTGGTAGCACAGAACAATAATTCGTTCGTTCCGGATGCAAGTTTAATATTCCATGGACAGACTTCCTGACAAATATCACAACCAAACAGCCAGCCTTGGAATTTACCTTTAAACTCAGGAGCTATTTCCCCCTTATTTTCAATTGTAAGATATGATATACACCTGTTTGCATCAACTATGTATTCGTCAATGATGGCGTTAGTCGGGCAGGCATCGATACAGCGCGAGCAGGAGCCACAATGGTCGGAGGTCTGTCTGCCGTAATTAAATTCACGGTTAGTAATTATTGTGGCAAGGAATACCCAGCTTCCCAGTTCTGTTGTAATCAGATTAGTATGCTTTCCAATCCAGCCAAGTCCCGCCCTTTTAGCCCAGACCTTATCCATAACTGGTCCGGTATCGATATAAGGTGTTGCGAAAAACTCCTGGTCAATGGTTCTAAGCTCCGCAATCAGCTTCTCCAGTTTTTTCCGGATAATTAAATGATAATCTTTATTATAGGCATAACGGGATATCTTTCCATTTTCAGCATCGCCTGAGTATTTCTCTTGTGAATAGTAATTTATGGCAAGCGAAATAACACTCATAGCCCCCGGAAGTATTTTCCCGATGTCCTTCCGCCTGTCGATATTCTTTTCCATATATTCCATACCGGCGTTATACCCATTCTTAAGCCACGATTCAAGCTTTTCAACTTCATCAGACAAAATATCCGCGCGTGCAAAGCCCACAAGATCAAAGCCCAAAGCTTTCGCTCTTTCTGTTACTATTTCATTTGTAATAGGCATCTTTATTAAGTTTCTTTACCTTGTCAGATATTATGAAATAAAAAAACCGTAAGTACCTGTTTATCAGAGAGGCTCTCACGGTTTTTGTTAATCCGTATAAATATTTAGGATTAAATATTACCTGCCGAGTGAATCGAGATATTTTTTTTTCGTCATTAATTGTTCATCTGTTTCTACATGGTCAGTATCAGGAACGCAACAGTCAACCGGGCAGACGGCGGCACACTGTGGTTCATCATGAAACCCCTGACATTCGGTACATTTATCGGGAGCAATATAGAAATAATCATTTGAAAAGAAACCTGTAGCTCCTGAGGGGGCAGCATCACCTTCACCGTATGATTTACCAGCCAGACTCCATTCATTTCCACCTTCGTAAATAGCTGTATTCGGACATTCAGGTTCGCACGCGCCACAATTGATACACTCTTCAGTTATTTTGATAGCCATATCACTAAACTCCTATTTTTTCTTTGTTACAAAATATATTAGATTCAAAAACATTCAAACTCACCATGAATATTACAAAAACTGATTGAAATATTCAAAATATACTCAGGATTCGGCTTTCTTACCAGCTTCCGCTGGAGCCGCCACCGCCGAAAGAACCTCCGCCACCACTAAATCCGCCACCTGAGCCACTGCCAAAACTTCCACTCCCGCCACCTGAGCCTCCACCATAGAATACAAATCCGCCACCGTGTCTGCCACGGAAAATAAAACTCAGAATAATGATAATAATAAAGATAATAATTGAGCCGAAGTTCTTACCGTTATTAGTACCCTTTCTTTCGGATGCAGCTTTGTATTCACCTGCGGTGGCGGCTTTAATCGCATTAACACCAGACTTAATTCCCCCGAAGTAATCGCCACGTTTAAAGTATGGTTTTATCTCATTGCGGATAATCGAGCTGCTTACCGCATCGGGAACCGCACCTTCAAGTCCGTAACCTACTTCAATCCTGAGTTTCTTCTCATCTTTAACTATAAGCAACAGAAGTCCGTTATTATTTTTCTTACTGCCTATTTTATTCTGAGCCACAGTCTGGTAAGCATAATCCTCAATCGGGTAGCCGTTCAGACTTGGAAGCATTAAAACGATAATCTGGTTTGTAGTTGTATCGCTGAAAGCGCGGAGGTCATTATTCAGATAGGAAATCTCCTGGCTCGAAAGGGTATTTGTATAATCAGTCGCCCAAGCCTCAAGGTTATAAACCTTAGGCTGGGCAATTAAAAAAGACTGGAAGAGAAGTACTAAAAGGAATAATTTCTTCATACTTAAACTTAAAACTCGACTTTGGGAGCATTCTCAGCACCGGGTGCCGATTTGAAGTATTGTTTCTCTTTAAAGCCACTAACACCCGCAAATACGAATGCAGGGAATCTCTTAATCCTGGTATTGTAGTCCTGAACGGTCTGGTTGAATTTCATTCTTTCAACAGATATCCTGTTTTCAGTTCCTTCAAGCTGAGCCTGAAGACTGAGGAAATTTTCATTAGCCTTTAGATTAGGATAATTCTCAACAGTAACCAGCAGTCTTGACAAAGCTCCGCTAAGGTTATTCTGAGCGGACTGAAAGCGCTGGAAAGCCTGCGGATCGTTCAATATCTCAGGTGTGGCTTTAACTGCGCCAACGCTTGCCCGCGCTTCAGTTACTTTGGTTAACACTTCTTTTTCAAAATTGGCGTAACCCTTAACAGTACTCACAAGATTTGGAATCAGGTCAGTTCTTCTTTGATATTGATTTTCTACCTGACTCCAGGCCTGATTGACGCTTTCATTTAACGTAACAAGATTATTATATACACCGATACCCCATATTACGAGTACAGCAATAACAAGCAGTATAACAACAACAATTGAACAACCTATTAATAATCCCTTTTTCATTAAACCTCCATAAAATATTCCGCGTAATAGAGACTCTGTGTCACTCACAAATTTGCTTTCATTCAAAGTTTTTCATAACCAACGCTAAAATAAGAAAAATATTTTAAAAACACATTAAATTAGTCAGTACGGGTGTACAACAAATTTTTCTCAATAAAAGAATAATACAGAATGAAAAAACAGAAAATAGCATTTTATTGTGCCTGAAGGAAAATTTATCGGACGCAATTATTTCCATATAAAGCATTTTTTTTTAGTACACAAGCAGTTTCTGCCCATACACAAGCAGTTTCTGCCCGTACACAAGCAGTTTCTGCCCGTGCACAAGCAGTTTCTGCCCGTGCACAAGTGATTTCTGCCTGTACACAAGCAATTTCTGCCCGTACACAAGCAGTTTCTGCCCGTACACAAGCGATTTCTGCCCGTACACAAGCAGTTTCTGCCCGTGCACAAGCAGTTTCTGCAATTCACCAAACCTGTCCCGAAATAAAATATGCCATTTATGAACGGGAAAGAGCCTTTTTGGTAATTGTATTAATAATGCAGGAACGTAAGACGGGTTTTATACTGTTAGCCGGGAGCCTCATAAATTCTGAATGCACTTCTCCGGTAAAATTTTTGGCAGGTCCGTACCGGATGTACGACAAATTTTTCTTTTGGTTATCAACTCCGGGAACAGGCAGGGGCGGGAATATGTCAGCAACAGGACTTCGGCCCGTGTAACAGTAAAAATGAGCATGATCAACAGGGAAATCTATCGTACATCCGTCAGTCCGCAAACGGGTCGGAACAGACTATGGTTTTGGTCCTTTGTAATTATACTGTACATAAATTAAAGCTTTGTCCGATATTCTCTTGTTCTTTTCTACAGCAAATTTTTCAGCATTCTGAATATTGCCGTGATGAAAACGTAAGAAAAGTCCGGAGTTAATAAATCCGTCAAAAACACGGTCTGCAACAAAGCTCTCTGCGCTCAGGCATCCAAATAATCCGGCCCAGCCCAGTGACATTAGTCCGGAGAGATATTCGCCCGTATAAATTTGTCCGGACCCTGGTAAAATATAAGAAATTACTTTGGCGAATGACACGGAATATTTATCCTTTACGACCTTATCCGACAACTCTTTAAGCGGGTGATTATCGCTGATTTTACCAAACTGAAGAGAGGCTTCATCCCACATATCCATGAACATATAGCTCCAGCCTTTCCAGTAAATTATCTCTCTTTGCATGTTTGAGAAATGCTCGTCCCGCTCAAGCTGATTCAGGAGATTTAAGGATTGTCCTGCGGTATGGCGAAGAATGTTGCACTTTACAACTTCAAGCTTTGCCTGAAACAGTAGCGAATCATTACGAGCGTACATTTGCGAAATAGTAAAATACTTAACCGCATCGTTTAGCCTGGCGCCGCTTTTATAGCTTTGGGCAATCAGGTAATTAGCTTCAAAATTATACGCACCGGACTTATCAAAGAACAGCAGGCGCTTCAGCTCTGTTATGGCATCAAAATATTGTTCGCTCTTAAACAGCTCTTTCGAATAATCATACTGTTCTTTTATATAATCCTGAGCGCACAATTCGCCGGAGGATAATAGAACTGGTAAAATGATGACAAGCAGAAATTTATTTACAGAAATTTTCATATTCAGGCAGAAAGTAATTATTCTTATTCAGGTACAGCTTCAGGTCAGAAGTAAGATTAAACTTCACCCGGGCATTATAAATCTGAGCCGAGGCGGCGGAACCGTAAATATTCCCGGCATAAAACAACGCGCCCAGTCCCGTAAAGGCAATAGCGCGGAAGTTATGCCCTGATGCAAAGTTATCACAGGCAAGATAACCTGATAATCCCGTTACAATAGCGATGGTAATGGCATCTCCGTATTCTTCTGTATAAAACTTTCCCGCTCCGGGTAGTAAGGCTGAAAGCATAACCGCTTTCCACAGGCTTTTATACTCCGGGTTCTCCTTCCTGTTAATAAATTCGAGGATTGATTTTCTTTCTGTTGCAGGGAATAGATTTGTAAAGCTTTCGTGCCCTGGCAAAGGCACCTCGTCAAAAAGAAACGAGAGATAATACATCTGTTTTATTTTCTCGTTGTATTTTGCTGATGTTATTTCGCGTTTATCGTAGAGATTTCTTAATCCCGTAAAATCATTGCGTAAGAATCTTCCCTTAAACAATTCCAGCGTTGCTTCGTTTGAAAATATCGATGAACTGCCAAGCAGAAAAAGCAACGACTCTGACTGACTGATTTTTCCAATATATTTATTGCCAAGAGCAATCTTAAACTTGATTGTATCGTTTAATAAAGCCGGAGCGATTCTTTCATACTCGCCAATTGCTCTTAAATAATCCTTCTGGCAGTAAAGATAATCAGCAAAACAGATAATATTTTGTGGTGATGCAAGCGGATATTCTGCCGAATCATTTTCTGTGTATAAACAGCTATATGGATATACCGCGCTTGAAAACAGGATTATCAGAAGGAATATCGGCAGAAACCGTGCGATTGTAAGACCGGGATTATTCATTTACAGTTTCTGTACATGGAATAAACTTTATGTTTTCCTGCCTGAGCGTATAATTCCACACGGGATCATACAGCCGCCCGTTTCGGGAAAAGGGGTAATGATTAATCTTAATGAGATTCATATCTCGCGTAAATCGGTCGGCAAACATCAGCGCGCCCTGAAATATGTCTGTTAACTTAACCGACTGGATAAAGAATAAAGAGCATGAAGGCTGAAACGGGCAGTTATCTCCATCAAGGTCCGAGATGAAAAAATTATAAAGCTTCTTCGAGCCGTCAAGCACGAAGTTGCCGTACTTTCTTTCTCTGCCAGGTTTGGTTCTTACTTCATCGTCCGATGCCGAGTATGGAATATATGCTTTCTCCCATCTTTGCCAGTCTGTTTGAGCAGATAAGGATGAACAGAACAAAATTATACTATATAGAAGCATTCGCGTATGAATATAAACTTCCTGTGATTCATTGTTTGTCTAATCAGGTATGGAAAACCAGAACTAATTCCAAGGATGAACTTAATTATGTTATTTATGAAAAGCAATCGGCTTTTCTTGTATTACCTTTTATAATCCATTTTTTGCAGTTAATTTAACAGTCGAAACAATACTATCAATGTTTTTGAGAAACAAATCTCTTTTTTTTAATGTAGAATTATCAATTATTGCAGAGAGACTGTAATTATTTATTGATTTTTTTTTATTCCTGACATATCTTACTCCCTGTAAATTAGTTTTTAATTATCCGCTATGCGGAAGTTCTATGAGTGTAAGAGTTTCGTATAGTTCCCGCACTAATTTAGAAAAAACAAACAACTTAATATAGAAGGCAATGATGAAAAGAATCTTTTTTATTACAAGTATCTTCGCGCTGTCAATGGTTATCTCAGTCAGTGCTCAGCAGACAGAACCATCTTCAACCGCAAAGATGGATCCGCAGGCAGCAATTTATTATAACAAGGGAATTGAATACATGAAGGCAGGCGATTTTGCCAATGCCGCCACAAGTTTTGATTCGAGTCTTCAGATTTCTAAATCAGCAAAGACCTGCCTTCTGAAAGGTCAGGCTCTCCTGAAAGCTCAGAAAATGGATGAGGCAATAACAGCTTTTAAGGCAACTATTGCTCTTGATGCTAACAATGATAATGCGTACTATTATTTAGGGGATGTTAATGTTACCCGGAAAAATTACAGCGAAGCTATCGCCAGTTATAAAAAAGTTCTGGAAATAACAAAAACTCCATCGATGAAGGAAGAAGCTGAAAAGTCAATTGCTCTTGCCCAAAGTAACGTGGCAATTGAGTTCTATAATAAAGGCAACGAACTTGTCAAAGCAAATAACTTCGATGAAGCTGTAAAAAATTACGACCAGGCTCTTGCAATTTCCAAGGATTATAAGACATATTATCAAAAAGGTCTGACGCTCAGAAAAGCTAACAAGCCTGAAGAAGCAATCTCCGCTCTTAATGCGTGCATAGCCGTTAACGATAAGTTTGACCTTGCTTACCTTGCTCTTGCCGGTGCGCAGGTTACGATTAAGAATTATGAGTCCGCTATAGGCAATTACGAGACAGCTCTCAGCCTGACGGAAAACGCCGAACGCAAAGTTAGTATTAAGGAAGGTATGCTGACGACATACGTTGCTCTGGGTAATTCGTTCCTCAGGGAAAAGAAATATGACAAGGCAATCGAAATATTTAAGAAAGCAACTGAAACCTCTGACCTGGACCAGGCTTATCTCGGACTCGCAAAAGCTTATACTGAAAAGAAGCAGAACGATCTGGCATTAGCCTCGCTTGATAAAGCCGCTCAGTTCAAGAAAACTGTTACCGATGGAGGTCTGGCTTATTATAGAGGTGTTATTTATATGAACAGGGGCGATAAAGCTAAAGCGGTTGAAAACTTTACCGTTGGAGCAAAGGATCCTAACTTCAGGAAAGCCTGTGAATCGCAGATTGCTTTCATGAAAGCTAAGGAAAATATGGATAAGCAGAAAAAAAAATAACAGAAATGAAGTCTGTTATGTATCGGCTCAAAATCTTCGGGCAACAAGCGACTTTCTTAATCTTATCCGAGTTAACAGATTATGAAAGGATGCTCCTTTCCTGATGGATTTATTTACAAAAATGAAACAATTATAGAAGGTGTGTAATGATTTATAACTCAGTACTGGATTTGCTGACTAAAGGTGGCTATACAATCTTTGTGCTTATTTTCTGCTCAATATTATCTTTAAAAGTAGTAATCGAGAAAGCGGTAGTTTTTCAGGGGCTTAAAGAAAAGTATCTCAATGACCTGAAAGAAAAGCTAATGGTCAGCCTTGCTACAGGCGACTTGAAAGAAGCTCATTACATTACCAAATTTACTACCTGGAGATGGCTCTTCTTTACTATAAAGTCGCCAGTTACAAATGTTTATAAGTATATAATAGAAAACTATAAACTCCCGAAGGAAGAACTTCAGGAAAACGCTTTGCGCAGACTTGATAAGGAATTGATAAAGCTGGAACGAGGTCTTGGTATTTTGTCCACGCTCGGTAGCATTTCTCCGTTTATTGGTCTGTTTGGAACTGTAATTGGTATCATCAGGTCATTTCAGGCTCTCTCAGTTAACGAAGCTTCCAGCTATCTTGGCGTAATGAGCGGTATTTCGGAGGCGCTGATCTCAACTGCGGCAGGCTTGCTTGTGGCCGTTCCCGCTGTTATTTTCTATAATTATTTCATTCGGAGCATTAAGCTTTCGATGCCGCTTATGGAAGAGTCGGTTGAAGACCTAATCAGAAAACTTAAGAGTAGCAGTCAAAAGGAAGTGGCAAATGCGAAGGTATAAATTAGATGAAAAAGAATTTTCGGAGATTAATATAACCCCATTTACAGATGTTGTGCTCGTTCTGCTTCTTATCTTTATGATTGCCAGTCCTTTTCTTGTTACCGGCGCACTAAAGGTAAAGTTGCCAGAATCGACTACATCTGAAAACACCGGAGATAAAAGTATCGAGGTTTATCTTAACGATAAGAACCAGATTTACATGAACGACAAGCAGATAAACTTAAGTGAACTTCAGTTAAGTCTGCAGGTTCAACTGCTTAATAAAGTAAATAAGGAAGTAATTATTCAGGCGGATAAAGGAGCGCTTCATGGCAACTTTGTTCAGTTACTTGACGTACTTAAGAAGGCGGGAGCCACAAAATTCCTTATTGCTACGGCAAAGGTAAATAAGTAAATCCGTTCAAAAGTGTTTATTGAACAGGGGCGGTCCGTTGTTGTCTGCTACGGGTAGTCCCTGCCTTATCTTTCCGCCATTTTATTTCACATTCCCTTACACAAAAATGAGATATTACCCCTTATTTTTGTGTATAGTTTTAAGGATAAAAGCCTTAACCTACAAATCCCTTACGCAACGGAACCCGATAAAGTAGTACCAGTAATCAGGATTAAGCTTGCTACGGGAAGTAGCGCGACAGTCATAATCATTCCATGATCCACCACGCAAAACACAATATTCGCCACTTTTCGGCCCGGCTGGATTCTTTTCTTCGCTTTTGCTGTAATAGTCTTCATCATACCAGTCATCGCACCATTCCCATACATTCCCGCTCATATCATATAGTCCTAATTCATTTGGCTCTTTTGCTCCGACTTTGTGCGTTCTGTTTCCGCTATTCCGTCCATACCATCCTACTGTATCTATATTGTTGCTTCCGCTGTATTTGTATCCTTCACTCTTGTTTCCCCCTCTTGCAGCATATTCCCACTCCGCTTCTGTCGGAAGTCTCTTTCCAATCCACTTTGCATACGCAAGCGCATCATCCCAGCTTACATATATTGCCGGATGATCCTTTTCATTGTCGTTTTTAGGGTTTCCATCTGCCCCGCATCGCCAATCCACTTCGTTCTTCTTTCTAAGTCCTGAATTATCCCAGACAACGCTCCATCCATCTTTTTCTGCATTTGTTTTATAACCCGTAGCATTAATAAATTCCTCAAACTCACCTACTGTTACTTCGTACTTATCTATATAAAAACTTCTTAATTCCACCCTGTGTACAGGTTTTTCATTTGTCTCCCCATTCTCATCGCCCATCATAAATTCGCCGCCTTCCACATATACCATGCCCTCTGGGATTGTATTTTTCAAACCATCCTGTGATTGCTCCAGATGACTTTCTAATCGTTCTTCCATTGATAACCTTTTATTTTGTTTAGCATTTGATTTACACCAGACAGATCCACTTCATTAGAATCCAACAAGTATAAAATAAAAATAAAAAAAAACAGCCGAAAACACTACCGTGTAAAAAAAGCCGGCAATCAGATTATGACTGCCAGCTTTATATCTTTGATATAAGAGAAGTACTTCTTTTTTAGAACTCTAATTTACCTTTCATTTTCTTTGAATATTCAAGCACTAATGAACTTGCAACGAATATCGATGAATAAGTACCAATGATGATACCGAAGAAAAGTGTAAAAGCAAATGATCTTAAAACTTCACCGCCAAAAATAAGCAGTACGAATACTGCAAGCAGAGTTGTCGTACCGGTAAGAATTGTACGGCTTAATGTTTTGTTGATAGCATCGTTGATGTTCTTCTCAAGGTCCACAGTCTTATGAAGTTTCATTGTTTCCCTGACGCGGTCGAACACAACCACAGTATCGTTATTAGAGTAGCCGATAAGCGTAAGGAAGGCCGCTACAATGGTCAGATTGATTTCGAGATTAAGCCCTGGTATTACATTGTAAAGCAACGCATAAAGACCTAATGTTATAAGCACATCATGGAACAGAGCAATTACAGCTCCGACAGCAAAGATGAGTTTGAACCTGAATCCAAGATATATAAGAATTACAATAAGAGCAAAGAACACTGCCAGAACAGCATTTGTCTTTAACTCCTGACCGACTTTAGGTCCCACTTTATCTTCTTTAAGCACTTTGAATGCGTTATCAGGCATTTTTTGTTTCAGGTTGTCTTTAATCCAGTCCGAAATACCAACGCGAACTATCATCTGCCTGTTAGAAAGTTCGTTTGATACCTTACCAGCCTGAAAACCTTCTGTATTGAACAAATAGTTGATTACCTGGTTGGCTGTGTCTGCGTTAGCAAACTGATAAGTAATCGAGTTAGCCGATGAGTCAACTTTTTTATAAGGTGCCCCCGGTAATATTTTATTAATATTAGCTTCTATCGCGCTTGTTACCCTTGGGAAAATACCACCTGGTATTTCCTGCATTTCAGTTCTTACAAGCACACCTGTTTCGCGTCCAAAGGTTTTAAGTTCAACATTTCCAAGTCCCATCTTATCTGTATAAGTTCTGAGGTTAGAAATATTAATAGGTTTTTGGAACTCCAGGACTATCTCGGTTCCGCCCTTGAAATCGATGCCAAACTGAAGTCCTCTGATTGCAAGGTTAATGAATCCTAAAAGAAGCAGTGTTCCTGAAAGGATGTAGAAGTATTTTCTTTTTCCAAGAAAATCGTAGTTTATGTTCTCAAAAATACGCATTTATCTAATTTCTCCTTGATAACGGATTGGTTAACCTATACTTACATGTTGATTTTTATAAACCATGTATTCAAAAATTACACGGGTAATAACTAGAGCACCGAATAACGACGAAATAATACCGACCATCAGCGTAAGAGCAAAACCCTGAACCGGGCCACTTCCAAACTGATAAAGAATAACGCCGGTAAAGAACGTTACAAGATTCGAGTCAATAATCGCAGGCAACGCGTGCTGGAAACCGGCGGTAACGGAAGCCCGCATTGTCTTGCCCGAAGCAATTTCCTCTCTCATTCGTTCATATATAAGCACGTTTGCATCAACGGCCATACCCATCGTAAGAACTATGCCGGCAATACCTGGCAGGGTAAGCGTAGCACCAAAACCTGCAAGTACGCCAAGAACGAAAAGAATAGTCGTAACAAGAGCAACATCGGCAATAGCCCCGGCTTTGTGATAATAAACCCACATGAATATAGCCACTATTAAGAATCCGACAAGAGCAGAGTTGGTACCTGAGGAAATTGAGTCCTGTCCCAATGATGGTCCGACTGTTCTCTGTTCCATAATTTCAACCGGGGCAGGCAGAGCACCGGCTTTTAACACAATCTCCATGAGCTTTGCTTCTTCAAGGTCTTTCATACCTGTAATCTGCGACTGTCCGTTAGGTATCTTATTGATTACATTCGGAGCCGAGTAAATCTGACCATCAAGTACGATAGCAATTCTCTTATTTATATTAGCACCGGTAATGCGTGCCCATTCTCTCGCACCTTCAGAGTTCATAGTCATTGACACTTCAGCCTGTGAAGAGCTTGGGTCAATGTTTGCCTTTGCATCTGTAATGTAACCGCCGGTAAGTTCAGGGTTCTTGTTTACGCAATAAAGCAGAAACAATTTTGAGCCGTCCTGAGCTGTAAAAGGTTTTGCCGAATACAAGAACTCAACATTGTTAGGAATAACTTTCTGAACTTCAGGTCTGTTAATCATAAGACTAAGTTTTGCCTTATCGCTTTCCTTTACATAAGCTTCAGCCGTCTGGCTCTGAGGATTTATCATTGCAAGAGAAAAGAACGGATGCTGTTTTGAAAATTCTTCTTTTGACAGTTGCTTTGTAGTATCCTTCTTAGCCTCAGCCTTCGCAACTTCTGATGAATCCTTAAGAGTTGAATCTGCTATTCCGCTGCCTGCAAGCGCCTGATCTACTTTCTGCATTACATCGATAGTAAACTGAGGTTCTTTAAGAATCTTGAATTCAAGCAGAGCGCTCCCCTGAAGCAACTGCTTGGCTTCTTCTTCCTTAGCCACACCGGGAAGCTCAACAACGATTCTGCGCGACCCCTGTTTCTGGATAGAAGGTTCTGATACTCCGTACTTATCGATACGGGTTCTGATAATTTCCATCGCACGGGTAACGGCGTCTTCAGACTGCTTTGTTAATTTTGCGACAATTTCATCGTCAGTTTCTCTGATAGTGCCAAAGTAGCGGCTGAGTCTTATGCCTTTGGACTGAAGCTGCCTGGCAAGAACCGAAACAATATCTTTATCCGCCAGCTTTGATTCATTTTCCGCTACTTTCAAAGCCTGATTAAAAGTCTGGTCAGGTTCTTTTGCTAATTTCTCAAGCAACTTGGCCGTGTTAACTTCCATTACGATATACATACCGCCCTGTAAGTCGAGTCCTAATTTAATTCTCTTAGCTTTATTCCTGGCATACGACGGGTCGCTTTCGCGCACGCTGTCAAGTTTAGCTTCGATAATTGTTTGAATTTTGTCGTTGGAAAGCTGAGCCGATGTTTTCTTCAGGTTTGAAGAAACGTCTTCTCTTATCTTTTCCAATTTCTGCGAATTTTTATAATCCGCATAAGTAAAATGTAGTAAATACACGCTTAATGCTATTAAGCCTAGTATAACAATGAGTCTGAATCTAAATTCTTTCATAGCTCTGCTGGTTAATTACGGAAACAAAAATAATTATTTAATTTCATGACGCTAAATATAGGATGTTATATAAAAAAAAACAATTGAAATGCTCTTAAGAAATGGTTATTTAAGTCCTATGGCTTCATAACCTGATTACTTATAGTTAGTAAAACGGCGGATCAGCACAAATTAAGATCGAAAACCCGGCGCAATTCAAAAATCGATATACCATAAGCCACCGCAACGTTTAATGATTGTTTAATGCCAGACTGTGGAATCTCTATTGAAAAATCACAAAGGTCTATAAGATTCTGGGAAACCCCCGTTATCTCGTTGCCTACAATAAGACATACAGGGAAGGCTTCTGATGTTAAATTGTAATAAGCCACACTTTTATTCGTAAGTTCCAGCGCGCAGATTTTCACTCCCTTTTTCTTCAAATCCAGCACGGTATCGCGTGCGTCCCGGCAATATTCCCACGCTACGCTTTCAGTAGAGCCAAGAGCTGTCTTTAATATCTCTTTTTTAGGAGGATACGGAGTATAGCCACAAAGATAAAGTCTCTCTATCATTGCACCATCGGAGGTGCGGAAAATGGAACCAACATTATACATGCTTCTGATGCTGTCTAAAAGAACATATACCGGAAGTTTCCTGACTGTGTCAAGAGTTTCAAGCGTACTGCGGTTCGCAGATATTTCATCATGAGTAAGTTTTTTCATCTACTTGTTTGTTTTGTCCGGCTGAACAATTAAATCCTAAGACTTTATCGCAAGCTGACCGCAGGCCGCAGCAATGTCATCGCCGAACGTCTGGCGAATCATAACCGTAATGTTATTATTCCTGAGCCTTTCGACAAAATCCATAATCTTATTGTTGGAAGTCGGTTCAAGCTCAGACGAAATTCCATCGGGAACCATGCGGGCTATACTGTTAAACGGTATAATATTCAGCTTGGACGGAATCTCTTTGCATAACTTCGTCAAAGCGCGAATATCTTCGTGCCTGTCATTTATATCTTTAAGCATCGTGTACTCAAAGGTTATACGTTTGCCCGTCTTATCGGCATAGTACTGAAGAGCATCAATGTTTTCTTTAAGCGGGTATCTCTTGTTAATCGGCATAATCTTACTTCTTATATCTTCAAAGCATGAATGAAGTGAGAACGCAAGCTTTACCCTGAGCGGACTGTTGGCAAGTTCAATTATTTGGGGCGCTATCCCCGCAGTAGAGACAGTCGTGCGATTCCGGCTGACACCTTTAGTAAGTTCATGAGTAAATATTTCGAGCGAGGCTAACATATTTTTATAGTTTAAGAGCGGTTCGCCCATTCCCATGTAAACAATATTGGTAATTCTCTCCTTGCCATAATCTCTTGCGGCATATAAATACTGTTCTACGATTTCGCCAACTGTAAGGTTACGCATAAAACCCATAAGTCCCGTTGCGCAAAACTTACAGTCAAGCGGGCAACCGACCTGCGTTGATATGCAAAGTGTACCCCTGCCCGCTTCCGGGATAATCACAGACTCAATTTTTTTATTGTCAGATGTGTTAAACAGGAATTTCTTCGTGCCGGTTGAGACGGAGTTCTGTACCCCGATTAATTCCAGCGTCTGAAGTGAGCATGATTCCGAAAGTTTCTCTCTTAACTGCCTGGGGAGATTCTGCATCTTTGAGAAATCCATAACCAGATGATTATAAATCCAGTTGAATATCTGTTCTCCGCGAAACTTCGGTTCGCCAACAGCCACTAAATAGTTTTTCAACTCATCAAGTGTTAAACCATTAAGCTGATGCCTTATATCTTTATTATTATTTTCCATGTGTGTAAATATACTAAGGTTATGCCTGAGATTGTCTAAATAATTCAGCATAATTCAGACCGGGCGCGGATATGATTTATAAAAACAGCTTTTTCAGACGATATCTTTCAACGAACTAATGTTAATTTCCCTGACTTCCCCCTGCCTGAGTCCCTCAAGCTTCAGCCTGCCGATTCTTACACGGATTAATCTGAGCGTCGGGAAGCCAACTGACGCAGTCATTTTCCTTATCTGCCTGTTCTTTCCCTCAATGAGAGATATACTTAACCAGCTGTCCGGCACAGTTTTCCTTATTCTTATTGGCGGAATCCTCTCTTCAATCCCGGACGGACTATCAATCAGCCTCACTTTTGCCGGCAACGTCATCCTTCCCTCAATCAGAACACCCTTCTCAAGTTTGTCCGGCACTCTCCCGTCAGGAATTCCTTCAACCTGTACAAAGTATTCCCTTTCATGTTCATTTTTTGGATTCAGCAGGTAATAATTAATCCGCCTGTCATTAGTGAGCAGAACCAGCCCTTCGCTGTCCATATCCAGACGACCAACGGCATAGACATCTTTCTCAAACGGATACAGTTCAGAGAGCACGGCCCTTCCGGCTTCGTCTGTGAACTGTGCCAGCATTCCGTAGGGCTTATGCGCAAGATAATATTTTAATTTCGGCATCATTAACTCAATATTAAACCAAATTTATTCCGTATCTGATTCTTATGATTTATGTAATAACACAGGCAATATGAAATGAATCATGGTCCTGGCATTTCTGTATAACATAAATTAATCACTAAATTGCACGAAGTCCGGTTAAATATGGCTTATGTCATTACGGTCAGAACGTTTGCCGTAAAATAATTAGATATTGCATGAATATAAAATACAGTCTGCATTCCCGGAATACATCTTCTTTTTTGCAAAAGAGCATTCGTGCGGCATAAAATGACATTAGATCAGCACACAAACCCTCTTTTGGATTATAAAATAGTCTTTACAGGTTTTGCACGAGCCATTGTATGTTTTACACTCGGCATTATGGGTTTTACACAAGCCTCTGTGTGTTTTACACTCGGCGTTATGGGTTTTACACAAGCCTCTGTGTGTTTTACACTCGGCGTTATGGGTTTTGCACAAGCCTCTGTGTGTTTTACACTCGGCGTTATGGGTTTTGCACAAGCCTCTGTGTGTTTTACACTCGGCGTTATGGGTTTTGCACAAGCCTCTGTGTGTTTTACACTCGGCATTATGGGTTTTACACAAGCCTCTGTGTAAATAAAAAGACGGTTTCAGGCTGATAAATGGACTTCTTTTGTATCCGCTTAAAAGACTTCGGATATAAATCAGAGTTTCTTAATCGCTCATATACGCAAAATATATTTTGTATATGATTTGTGGGATTCTTATATGTTATATCGCAGTCAGCATTAATGGATAATAGTTAATCATTTAATCATCAGAATCATAGCACAGGGTAAATTTTGCGTAACATGAGTCATTAGTTCTAAATAATACGCATGAATGCCGGTCAGAGTTCAGGCATTGGGACTATAATCATTACTTCTTTCTTTATTTTGCATATTTGCTTACGCAATATATTGCAATTAAGTTTTTTTGAGAAGTTATTAATTGTTAAATTTGCAAAAAATATAATAACATTTTGGAGTTCACAATGATTAGTCAGGAATTGCTTGACATCCTTTGCTGTCCGGAGTCAAAAGCCAGCCTTGTGCCTGATGATAATTCCCTTGTCTCTGTTGATAAAGAAACACGTCGCCGTTACAGGATTGACAATGATATTCCGATAATGCTTATCGAAGAATCTGAACAGCTTGACCCGGATACATGGCTCGCAATAATGAAAAAACATGAAATAATTACAGAATAGAGATACATAAATGATAAAAAAAACTTCCCCCGATGAAATTGAAAACTTTCTCTCAGATGCTGCAAACGTAAAAGGTAAATGCGAAGCTGTTTACTTCCCTGAATCCGAAGCCGATGTTTCTGAAATAATGCGTAATGCTTATGCAGATGGAACCAGAGTTACCGTCTCAGGCAACGGCACCGGTCTTACCGGCGGACGCGTTCCTGACGGCGGCATTGTCATTTCGACTGAAAAGCTGAATAAAATTAAGGAAATTAACAGAACGGATAAATACGCTGTCGCCGGTGCTGCTGTAATACTCAAGGACTTTCAGGATGAGGTTGAAAATATATCTCTCTTCTATCCGCCCGATCCTACCGAAAAGAGCTGTTTTATCGGAGCTGCCGCCGCTACAAATTCTTCGGGCGCCAAGACTTTTAAATATGGGCCTACAAGAGATTACATTCTTGGGCTTCGCATTGTCCTGCCGGATGGAGATATATTAAATCTTACGCGTGGCGCTAACAAAGCTTCGGGATATGCCCTTAAACTGAAAACGGAAAGCGGCAAAGAGCTGAACCTTGACATCCCTGATTATAAAATGCCCGCTACAAAACATGCTGCCGGCTACTACTGCCATAAGGATATGGATGCCATCGATTTATTCATCGGCTCCGAAGGTACGCTTGGCATTATAACGGAACTTAAACTTAAGCTACTCGACCTGCCCGTGAACATTTTCTCGGCTGTAATATTCTTTGACGAGGAGGACGATGCACTCGCTCTTATAAACGAGGCGCGGACACTTTCTTTCAAAGCAAGAAAAGAAAATCTTACCAGTGATATTGATGCCCGCGGACTGGAATACTTTGATTATTATTCTCTCCGGTTCTTATATGAAGAATATCCGCAAATTCCGCGGCAGGCGAAGGCTGCTGTATGGCTCGAACAGGAAACAGATAAACAGACTGAAGAAATTGTTTTCGAAAAGTGGCTCGAACTGATTGCCCGTCATAACGGTGGGGAGGAAACGGCATGGTTTGCTTCTGACAAAGCCGACATGGAAAAGTTTAAGGATTTCAGACATGCCATCTCCGCGAAGATTATCGAGTATATCGCGCATAATAATATAACGAAGGTGGGTACTGATATCGCCGTACCGGATGACGTGTTTGTCCGGTTCTATAAGAATATAACCGCGCTTCCGGGTAAAGCGGGATTAAATTATCTTATTTACGGACACTTCGGCAACTCCCACGTACACCTCAATATGTTGCCTGAAAAAGGGGAAGAATTTCTGCTTGCCAAGAAATTATATATGGAAATATGCCGGATAGCGGTAGAGTTAAACGGCACTATTTCAGCGGAACATGGTGTTGGCAAGTTAAAGCGTGAATATCTTTTGATGATGTTCGGTGAAGATAATATCAAAAAGATGGCAAAGCTTAAGTCAGAAATCGATCCGCATCATATTCTTTGCATCGGGAATATGTTTGATGAGAAGTATCTGGTATAACTGAGGCATTAAAATAAAAAAAGTGCGGGAGCTGTTCAATTCCCGCACTTTTATGGTGCACTCTGCGGGATTCGAACCCGCGACCTGCTGATTAAGAGTCAGATGCTCTACCAACTGAGCTAAGAGTGCTCACAAAATTACGTAATTTTTAATATTTTTCCAAAGTAATATTTAGTATTTTTTAGTTGTAGTTCAGTTACCACGCAATATGGTGCCGTGCATTTCTATAATGTCGCCTGAAGGGAAGAATAGGCAGAGGCAAAGATAAAGTAAAACACAATGGGACCCCCGGGGGTTCTCTTTACCTCTTCCTCTACCTTGTTTTTTATGCGTTTAACCGAAATGGAAATAAAATCAATACGTGAATCTGTGGGGGATATAGATTTACTGATTATTTCCGATAAACTCTCTTTTAAAGACAAACTTAATATCAGAGCAAAACTATAGAGTGTAATATTTTTGTGTAAATGAGAAAATCAAAGGTCAGAGATATTTAGAAATCCTATCATCAAAAGTAACAGAAAATTGAGAAATAACATAAGCCCAATTTCTGGCGGGTATCCATTTTTTAGAAATACCCTTATAAGCCGGGTAAATTATTTTTGTCAACGCCTCATCGTCAGGGAACTGAGTCTTTGCATTTATAATTTTTCTGAACTGACTATTTAAAGGGTAATCAATCCGTCAATAACTTTCCAAATTGTTATCCTTTCATCAAAAGTTTTCTTAACTTTGAGATAATTATTTTAATAAACAAACTAAGAAGATTTCTCAGAGATGCTTTTAATAGAAATACTGCCCGATAAATGCGACTTTTGCGGCTGTTGCGTTGGTGTATGTCCCGAAGATGCGATTGAACTAAAGGAAGCTACAATAAAGATAGCTGAAGAACTTTGTACGAACTGCTCAAAATGCGTTTGGTGCTGTCCGATTGAAGCGCTTAAGTTCAATAAAAATGTACCGGGGAAGGAAACGTATGAAAAAAGAATATGACGTAGTGGTAGCCGGAGCGGGACCGGCGGGTTCAATTGCCGCAAAATATGCCGCGGAGAAGGGCGTGTCTGTCCTGATACTGGAAAAAGACCGCGATATTGGCTGTCCGGTCAGGTGCGCCGAGGCTGTAGGAAAAAAAAGTCTTGAAGAATTCATTACTCCGGATAAAAAATGGATATCCTCTGAAATAAATAAGTTCGCCTTAATCGCTCCTGATACTTCAGAAGTTATTATTAACTTTGCCATCGGAGGTTATGTAATCAACAGAAAAATCTTCGACTACGAGCTGGCCAGACAGGCATCTGAAGTTGGCGCAAAGATTTTAACGAGAGCTTATGTTAACGGTCTGCTGACTGAAGGCGGTCAGGTAACCGGTGTTAAATATCAGTACCGCGGAGAGCAGTTTGAGGTAAAATCAAAGATAGTTATTGCCGCCGATGGTGTTGAAAGCCGTGTGGGACGATGGGCGGGACTTAAAACTTATACTGATTTTCGTGATATGGAGTGTTGCACTCAACTGACAGTTTCTAATATTAAAGTCAACGCCGATACCTGCCGGTTCTATTTTGGACGGGACATTGCGCCATACGGCTATCTCTGGGTGTTCCCAAAGGGAAATTCTATGGCAAATATCGGTCTTGGAATTAATGGAATGGTAGGGAAGAAGCGCCCGGCTTTATCATACCTGAATGAATTTATGGAAAAGCATTACCCTGAAGCCTCCGTTCTTACCTCGATTGCCGGTGGCGTACCCTGCCCGGTAACTCTCGATAAAATATCCGCACCCGGTATTATGCTTGTTGGCGATGCAGCGCGCCAAGTAAATCCTCTCTCCGGCGGCGGAATTGTCAGTGGCATGAGGGGTGGTAGCATTGCGGGAAGAATTGCGGGCGAATCAATTTTATCAAAAAAGCCGGAGCATATTCTTTCTTATGACAGGCAATGGCATGAGAGTACTGGTAAAAAACATGAGATATATAACCGCATTAAGGAAACTATTTATAAACTAACGGACGAAAAATATAATACCCTTGCACGTTCATTCCTGAAAGTATCCGAAGAAAAAAGAACTCTGGGCAGCCTGATAAAAACCGCTCTTATTCATCAGCCATCCCTGTTGCTTGATGCAGCTAAAATTTTAATTTATTGATGAAAAAAATAATACTCGGACTGTTAAAGAAGAATTTTGAATTTATTAAGGACGGCTGGATAATCGTTCTGATGAAATTATTTGACGGAAAGCTCTCGCGTTCACAGCTCTCGATTTTTGTCCAGAGTACGCTTGAATCAATAATGGAGATTATCAAAAAAACAGATTACTCCTCGGCAGATAATTATCTGATTGATATTTATAATCTAATCGAAAACGCCGACCTTAATCTTCTGCATGTAAGCGAGCTGTTCAACTCCGGACATCTGCCAATACTTCACTATCTCGACAGAGGCAATGATTCGGCTTACAACCCTGTAATTCTTGCCGATTTTGTGGAAGAAATAATCGAACAGCTTTTTGCCCGCTACAGTATGCTTCACCAGGAAACACAAATGAAGGAAATCGCCCAGGATAGAGACCGCCTGGCTTTAAAACTCGAAATTAACCAGCAATATCTTAAGAATATACTCCATACCTCTGATTCCGCGATTATGATTATCGACCAGAATGAGAAATTTATAGCATGGAATAAAGGAGCTGAGATTATTTTTGGTTATAAGGAATCAGAAGTAATCGGGCAGCCAGCTTCATTGCTTTTGCCAAAGGATGAAAAATATTTTAAGGAACTTGAGTTCATAAAGGATGAAACTCTGCTACACGGCTTTGTTAAGATTCAGGAGACCGAGCGCAAGACTAAGCTCGGCAAGACCGTCTCGGTTGAGCTGATAGTTACACAGTTGCCAAGCCAGGACGGCGAGTACATCGGGCGCTCGGTGATAATTAAGGATTTTACAGAAATGAAGAAGCTTCAGCAACAGATAGACCAGTCAGAGAAACTTGCCGTGATTGGACAGCTTGCCGCTGGCGTGGCTCATGAAATTGGCAACCCGCTGACAGCTATTTCCTCAATCGTGCAGATTCTTCAAAGGCGTTCTAAGGACAGTCTTTTTACCGAGCAGCTGGTTAATATCAAATTAAACATTGACCGCATCTCTAAAATTGTGCGCGAACTGGTTGATTTTTCCCGCCCGCCCGGGCATGAAAAGCAGTTGATACAAATTAACGATGTAATTAAAACTGCTCTCGGCATTGTAAAGTATGATAAGAGAGTTAAGAACGTCCGGTTCGAGACACAGCTTGACCTCCAAATGCCAGGCATCTACATTGTGCCTGACCAGCTTCTGCAGGTTTTTATCAATATACTTTTTAACGGTCTTGATTCTATTAACGGAGAAGGCGCTATCGAGGTATTATCAAGACATGGAAAAGACCATGTCTTTGTCGAATTTAAGGATTACGGCATTGGTATGGACAAAGAGACGATGTCGAAAATATTCGACCCGTTTTTTACCACTAAGGAAGTCGGCAAAGGCACCGGCTTGGGACTTTCGGTAAGTTACGGTATAATAAAAAAGTTTAAGGGAGATATACTCGTCAAGAGTAAAGTAAACCAGGGGAGCTGTTTTACAATAAAGCTTCCCATCTATCAGGATATCAATTAAGTAATGGAGAAAAGTTAATGTCAGCAAGAATTTTAATTGTCGATGATGAGAAAGCTATACGCGAATCACTTCAAATAGTACTGAAAGATGAAGGTTATAAAGCGGAAACAGCCGCCGATGGCGAAGAGGCGCTCGAAAAGTTGAAGACTGAGAATTACGATGTAGTTCTAACGGATATTAAAATGCCAAAGATAGACGGCATGGAACTCCTGAGGAAAGCAGGGCATTTGTCTCCCGATACATTCTTTATTATCATGACGGCCTATGCTTCAGTTAATACGGCAATCGAAGCGCTGAGAGAAGGAGCTTATGATTACTTTATCAAGCCGATTGAGTTTGACGATGTGCTGTTAAGATTAAAAAGACTTATTTCATATAGAAAACTCGCGGTTGAGAATAAATCCCTAAGGCAGAGACTTTCGGCGGAGATTGGTTTCCAAAATATAATTGGGCAAAGCGAACCGATGAAGCGCATCTTCGATCTTATTTCCCGCGTAGCACAAACCAACAGTAACGTTTTAGTAATTGGGAAAAGTGGCACAGGCAAGGAGCTTGTTGCAAAGGCTATACATTACAACGGTCCGAGAAAAGAACAGATGTTCCTGCCAGTGAACTGCGGTGCAATTTCAGAGAATCTGATAGAAAGCGAACTTTTCGGTCATAAGAAGGGCGCGTTTACCGGAGCTACGGAAGATAAGATGGGTTTATTTAAAGTCGCTGATGGCGGAACAATTTTCCTCGATGAGATTGGCGACCTACCATTGAATCTTCAGGTTAAGCTGTTAAGGGTGCTTGAAGACAGGCAGTTTATTCCGGTTGGGGGGACAAGACCTGTTTCTACTAATGTCCGTATCATTGCCGCCACTAATCAAAATCTTTATGAAAAAACAAAGACAGGCGAATTCCGCGAGGATTTATACTACCGTCTTAATGTAGTTGAAATAAAACTCCCTTCGCTAAATGAAAAAAGAGACGACATACCGGTACTTGTAAACCACTTTATAGAGAAGTTCAGAGTCGAAATGGGACGTAAGATAGTCGGAGTTGATAATGAAACCATGCGCCTGCTTATGGGGCATGACTGGAGGGGCGGTGTCCGCGAACTCGAGAATGTTATTGAACGAGCAATTATTTTTGCGCGCGAGGAAATTATCAACGTGCACGATTTGTCAGACTATCTTAAAGGAAATACATTCAACGATAACTTCCCGGACTCTCTTAAAGATGCACTTAAGACTTTCGAACGCGAGCATATCATAAAAACTATCAGAAAATATGATTACGATAAGGAAGAAGCCGCCAAGTCGCTCAATATCGGCTTGTCTTCTCTTTACCGTAAAATGGAGGAACTCAACATCCCGACTAAAGCGCCAAAGGAAGCCATGGAATAAACTGGATATAGCTGATTCTCGGCTTGCGATAAAAATTTAATGGTCTTTTGAGGAGTTGCCAGCTCGCTCAGAAACCAAGTAATCTTTTTTTTGATTGAATTTAAATATTGACTTATATATATTTACCGACAGAAATAATAACAAATAGGATTTGAAATGAGAACTGGCATCCATCCATCATATAAGAAATCAGTTGTAAGCTGTGTCTGTGGTAACACTTTCACTACGCGCTCAACGGCAGGCGATATTAAACTTGAAATATGCGCGAACTGTCATCCGTTCTTTACTGGCAAGCAGAGACTTATGGACTCTACAGGCAGAGTTGAGAAATTCAATAGAAAATATGGCAAGCCAACCATAAAATAAGGACTTCTCTTTTACTAAGACGGGAAAGCTAAAACGTTCCCGTCTTTTATCCTAAATCCCACATAGATTTTTCCCTGTCATCAATTCTCTTGTTCCATTGCATTTTTATCTAATCCTAAGTGCCAGTATAACGTTTAATTAGAGTCTGCTGAAAAAGTCCCAAAGTCATAATAAACAATAAGATATGGAATAAAATAGTAACATCTCAATAAGTTAGGACAGAGGATAAAATATAGCAGTTAAATATATTAGTATTATGTATATTTGAGAAGCAATTAATGAGATAAAAGTCAAATGAATTGTCCCAAATGCAAAGGTGATA
>Ga0194060_10000487_pt1 | contig 28861 bp, 27 predicted proteins | sample SepL225m_MetaG_FD_163427 | JGI IMG/M metagenome (GOLD analysis project Ga0194060, IMG submission 163427) | Anoxic zone freshwater microbial communities from boreal shield lake in IISD Experimental Lakes Area, Ontario, Canada - Sep2016-L222-5m | ecosystem: Environmental > Aquatic > Freshwater >...
AATTGGTCGGTTACGGGTATCCCTTTGATGGAATTCGCGACCACACTGCAGTCGTAGGTCTACTGGAAGGAATGACCGCAATCTGGCGGTCAATTTGAACTTCTGTATTTCCGCTTTCGCTGCGGTCCTGACGACCAGTCGGAAAACTGATTGCTGAAGTTGGATGGCAGCTTCCCGGTTTTTGGGCGCGTCCGCGAACGGCTGGTTCCGGCGAAATCCAAAGTCGGCTTTCAACTTACCGCTGGTTTTCACATGGTTTCAGCGGAGGGCGGCGATGTGTCTTAAGCCAGCATCAGCGAGGTCAAACTTTTTCGATCGATTGCCCACGTACTGCTTCCAGTTGCGCAGCTGTGACGCATTGCGGGGCGATTTCGGCCAGGGGCACGAGGACAAAGGCGCGTTGCAGCATGCGCGGGTGCGGAACGGTCAGCGCCGGGCTGTCGATGCGGGCCGCGCCGTAGAGCAGCAGGTCCAGGTCCAGTTTGCGCGGGGCGTTGCGGTAGGGGCGTGAGCGGCCGGCCTCCTCCTCAATGCGCTGCAACTCGGCCAGCAAGTCTGGCGCGCTGAGATCGGTTTCGATTTCGATCACGGCATTGATGTAATCGGGTCCACTGGAATCGATTGGCGCCGTGCGGTACAGCGCTGAACGCCGGATCAGACAAACACCCTCGATCACCGCGATGCACTCCATCGCGCCCGACACGGCAACTACCGGATCACCGAGATTGGCGCCGAGCGCCACAAAGGCTGTGACTGAGGGGTGCACAACAGTCTTAGCCATCCAAAATTCATGGATTGCGGATCAAGTCCGCAATGACAGGATCTGCGGTGACGCCGCTGCGCGCACTCAAGCACCCACGTCAGGCGCTGCGCCACCTTCCGGACGCGGACCGCCGGAACGGCGACGACGGCGGCGCTTGCGCGGGGCCTGGCCGTCATCGAATGCAGGCGCATCGGACGCCATCGCATCGGTTGCCGCCGGACTTTCGGCGCTTGCTTCATTCGCACTGCGGGGTGCAGCATCATGCGGCGCTGGCGCCCGGCGTACCCGCGCTGCACGTGGACGCTGTGCCTGTTCCTCACGCACTTGATCGACCATATCCTGGCGCAGGTTGTCGTCGGCCAGGCTGAACTCCTGCCACCAGTCGGCCAGCACTTCGTCAATCTCGCCAGCGTCGGCGCGCAAGCGCATGAAGTCAAACGCAGCGCGAAAACGCGCCTGCTCAACCAGGCCAAACGGCGTGCTGCCAACGCGCTTTTCAAAGCGCGGCTGCAGCATCCAGATTTCGCGCATGTCGGACGCCAGTTTGCCGCGCCCGGAGACATCGCCGATGCGGGCGCTGAAGACGTCGTCGATCGCTTCCTGCAGCGCCGGGTGCGAATGCTGTCCACGTTCCATCCGCTGCGCCCAACCATCGCGCACATCGGCCCACAGCACGCACGCCAGCAGAAAGCTCGGCGCCACCGGCTTGTGCTCGCCGACACGGCGATCCGTGTCCTGCAAAGCCGCCTTGACAAAGGTCTGATCGGCGCGCTCCACCACCACATCAAGCAGCGGGTAGATGCCGCGCGCCATGCCCAGCGCCTTCAGTTGCACGATTGACGCCAGCGCGTGGCCGGTCTGCAAGAGTTTGAGCATTTCATCAAAAAGCCGGCTCTGCGGCACGTCGGCCAGCAGTTCCTGTGATTTCACCAGCGGCGCAGCGGTTTTGGCTTCAAGTGCAAAGCCCAGCGCGCTGAGTTTGGCGGAGAAACGCACAGCGCGGATGATGCGCACCGGGTCTTCCCGGTAGCGCGTGGCCGGGTCGCCAATCATGCGGATGATGCGCTTCTGGGCGTCGCGGATGCCGTGGTGGTAATCGACCACGATCTGCGTCTCGGGGTCGTAATACATGGCGTTGATGGTGAAGTCGCGCCGCACCGCGTCTTCCTCCTGCGGGCCCCAGACGTTGTCGCGCAGCACGCGCCCGGTCGAGTCCACCGCGTGCTTCATGCCGGCGAGTTCGCTCTTGCTGGTCTTCTCGTTGCCGGCAACCTGCTCGGCCGCCGCGTTATCCATGTAGGCGCGAAAGGTCGAAACCTCGATCACCTCGTTCTCGCGGCCGCGCCCGTACACCACGTGCACGATGCGAAAACGCCGCCCGATGATGAAGGCGCGCCGGAACAAGCCCTTGACCTGCTCCGGAGTGGCATTGGTCGCCACGTCGAAATCCTTGGGTTTCAAGCCGACCATCAGGTCGCGCACGGCGCCGCCAACGATATAGGCTTCATAACCGGCGTTCTTCAGGGTTCGCACCACGTTCTGGGCGCGCTCGTCAACCAGAGACGGATCGATGCCGTGTTCGGCAACGCCAACTTCCTCACGTTTGCCGAATGGAAGTTTCTTGCTGACGCCCGTCGAAGACGATTTGCCCAGCAGCTTTTGAATGAATTTCTTGATCAAGTCACTATTCCTTGTCGGACCCGGTGCCGCCCCGGGATAAGCGGCGCTCGGCGTCCACTACGCGTTAAAACAACTCAAGTATGCGCCATCCGCGCGCCAGCGCGATGGCACGCAGGGCGGCATCGGGGTTGGTGGCCACCGGGTGCGTCACTTTTTCCATCAGGGTCAAATCGTTGATGGAGTCGGTGTAGAAGGTGCTCTGCACGTCGGCCCAGCCCAGTTGCCGCTCGGACAGCCACTGTTCGACCCGCGTCACCTTGCCTTCGCGCGCTGACGGCACGCCCCTGATCTCGCCCGTGATCCAACCACTGGCGTCACGTTCGAGTTCCACCGCGATCAGTTCCGTTACGTCAAAGGCCTGGGCAATCGGGCGCGTCACAAACTCGTTGGTGGCGGTGACGATGACCACCGTGTCGCCCGCCTCTTGATGCCCACGCACCAAGGCCAGCGCCTGCGCAGTGATCACCGGCTGCACCACGGTCTGCATGAAACGCGCGTGTGCCGCCTGCGCCGCCAACGCGCCTTCGCGTCGCACGGCAGCGGTGGCGAAGCGCACGTAATCGTGGATGTCGAGCGTGCCGGCCTTGTAATGGGCAAAGAACTCATCGTTACGTCGCGCAAAATCAACCGGGTCGGTCCAGCCAATGGTGGTGGTAAAAACGCCCCAGGCGTAGTCGGAATCGATCGGCAGCAGTGTGTGGTCGAGGTCAAACAGCGTGAGCTTCATGCGTTCAGGATTCTTCCATCATGGATTTGATCAGCGGAATGGTGATGGCGCGTTTGGTCTGCAGGGCGTAGCCATCGATCAGGTCCAGCAATTCCATCAGGCTGCCCAGATCACGGCTGAAACGCGTCAGCATGAAGTCCATCACTTCGTCGCCCAGAAAAAGGCCGCGCGCGTCAGCCGCCTGGCGCAGCACGGCGCGGCGCTCGGGCTCGCTGAGCACCTGCAACTGAAACACGTGGCCCCAGCCCAGGCGCGTGCGCAGGTCGTCGCGCAGTTGCAGGTGCGCCGGCGCCACAGAGCCTGCGGCCAGCACGGCGCGCTGGTGCGTCTGGGCGTTGACAAACCAGTTAAAAGCCGCGTGCTGTTGCACGGCGCTGTACAGGTGCACATCGTCCATCAGCACGGCGGCCCAATGCTCCTCAAACGCCGGCGCCTCCATCATGCTGGCGTCGAACCAGCCGACCGTCGCGCCCTGCTCGCGCAGACTCTCCTGCACCGCTTTGAGCAAATGCGTCCTGCCGCTGCCCTCGTTGCCCCAGAGGTAGGTTGGCACCGGCGAGCGCGTGCTGGCGTTGGCCTTGCTCCCGAGCCAGAGTTGCAGATGTTCAAGCGCCGCCTGGTTTGGGCCCGGGAAAAAACTCTTGAGCGTCGGGCCAGTGGCCAGGCCGATGTCGAGCGTGATCTGTTTCATGGGCCGTGTTTAGCGCTGGTACAGCTTGCTGGCAAGGTAGCCGGCGCGCGCCCGGCGCACCGCCACCAGCAGCACGGCGCTGGCCGGCAAAGCGATCAGCACGCCGACAAAGCCGAGCAACTGGCCAAACGCGAGCAGGGCAAAAATCACGGCAAGCGGATGCAGCCCGACGCGCTGTCCGACCAGGCGCGGTGTCAGAAAGAAGCCCTCAATCACCTGCCCGGCGCCATACACCACCGCCACCATGAGGACGGCCTTGGCCGGTCCCGCCGTGGCGGTGAACTCCAGCAGACCCGCAAGCAGCGCCAGGATCAGACCGAGACCAAAACCGACATAGGGCACAAAGACCGCCAGCCCGGTGAAGACGCCAATCGGCAACGCCAGATCGAGACCGAACAGGCTCAAACCCACGCTGTAGTAAACCGATAGCACCGCCATCACCAGCAACTGGCCGCGCAGGTACTGGCCCAGTACGGCGTCGGCCTCAGCCGTGAAACTGTCATGGCGCGCGCGCAGATGCAGCGGCACCAGTTCGAGCAGACGCGCCACGAATCGGTGCCAGTCCATCAGCAGATAGAACAGCGCCACCGGGATCAACACCAGGTTGCTGAAAACCGCCAGCGCCACGCTGCCGCCGAGCTTGAGTGAGGTCATGGCGGAGCCGAAAGCGTCTTCGAAATTGGCGGTCAGATATTTGAGTGCAAAGGCCTTGACAGTCGCTACATCGAGCGCAAAGTTGATGCCGTACTGGGCCAGGAATGGCCGCAGCGAGGCGGTGATGCGGTCCAGCAGCAGCGGCAACTGCTCGCGCATCTGCGGCAGTTCCTTGGCCAGAATCGGCACGATCAGCAGCGCAATACCCAGCACCACGAGCACAAACAGCAACTCCACCAGGATCACCGCCAGCACGCGCGGCAGTCTTCCAGCACCCAGCGCGTCAAGCCGGTCTACCAGCGGCGTCAGGGCGTAGGCCAGCACCGCGGCCACGACAAAAGGCGTGAGCACCGGTGCCAACAACCACAGCACAAAGATTGCGCAGGTCGCGATCAAGGCCCAGGCCAGGGCGCGTTTTTGAGTGGGAGAAAACTGCATGTGGGTGTGTCTGATTTGTGCCCGGCGTGGGTCACCCTTAAAATCTATGCAAATTCTATCGGGCTCGGCCGCGCCAGTCTGCCCGGCGCACCAATCCACGCACTGTACATGACAACCAGCAACACCCTCCCCCCCCTCTCCTACAAGAACGCTGGCGTCGACATCGACGCCGGTGATGCCCTGGTCGAACGCATCAAGCCGTTGGCACGCAAAACCGCGCGCGAAGGCGTGCTGGCGGGCATCGGCGGCTTCGGCGCGCTGTTTGAGGTGCCCAAGCGCTACAAGGAACCGGTGCTGGTCAGCGGCACCGACGGTGTTGGCACCAAGCTCAAGCTCGCTTTCGAGTGGAACATGCACGACACGGTCGGCATCGACCTGGTCGCCATGAGTGTCAACGACGTGCTGGTGCAAGGCGCCGAGCCACTGTTCTTTCTCGATTACTTCGCCTGCGGCAAGCTCGATGTCGACACCGCCGCCGCCGTCATTGGCGGCATCGCGGCCGGTTGCGAGCAATCGGGCTGCGCCCTGATTGGCGGGGAAACCGCCGAGATGCCGGGCATGTACCCGGCCGGCGAATACGACTTGGCCGGCTTTTGCGTCGGCGCCGTCGAAAAATCAAAAATCCTGACCGGTGCCGACGTCAAGCCCGGCGACGTCGTGCTGGGCCTGGGCTCCAGCGGCGTGCACTCAAACGGCTTTAGCCTGGTGCGCAAGTGCATTGAGCGCGCTGGCGCCAACGCACCCGCAACGCTCGACGGGCAACCGTTTCGCCAGGCCATCATGGCGCCAACCCGGCTCTACGTGAAGAATGTGCTGGTCGCACTGGCACAGCACCCAATCAAGGCACTGGCCCACATCACCGGTGGCGGCCTGCTGGAGAACATCCCGCGCGTGCTGCCCGAAGGCACGGCCGCCCATCTGGTCAAGGGCAGTTGGCCCAAATCCGAACTGTTTGCCTGGCTGCAGGCGACAGCCGGCATCGACGACATCGAGATGAACCGCACCTTCAACAATGGCATTGGCATGGTGCTGGTGCTTGATGCGGCCAACGCCGACGCCTGCGCCGCCACGCTGCGCGCGAGCGGCGAACAGGTCTACCGCATCGGCGCCATCGCCGAGCGCGGCTCTGACGCCGCCGTGCTGGTGCGCTAAGGACCATCATGCCGGATCCGACCCAGCCGCTGCGCCGAATCCCGGCCGGAGTCTGGGCACTGGGTTTTGTCAGCCTGCTGATGGACGTCTCCAGCGAGCTGATCCACAGCCTGCTGCCGGTGTTCATGCTCACCACGCTGGGCGTCAGCGTTTTTGCCATCGGCCTGATTGAAGGCGCAGCCGAAGCCACGGCGTTGATCGTCAAGGTTTTCTCGGGCGTACTGAGCGACTACTGGGGCAAACGCAAACCGCTGGCCCTGCTCGGCTACGGCTTGGGTGCGCTGTCCAAGCCCCTGTTTGCGCTGGCCAGCAGCGCCGGCCTGATTCTGGGCGCGCGCCTGCTTGACCGCGTTGGCAAGGGCATTCGCGGTGCGCCGCGTGACGCGCTGGTGGCTGATATCACGCCGGCGGAACTGCGCGGCGCCGCCTTCGGCCTGCGCCAGTCGCTCGACACGGTGGGCGCCTTCCTCGGCCCTTTGCTGGCGATGGCCTTGATGCTGCTGTGGGCCAACGATTTCCGCCGCGTCTTCTGGGTTGCCTGCGTGCCAGCCTTTCTTTGCGTCGCCCTGCTGATCCTGGGTGTGCGCGAACCCGAGAAAAAACCAGGCGCGCGGCGTCGCAATCCGATCAGCCGCGAGAACCTGGCGCGCCTGAGTTCGCACTACTGGTGGGTGGTTGGCATTGGCGCGGTCTTCACGCTGGCGCGCTTCAGCGAAGCTTTCCTGGTGCTGCGCGCGCAGCAAGGTGGTCTGGCGCTGGCCTGGACGCCACTGGTACTGATCGCGATGAACCTGGTCTACGCCGCCTGCGCCTACCCGTTTGGCAAACTGGCCGACCAGATGCGCCACAGCACGCTGCTGGGCTGGGGTCTGCTCCTGCTGATCGCAGCTGACGCCTTGCTTGCCTACAGCAACCAGGCAGCCTGGGTCTGGGGTGGTATCGCCTTCTGGGGCCTGCACATGGCCATGACGCAGGGGCTGCTGGCCACCATGGTGGCCGACACCGCACCCGAGGATCTGCGCGGCACAGCTTACGGTTTTTTCAATCTGGTCAGCGGCCTTTCCATGCTGCTGGCCAGCGGACTGGCCGGCTGGCTCTGGGACCGCTTTGGTGCTTCCTTCACCTTTGTTGCCGGTGCCCTCATCAGCGTTGCAGCTCTGGGCTTGCTGCTGCGCAGCCCCGGGGCGGCGCCCAAATAACGCACCCGACGTAGCCCGTATGGAGCCGAAGGCGAAATACGGGGCCACCGCTACTTGTTTTCGATGGCCCTTTGCAGTTCCAGATAACGCGCCAACCGCGTACCACCGATCACGACTGCTTTTTCAATCGCCTGCGCCGCGGCGTTGTGCTGCCCGGTATCGAGCAGCACCTGCGCCAGGTTGTTCCAGGCATCGGCAAAATCAGGGTGTTGTTCAGTCGCGCTCCGGTACGCTTTAACGGCAGTGTCAGGCTGACCCAGCGCGTAGGCGCTATTGCCGACTCCGAGCAGCAGGGCGCGTTCCTGCGGCCACAGCAGCAAAGCCGCCGCGTATGCCTGCTGTGCTGCTTGCGGATTGACTCGCTCCAAGGCTGCTACCGTCTCAATGTAAGTCGCGGCCTGCGCCGTGGCTGGCAGTTGCCCCGGCGCCAGCGCCAGCATCGCCCAGTGGTCGGCGCGCGCCCAGGTGCGCTCGAAGGTGAACAGCGACATCTCCAGGCGTTGCGTTCGCCCGGAGCGCAACACCAAGACATTACGCTCGCGGTCAAACCCGATCACCACCGCGTAATGCCATAGCGGGTACCAGGCAAACGCCAGGTTTTGCAGCACCAGAACCGGATGGCCCGCAGCAACCTCCTGCAGCAGGTCCTCAACGCGGGGCCGTAGCGGATAGGGCAGCAACGCGTAGCGCCGGCTGGCCGCCAGCAATTCAATCGAAAGCGAACCCTCCCGGCCCGGCAGGTAAACCTGCTCCAGCAGCGCTTCGGGTGTGATTGCAAGGCCGGCAGCACCGGCAATGGTGGCCAACGCAGCCGGTCCGCACTGGTGTTCCTCCTGCGGGAAAAACGGCACCTCGGTCAATTCGATCCGTGCTGCCAGCCCTGCAGGCCAGTACGCGTCCAGGGCCACCATCTGCGGTGTGGCGCAGCCGCTCAGTAACAACGCGGCAAGCGCAAAAAACCCCGCAAGAGCGGGGTTTCTGAGGGTGCCAGGTTTGATCATCGAATTGATCGCGTGAACGGATAGACCTTGGTCAGGCCCAGGATATCGGTCACCAGCAAAAGCAGGAAGACAGTAAAAACCATGCTCAGCACGTCGCCGCCGACTGGTGCCTGGTCGATACGTCCCGCCAGTTGTGCCACCTCCACATCCGACATCGCCTTCACTCGCGCGGCAGCCGCCTGCGCGTCCACGCCCTGCGCCTGCACCGCCTGGCGCACATCCGCGCGCGCCAGGAAGGTTTCGAGCTTGTCGCGGTTGGCAGCAGCGGCACCCATGGCGCTGACTTCGTCAGTGGCGACAATGCCGGCCTGCGCGCTCAGCGGCAAGCCGGCGAGCGCGATGCAGACAATCAGGCAGGACGAAACGATTTGTTTGAAATTCTTCATGGGTTCTCTCGGGGGCAGACAGAAAAGCAGTCGCTGCGCGAAGCTGCACGAGGTCGCACTATAGGCAGACGTTGCGCCCCAGGTCAAAGCCTCTTACACCCAGACACATCAAAGAATGCTTCGTTTCATTTCGGCCACGCGCCAGGCGATGGCGCCACGGTCGTCAACGCCCTTTGCTTGGGCCAGATAAAGCTCAAGATCGGCAAGGGCTGGCCGAAAATGCCCTTGCCCGGCGTGCGCCAGCCCACGGTCGCGGTACTCGATCCAGGCCTGCGGCTGCAGCACGATCAGACGGTCCTGCACCGCGATCAGGCGCACCCAATCCTGCTGGAGGGTATGAATCTCCTTCAGATTGCGCAGCATGCGCGCAATGATTTCGCGCGGCGTTGTGGTCTGCAGGAATGGCGAGAGCGACGCCAGCGAGCCATCGATCAGGTCACCCTCCTGCCGGTAGGGTTCCAGTCGCTCCAGCAGCGATTCCCGGCTCAGGGATTGCCCGGTGAGAGGGTCAATCACCACCTGGCCGTTGGGCAGATTGACCTTCAGCATGAAATGCCCCGGGAAACCGATGCCACGCGCCGTCAGCCCGAGCCCCTGCGCCAGTTCCAGCCACAGCACGGCCAGGGAGATCGGGATGCCACGGCGCGTCTGCAAAACGACGCTCAGGTAGCTGTTGTCGGGGTCGTGAAAATCATTGGCGTTGCCGGCAAAGCCCAGATCGCGAAAGAAAAACTGGTTAAACATGCGCAGTTTCTGCAACTGCCCTGCGTCTGCGGGCAAGCGGCGCTTAAGTCGTGCCGCCAGTTGATCGACATCGGCCAGCACCTGCGCCACATCGAGTTCCGGGTACTCGTCCTGCGCCAGCGCAACAGCCGCCTCCAGCAGTGGAAAGCCGGCATCGCTCTGCACCAGACTGGCAAAGTACTCCAAAGCGGTAGGTAGCGCGAACGACAACTTCATGCCGACATTCTTACCCAAAAACCCGGATCAAGCCGACCGCGTCACCGGCGCAAGAATTGGCGCAGTTTCAGGCCGGTTGCCCAAGTGGCCGAAAAATAGAGTGCGACCGCCGAGCAGACCATCAGTATCAACAGCCCCAGACGCATCAGCCGATCGCTGCGCAATGCAATCCACGGCACGGCCGTATTCGCCCACAACAAAAAGGCCGCCAACAAAGCGCTGGCCAGCAGCACCTGCAAGGCGAATCGCCCCCAACCCGGCTGCGGAACAAAGGTGCCACTGCGAACCAGACCAATCAACAACCACAAGGCATTGATCAACGCACCCACGCCAATTGAAAGCGCCAGACCGGCGTGGGCCAGCAGCGGAACAAACACAAGATTTAAGCCCTGCGTGATGACCAGAACCGCCATCGCGATGATGGCCGGTGCCTTGATATTTTGCGTGGCGTAATAGCCCGGCGTCAGCACCTTGATCGCTACCAGCCCCAACAAGCCTGCCCCATAGCCCATCAGTGCGATCGTTGTTTGCGCCACATCGGATTCTGTGAAAGCGCCATTGTGAAAAAGCACGGCGACCAGCGGTTTGGCAAAAGTCATCAGTGCCACGGCAGCCGGCACGCTCAGCAGCACAACCAGGCGCAGGCCCCAGTCAATCATTTGCGAGAACCGGTCGGAATCATTGGCCGCTTTGGCGGCTGCAAGCTGCGGCATCAATACCACCCCGAGCGCCACACCCAACAATGCCGTGGGGAACTCCATCAATAAGCTTGCACCATTGAGCCAAGTTACCGAACCGACAGCCAGATGCGAAGCGATCTGGGTGTTGATCAGCAAGGATATCTGCGCCACACTGACCCCAAGTAACGCCGGAACCATCAAGTTGCCGATTCTCTTGGCCGATGGCAGTTGCCAGGCGGCTCGGATTCCAGCCAGGCTCAAGGCAATCTTCGGACTCAGACCCATGCGGTGCAGCGCCAGAAGAATGGCACCCAATTGCAAGAGGCCGCCGACCATGACGCCCCCAACCATGGCAAAGATAGGCTCAATGCCAATCCGCCGGAACCAGGGAGCGCCCAACCATGCCGCGGTAATCATGGCCGCGTTGAGCAGAACGGGCGTCGCGGCGGGAATCGCGAATTTCTTCCAAGTGTTGAGCACGCCAGCACCCAAGGCCACCATCGACATGCAGGCGATATACGGGAACATCCAGCGCGTCATGAGCACGGCGGTGTCGAACCCCTTGGTCAAACCGCTGGCCATCAGATATACCAGTATCGGCGCCCCGACAATGCCCAGCACACAGGTCAACAGCAAGGTCCAGGTCAGCACCGTGGCCACGGCGTTGATCAGGACGCGGGTTGCGGCTTCGCCCTCGGTTTCCTTGGTTCCAGCCAGAACTGGCACAAAAGCCTGACTGAAAGCGCCTTCGCCAAACATCCGGCGCAGCATATTGGGAATTCGAAACGCTACCCAAAAGGCATCGGTCATGGCGCTTACGCCGAAGGTGGACGTCATGAGCAAATCACGCACCAAACCGGTAATGCGTGACGCCAGCGTCAGCACGGAAACAACAGAGGCGGATTTGAGGAGGCTCACGGCCGGAAGTGTAGCCGCGTCGAGCTGGCACGGCAGAGTGAACACCCAGCCCCGGCCGTAGCTGGTAGAATCTGCGGCTTTGCTGACAACATCCACAGACTCAAGGAACTAAATTTATGGCATCTGGAAAACCCAAGAAAAAGAACCCGCGCCTGGCGTCGGGCCGCAAGCGCGTCCGTCAGGACGTCAAGATCAACGCTGCCAACACCTCGCTGCGTTCCAAATACCGCACTGCGGTGAAGAACGTGGAAAAAGCGGTTATCGCTGGCGATAAAGCCAAAGCAACTGAATTGTTTGGCAAGATGCAGGCCGTGGTTGACACCGTGGCCGACAAGGGCATCTTCCACAAGAACAAGGCTGCTCGTGACAAGAGCCGCCTGTCGACCAAGGTGAAAGCCCTGGCCGCCAAAGCCGCCTGATTTCAGGCAAATCGCACGGATCAAATTTCTCAGGAAGATTGATCCGCCGTTTGTAACGGGTGCGCTGTCAGCAAAAAAGCAAGAGGGCCGTCGCAAGACGGCTTTTTTGTGCGCGTCAGGTACTAAAATCCCGCTTCAACGGCCCGCCTTTGAACGGGCCGGTTTCATTTTTGAAACCTTGCGGGACAGACCGCAGCTACGCGAAGCGAGCCAGCTCTGTCCCCAACTGATTGTTAGGAATTTCATGAACGCCCCATTCATAGCAGCCGCCTCGCCCCACGTCATGAACACCTATGGCCGCGTGCCGATCGCCTTGTCGCACGGGCAGGGCTGCCGCGTCTGGGACGTCAACGGCAAGTGCTATCTGGACGCGCTGGGCGGCATCGCCGTCAACACCCTGGGCCACAACCACGCGAGGCTGGTGCCGGCGCTGCAGGACCAACTGACCAAGCTGATCCACACCTCCAACTACTACCACGTGCCGAATCAGGAAGTGCTGGCGAAAAAGCTGGTCGAGCTCTCGGGCATGACCAACGTCTTCTTCTGCTCCACCGGGCTCGAAGCCAACGAAGGCGCGCTCAAACTGGCGCGCAAGTTCGGCCACAACAAAGGCATTGCGCGCCCGGAAATCGTGGTTTACGAGAAGGCCTTTCACGGCCGCTCCATTGCCACCCTGAGCGCCACCGGCAACCCCAAGATCCAGGCCGGTTTCGAGCCGCTGGTGGAAGGCTTTATCCGGGTGCCAATCAACGACATCGAGAGTCTGAAGCAGGCGACCGTTGGCAACCCGAACGTGGTTGCGGTGTTTTTTGAGGCGATCCAGGGCGAAGGCGGTGTCAATCCGATGCAGAGCGATTACCTGCGCGCCGTGCGCCAACTGTGCGATGAGCGCGACTGGCTGCTGATGATCGACGAAGTGCAATGCGGCATGGGCCGCACCGGCAAATGGTTTGCTCATCAATGGGCCGGCATCGTTCCGGATGTGATGCCGCTGGCCAAAGGTCTGGGCTCAGGGGTGCCGGTCGGCGCCATCGTCGCCGGCCCGAGGGCTGCCGAAATCTTCCAACCTGGCAACCATGGCACGACTTTCGGCGGCAATCCACTGGCCATGCGCGCCGGCGTTGAAACCATCCGCATCATGGAGGAAGACGGCCTGCTGGCCAATGCCGCCACGGTTGGCGCGCATCTGGTCGGCGCACTGACTGCCGCATTGAAAACGGAACTGGCAGCGGGCAGCGTCAAGGAAATCCGTGGCATGGGCCTGATGCTGGGTGTTGATCTGTCCAAACCCTGCGCCGCGCTGGTCGGGCAATGCGCCGACAAGGGTCTCTTGATCAGCGTCACCGCCGACAGCGTGATCCGTCTGGTGCCGCCGCTGATCTTGAGCACTGCAGAAGCCGACGAAATCGTCGCCATCCTGTGCCCGCTGATCAAGCAATTGTTGACTGAGTCCAACTGAGCCCTATCGCGAAGCAACCATGAAGCATTACCTGCAATTCAGTGACCTCAGTGCCAGCGACTACGCCTACCTGTTCGAGCGCGCGGCCCTGATCAAGAAGAAGTTCAAGGCCTACGAAAAGCATCAGCCACTGGTCGACCGCACACTGGCCATGATTTTCGAGAAGGCTTCAACGCGCACCCGCGTCAGCTTCGAAGCCGGCATGTACCAGATGGGTGGCAGCGTGGTGCACCTGACCACGGGCGACAGCCAACTGGGCCGCTCCGAGCCGATCGATGACAGCGCCAAGGTCATTAGCCGCATGGTCGATCTGGTAATGATCCGCACCTACGAGCAAACCAAGATCGAGCGCTTTGCACAGCACTCACGCGTGCCGGTGATCAACGGCCTGACCAATGAGTTCCACCCGTGCCAGATTCTGGCCGATATCTTCACCTACATCGAGCACCGTGGCTCGATTGCGGGCAAGACCGTGGCCTGGGTCGGCGATGGCAACAACATGGCCAACACCTGGCTGCAGGCGAGCGAGATTCTGGGCTTCAAGGTGCACGTCAGCACGCCCGGTGGCTACGAGGTCGACCAGTCGATTGCCGGCTTGCGCTCGGCCGAGAGCTACCAGGTTTTCAACGACCCGATGCAAGCCTGCGCTGGCGCCGACCTGGTGACCACCGACGTCTGGACCAGCATGGGCTATGAGGCCGAGAACGAAAAGCGCAAACTGGCTTTCAACAACTGGTGCGTTGACGCCGAGATGATGAGTGTGGCCAAGCCCGATGCCCTGTTCATGCACTGCCTGCCGGCGCATCGTGGCGAAGAGGTGCAAGCCGATGTGATCGATGGCCCACAGTCAGTGGTCTGGGACGAAGCCGAAAACCGATTGCACGCGCAAAAAGCGCTGATGGAGTTTTTGCTGCTGGGAAGGCTCTGAGTCATTGCGTCCCGGAACGGCAAATTCGCCTTGTCATTACGGGCCCCGACCCGCAATCCATGTTTCGTGTGGCACGGTCAGAAGGCATGGATCCCGGATCAAGTCCGGGATGACAACCGTGGCGCCGGGATGACAATCGCGGAGCCTGGATGACAACCGTGGCGCCGGGATGACAACCGTGGCGCCGGGATGACAACCGTGGGGCCGGGATGACCAGTCACCAACTCAGGGCAGCAACGCCGGCGTCAGGTCACCCATCTTGGCGCGGACACCGGGCAACGGTGGCAGGTCGAAGCGCTGGCTGATGAACTTGAGGATGGACGTGGTGTCGTACGGCGTCGAGTCAATAAAACCGCGCTTCACATGCGGGCCGATCAGCAGCGCCGGAATGCGTGAGCCCGGGCCCCAGCGGTCGCCCCAACCTGCGCCCTGCGGTGGCGGCACATGGTCCCAGTAGCCCCCGTTCTCGTCATAGGTCACGATCACCAACATTTTCTTCCACTGCGCACTGGCGCGCAGTTTCTCCAGCAGGCCGGCCACATGCGCGTCACCGGACATGATGTCGGTATAGGACGGGTGTTGGCTGTCGCGCCCGGCAGGCTTATAGAAAGACACGGCTGGCAGTTTGCCGGCGGCGATGTCGGCCACAAAGTCTTCGCCGTCTTTCAGATGCAGTGCGCGCTCCGGCGTGCCCGGTGCGTAGCGGGCGAAGTAGTTGAACGGCTGGTGATGCGGCTGGAAATTGGGCGAGCCCTCAGCGCGTTCGTAAATGATCTTGCGTTTGGCATTGGGTGCCTGCAGGCCATCGGCGAGCGCCGCGTTCCAGCCACCGGCGTACCAGGCCCATGAGACACCTTTGGCCGAGAGCGTGTCGCCAATGGTCGTCGCTGTTTGCGGCGGAATTGGCTCACCCGCATCAAAGAGCACCGTGCGAAAACCCTTTGGATTGGCGTGCGTGGCAGGGCCATCGGCCGCCGGCGGGATACCGCTGGGTTGGTATGGTGGCTGCGTCGTGTTGACCGACCAGCCATCCGGCGTCACGCTGCGGCCCAGGCTGTTGCTCGCAACCTGCACGGCCGCAATATTGGCCGAGGGCGAGCCGGCGCGTTTCTCCAGTTTGCCTTGTGCGTCAAGGCGCACGCGCATGCTGGCCGGTGCCTCGGCATGGCGCGGTGTGCAGGCACAGATCAGCCACTGGTGGTTTAGATACGAGCCGCCAAACGCCGCCTGAAAAAAGTTGTCGGCCAGCGTGAACTCGCGCGCCCACTGCCAGAGCTTGAAGCCACTGCCGTCGTAGTAGCCCAGGGTCCAGCCGCCGACCGAGGACATCGCCGCGAATAAATTGTTGGCGCCGCCGTTGATCTGTTCCTGGTGATGAAAGAAATCATGCGTCGGGCTTGGCACGATGCGCGTCGGCGAGCGATTCACCGGCGCGGCATCGATACGAAACGGCGCGTTGGGCAGGCGCGGATAAGCCGCGTCCGGCTTGCCATCGCGGCCAAACACCAGCAGTTCGGCCAGTGGCTTGCCGTCATGGTCGAGCTGTGTGCGCTGCTGCGCTGTTGCGTTGGCGACGCCATTGGCGCCGGGGAACAGACCGTACAAGTTGTCGAAGCTGTGGTTCTCCGCGTAGATGATCACCACGTTTTCAATAGCGCGCAGCGCGCTGGCGTCGGCGCTGATGGTCGCGCCCATGGCAGCCGTGCCCGACAGTGCCATCAGCAGTGCGATGCCAACAGCAAGCCAAGCAGAGCAGAAAAATTTCAATGACCGCATGCAAACGCCCCCGGAGCTACCGGCTCAAGCCCAGACCTGGCGTGCCACGCGCATCATGTTGCCGCCCAGCACCAGCTCTGCTTCGGCTGCGCTCATGCCGGTGCGCTGCAGAGCCTCGGCCAGCGTCAGCCAGCTTTCAATCGGTGGGTAGGTCGAGCGCGTAACACCGCGGTTGTAACCGGCTGCCTTGGGCCACCAGTAGCTTGGGTCGTAGCCGCCGGGTGGATCGTCATTGAGCTCGCTTTGGCCAAAGCTGATGTCCAGCCCGATGCCCACGTGGGCCACGCCAACCAGGCTGGCCACGTAGGCGGCATGCAGCGCCACATCGTCGGCTGTGGGCGCCTGGCGCTCCAGAAAAATCGAGACGCCCGAGACACAGATCACACCGCCCGTGGCGGCACAGGCACGGATCTGCTCGTCCGTCACATTGCGGCCATGGCTGACCAGCGCCACCGGATTGGAGTGGCTGAAGATCACGGGCTTGCTGGACGCCGCCATGATGTCCAGACTGCAACGGCGCCCGGTATGCGAACAGTCCATCAGAACACCGGCGGTGTTGATCGCCGCCACCACCCGGTGACCGAGCGGTGTCAGACCCTGCTCGACGTCATGGCAACCGCCCGCCACGCTGTTGTTGCGGTTGTAAGCCAGGTGCATTTGACGCACACCCAAACTTTGGTACAGCGCCACCATGTCGGTCTGTTCCAGCAAAGGCATGGCGCCTTCAAGGTCAAAACCGATTGCCAGTTTCCCCTGCGCTGCCGCAGCTTCAATGTCCTGTGCCGTGCCGGCCAGACAATAGCGTTCCGGCTGCGCCGCAATCGTGGCGCGAAAGCCGGCGATGACCGACATCACCTGCGACACCGGGTTCATGTCCATGCCGATGTTGATCGACACGTAGTTCACGCCGGCGGCGTGCAGACGCGCAATCGGGGCAAAGTCGGCCTGCGGATGCAGCGGCAGGCAGGCGTGGGCTTCCCACTTGATCATTGATGTTCTCCCAACACCGCCTCGCGGTGAAATCCACTGGATGCCAGCATCAACCGGCGCGTGTAATCATTCGTTGTTCTGGCAGCGGCCAGATCTGCAGCCGCCAACACCTCGACCGTATGGCCGCGCTGCATGACCATCAGGCGCTCGCACATATGGGTCACAACCGCCAGGTCGTGGCTCACCATGATGAAGCTCAGACCGCGCCGGCGGCGCAGGTCTTCGAGCAGATTCAGAACTTCGGCCTGCACTGAAGCGTCGAGCGCGGAGGTCGGCTCGTCGAGCAGCAAGATCTGCGGCTCCAGAATCAGGGCGCGGGCGATCGCGATGCGCTGGCGCTGCCCGCCCGAGAGCTGGTGCGGATAGCGAAAGCGAAAGCCACTACCCAAGCCGACTTCGTCGAGTGCGCGCTCGATACGCTGCTCGGCCGCGTCCATGTTGTGGATCGCCAGCGGCTCGGCCAGGATGCGGTCCACCGTCTGGCGCGGGTGCAGCGAGCCATAAGGGTCCTGAAACACCATCTGCACCAGACGCCGAAACGGCTTGCTGCCAGGCGCTGGCAGACCGGTACCGCCCAGCAGTTCAATGCTGCCAGAGCGCAGCGGTGCCAGTCCGCATATGGCGCGCAGCACGGTGGATTTACCCGAACCCGACTCGCCCACAATGCCAAAACTCTGACCCGGTTCAACCCGCAGGGATGTCTGCGCCACGGCCACGAAGCCGTCGTAAACCACGCGCAGGTCGCGCACCTCAATGCCAACCTGCGCGCTGTGATCAATCGCTGCGTCGTTCATAGGGCCCAATCCGCCTGACGCTCCAGCGTCGGCAATGGATGACGATCTTCGCCGAGTCGTGGCAGGCAATTCAGCAAACCCCGGGTATAGGGGTGTTTGGCATCGGCCAGCCCACCGGCAGAGATCTCCTCGACGACACGACCCGCATACATGACCAGAATGCGGTCGCAGAAAGTTGATACCAGCCTCAAATCATGCGAGATGAAGATCAGCCCCATGCCGCGCTGTACGACGAGCTTGTCCAGAATGGCCAACACCTGCAGTTGTACGGTGACGTCGAGCGCCGAGGTGGGTTCATCGGCGATCAACAAGTCGGGCTTGGCGATCAGCATCATGGCGATCATGGCGCGCTGCCCCATGCCACCGGAAACCTCGTGCGGATAGAGTTTGTAAACGCGCTCGGGCTGATCAATCTGCACCGCCTCCAGCGCTGCCAGCGCCTGCTGGCGCGCCTGCCGTGCCGAAACGCGGGTATGCGTGCGCAGGGTCTCGACCACCTGGTCGCCAATCGTCATCACCGGGTTAAGCGAGAATTTGGGGTCTTGCAACACCATGGCGATGCGACCACCGCGCAGTTCGCGCCGCTGCGTCGGCGAACAGTTCAGCAGGTCAACACCATTGAAGCTCAGGCGCTTCGCCGTCACCAAGCCCTCAGGGGCAGTCAGTCCCAGAATGGCGCGCCCGGTCTGCGACTTGCCCGAGCCGGACTCGCCGACGATGCCCAGACGTTCGCGCCCGAGTTGAAACGAGACACCGCGCACGGCCTCGGTCCAGGCGCCATCGCGGTTCGGAAACGAAACCCGCAGGTCGTCAACCACCAGCATCGGTTCGCCGGGCGGTTGTGGATTGGTTTGAGACGGCGCCGTCATTTTGTCGTTTTCGGGTCCAGCGCGTCGCGCAAACCGTCACCCAGCAAATTGAACGCCAGGCTGACCAGGAAAATCGCCGCGCCCGGTGCTGCGGCCACCCACCACTGGTCCAGCACATAAAGCCGGCCATTGGCAATCAGGGCGCCCCACTCCGGCATCGGCGGCTGCGCGCCCAGACCCAGAAAACCCAGGCCGGCCGCAGTCAGGATGATGCCGGCCATGTCCAGTGTCACGCGCACGATCACGGAGGACACGCACAAGGGCATGATGTGGCGCAGCACAATGCGCCACGGTGAAGCACCAATCAGTTGCACGGCGGCGATGAAGTCGGTCTGTCGAATCGTGAGCGTCTCGGCCCGCGCGATGCGCGCATAGGGCGGCCAGGAGGTAATGGCAATGGCGATCACCGCATTGCCAATGCCCGGCCCGAGTGCGGCGACAAAAGCCAACGCCAGGATCAGGCGCGGAAAGGCCAGGAAGATGTCCGTGATGCGCATCAGCACCGCATCGAGCCAGCCACCAGCGTAGCCGGCCACCGTGCCGACCACCAGACCAATCGGCGCCGCCAGAACCGCCACCAGCATCACCACATACAAGGTGACGCGCGAACCAAAAATAATGCGTGAGGCGATGTCACGGCCCTGATCGTCGGTGCCAAACCAATGGGCGGCCGACGGTGGCAGCAGACGCGTGGTGCGCAGGTCGCCGATATAGGGCGAATAGGGTGCCAGCAAATCGGCGAAGACCGCCATCAACACCAGCGCGATCACAATCACCAGACCGAGCATGGCCAGGCGATTGCGCGAGAAGTTGCACCAGGCACCGTAGGCGCGCCCGAGTGCCGCCTGGCGCCGCGACTGCGGCCGCTCCGACATCAGCCAGGCATGCAGGCTGAGGCGCTCTGGCGCCGCCTGTTTCAGTTTGTTGTTCATCGATTGCGGGTGCGCGGGTCGAGCAACTGGTACAGCAGATCAGACAGCAGGTTGAGTCCGATGAAAACAGAACCGACCACGATGGTGCCGCCAAGCACCGCATTCATGTCGGCGTTTTGCAGCGAGTTGGTGATGTACAGACCCAAGCCGGGCCAGGCAAAAACGGTCTCGGTCAGAACCGAGCCTTCAAGCAGGCCGGCGTAAGACAGCGTCACCACCGTCACCAGTGGCACGGCGGCATTGCGCAAGGCATGGCGCCAGATGATGCGGGTCTCGGACAAGCCCTTGGCGCGCGCCGCCACGACATATTCCTGCGCCAGTTCGTTGAGCATGAACGAGCGCGTCATGCGGCTGATGTAGGCCAGCGAAAAATAGCCCAACAGCGAAGCCGGCAGGATCAGGTGCGACAAGGCATTGGCAAATGCGTCCCACTGCCCGGCCCGCGCGGCGTCGAGCAGCACAAAGCCGCTGACCCGCGTCATCGTGTATTCATAGCTGACGTCGATCCGACCGGGACCGCCAATCCAGCCGAGCTTGGCGTAGAACAGCACCAGGCCCATCAAACCGAGCCAGAAGATGGGCACCGAATAACCGATCAGGCCCATGACACGCACCACCTGGTCCACCAGACCGCCACGGCGCACCGCAGCCCAGACACCCAAGGGCACGCCGATGCCCGCGCCGATCAGAATACCCAGCGTGGCGAGTTCGATGGTGGCGGGGAAAGCGCGCTGGATATCCTGCAGCACCGGGTTGGACGTCAGCACCGAGGTGCCGAAATCACCCTGCACCACCTTGCTGAGGTAGATCCAGAACTGCTGCCACAGCGGCTTGTTCAAGCCCATCTCCTCACGCACCCGGGCAATCACATGCTCGGGCGCGTGGTCGCCCACGATCGCCAGCACCGGGTCAATCGGCATCACACGGCCGATGAAAAATGTAACCGCGAGCAGGCCCAGGTAGGTCAGCGCAATGGCCAGCAGAAAGCGACTGAGCGCAGTCAGCGCGCGCCGAAGCCGTCGCCAAGGCCGCGGCGCCGGCACTGTCTGCGTGAGAGCGTTCAAATCAGGACTGGCGCCATGCACCTACTTCGAGACCTTGAACATGTAGGTGGTGTCAGAAGTCGGGCCGAGCTTCAAACCCTGCACTTCGTTGCGCATCGCCGCCACCTCGGTCTGCTGGAACAGCATGATGAAGGGACTGGTCTTGCGGAACTCGGTTTCCATCTCTTCGTACATGAGCTTGCGCTTCTTTGCATCGCGCTCCAGAACGGCAGCATCGGCCTTCTTGGTCAGTTCCGGAATGTCCCAGGCATTGCGCCATGCCAGCGGCTTGGACTTGGCGCTGTCGGAGTTGTCCGGGTTGCGCACAAAGGTGTCGGCATTGGTATGCGGATCCCAATAGTCAGCGCCCCATTGGCCGATGTAGATGTCATGGGTGCGGGCGCGGTACTTGGTCAGCGTCTGCTTGCCGTCGCCCGGCAGGATCTCAATCTCGACGCCGGCGCGCTTGGCGGTCTGCTGGAATGCTTCGGAAATGCCCTGCACCGGCTGCACCGTGCGCATATCGAGCGTGACCTTGAAACCATTGGGCAATCCGGCCTTGGCCAGCAGCGCTTTGGCCTTGTCCACGTCAAGCTTGTAGGGGTTGATGGTGCTGGCGCCGAGCAAACCGATGGGCAGGAAGTTTTGATGCACCACGCCGATATTCTTGATCAGCGTGTCGCCGATGGCGGCGTAATCGACCAGCCACTTCATGGCTTCGCGCACCTCGGGCTTGGCCAGGTTCGGGTTCTTCTGGTTCAGGCTGATGTAGGTCACCGTACCCTTGGGCGTGGAAGTTGACTTGATGTCCTTGTTGCTGGCCAGCGCCGCAAGATCCTGCGGCGACAGGTTGCGCGCGACATCGGCGTCGCCTTTTTCCAGCAACAGGCGTTGGGTGGCCGCCTCCTTGACGTGACGGTAAATCACGCGTGCCAGTTTCGATTTCTCGCCGTAGTAGTTGTCGTTGCGCTCCAGGGCCACGATTTCATTGGCGCGCCACTCACGCAGTTTCAAGGGGCCCGAGCCCGCGTAGTTGGTCTTGAGCCAGGCGTAGCCAAGGTCGCCATTGACTTCCTTGGACAGTACCAGTTTCTTGTCAACAATGGCCGCCACATTGGCGGTCAGGCAGTTGTAGACAAAGGTAGGGGCGTAGGTCTTGTCAGACTCCAGCGTCAGCGTCAAGGGGCCTGTCTGCTTGATCTTGTCCTTGACGTTTTCCTTGGTAAAACCAAACTGCGTCAGGATAAACGCCGGTGCCTTGTCCAGCAGGACGGCGCGCTGCAGGGAGAACACAACGTCTTCGGCACTCATCGGATTACCAGAGGCAAACTTCACGCCCGGCTTAAGCTCAAAGCTGTAGGTCTTGCCGTCGGCCGACACGGACCATGTCTTGGCAATGTCGCCCACCAGTTTGGAAGGATCGTTCACATCAAAGCGAATCAACCGGTCATAGGCATTGCCCATGATCTCACCGGTGGAAATCTCGAACGTTTCACCCGGATCCATGGTGATCATGTCGTCAATCGACCAGACTACGACCAGTGTGTCCTTGGGCGTGGCAGCGTGCAGTGCCAGCGGCAAGCCAAAGGCCGTTGCAACGGCCAGCGCCGCTGCGGATTTGATGAACCAAACTTTCAAGTGCTTCTCCTTATTCATGAAAAATTCCTCGCGAACCGGGCAATGCTACTCCATATTATTTTCATGCAGCGCCGCAAATGCCGCCAGCGTTTCACCCATGTGACTCAGGTCATCCCGCGATAAAGCCAGGGCAGGTCCAGCAGCCGCTCACCCAGCAACTTCATGGCCGTATCGCGGCCCCAGCGCACCGGGCCGGTCGCGTGGAAGATCCGCCCGTTGCGCAGCGCGCCAGCCTGCACCCGCGCGTTGCGCTGCCAGCGGGCCTGGGCATAGCTCTGCAGTGCGGCCGAAAGATCCGTCGCAGCACCGGTCATTGCCGCAGACAGTGCCTGCGCGTCCTCGATCGCCATGCCGGCGCCCTGCGCCAAAAAGGGCACCATCGGATGCGCCGCATCACCCAGCAGCGCGACCCGGCCTTGTGCCTGCTCGTTTGCGCCACGCATGGGTGGGCGAATGCTCAAGCCCCACAGGCGCCAGTGCTCGATGGCATGAACCAGTTCCCGCAGCGGCGGGCAAACATCACGCAGGCTCAAACGCAACTGGGCGGCGTTGGCACTGTGATCCCAGGAGTCAAGGTCATGGCGCACACGGTCGTGCACGATGGCCACCACATTGAGCCATTCGCCGCCGCGCACCGGATATTGCACCAGGTGCATGTGCGGCCCGAGCCAGGCTGTCACCTGCTGCGAGCGCAGCCGCTCGGGCAGCGTGCGTTGCACCACCATGGCGCGATAGGCCAACTGCCCGGTCGCAAGTGGCGCGCCGTCGTGCAGCATTTGCTGGCGCACGCGGCTCCACAAGCCGTCGGCGCCCACAAGCAAATCGGCCTGCAGTGCGCGACCATCGCTGGTGTGAACGGTGACGCCGGCGCCATCCTGCTCAAAACGGTCAAACTCGCTGGCCAGATGCAGCCGCACACCGTCCTGCCGTTGCGCGGCCTCCAGCAGCAGCGCCTGCAGATCAGCACGGTGGATGGTGGCGTAGCGCGCGCCGTACTGTTGCACGCTGCGCTCGCCCAGGCGCAACACACCCAACTCGGCACCCGTCAACGCACTGCGCACCTGCAGGCGTGACGGAAAGGCCGCAACCGCCGCCAGCGCGTCCTGCAAACCCCAGGCGTCGAGCAGTTTGACCACATTGGGCCCGAGCTGAACGCCGGCACCGACTTCCGTGAATGCACTGGCGCGCTCCAGCAGTGCGACATCGACACCAACCCGGGCACAGGCCAGCGCCGCCGCCAGACCACCAATACCACCACCAACGACCAGCATTTGTTTTCTCATTGCGAGCTATTTTGCCAGTTCGTTTGGGGCCGGCGTGGCCGATGCGGCCTCGCCCTGCCCTGCCATCTCGCGCATTTGCTGGTCAAGGTCCTGCTCCGACAGGGGCGAACTCTGCGCCGCCGGCGCAATCGCGGCATCGAGCCGGTGCACGGTCCACGGCGCCACAAAGACCAGCACGGTGACAGCGCACTGCACCACAACAAAGGGCAGCAAGGCACGCAGCAAGCTGGCAATGGCGACCGGCCCGAGGCCGGCGCGGGAACGCGCAATCAGCACTGCGTAGCCCATCGGTGGAATCAGAAAACTCAGTTGCAGTACCAACAACAGCAGGACCGCCGTCTGCTGCGCATCACCGAGCATGGCAATCAGGGGCGGCGCGATGATCGGGATGACGACAAAGATCATCTCAAACGCATCGAGCACCCAGGCGCACAAGGCCACCGCCAGCAACACCAGGGCTGCCGTCATCAGCGGCGACAGCGACGAATGCAGCAGCAGATCGGCAATCCAGCGGTCGGTCCCCATCAGGCGAAAGATCAGGCTGAAGGTCGTGGCCCCGACCAGCAGCGCAAACAGCGCGCCGCTCAAGGCCAATGTGTCACCCAGCACCAAGCGCCACTGCGACCCGTTCAGCGCGCGCGTGGCCAGTGCACCCGTCACCAGCAGCACGCAGCCGGTGGCCGCCGCCTCTACCGCATAGAGCTTGCCGGCAAACACGGCACCCAGCAGCGTGACGATGGTCAGCACCACCAGCAGCGAGACCGCGCTCTGCATGCCGCTGGCGCGGGGCGGCAAGGCGTCATCGCGCTCTTCGCGCACAGCCCGTGCGCGCCACCAGGCGACAAGCGCCCACAACACCAGCACACACAAGGCCGGCAACAGCGCCGCATTGAAGACATCCTGCGTGTTGACGATGCGCTGTGTACCCAGCACAAAACCCGGCAGGTTGCTCGCTTCGGTATGGGCGCGCAGCATGGCGTCGCCCAGCAGGATCAGCACCAGCGAGGGCGGCACGACGACGCCGATGGTGGCCGCCACACTGATCAGCGCCGTGGCACGCGCCGCCTGCATGCGCCCCAGGCGCGGCGCCACCAGACGTGCCAGCAGCGCCGAGCTTGACGCCACCGAGCCATTCATGGGCGCGATCAGGGCACCCACGCCGAGCGCGGCCAGGCTGGCACCAGCGCCGCTGCGCCGCAGCAGCCGCTCAAAATTCGAGAACAAACGATCCGCCACGGTCAGATGCTGCAACAAGACACCGACGAAAACATAGAGCGGCAGCGCCTGCAGCAAATCGTGCTCCAGCAGGCCCACCATGCGCATCGGCAAAGCAACCAGAATCGACAGGTCCAGGCTACCCACGGCCAAACCGATGGCGGCAAAAGCACTGGCAACACCGATCAGCAAAGCCCATACCGGCAGACCGGTGAGCGCGATCAGCAGGCCCAGCGCCAGCAGCATCCACAGCCCCGCTGTTGCCATCGCCATGGGCATCACGGCTCCCGGCGCGCCGCGCGCCAGGACTGCACCAGATCGATCAGAACCAGCAGCAACAGCACGCCCAGCGCCAGCTTGATCAGGAAATAGCCCGGCGTCAGCGTCTCGCCAAAGCGGTCCAGACGCAGCACCGAAGCCGCTATCAGGGGTGCTGCCGACCACAGCATGAAGAGCAGCCACGGCCCGAGGCACAACAGCATCAGACCGGCCCGCAAAGTCCTGGCGCGGCGCGTGGCTGCCAGCTGGTTTCGCGGTGCTGCCAAATGGGTGTTGGCACGCGACGCAGCGGTGATGCCAACCGCGACATAGAAGGCGAACAGGATTTGCGCCGCGTCATTGGCGCGCAAGGAACCGGCCTGCACCCATTCACGCAGTGGCCACTGGGCAAACAACAGCAGGGAGAGCGGCAGCACCAGCAGGCTGGCCAGCAGCAGCACCGTCTGCAACAAGCGCCAGCGCGGCGCCAGTCCCTGCTCGCTCACTGAAACCTCGCAATCACGGCGGTCGGCAGGACAGCGATCAAGCGCGCCACCAGCGCCCAGGGCCAGCGCGGCACGGTTGCGCACTCAAGCCGTTTCTCGATCAGGTCCACCAGCAGCCTGCCGCCCTTCTCCACCGGAATCACGAAGGGGCGGCTTTTTGCACCCCGGTTGATCGGCGTATCGATGAAGCCCGGTGAGAGCGTGGTGACCAGCATATTGCTGCCACGGGCCTCGGCACGCAGTGCCTGCAGATAGGCCGTGACGGCGGACTTGGACGCGCCATAGACACCGCCGGCGGGCATGCCGCGAAAGGCCGCCACGGAACTGATGCCAACCAGGTGGCCGTGCCCCTGCGCAGCAAAGCAATGCACGGCCGCATCGACCGTGGCCATGAAGCCGATCACGTTGGTGTTGACGGTGTCGCGCACTTTGGAAAACGCCAGCTTGCCGACGCGGCCGTGGTGACCGATGCCGGCGTTGGCGATGACGATGTCGAGCACACCAAAAAAAGCCTGCGCCTCGGACAAAACGCGCGTCACGGCGACCTCGTCCGTTACATCCAGCGCGGCGACAAACAGCTTCGACTCGGGCAGGCCGAGTTCAGCCTGCAACTCTTGCAACACATCCAGCCGCCGGGCGGTCAGCGCGAGCCGGTAACCGCGCTTGGCAAATTCAATTGCCATCTGGCGCCCGAGACCCGATGAGGCGCCGGTGATGAACACGCTCTTTGCGTTGCTGATTTGGGTTTGCATGGGTGACAGGTCCTGTGGTGCTATTGTGCTGTACTTGAATCGCAGCTTCGCACCAGCACGTTTGTCAGTACCTTTGATTGGCCCCCGATGATTCCTTTTTCCGTTCTTGATCTCTCTCCTATCCTGCAAGGCAGCGACGCGGCGCAATCCTTTCGCAACACGCTGGACCTGGCGCAGCACGCTGAGCGCTGGGGCTACCAGCGCTACTGGCTGGCCGAGCACCACGGCATGCCCGGCATCGCCAGCGCCGCCACCTCGGTCCTGATCGGCCATGTGGCGGGCGGCACCCACAGCATCCGCGTCGGCGCCGGCGGCATCATGCTGCCCAATCATTCGCCACTGCTGATCGCCGAGCAGTTTGGCACGCTGGCCTCCTTGTACCCGGATCGCATCGACCTCGGTCTCGGTCGCGCACCGGGCTCCGATCCGGTGACCGCACGCGCCCTGCGCCGTAATCAGGTCAACGACGGCGAGCAGTTTCCGCGTGATGTACTCGAACTGATGGACTATTTCTCGGCCGACTCGAAGAACCCGGTGCATGCGGTGCCGGGCCGGGGGCTGGACATACCGGTCTGGATTCTGGGATCGAGCCTGTACGGCGCGCAACTTGCCGCCACATTTGGCCTGCCTTATGCCTTTGCCTCGCACTTTGCGCCGCAGCAGATGATGCAGGCCATCGCCTTGTACCGCGCGCTGTTCCAACCCTCAGAGCGCCTTGCCAAACCCTACGTCATGCTCGGCTTCAACGTGTTTGCCGCCGACAGCGACGAAGAAGCCGCGTACCAGGCGACCTCGATGCAGCAGGCCTTCGTCAACCTGCGCAGCGGGCGACCCGGCCGACTGCCGCCACCCGTGCGCGACTACGCCAAAAATGTTGCACCGGCGGAACGCACCTTGCTTGACAGCGTGCTGACCTGTTCGGCGATCGGCTCACCACGTATCGTTCGTGACAGTCTGAACGCCTTCATCGAACGCACCGGCGCCGACGAGCTGATGATTGCCGCGCAGATCTTTGACCACGGTGCGCGCCTGCGCTCCTTTGAGATCACGTCCGGACTCTTCTCAAAGACACTCTAAGACGACCAGCCCTTCGTACCCCCGCCGAAGTTCTATTTCGCGGGGCGGTGCAGCGCACAGAGCTTGTTGCCGTCAGGGTCGCGAAGGTAGGCGAGGTAGAGCTTGCCGCTCGGGCCTTCGCGAAACCCCGGCGGGTCTTCGCAGCTTGTGCCGCCGTTGGCAACACCTGCGGCATGGAATGCGTCCGCCTGCTCGGCTGTCTGAGCAGCAAACCCAAGGGTGCTGCCATTGCCATGCGTGGCCGGCTGGCCATTGATCGGCAGCGTGATCGCGAACGTTCCGGTTGGGCTGCGATAGAAATACCGGTTCTTGTTGGCAACACCCGGGCCGATCCCCAGCGCACCCAAAACCGCATCGTAGAACTTCCTTGAAGCTTCCAGATCGTTAACACCCAGCATCACATGACTGAACATGGTTTTCTCCTGTTAAATTCAAATTGACGATCAGGCCTTACCGGGCACCGTCACCTTGCCACCAAGGTGCATGCCGGAGTCCAGCAGAATAATCTCGCCGGTCACGGTGCGTGCACCATCGACCAGCCAGACCACGGCTTCGGCCACGTCTTCGGGTGTGCTCGCGCGCGCCAATGGCGCCGTTTGCTCGTACATGGCCCTTATTTTGTCAAAGCCCTCCTGCCCGATGCCATCAACAAACCAGCGCGTCGTGATCAGGCCAGGGCAGACCGCGTTGACACGGATTTCGGGCGCCAGCGCGCGCGCCAGATAGAGCGTGAGTGCGTTCACCGCGCCCTTGGATGCGATATACGGAACGGAAGAACCAATACCCAGCGCCCCCGCTATCGAGGACACATTGACGATGCAGCCCTGCACCGACTTCAGGTGCGCCGCGCAGGCCCGCACCATGAAGAACGCACCCATCGCGTTGACGCCAAAGATGTGCTCGAAAGTCGGCGCGTCCAGCACGTCCCAATTGGCAGCGCCGGAGAAGGTGGTAACGCCCGCATTGTTCACAAGCGCGTCCACGCGGCCCCAACGCGCCAGCGCAGCCTGCACCATCCTCCGGCAATCGGCATCCACCGACACATCGCCCTGCACTACCAGCGTGTCGGCGCCGGCCTGCGTACAGGTAACTTGGGTGGCAAGCGCTTCGGCTTCACTGCGTGAATAGTTGATCAGCACGTTATAGCCCTTGGCCGCCAGCATCAGCGCCGTCGCTGCGCCGACGCCGGTGCCAGAGCCCGTGATGATGGCCACTTTGCGAAGTGTGGCGGTGCTGGACACGGCGGCGGTAAGCGTCATATGAAGGATCTTGTGAATAAGGGAATGGGAGGTTGGCCCATTCTCCGCGATATTTCCTTGGTCCTTGGGAAAGCCATTACCATTGAAGAGAAAACATTGGGAGACAAAGGCATGACCCAGCAGACCGACGAGCCACAGCCCATTGCACCGGATGCAAATCCTGATGCCGGCTCCTTGCGCGCCACCACCATGGTGAATTCCAATCACCCGCAGATTCAGGCCTTCGTAGCTGAGCATGGCAAAGGCCGCGATCAGCGGGAGCAGGCCGTGGCGCTTTATTACGCGGTGCGCGATGGTTTCAAGTACGACCCGTATCGCATTGATCTGACCGAGCAGGGCATGAGCGCGAGTACGGTGCTTGAACAGGGTGCTGGCTGGTGCGTCACCAAGGCGACCTTGCTCACGGCTGCCTGC
>Ga0194060_10000489_pt1 | contig 28745 bp, 33 predicted proteins | sample SepL225m_MetaG_FD_163427 | JGI IMG/M metagenome (GOLD analysis project Ga0194060, IMG submission 163427) | Anoxic zone freshwater microbial communities from boreal shield lake in IISD Experimental Lakes Area, Ontario, Canada - Sep2016-L222-5m | ecosystem: Environmental > Aquatic > Freshwater >...
ATATAGAACTATATACTATTCGTTGTTTTAAGTATGATACATCTCAAGACAAAAAAAGAAATAGAAATTATGACGGAAGGTGGTAAAATATTACGTGAGGTTGTAGAAGAATTATTGCCTTTCGTTAAACAAGGAATTACAACAAATGTAGTAGATGCAAAAGCATATGATATCATTATTAAAAAAGGAGCTCAGCCGTCTTTTACACAGGTAAAGGGATATAAGTGGACAACTTGCTTGCCTATTAATGAGCAAATTGTTCATACACCTCCTTCAGACAGAATATTAGAGCTCGGAGATGTTCTTACTATAGATATTGGTGTATTCTATAAAGGTTATCACACTGATTATGCAACGACGGTAGTTATTGGTGGTAAAGCAACAAATGAGATTAAAAAATTTTTGGAGATTGGAAAACAAACTTTAGAAAAAGCAATTCAAGTTGTCAAAGAAGATGGATATACTGGGGAGATTTCACAGGTTATTCAAACTGAAATTGAGAAAAATGGATATAAAATATTAAGAGAGTTGACAGGACATGGTATAGGCAAAGAATTACATGAAGATCCATTTATTCCGGGGTTTTTGGAAAAGGCTGTAACAAAAACTCATAAGATAAAATCAGGACTTGTTGTAGCTATTGAAATTATATATTCTATGAGTACAGAAGAAATTGCCTATGAAATAGGTAATAATTGGTCTATAATTACTAGTGATGGTAGTATTTCAGCCTGTTTTGAAAAGACTATTGCTGTACTGGATAAAAAGGTGTTTGTTTTAACGTAGAATTGTGCTATAATTAGTAGCTTATGAAAGATAACGTTGTAATTTTTGAAGGTGAAGTCATTGAGAATTTACCTAATACTTTGTTTAAGGTTAAACTTAAAGAAAATGATAAGATAATTTTGTGTTATTTATCTGGTAAAATGCGTAAGAATTATATTAAAATATTACCAGGTGATAAAGTTAAGGTTGAGATTACACCTTATGACCTTGAAAGAGGTCGTATAATTTATAGAGTATAATTATGAGAGTACAGTCATCTATTAAAACAAAATGTTCTAAATGTAAGATGGTAAAACGTAAAGGCAGACTATATATTATATGTTCTAATAAGAAGCATATACAAAGACAAGGATAATTATTTATTTACTTTATTTAAAACGTATGGTAAGATTACTCGGTGTGGTATTGCCAGATGATAAACGTATAGACTATGCTTTGACTATACTTTATGGTATAGGTTGGTCAAATGCAAACAAAATATTATTATCTGCTAATATTGATAGTTCGAAGAGAGTTAAGACTCTATCTGAAGATGAGTTAAAGAAACTTGTTCAGGTTATAGATAAAGTATATAAGATTGAGGGTGAGCTAAGAGAAGATATTACTGATGATATAAAACGATTAAGAGATATTAATTGTTTTAGGGGTATTAGACACATGAGAGGTTTACCTGTACGCGGTCAGAGAACAAAATCAAATGGACGTACAAAAAGAGGTAAACGAAAAACAGTAGGTGCATTAAAGAAAGAAGTGTGGGCAAAGCTTGAGCAAAATAAAACACAAGTTGCTACTAAATAAATATTATGAAAAAGAAACAAAATCAACGAATAGTGGAAAAAGGTAAAGCATATATAGTTGCTACCTTTAATAACACATTAATAACTTTTACAGATGAATCAGGATCGCCTATTGTGGTATCATCATGTGGAATGTTTGGTTTTAGTGGTACTAGAAAATCAACTCCGTATGCTGCTACTGTAGCAACAGAGGCAGGAATCAAAAAAGCTATAGAAAATAATGGGTTGAGAAGAATAGATATATTTGTAAAAGGAATTGGTCCGGGTAGAGAAGCATCTTTAAGAGCATTTAAAGGTTCGGAATTAGATATTGAAAGTATTGTGGATGTTACGCCTATTCCACATAATGGTGTAAGGCCACCAAAAATTAGAAGAGTTTAATCAATATGAGATACACAGGTCCACGCAACAGATTAGCACGTAGAGAAAAAACAGATCTTGGGTTAAAAACACCGGGTAGTAAATCACATGCATCCATGTTAAAAAGGATAAATATTGATCCGGGTCAGCATAGCACAAGAGGTAGACGAAAGGTTTCAGAGCATGGTAAACAATTACGTGAGAAGCAAAAGTTAAGATATATTTTTGGAGTAAGCGAGAAACAATTGAAAAATTATTTTATTGGAGCAAAGAAAAAACCGGGAAATACTGGAGTTTTTTTAGCACAATTTCTTGAATCTCGACTTGATAATGTGATATTTCGATTAGGTTTTGCACCAACAAGAGCGGCTGCTCGACAACTCGTATCTCACAATCATATTAAAGTGGATGGTAAAGTAGTAAACATTGCCTCATATCAAGTAAGAGCAGGTGAAATAGTAAACTTGAAAAATGAGGAAGATGCTAAGTTGCCCGTTGTTGCAAGTTCGTTAGCTCGTGTTGATATGTTAACACCAACATGGTTAGAGCGAAAAGGCACTGTTGGTAAGATTATTACCGTTCCTGAGAGTGAAAGTATTGAAAAGCAGATAAATATGAGGTTAGTCATCGAATTTTATTCAAGATGATATATTTAATAGTTCAATAAGATTCTAAAATCTAATTTATACATACCTTATGATACAACCAAATTTTTCTACAAAAATTGAAGTAGAGAATCTAGATTATGCAAAAATAGTACTTGAACCACTCCATTCTAGTTTTGGTCAAAGTCTAGGAAATGCATTAAGAAGAACACTACTATCTTCATTAAGAGGTGCAGCTATTGGGTATGTAAAAATAGACGGAGTTTCGCATCTTTTTTCTACCGTTAAGGGTGTAAAAGAATCGGTACTCGATATCGTTCTCAATCTTAAACAGTTAAAGTTTGAGGTTCCAGCTGATGGAGAGTTCCATATAAAATTATCGAAGACTGGTGCTAGCAAGATATATGGTCGCGATATAGAAGGAGAAGTGAAGGTGGTAAATGGTGATGTATATATTTGTGAGCTTACTGAAAGTAAAGCAGTTTTACACATTGATGCGATTGTTGAAACGGGATATGGGTATGTTTCTACAGAAGAAAAAGAAGGCGACCATACTGACTATATTACAGTGGATTCATCTTTTAGTCCTGTTAAAAAAGTGAATTTCCAAGTTGAACAAGCAAGAGTTGGAAGCAAATCAAATTTTGATAGACTTATTATGGAAGTTTGGACAGATGGAAGTATTTCACCAATAAACGCAGTAAAAGAATCAGCAGGAATTATAAGCAGTTATTTTGGTTATCTTCAATCAGGAAATGATGCATTAAATCAAATCACAGTTACAAATGCAAGTCTGGAAAAGGTTGAGGAAGATATGACTTCTAAGTTAGACGATATAATTATTGATGAATTAAATCTACCATCGAGAGTGATAAATGCTTTATTAAGAGAAAATATTGAAACTGTCGCAGACTTAATAAAAAGAGGAAGAGATAAATTGGTCGGATTAAAAGGAGTAGGTAGAAAATCTATCGATCTTATTGAAGAAGAATTAAAAAAAATGAGTATTGAGTTGAAATAATAGTTAATTTTGTAAAGATATGAAACATAGACAAAAGAAAATAAAATTTAAAAAAGGGCAAGATGCGTCGCAGATGATGACGAGAAAGCTTGCTACAAATTTGTTACAGAATGGATATATAACAACAACAGAGAGTAAAGCAAAAAAAATTAAAATGTATACAGATAAGTTAATTAGTGTGCTACTCAAAGATTCTACTGCTAAACTTAATACAGCAATGAGGGAGTTGGCAAATAAAGATCTTATAGTTTCGATCATTAATAAGATAAAAGGTGAAAATTATACTAGAGTTGGAGGACATGTAAACTCTAAGAGACTGTATGCTAGAATGTCAGATGGAACTGTTATGATGAAATTAGAGTTAAATCAATCTTTACAAACAAGAAAAAAAGAAGTGGTTGACACAAAAGTTTCTGAAGAAAAACAAATTTTAAAATAATTATGGTTAAAATAACTCAAACAACAACACCAGAATCGTCAAAAAATATAGATAGAAAATGGCATATAGTAGATGCTAAGAATCAAATTTTAGGTAGAGTAGCAAATAAAATTGCAATTCTATTAGAGGGAAAGAATAAGACTAATTATGTAGAATATCTTGATATAGGCGATAATATCGTTGTCATCAACGCAAAATTAGTTGAAGTTACTGGTAATAAAAGATTAGTTAAGACTTACGATAGTTTTTCTGGTTATCCAGGAGGATTGAAAGTAACAACTTTTGAAAAATTACAGCAAAAAAATCCATCAGAGATAATTAGACAAGCGGTATCTGGAATGTTGCCAAAGAATAAATTGAGAGATAGAAGATTAGCTAGATTACATATTTATGCGGATGATATTCATCCTTATTCAGATAAGTTAAAATAATTGAAACATATGGCCAAAAAAACAAAAGATCTACAATATTATGAAGGCGTTGGTAGACGTAAAGAAGCTGTTGCAAGAGTACGTTTATATATCGGAGAACCAGAAAAAAGTATAGTAGTTAAAGGAGAAAAAGTAAAAGTTGGAAGTATTATTGTAAATGGTAAGCCATATGAAACTATGTTTTCATTAGCATCAGAACAGAAGAGATTTTTGTACCCATTAGAAATCACCAATAATATAGGTAGATTTGTAGTATCTATTGTATTAGCTGGTGGAGGTAAATACGGACAACTTGAAGCAATTGTGAATGGATTAGCTCGCGCATTAAATGCAACAGATAAAGAAGCGTATAGACCAGCATTAAAAGAACAGGGTTTGTTAACACGAGATCCTCGTACCCGTGAGCGACGAAAAGTAGGTAAGGGTGGTAAAGCTCGTCGACAAAAACAATCACCAAAACGTTAATCTGGTGTTGTATTACGATTACGTTACATATGGTTGATTTATCGATCATTATTCTCTCTTATAATACGTCAGATGTAACTGAAAGATGTCTTTGTTCACTGTATAAAGCACTATCATTACAAGGGAAATTATCATGTGAGGTTATAGTTGTTGATAATGGATCAAAAGATAAATCTGTTGAGATGTTGCAAGGGCTTAAGAGGAATCTTTATTTATCTAATTGTACTCTTCAATTAATATTACTCGATCAAAATACTGGATATCCAAAAGGAAATAATATAGGTTTATTATCTTCGAAAGGTAAATATATTTTATTTTTAAATTCTGATATCATCGTTGATGATATGAATTTTAAGGTATTGCTTGAATATTTTGAAAAGAATATTAATGTTGGAGCCTTAACGGTAAGAGTAAATTTGCCTTCTGGTACAATCGATCCTGCATCACATAGGGGATTCCCGACTGTTTGGAATTCTTTTTGTTATTATTTTAAATTGGAGCAATTGTTTAAAAATATCCCATATTTTAAAAGAATATTTGGCGGATATCATTTAGTAGATAAGGATCTCAATAGGATTCATGAGGTTGACTCTCCTACAGGTGCTTTTTATTTAACTAGAAAGTCGATAATGGATGCAATAAATGGATTTGATGAAACGTTTTTTATGTATGGAGAGGATCTTGACATGTCGTTTCGTATAAAAGAATTAGGGTATTCGATTATTTACTTTCCTAAATATCAAGTGCTACATCTGAAGTATTCAAGTGGAATAAAAATAAAAGACAGTTTGATCTCTAAAAAAACAAAGGGATATTTTTATGATGCAATGAAAATATTCTTTGACAAACATTATAAATCCAGATATCCTTCATTTATACGATATATTGTTTTCTTATTTATTGATCTAAAGTATAGATTTTCATGAAACGAATAGGCATTGATGCAAGATTATATTTTCAAACAGGTGTGGGTGTGTATATAAGAAATTTCCTGCATAATCTTCAAAAATGTAACAACTCATACTTTGAGTATGTAATTTATGTGTTAGAAGAGGATGTTTCAAGAATTCAAATTGAGAATCCTCATTTTACTTTTCGTACTACTCGTTCGCGATGGCATTCATTTGATGAACAAATATCATTTTATTTTTTAATTCAAAAAGATAATATTGATTTAATGCATTTTACTTATTATAGTTATCCAATCTTATATAATCGTCCGTTTGTTGCAACTATTCATGATTTAACTCCATTAAAATTTAGAACTGGTAAAGCATCAACAAAAAACAAACTCATATATAACATAAAATATTTTGTTTTGAGATATGTTTTTTTTAAAGAGTCGCATAGCTCATTAATGATTTTTACACCCACAGATTATACTAAGAGACAGATATTAGACGAATATCCTGATATTAACGCAAATAAAATTATTGTAACCTACGAAGGAATTAATCATGAATTAGTCGAATCACAAAGCTTGGATAATAATCTCGAATCAGATTATTATTTATATGTAGGTAATTTTTATCCTCATAAAAACGTTGATTATTTGGTTGATTCATATTTTTTATCTCATATTAAATCAAAATTAGTATTAGTTGGTCCGGGCAATGAGTTTATGAGTAAATTGAAGAAACGAGTTTCTGATTTGGGAATTCAAAATAAGGTGCTATTTCGAGCTGATATTTCAAATGAAGAATTATCGAGATATTATAGGTATGCAAAAGCTTTGATTTACCCTTCATTTTCAGAGGGATTGGGGTTGCCAGTGATAGAGGCTTCTTTTTTTAAGATTCCAATTATTGCGTCGAATATTCCTGTTTTTAAAGAGTTGTTAGGAGAGTCATATATATCCTTTGATCCACACATAAAAAAGGATTTGCAACAAATTTTAGAAAAAGTTGAAAAGCATCCGAGTTCTTTGATACTGCCCGAGTTAAAACAAGAATGCTCATTTGAAAAAATGACTCAGAAAATTCACAGTATGTATTCTACTTTACTAAATAATAGTTAAAATATGCCTAAAAAAATTGCGATTGTATATGATTGGGTGGATAAATGGGGCGGAGTCGAACGATTGTTATGCTATGTATTAGATCATTATCCAAATGCTGATTTATTTACTTCTTATGCAAATTCGAAGAGCGCAGTATGGTCTCAAAAATTTAATATAAAAACTAGTTTTATCCAGAAATTTCCGAACTTTATTAAGAAAAATCGCAACTTTTCTTTAATATTAAATCCGTTTGCATTTGAGGCTTTCAATTTTCAAGAGTATGATGTTGTTATCTCAATTACGTCGGCTTTTGCGAAGGGCGTCATAACTCATCCTTCAACAAGACATATTTGTTACCTATTAACGCCTCCGAGATATTTGTGGGGATTGCAAAATGAATATATTAAAGATGGTCTTTTAAAGATATTTTCTGAACCTATTTCTCAATCATTGCGAACGTATGACTATGTTATAGCACAAAGACCTGATGTATTGATTAGTGAATCTAATTTGGTATCAAATAGATGTAGAAAGTATTATAATCGTCAATCCGACGTATTATATCCCCCATTTGATTACTTTTACTGGCAAGGATTATTGAAAGATGGTTATATTAATATTCGGAAATTTGATTTAGACTCTAAACAATATTATTTATATGTTGGTCGTATAGAACCATATAAGCGTGTTGATCTCCTCATTAGTACGTTTAATCAAATAGGAGACAAAAAACTTATAATAGTGGGAAATGGAACTCAGCTTAAAAAGTTGCAAAAAATTGCAAAATCAAATATTCAATTTATACAGAACGTAACGGATATTGAATTGGCAACATTATATCAATCAGCAAAATTTTTATTAATGCCACAGGAAGAAGAATTTGGTTATACATCACTAGAATCTCAAGCATGTGGTACTCCTGTATTATCATATAGATATAGTGGAACATCTGAAACAATAATTGAAGGCATATCTGGCGAACTTTTTGAATCTCAAACAGTTTCATCAATTCGAGACGCACTTGAAAGATCTTCCACAATATCATACAATCTGAGTGTTAATGATGAGCGTATAAAAAATCATTTAATTAATTTTAGTGCGCTTGAATTTTTGAGAGTATTGGATTCATATGTTTATGCTGATGATGAACAAAAATTATAAATACAATATATTAGTATGAAAGCAGTCATATTTGCTGGTGGAGTTGGGACTCGATTGTGGCCTTTGTCTCGTAAAAAATCCCCAAAACAATTTGAAAAAATTATTGGAAATAAATCAACATTACAATTAGCAGTTGAACGACTTTACCCCGATTTTAAACCTGAGGATATTTTTATATCTACAGGAATTGCATATGTAGAGTTAGTTGCTCAACAACTCTCGGAAATTCCAAAGGAGAATATTATGGGGGAGCCATGTAAAAGAGATGTTGGACCGGCAGTAGCTTATGTAATGGCCTATCTAGCAAAAAAATTTCCGGGTGAGGCAGTTATTATACTTTGGAGTGATCATTTGGTTAAAGAAGAGGAGAAATTTAAACATATAGTTACTATTGCTGGACAAATTGCAGAAACAGAAAAAAATAAAATAGTTTTTATAGGTCATAGACCGCGATTTGCTTCAGAGAATCTTGGATGGATAGAGACAGGTGTAGAGATACAACGAATTGGCGATGTTTCATTTAAGGCATTCAGAGGGTTCAAATATAAGCCAGATAAAGCAATCGCTCTCCAATATTTTAATGATAGTAAATATTGTTGGAATATTGGATATTTTGTTACAACTCCAGCATTTATTTGCTCAATATACAAAAAATATTCTCCAGAAATATATCAGATCGCAGAAAAAATTATTAGCGAAAGTAACAATTCTTCACTTCAAGACAGACTAAATATTTACTATAAAGAAATGCCTGAGATAAATTTTGATAATGCAGTTCTTGAACAGTTGGATCCAAACTATGCTTATGTGATAGCTGACGATATTGGATGGTCTGATGTAGGAGCATGGGAAGCGTTAAAGGAAGCTCTTGAAGAGAAAAGAGAAGATAATATTACACGAGGTGAAGTATTATTAAGGGATAGTAAGGACTCTCTTGTATATAATTATCAAGATGGGAAGTTGGTTGTAGGAATTGATTTAGAAGATTTATTAGTAGTGAATACTGAGGATGTATTATTGGTATCTCGTAAAACATCTGTAGGAAAAATTAAAAAACTCGTTGAAGGATTTAATGGAACTGTACATGAAAAGTTAACGTGATTACAATTATTTGGGAAATATATACATGAGTCGAATAATAAAATTATTTTATGGTGGAATATACGAAAGAAGTACAAAAAGAATATTAGATATATTGTTATCATTAATCTTATTGATTGTATTTGCTCCAATTTGTATATTAACAGCCATTGCAATTATTATCGACTCGAAAGGTCCTGTATTTGCAGATGTTCCAGATAGAATAGGACAAAATGGAAAAAAATTTAAGATGTATAAATTCCGTTCTATGATTATTAATGCTCATTTTTTATTAAGAAGCGATCCACGGTTACAACAGTTATTTGAAGAGTATAAAAAGGGAAGTTACAAACTCAAAAAAGATCCACGTATTACCCCAGTTGGTAAATTTATTAGAAAACATTCAATTGATGAGATTCCTCAGCTTCTTAATGTGCTTAAAGGAGATATGAGCATTGTGGGTCCTAGAGCTTACTATCCTGATGAATTAGAAAATCAACAAAAAAAATATCCTGAGACAAAACAATTGGTAAAAACTGTATTATCTGTGAAACCTGGGGTTACAGGACTTTGGCAGGTTTCAGGTCGATCTGAAATAAATTTTGATAAAAGGATTGCCATAGATGCAAAATATGTTCTCCACATTTCTTTTTTAAAGGATTTACAGATCATTTTTAAGACACCATTAATTATGTTGACTGGTCAAGGTGCAGTATAATTTATTTATAATACCATTGTTGATAAATCTGATAAATATTGTATAATGAAATATGCGTAGAAAAAAACGAACTGGTTTGAAGATATTTTTTGGAATTTTAGCTTTTTTATTCGTAATAGTTTGTGTTATTGGAGTGGTAGGTTATTTTAATGTAGTGGTTCCAATTCTAAAAATAAAATCAAAAGCTGATATTCTTGTTGCGTCGGGTAAAACCTTGCGTGAGGTCTTCAAAAAAAATGATATAGATCTTGTAAAGAAAGAAGTTGCAAAAATTCAAAGTCAGTATCAAGATTTTGCAAATGAAAGCAAATTGATATATTGGGCTACTTCTATTCCCCAAGTAAAAGATTATAAAAATGCGGTAGAAGCGGGTGATTATCTTCTTAAAGCTACTACAGTAAGTATTGATGCGATTTACCCTTATGCAGATCTTATTGGACTAAAAAAAGGTCAGACAAATTTTCTTGAAAAATCAGCAGAAGATCGTCTTCAAACGGCAGTCGCCACCTTGGAAAAAGTACTTGTAAAAGTTGATGATATCGCGGGATATATAACTGAGGCTGAAAAAAGAATAGATTCTATTGATCCTGATAGATATCCAGAAAAAATTGGTGGTCGAAATGTTAGATCAGAAATAGTAAATGCAAAAGAAGGCTTTCGAGGTATTGTAGCTTTGTTTGTTGATGCGAAGCCAATTGTTAAGAATTTACCAAAAATTTTAGGTGCTAACGGAAAAGAAAAAACATACTTAATTATATTTCAAAATGAAAAAGAAGCCAGAGCAACTGGTGGATTTTTGACGGCATATGCAATTTTTAAGATCAAAGATGGTAGGATGGCTATTGAACGATCATCTGATATTTATAATCTCGATGCAAGCATTGAACCAAATCACCCCTCAGCTCCTGAAAAAATACGAACTTATCATATAAATGTTCCAAAGTTTTGGATACGAGATAGCAATATTTCACCAGATTTTGTTGAATCTATGAAACTATTTAATTCATTATATGAAAAGAGCAGAGATAGAGTAGCATATGATGGAGTGTTTGCAATGGATTCTAAGATTCTTGTGGATATGTTGACTATTTATGGTGATATCGAAGCAGGAGGAGTGAGATTCTCTGCAAAACAAGACACCCGATGTGATTGTCCTCAGGTTATATATCAACTTTTTGATCTAGTTGGTAGACCTGTCGGCTATATAAAGGAAAATAGAAAAGGAATACTTGGAGTTCTCATGTATGAATTGTTCCAAAAGGCATTAAAATCGTCTCCTTCTAGATATTGGGGTGTGATGTTTCAAGCTATGTTCCTCAATCTACAAGAAAAACATATATTGTTGAATTTTAATGATCCTGTTATCCAGCAATCAGTAGAAAAAATGAATTTTGGTGGCTTGATAAGTCAAGTACAAAATATTGATTATCTTCATGTTAATAATGTGAATTTTGCAGGTGCTAAATCAGATTTATTTGTTTCAGAAAATATTATTTCTACTACCTCATTCGAAGGCAATGTAATCAATCGTGAAGTAAAGGTAGAATATAAGAATCCGTATCCTCAATCAGATTGTAGTTTGCTAAGAAGTAGTTTATGTTTAAATGCACCAAGACGTACATGGATACGAATTTATGTACCAAAAGGATCCAAGTTGATTGGTTTTACTGGCTCTCAAATGAAAGTTCAAACATATGATGAATTGGGGAAAACTGTATTTGAAGGCTTCACAGTTGTTCCAACTCAGGGGCGTACTGAAATAGATGTGAAATATTCACTGCCTTCAACGCTCAGCAAGAGTAATTATTCATTAATGATACAGAAACAGCCGGGGAAAGATAAACAACAACTTTCAGTTACCATTGATACAAAGAAGGTATATTCGGGTAACTTTCTCATAGATAAGACTGTAAAATAAATAGTTTTTATTTTCTCTAGCATTCTTCTTTTAGGTGTATGAACGTTTTTAAAACTGAAGCTTTTGTACTAAAAAAGTTTAGATTACCTAATAATGATGTTATTGTAACCTGTTTTACACAAGAATTTGGAAAAATTCGTTCTATTGCAAAAGGAGTTAAGAATATTACCAGTAGAAGAGCGCCTCATTTAGACTCGATAAATATGATAGAGGTCATCTATAGAAAAAAGAGTGAATCATATTATCTCGTTGGAACTAAATTAATTAGTGCTTTTTCTGCAATTAAGGCCAGTGAATATAAGCAAAAAATTGTATATTTCTTTTTTTACATTATTGATTTTATGCTTCCAGAAGCAGTGCAAGATATTGAGATATATCAATGGTTAAGAAATCTACTTGTGGTATTAGGAGGAGATACAATATATGTTCAAACTAGTCTCCATAAAGATTTGAATGCACTTATGAGATTATTAGGTTATATCGACTCCGATCTTTCATATAATAGTCTTATAGTATTAATTGAAGAAACTATTCATGAAAAATTACCAAAATATATACTATAATGTATAGGTAAGCTTCTAGAATTTTGAGACGAGTATTTTATATTTAAGAACGATAATTTTTATTTGAACAGTTATTTATGGAAAAAATTGTAGCATTGTGTAAAAGAAGAGGATTTGTATTTCCCTCTTCAGAGATATATGGTGGATTTTCAGCTACCTATGATTATGGACCAATGGGCGTATTATTGAAAAATAATATTAAAAACAGCTGGTGGAATATCTTAGTGCAAGAACATGAAAACGTAATAGGACTTGATGCCGCTGTTATGAGCCATCCAAAGACATGGGAAGCTTCGGGACATGTGGCTTCTTTTACTGATCCACTTGTTGAGGATAAGGTAACCCATGAGAGATTTCGAGCTGATCATGTGATTGAAGAATATGTAGAAAAAAGGAATCTTTCATTGACGCAGGTGATCCAAAAATATGTGTCTGATAAGGCTCAGTTATCAGAACTAGCAATAGAGGAAATGAGTATGATTATTAAAGGAGAAAAAATTACTAGTAAAAATGGTAATGAATTAACAGAGCCAAAGGTATTTAATTTGTTAGTAGAAGCTAAAATAGGATCAACTGAGGAAAATAAACAGGTTGTATATTTGAGAGGAGAGACATGTCAGGCAATATTTTTACAATATCCAAATATTTTAAGCTCAACACGAGTAAAGATTCCATTTGGTGTTGCTCAAATTGGTAAGGCATTTCGAAATGAAATAACTACCAAACAATTTGTATTGCGTACGCGTGAGTTTGAACAAATGGAATTTGAATATTTTGTTGATCCAGACACGTCATTTGAAGCATATGATTATTGGGAAAAATTTTTCACTCAATCATTTTTGATTGAAAAACTTGGACTTAGTAAAGATGATATTCGTTTGAGAGAAATACCTCCTGCTGAAAGAAGTCATTATGCAAAAAAGCAAAAAGATTTCGAGATTAGAATCCAAGGTGATAAGTGGATTGAATGTTCACCGATGAATCATCGTGGAGATTGGGATTTATCTAGACATGGTGAGTATAGTGGGCATGATTTTACATATACGGATGGAAGTGGCAAGAAGTATATCCCAAATGTCATAGAGACTTCGTTTGGACTCGATAGATTATTATATATTTTACTTGAAAAAAATTATAAGGAAGAGGAAATTAATGGAGAAAACCGCGTTTATTTATCTTTGCCTTTTAATATAGCTCCAATTAAAGTTGCAGTATTTCCTTTATTAAGAAATAAGCCAGAGCTTATACAAAAGTCGCAAGAATTGTATAAGAATCTAAAACATTTATGCATGTGTACATATGATGATAATGGGAATATCGGCAAGCGATATAGACGTCAAGACGAAATTGGTACTCCATTTTGTATCACTATTGATTTTAAAACTTTAGAGGATGATACGGTTACTATAAGACATCGAGATACTACAAAACAGGAAAGAATCAATATAAATCAACTTCAAAGTTATCTTATTAGTCAAGGTATTGGAAATTAAAATTCTAGAATAATATGGAATATATAAAAAATAATAAAAAATTACTTTATATTTTCGTGATAATTATTGGAGTTATTGTGATCGCAGTAGTATTTGCTGTTATGACAAGATCAAATGCAAAAAAACAAGTTAAAAAGGTAGTGGTAAATAGTGAATTACCTGATGTCGCCGTTATTCCTACTATAGAGTCTTCTGTAGGAGTACAACTCAATCAATTATTACCAAAAAAGGAAGTTGAATTTATATTTAATAATATTCCTCAAGGAACAGAACGAATCGAATTAGAATTAACCTTTAAAACCACAGAGAAGGATCAGGATGGCTCGTATGCGGAAATTAAAATTGAAAGTGGAGCAAAGTCCGGAAAACAAAAATTTGTATTTGGTACTGCATCGTCAGGAGTGATGCGTTATGTAACAGTTGTTGGTGATATTTCGTTGAATGCTGTGTTCCACGGCTCATATGGTGAACGTATGTTAACAAAAAATTTTAGTTTATAATATTAGTTGATGTTGCATTATAACATTAAAAGTTTATACAATAAGAGAGGAGGTGTAAAAGAATGCCAAATATACAATCAGCAAAAAAGAAAGTTCGAAAAGATATTAAACGTACAGCTGCTAATGATTCATATAAAAAAACAGTACAAAAAACATTGAAAGATGTCATGAAAATAGTAGATGCTGTAAAAAAAGCAGTAGCTATTAAAAAAGCCTATTCTGTAATTGATAAAGCAACTAAACGAAAAATATTCCATAAAAATACTGCAGCAAGATTAAAGTCACAGGTTAGTAGAAATTCAGTACAAAAAACATGAAATATCATATTAACCTGTTTCCTGAAAATAATACCAGTCTTGTTGATAAGATAATATATTTTTCGTATAGTTATTTACGATATATTTTGGTTGTTACTCAAATGGTGGTGATTTATGTTTTTATATTTCGATTTTCAATAGATCAGCAAATTATTGATTCAAAAGATACGTTAAGTCAAAAACAAGAAATAGTCTCGGTTGTTGGACCTCTTCTAAAAGAAGTGGCCACAGTCGAGACGAAGGTTAAGAATATCAAAGAAATAATTACCCAACAACAGTATCAAAGATATATGATCGATTATGTTGTATCTGTGTTTCCTTCTTCATTAACTCTATCCTCAATGAATATATCTAAAACTGCAGTAACTTTTGAAGGATTTACTAATGATGTTGATATGGTAAAAAAATTTCATAGTAAATTATTGAAGGATAAAAGATTCACTTCTATACAACTCGTTCGATTGGTAAAAACAGAGCAATATTTTCAGTTTATGTTTAAGTTATCAACGTTTAGCACTATAAATGGATAAACAAAGTCTTGTTAAACAGTTGGTAACCAAAAAAGCTAAAGATTATATGTTTATTATTATCTTTTTCTTTATTTTTTCTTTTTTTATTATATTTGCTATACGTCCTAATTTAAATACTGTATTTTTTTTGCAGTCAGAACTAAAGAGACTTACAGTACTGAATCAAGAATATGATGATGTAATAACAGAGATTGTAAATATTCAGACCAAGTATGAGGTGATGAGAGATGATTTACCTTTATTGGATGAGGCGGTACCAGAAGGTGTTAAATTTGCAAAAGTTATGGAAAATTTAACTACAGCAGCTACAAACTCTGGAATCATTATCCAGAAAGTAGATGTTGTAGATATTCCTTTTAGAGATCCATCACTAAAAAAAGGATTAAAAAAATTTCAGATAAATATTGAGACAGATTCAGACTTCGTAAGTGCTCGTAAATTTGTATATAATTTTATGGATCAACGCAGATTGAAGATTGTGAATAATATGGTAATAACTAGAAATGTTTCACAAGATTTGAATGCATCGGATTCCGCCAATCTGAAAATTAAGATGGAAGTTGAGGATTATTTCTTATGAATCAAAAAGAATTGTTAGTAGTATCTATAGGAATATTTTTGACAGTTGTATCTTGGATGGTGATTGATTTGTATCATAAACAAAGTCAAAGTCAGAGAGATTTGGAAATTAGAACGGCAACTATACCTAAATATTCCATTGATGATACTGTTTTTTATGAGTTAAAGAGAAGAAAGATTTAGTATGTATAGTGATTTGTATTTAAAACCAAAATCTAAGCCTTCTGTATTGCTTATTATTTTTGCTGTAATATCAGTATTTGGTTTTGTAATCTCTTATGTTGGTATTAAGGTAACAACACCCATTCAAGCTTCTAATAAAAAATTGGTAAGTCATGAGGTAGTAAATTTATCAGCAAAGCAAGTAGGAATTTTTTGGGAAACAGTCGCATCGGAAACTGGTTGGATAATTTTTGGTATTAATGAGAATGATTTGACTATGATTAAAGCAGACGATAGGGATGTGGGTACAGATAAACGTCAATATAGATTGCACTTAGCTACAATAAATGGACCAAATGGTACAGGATTGGTTCCAGGGAAAAAATACTATTATAAAATAGTAACGGGTAACTCACTTGTTTCTGCAAATAATTCACATGCTTTTGAATTTCAAACACCGATGGATACTTCTGTGCATACTAGTTTAAAACCTGCATATGGAAAAGTAGTATTAAGTAATGATCAGCCTGCTCAGAATGTATTTGTATTTTATAAGTATGATGATTCAACAACTCTACTTACTCTTACAAAAGGAACAGGCGAATGGCTAATACCGTTACAAAATATTTATAGTTCTACGAATTATAAAAATATACCAGTTCAAGAAAATCATGCGGTGAAGTTGATTTTTAGAACGGATATGAGTACCACATCAACTGTTATTACAAAAGTGAATAAAACAAATCCTCTATCGCAAACAATTGTGTTAGGTAAAAACTATAATTTAGAGGAAAATGATGTTTTACCTGCATCAACTAATAAATCTCAAACAATTCCTTCTATTCAAACACTATTTAATACTTCAAGCAATGTTGAATCGGTGTTTACAGTTTCTTTACCTAAAGAAAATGCTATTATTCCCGGTTCCAGTCCTTTGTTTCGAGGTGCTGGAGAGGTTGGAGCAGATGTAATAATGACCATCAATACTACTCCAGGAGTATCTGCACGTTCGAAGGTTAATTCTAGAGGTGAGTGGACGGTAGATATACCATTTTCTATAAAATCTGGCACATATAAAGCTATTATTAAGTCAAAAAATAAGTTAGGAATTGAGATGAGTATTAATAGGATTTTTAGCATTGCCAAGAGTGGTGAAAGGGTGTTAGGTGATTCTACTGGATCTGCTACAATTACACTGGTTCCTACAATTGAGCCAATTGTTCAAGATACCATAGAACCAACTGTTCAGCCTACAACAGTGGTTGTTGCATCAACTTCCATACCTATATCTACGACTGCTCCTACAGTTGCACCAACCAATCCAGTCTCTGGTTTTAATGGTTTTATTTATGTTTTTGGAAGTATTTTGTTGGTAGGAATAGGTTTAATGTCTATGTATTTATTATAATTATCATCATCGAATTGATATATGTTGACGACTGTTAGTTTTGTAGCATTTATTATCACAGTGGCTCTCTTGGTTTACGAGCTTATATTATATATTCGTGCAAATCGGAGTTCATCAGTTCCGAACATTCCAGAATTTGATCAGGAATTAAATGGAGGTGATTCACTAAATGCTACCCCAATTCAAGTTGTTGAAAAAAAGCCATTAGTTAATCCACAGCTTATCTTAATAGGTATATTAATTGTAATGGCACTATTATTTGGCGCTGGAGCGCTATGGTCAAGTAGAAGTAAAGCTGAATCTATCAATGAGGAAAAGCAGTCTAATATTGTAAAGTTAGAAGGAATAGAGGTGTATTCTTCCGAAGGTGTTTTGTTGAAACCAGAGGAAGAGTTGAAGCTTAAATCGGGAGATGTGATAATAATTGGAATAAAAACATTAGCCGACGCTTCTATTGATAAAGCTCGTATTCGTATAAATGAGTCGGTTTGGAATGTATCACATGAGACATCACATTTTGATAAAGAAAAAAGTATCTTTTTTGTAGAATACGATATACCTGTTGATAGTAAGAAAATTGAAATAGAAGCACAATTACATTCAAAAAAAGACGGCTGGTTAGGTGAATAATATGAAAAAACATTATACTACATATCTTTTATTAGCAATATCATTCTTTTTGGTAATAGCATCAATATATATTACGTATAGATTGAATAATTCCAATATATCGCCCACAACTGCAATAGATTCTAAGGCCTCTGGAGTTACTTATAAAAAAGTAATTTCTTTGAGCAGTTCTGTTTTATCAGAGCCAACAACTATTATTGAATCTACTATTGCACCTACGCTTGAAGATACACCAATAATAGAAAGTATGATTACGATAACCGAAGTACCAACTAATACGAGCATACCATCTCCTACCTCTATTCCTTCAAAAATTAAAAGATTGCCAGTTACAGGATATTTTGATTACCCATGGATTATTGTAGTTGCTGGCATTTGTATAGTGGTGTTTTCATTTGTGTTCTGATTCTGTAAGAATAATACAGAAGTAGTAGTGAATGTTAAGTGGTTGCTTTGGCGATAATAGAATAAAAATGGAGCGGATCTAGAGAGGCAGATCCGACGAGTAATCCATCTATGTCATCTGATTCTAAATATTGATCACAATTGTATTGATTAACACTCCCGCCATAAATAAATTTGATCTCCTTATTGAGATTGAGTTTATTTTTTATTATAGTAATCGCATCAATACTCATATTCATTCCCGTGCCTATTGATTCAACAGGTTCAAATGCAATATATTTAACAGATGAATACAATTTATCTTCAATATTTCCAATACAATGAATGGGCTCTATGTCATATTTATGAGCGAGGAGGATTTTTTTATATATTTCATCTTCTGTCTCATTAAAATACTTTCTTCGCTCGCTATGTCCAATAAGAGTATATCTCACAAGTTCTGAGACAGCCTGAGCTGTAATTTCTCCAGTAAGACTGCCAGATTCATGAGCAGATATATCTTGAGATCCCAAAGATAAATTGGGGATATTTAATGTATAGTGATGAAGAGGATGTATTAATGGTGCAGGAGGAAAAATAACTATTTTAATTTTACCTTCCTTTATTGCTTTTTGAACATTTTCATCTTTATATAAGATCTTAATAAATTGCTCCATCCATTCCCTTGAAGATGAAAATGATTTATTTGCTTTCCAATTTGCGAATATATATTTCATAGCATTAAATTTTTTAATAGGTATAACTATTATCATAGCATATTCATATTAGTATTTCTTTCAACGATTAAGAAAAAAATATTTTACCTATTGAATATTTATTAGTATATAATCACATGTACATATATGAAAAATAATTTAAATAAGCAACAAACTGAGGCTGTTAATAATACTTTGGGACCATCAATTATTTTGGCTGGTGCAGGATCTGGAAAAACAAAGGTGTTGGTATCAAAAGTCTTGTATTTGGTAGACAAAGTAAAGTTATCACCCGAAAGTATTCTCATGATCACTTTTACGAATAAAGCAGCAAAAGAAATGCAAAATCGTATTCAAAATCAGAATATTAGTGGTAGAAATAATATTGGATTTATAGGTACTTTCCATTCATTTTGTGTTCGTATATTGCGACAATATGGACATAATATAGGGCTTGATGCAAACTTTTCAATTTATGATGTAGATGATCAAGCAACAATCATACGTGGAATTTTAAAAAAAAATGAGGTAAATAAATTCACACCTTCATTTTTTCTAAATAGAATTTCTTATGCCAAAAATCAATTAATCGGTCCAGAAAAATATCTCGAAGCTTTTGGAGATTACAGTGCATCGCAAGTATCAGAAGTATATTATCAATATTATAAACAACTTAAAAATCATATGGCTGTAGATTTTGATGACCTTATTTTTAAATCTACTGAGTTGTTTCGTCAATTTCCTGAAGTCTTATTGTATTTTCAGGATAAATATACTCATATCATGATAGACGAATTTCAGGATACAAACTTTGCACAATATGTTTTTGCAAGACAATTAGGGAAAAAATATGGAAATCTTACGGTAGTTGGAGATTTTTCACAAAGTATATACTCTTGGAGAGGTGCAGATATAAAAAATCTTGATAAATTTAAAGATGATTTTTACGGAACTAAGACGTTTTTTCTTGAACAAAATTATCGCTCTACTCAACAAATTCTAGATTTTGCATATTCTATTATTTCTCAAAATCAATCTCATCCGGTACTGAAATTATTTACTGAAAATGAAGTAGGTGAATCCATTGTTCAATATGAAACTAATAATGAAGAATCAGAAGCTCAATATATAGTAGATACAATTAGATCAATAAAAAGAGAAAATCCTGATGCATCATTTGCCGTTTTATATAGAATAAATGCTCAATCCCGTGTCATAGAAGAGGCTTTATTGCATTCAGCAATGCCATATACTTTGATAGGAGGAACACGATTTTATGAACGTAAAGAAGTTAAAGACGTTCTTGCATTTTTGAGACTTTTAGTCAATCCACATGATGAACTCGCACAAGATCGCATAAAAAAAATTGGGAAGCGATTTTGGGAAAAATATAAAACTTTTTATAAAAAATATCAAGATAAATCTGCTCAATGTGATACGATACAGATTATGGAACTTGCATTGAATGAGACGGGATATTTGCAGATGTATGATGTTAAAGATGAAGAAGATAATGCACGATTGGAAAATATTAAGGAATTAAAATCCGTTGCGCTGAATCATAATAATTTAACAGATTTTTTGCATCAAGTAATGCTAGTTGAGTCCGAATATTTTGATGGAGAAAAGAGAGAGGGTGGTAATAATCTAAAATTGATGACTTTACATCAAGCAAAGGGATTAGAATTTCCCTATGTTTTTATTGTCGGAGTCGAGGAAGGAATATTGCCTCATAGTAGATCGATTGATGATATATTTCAGTTGGAGGAAGAACGTAGATTATTTTATGTTGGTATTACTCGAGCAGAAAAGCGTTTGTATATTACTTATACAAAACGTAGGTTTATGTTTGGAAAACGTACTGAAACAATAAAATCAAGATTTTTAGAAAGTAATGAAGTAGAATCAATTCCAGATATTACTGAATATTGGTGATTTATGCATTTTAAAGTTATTCTTCCCTAATTCTTTCGATATTAGATTAATTGGGGAATAGATTAGTTAAGATAGAATTTATTACAAACATTAGATAATTTTCAGCATAAATATAGAAGTTATATAATGTTCCAGGTTGTACAGATTCTACCCAGAGATATAATGAATATGCAATGCCACCTAGAATAATTATAAATAAAAAATTTGATATAGAAGAAAAACGATGCGTATGTACCACCGTATATACTAATGGTTTTTCTTTGTACTTCATTGGAGGTGCTCTTTTTTGGCTCATAACTGGTGGATGTTCTTTTTGAGAATGTGTTGGGGGTAATGTTTTTTTCGAAAAAATGTTATTTTTGGCAGGGCTTTTTTCTGTTGACTTTTTGAGATTTTCTTCATCGATTTTTTTATACTTATTTTCATCACCAGGATGAATGAGAGCTCGATATATTTTAATTGGATAAGGTATGCCTTTTAATTCATGTATCCCCATTGACATTGTTTTGATCTCATTCTTATTCATTGCAAGAAAGACTGATTCAGTAAGTGCTACTTCTCCACCATCTGCAACTCCTTCAACCCTTGCAGCAATATTAACAGGTTCTCCAAAAACATCATTATCTTTTATATGTACTTCGCCTGAATTAATAGCTACACGGACTATAAATTGATCAGCTTTATTTGATCGCGAATTATGATGTTCTACTGTTGTCTGGATCTTGATTCCGCATAATACAGCATCTGTAGGGCTTTCAAAAACTACAAGAAATGCGTCTCCGATAGTTTTTATTATCCGACCACCATATTTTGTGAAGATAGGCCTCATTATTTTGTCGTGAACAGATAATAAGTCCTCAATTTCTTGTCTAGATTGACCAGAAGTGCGGTTTGTAAAGCCTTTCATGTCGGTAAACATGACTGAGAGGACTTTTGTCTCTAGTTTTGATTCTGTTATTTGTATGAGTGGGGTTGAATTTAGCATATCCTATAATATGTAATTATATACAGATTTAATATGTATGTCAAGTCTAATTAATGATCTCCTAAATAATTCATTATGTAAAAACCAACTATATTAGGTTGTTCATATGCCTAATATTGCAAAATTCCTTACAATTTGACCAACAAAAGATATATAATGTATTAAATGATACTCGATTTTAAAGATAAGAACGGAAATTCACTTTCTTTTTCAGAGATTATTCTTAAGATATTAAATCGTATACATAATATTATACTAGAATTTCAAATTGCTATTGTACATTTTATTGGTCATATACCTCTCCATTTTGTAAGACATTCTATATATATGATCTTAGGGATGAGATTAGGAAAAGGTTCTGTGATACACACGGGAGCACGATTTTATGAGTTAAGTAAAATTTGTATTGGTGAAGATACTATAATCGGAGAGAATATTACTCTAGACGGAAGGGATTTGATTCAAATAGGAAGTCATGTAGATATTGCTTCAGAAGTAATGATATATAATTCTGAGCACGATATTAATGATCCGAGATTTATAGCAATAATGAGCCCGGTTAATATCGGAGACTATGTGTTTATTGGACCTCGAGCAATTATTCTACCAGGTGTAACAATTGGTAATGGTGCAGTAATTGGAGCAGGCGCTGTTGTAACGCGAGATGTAGCATCGCTCGCTGTTGTTGGTGGAGTTCCCGCTAAAGTAATTGGTGAACGAAAAATTAAAGATTTTAAGTATCGCCTTGGAAGGGCTAGGTTGTTTAGATAATAGTAGTTATATTTACTATTCTTTTGTTCCAACCATATATACAGCTTGCCATGGTTGATATCGAGAAATGAATTTTTGCTCTAAATTTGTATTCTCATTTAAAAATACTTTATATATAAAACTTGCAGTAGCTCCCCATGCTTCATGTTCAATTTGGTGTTGCACTCCTTTTTGAAGAGATGGATCTTCTTGATATGATGGTGGTGGAGGAGCAACCTGATCATAGAGACGAATATCTGTTATCTCAACTTTTCTATTATCTTTTTTTCCATAAAATAAGAATTTCAATTTTGTATTTTTTTCGTCAACTTCAGTTTGTATTAATATTGATCCGGGTGTATTATTTTTAAATTTCAGATCGACTGATGGTGTAAAAATCGTCGCATCAAATCCGGGTTTTGTATCATTTTCATAGTAGGATACTCGATATGCATGAGCATTGCGTTCCAAAATGGGCAATCCTGCATTCATGGCTGTGCGAAACATTGTAGTTGATACTTGACATATCCCTCCTCCGTCACCAAGTACAGTTTTTCCACTTTTGATAACATATGCGGGCTTAAAACCTGTTAGTGAGGATATATCACCAACAATCTCATCGAAGGAAAAAATTTTATCTTTCGGAATTAATACTCCATGAAATTTGGAAGCTCCGAGAATGACGTTATGTATTCGTTCTGGCATTGATCCTCTATAGTTTGATTCACCTGTAGCAATTAATTCCTCAATACCAAATTCATTTGATTGACTTAATTGAATATCAGGTTGAATAGGGGTAGAAGTTAGGTTGAGGGATATATCTTGAGAGTTATGTAATTTACGTATAAATTCATCAATTTGGTTTTTAAGAGCGAGAGTATTTATTTTTTTTCCTTGCTCATCTTTTCTAAAAGTAGTAACTTTTCCATTTTCGAAGGAGAATAATGCATTTTTTGCGGGTATAGTATATTGATCTTCTAGTGAGGTTAGAAGATTGATGAGTTTGATAGTATCGTATCCGATTCTTGTTTTAAAATCATATTTTTGGATATTATATATACTTAGTATTTTTTGAAGTAGAGAATGAAAACTTGATGAAGACCTTCCGATCATGTATGCATTTTCAATTATTTCATCTCCATCAGAATGTATGTTATATATTTGTCCAGAAACCGTTGCTACAGCCTGATTATTGTAAAATATATTTATTTGAGTATTTGCAAACTCCTTTGTTTTTTTCTTATATTTGTCAACCAAATCGCTTTTTAATGATTGTCCTACGTTTATATTATCAATATATACGTTCGGATAAAAGCGATTGATCAACTCTTTGTCCTTTTGAAGCAATGATAGATAAAAAACAGTCAATAAAAGTGTAAGAAGCACAACAATAATTGAGCAGTATTGTAAGATACTCAATCTCTTTTTTAAATATTTTGATATCATAATATATATGAGCGATGATAATTTAGCACTGAATCAAGAGTATAGTCAGGATTTAAACCAACAGCAGGCTTACGATAATAGTATTCAAGGTGATAATGTACAAAACTTATATTCAGATAACATACAACCTGAAGAATTATCACCTGATATTTCATCAACTGACGATGCAATGGAAAATGAACAAGCCCCTGAAATACCGTCTGAAGAAATTATGCCAGTTTCAGAAGAAAATAACAAGGCAAAATATTTAATAATAGCTGGAGCTGTTGGATTCTTTGTTATTATTTTTGCAATTATATTAGCTGTTATTTTAGGAAGAGGTACTACACAAAAGAAGCCTGTTACTCTTACTTATTGGGGACTTTGGGATGAAAAACAGATTTATGAAAGTGTATTTCAGGATTATATTAAAAGGAATCCTCATGTAAAAATTGAATATCAAAAATATTCTCCAGCGGAATATAGACAGCGTATCTTAGCAAGGAGTCCTACTGGTGCGGGTCCAGATATATTCCGCTTTCACAATACTTGGTTATCAGAAGTAAAAGATGTTGTATCAAGTATTCCTCAAGAGGTAATGACAAATGCACAATTTGAAAGCACTTTTTTTTCTATTCATTCAAAAGATCTTAAATTGGGTAATTCGTATTATGGTATTCCATTGTATGTTGACGGATTAGTCCTTATTTATAATAATTCGTTGTTGAGTAACGCTGGCATATCAGAACCTCCTTCAAATTGGGATGATATGATTAATTATATTGAAAAACTTACCGTAAAGGATTCAAGCGGAGTGATTCAAACTTCAGGTTTAGCCATAGGGAATGCGGTAAATGTTGACCATTTTTCAGATATCTTCGGACTTTTACTTATTCAAAATGGAGGAACTTTAAAGGGTTTAGATTCCCAATATGCTTCACAAGCTCTCGAATCATATCGTTCATTTGCAGAACCACCCAAGGAGTACTGGAATGCAGATATGCCAAATTCAATTAATGCGTTTGCTCAAGGGAAAGTTGCGATGGTGATAGCTCCTACTTGGGAGGTGATTTCTTTGAAGGCAATGAATCCTGATTTAGAAATTAAAGTTGCTCCAGTACCAATAGTTCCAGGTTCAAAACAAATCACGATTGCAAATTATTGGGCAGAAGGTGTGAGTAAGTATAGTAAAAACCAACTTGAGGCATGGAAATTATTAAAATTTATGTCTGAAAAAGAATCATTAACTAAAATTTATGAAGCGCAAAAAAAGACAAGACCTTTTGGAAGCCCCTATTCGCGTAAGGATCTTGCTTCTACATTAGCTAATGATCCTTATGTCGGCACAATAATCACTCAGGCTGAAAATGATAATCTTGTTTCAATTCCGCTTATTTCTCGTACATTTGATGCAGGTTTGAACGACAATATCATTAAGTATATAGAAAATGCAGTAAATTCTACCTCTCAGGGAGTTTCTTATACCGAGTCGCTAAGTGTAGCAAAAAAAGGAATTGATCAGATACTTTTACAATATGGGATTGAGTGATTCTATTCATTTTGGTAATATTATTCTATGAGTCTGTTTAATTATTTTCTTCGAAAACGTACTAACACTGAGCATTATTTTGGTCTTCTTATAAAGGAGCAAGGTGCAACAGGTTTTATATATCTTTATAAAGAAGGAAAGTTGGAAATCCTATATAAACGCAATTGTGTTTACAGTAATGGATGGGAAAATATTATTGAAGATGTTGATAATCTACTTTTTGAACTTGAAAGTCAAAGTAAATTGCGAATGAAGAAAGTGATATATTTCACATATTCGCATTTGATTGATCAAACAACTCATGAGATAAAAGATCCGTACAAGTTGATATTAAAAAAACTGTCAAAAGAGCTTGAATTACGACCGTTGGGATTCATCGAGAGTTATGAAGCAGTATTGATTGCCTTGTCAGAAGGTCATTCAAATCTATTAAATACTATTCTTTTTGAAATAGATAAAACTGAACACACACTTTTTGTTATAAAGGCTGGTAAATTATTGCATCGTATTTGCGTTGCTCATACTCAATCTCTCAAAGATGATTTAACTGAGGGTTTATTTAAGATTGCAAATGATGTTTTGTTACCCCCATATATTGTTTTTTATGGCTCAAATGAAATACAAGAGGAAATTTTTTCCTTAAAGTCAGTTCATTGGTCAAAAGAAATTTTTATTCATCAACCAAAAATAGAAATAGTGGAGACAGACGTATTACACAAATCAATGGGCTTGGTTTTTGAAAAACAATTGAAAGAAGTAGAAAATCCAATGAACAAACAGGAAGAGCAGACTACATCTGAGGCATCTTATTCTCATGAAAATAGTCATAATATGATAGATTTTAATTCTCTAAGTATTCAAGAGGAAAATCCCACTCATACATTATTAGGATTTACTGTCGGAGGATATGCAATAGAACCTGAACCATATATAAAAATGGTTAGTAAACCAGTTCTACCAATCACTCACGAACATGAAATTTATGAAAAACCTGATAATGAACCAAAAGTAGCTCTAGAACATACGACTGCTAAAAAAGGTCGTGCATTTAAGTTTCCTCCGATTATTTTTAAAAGTCGTTTTGTTTTAATAAGTGCTATTATGACAATCTCTGTAATAACATTTATTTTGATTTCACTCTTTATATTCCATAAAGCTGATATTATTTTGATATTACCAACAAGGGATATATCGGAGACGATTAGCTTCAATATTCCGGTGGAGAATAGCGAAGATTCTCAATTATTACATATCCAAATTAGTTCAATTTCTGCTTCATTTAGTGATTCAAAAAAAACAACAGGCAAACATGATGTTGGAGAGAAGGCTAAAGGTGTTGTTATATTGAGAAATAAGACAAATAAGGAGATTCAAATAAATAAAAATTCAATTCTTAAAATTGATTCTTTATCATATGTTTTGAATGACGATGTTAAGATTGCTTCATCAAGCGAGAATCTATCTGATGGAAGTATGAGGCCTGGTGAAAAAAAAGCAAATGTTACAGCAACTCAGATCGGTTCTGAATATAATTTGGAGAAAGGTAAGCAAATTTCTATTGCAGATTATTCAAATTCATCTATATATGCATACAACGACACTGCATTTGTAGGAGGAACAAAAAGGCAAATTGAGACCGTAGCTAAAAAAGATCTCGAGGATTTAAAATTGTCTGTATTGAATAAAGGAAAAATAGAAGTTATAAAAGGTTTGAGTGGTAAGACGAATGATGATGGTAAGATAATTGACACCATGACGAATGTTGGAATAAGTAATTTAAAGTATTCAAAGGAGGTTGGAGAAGAGGGAACAGATGTAACTTTAGAAGCTAATGTTATTGCCACATATTACTCTTATAATAATATTCTTTTTAAAAATAAGTTGTATGATAGTTTAAAATCAGAAGTGCCTACTGGATATGTATTAAATAAAAATAAAATCTCATATGATTTAGTTAACGAAGATCTGAATAAAAATCAAATGCAAGTTAAAGTAGACGCTTCTGCTATAGTGGCCAAAGACTTAAGTAAGGAAGAATTGAGTAATGTAATAAAAGGACTTTCGAAATCTGATGCTCAAACATTAATAAAAAGTAAATACAGTATAGAATCTGTGAATATACAAATCTCATCGCCATTATCGCTATTTAACGGATGGATTCCGTTTATTCAAAGCAAAATTTTAATTAAATTTACTGATAATTAAAATTTATTCAGATTTATTTATTATGGCAGTCCACGTATATATTAAAGAGGAATATACAGTAAAAAAACAGGTAATTCACACAATTTCATATATTTCTTTAATCGCTGGAGCATTGATGTTGTTTTGGTCATTTTATCCAATTATTTCGTTTGAGTTATATTCAAGAATATTTATTGAGCAAAATATTGTCAGCCCAATTCCAATGGAAAATTATGTATCATCATTAAAAGTAGCAAATACAGTATTAGGAAGTAATTCAGTTTATTCAAACAATTTAAAAGATTTTGTACAAGCAAATTTGTGGTTTCCAGCAATGCCACAACCGACAAGCATGCCGTCAAAGATACCAGTTAATAACTATTTATTATCTATTCCAAAATTAAATATTATTGATGCAAAAGTAAAAGTTGGTGGCGATGATCTATCAAAGACTCTTGTGCATTATTTACCTACTAGTCTTCCGGGAGAAAAAGGAAATGTAGCTATTTTTGGACACTCAACTCTACCTCAGTTATATAATGTAAAGGATTATAAAACTATATTTACATATCTTCCATCTTTAGAAAAGGGAGACTTAATAATAGTAAAAATGCCTGATGCTCAGTATGAATATCAAGTCTTTGATATGTTTGTAGTTGATCCTGATCAGATATCAATTCTTGATCAAAAATATGACTCCTCATATCTTACAGTTGTTACTTGTGTACCTCCAGGGACATATTGGAAACGTTTGGTTGTTCGTGCAAAGATAAAAGAACTATCAAGTCCAAATTAAACTTTTATTCTCTATCGTTTAACTGGGACAAGTCGTTATTGAAAAGACCTATAATATAT
>Ga0194060_10000490_pt1 | contig 28656 bp, 29 predicted proteins | sample SepL225m_MetaG_FD_163427 | JGI IMG/M metagenome (GOLD analysis project Ga0194060, IMG submission 163427) | Anoxic zone freshwater microbial communities from boreal shield lake in IISD Experimental Lakes Area, Ontario, Canada - Sep2016-L222-5m | ecosystem: Environmental > Aquatic > Freshwater >...
GTACAGCTCGTCCTAGCAGGCAACGACACCGAAGGACTCCGCTATGGAACAACAGAAACCAGCGAAGAATACTACCTCGCATGGAAAGAACCAGGCCTCGAACAAGAACTCAGACTAGACCGCTCCATCACCCAACTCTGCGACAAACACAAACTCCTCGAAATAATCCACGACTTCACCGTCTTTGACAACGGCATCAAAAAAACCTGTCGACACAACCAATACTTCGCAGTCAAAGCCGCACAACACAGCGTCAACAACCACGAAGGTGGCATCATATGGCATACCCAAGGCAGCGGCAAAAGCCTAACCATGGTCTGGCTTGCACGCTGGATTCGTGAACACAGCACCGATGCACGGGTACTCCTACTCACCGACCGAACAGAACTCGACGAACAGATCGAAACAGTCTTCACTGGCGTAGACGAAAAGATATTCCGCTCCAAAAGCTCCAGAGAACTACTCACACAACTCAACTGCAAAGACAACTGGCTCCTCTGCTCCCTCGTCCACAAATTCGGACGTGCAGGAAGAGACCTCGATGAAACCAGCGTTGAGCACTACCTCGCAGAGATACGCAGCAACCTCCCAAGAGACTTCTCCGCAAAAGGCGACCTCTTTGTATTCGTAGACGAATGCCACCGCAGCCACACCGGCAAACTCCACAAAGCGATGAAAGAACTCCTACCAACAGCAACCTTCATTGGATTCACCGGCACCCCCATCCTCAAAATCGACAAACAAAACAGCATCAGCACCTTCGGCAACTACATCCACACCTACAAATACAACGAAGCAGTCGCTGACAAAGTCGTCCTCGACCTCCGCTACGAAGCTCGAAGAGTAGACCAGAAAATAGCGTCTCAGGAAAAAATAGACGAATGGTTTGAAGAACGAACACAAGGCTTAACCGATGTCGCAAAATCCGAACTAAAAAGACGCTGGGGAACGATGCAAACCCTGCTATCCTCCAACTCCCGCTTAGAAAAAATTGTATTTGATATCCTAGATGACTTCTACAAAAAAGACCGCCTCTCAAGTGGCCGTGGTAACGCCATGTTAGTGGCAAGCAGCATCTACGAAGCCTGCCAATACTACGATATTTTCCAGAAACGCAATTTTACCAAATGTGCCGTGATTACCTCCTACGAACCCAACGCCCTTTCCACAGAGTCACGAGAATACGCCATTTATCAGCGAATGTTGGAAGAGTACAGACGAAACCACGGAGAAATCTCCCCCAATACCGGCGAAACCATAACAGAAGCATTCGAGCGACAGGTCAAGAAAACATTCATCAAAGAACCAGGAAGAATGCAACTCTTGATCGTTGTCGACAAACTCCTAACTGGATTTGATGCCCCCTCTGCCACCTACCTCTTCATTGATAGAAACATGCAAGACCATAGCCTTTTCCAAGCGATCTGTCGCGTCAACCGTATTGACGGCGAAGAAAAAGAATATGGCTACATCGTCGACTACCGTGACCTATTCAAAAAATTAGAAAAAGCAGTCACCGATTACACCTCAGGGGGATTGGAAGGATTCGCACATGAAGATGTCCTCGGACTACTCAAAGACCGCCTAGACGAAGGAAGAAATGACGTAGAAGAAGCATTGGAAATCGTACGAGCACTCTGTGAACCTGTTGCCCCACCGAGAGATACTACAGCCTTCATGCACTACTTCTGCGGCGATGTCGAAAACCCCTACTCCCTCAAAGAAAACGAGATAAAAAGGATAAAACTCTACAAATCAGTTGGGCACTTACTCCGTGCGTATGCTGATATAGCCAATGAATTAACCAAAGTAGGCTACACCCACGAGCAGGCACAACGCCTACAAAAAGAAGTAAAGTACTTCGAAAACGTAAGCATGGAAATTAAATTAGCGAGTGGTGACTACATCGATCTAAAAAAATACGAACCAGCCATGAGGACGCTTATCGACAGGTATATTACGGCCGACGAAAGCCGGCGGATATCAGCACTAGAGAACATGACCCTCGTAGAATTGATCCTGCAGAAAGAAGAACAGTTTGTTCAGGATCTACCCGAATCAATACAAAACGATCAAAAAGCTGTTGCAGAAACCGTTGAAAATAACCTACGCAGGGTACTCGTTGAAAAAACCCCCACAAACCCCAAATACTACGAACACATGTCGGAACTCCTTCGTGACCTAATTGAACGGAGAAAGAAAGAAGATATTGCCTACGAAGAATACCTCAGGCAAGTTATCGCCCTCACCAAAGAAATCCAAAACCCAGAAACCGCTGCAGTAAACCCAGATATTAATACCCCCGGCAAGAAAGCACTCTATGACAACTTTGGCGAAAACGTAGAAAGAGCATTGCTCCTTCATGAAGCGGTAATACAATACCGCTCAGATGGATTCAGAGGCGACCCCATAAAAGAAAAAATGCTGAAAGTTGGCATAAAAAGAGAGGTACAAGGGATATCCGATGAAGACGCTGCAACAATCTTGGAGATTGTAAAAAAACAAGATGAATACTAACACCCAACTACAACTTGGCAGTGTCGACGCCTACATAGTCCGAAAACAAATAAAACATGTGCATGTATCCGTCCTCCCTCCCCATGGCAAAGTTCGCATCACTGCACCCTCTGATATGCACGTAGACACAATTCGTACCCTCCTAGCCGTACGCTTGCCGTGGATAAAAAAACAACAAGCAAAATTTTCAAACCAAGAGCGACAATCCAAGCGTGAGTTCGTATCAGGTGAAACACACTACTATTTTGGCAAACAATACCGCTTAGAAGTCATATTCGTAAACACCGTCCCCAAAGTCTCACTAAAAGGCAAAACAAAAATTCAACTCCAAGTAAGACCCGATGCTTCACCAGAGAAAAAACAACAAATCCTCATGCACTGGTACCGTGAACAACTAACACCAACAGTGACCACCCTACTCACTAAGTGGCAAAAGAAAATTGGCGTACAACCAAGCCACGTTGGCATCAGAAAAATGAAAACCAAATGGGGAACCTGTAACCACCACAAAGGCAGAATCCTGCTAAACCTCGACCTAGCAACAAAACCAAATGAATGCATAGAATATGTTATTGTGCATGAACTACTCCACCTCATCGAGAGAAAACACAACGAACAATTTATTGCCCTCATGAATAAATACCTACCAAAATGGCACGCTATCAAGCAAACCCTAAATACATATACGCTTTCTCATCAGGAATGGGACTGTTGATATAGTAGGTATGGGTGCAGAACAGCGGATAAGAGGGGAGGGGTGATCGAGACGCAGCAGCAGGTGTCATGAAAGGCTCTTTCTCCAACAACAAGAATATCTCCTACCGAGTATTGCTTTTCCATCGTTCAGTCATGTAGAATGTATAATTCGTTGAGAAAAAATGTAACAAAACTACTATTTCAACGATTCTCTATTTAGCAAAAAAAATTCAAAATAAGGAGTCTTCAGCTTGCTCAAAACTAAACGGTTTTTTTTCTGTCTTCTCTGCACCATGTTTCTCCCCTCCTTAGCACTAGCAGCTCCCACACAACCAGATAACAGTAAAGCGATAAAAAACTTTTGGGCAAAAGGTTATAGAGCCCAATGGGTTTCACAAACACAAGCAATAGACTGGGAAAAAGACTCTACTAAAAATATTTTTGTTCCAGATACCGATGAGATGTTTGATGTACTACCAACACAGTCAGTTACCATCGAGGCAAATTTAAAAATATCGGTACCGAAACTTGGTACAACGCTCCAGCAGATCGACAGGTGTGTATAGCTATTTATAAAGATCCAAAAGTCGTGTCCAGTTGGACAGGAGCTGATCAGGTAGGAAACTCCAGATTTGGGCAAAGCGATTTTCAAGATGCATCATGGGCAAGCAAATACAGAATTGGCTGTATCCAAGAACAGGAAGTCAGACCAGGCGACACCGGTACATTTACCTTAACATTTCAAATACACCAGAGATTTCCAGCAGGCCAGTTTAGAGAAGACATCACACTAGCTTCAGGTCCCTACTGGATGGCTGCAGATGGTTCCTACACGCAAGGTGGGACAGGAGATGAGATCGGGGCAGCACACATATGGTCAGGGTTTCACGTTTTTGGGTTTTTAGAAGAAGTTACTGTCCAGCGGGCGATTGATCCGAATCATATAGAACTGACCGATGGAAGGAAAGTTGAATATATTGGCGTAAATACTATTGCTCCTGGAACCTGCTACTACGACGAAGCACTGAAAATAAACCAAGAACTCACCGAAGGAAAAAAAGTACTTATCCATGCTGACCCCATGAGTCCAGTCAGCCAAGGAGAGTACATGTTACGCCATATTATAGCTCCTGCTGTTCCGTCGATGAATGATAGCAGCAAGAGTGGCTCAGGATATGTAAACCTATACCTTCTTGCAAAAGGCTTTTTGTATTACTCGCCAAACTACGACAGTCATTGGAATTGGATATACGAAACACTGCAAAACGATGCAAAAAGCAAAAAAGTAGGTGGTTGGGGGAAATGTATTGCGACAACCTCCCCAACAGCAACTCCTCTAGTAACTACAACGCCAACTTCAGTTGTATCAAGGACAGCAACACCTTTTCCAACGGCATTTTTCACACTTGTACCTACACAATCTCCCACACCTACCTCGTTGCAATCTCCCACACCAATAACCGGTTACAGCCACCACATTTCCTTTGATGATTGCCCTCCTGGCTCTGGCTATATACTTACAACAAACTATTCGTCAGAAGGAGTTGTTTTTACTGATAACTACAGTGATTTTTCGGTAACGTGTAATAATCAGTATGTTGCCCCTCTTTCTGGATCTCCTTTGGAGCCAGGAGCTCCAAAGGGAATAACCGGAACAGAATTTACATTTACCACTCCTACAGATAAATTCGGGTTGATTTTACAAAGCGGAACCCCATTCTCAATAACTACACGCAACTCCCAACGCTTCAAAATAATTACCTACGATGAATCCGGTCAGATATATAGTTCGCAAGAGAAACAGACGTGTTCAAATGGCCAGACTGCATGTTTCCCAGAATTAGTAAGTATTTCTGCAGATACAAAAATAATAAAGCGAGTGCAAATTATCTCGCTGCAACCATATTTTTACAGTTTTAAGCATCTCTACTTTAACTGATACATCTTTTAGCAGCAGGCGTCTTAAACGCACCCACACCTTTCCCTCAGGCATGCGTGCAATGATGAAACTTAAACACTCATCCCATCCATTCGCATAGCACAGGAGCAACAGACGTATGCAGTTACTTAATGACACCATTTTGGAAGCAGTGCACAAGATGTCCAGCTGGCACAAAGCTATGCTGATGGAGGCAAAGATCTATGGCTGCTTTTACTGCTTGACCATTACAACGCTGGAACAGAACCCAATCAAAGACTGGTGTGACGAAGGGCAGACGGCACTGTGCCCACGCTGCGGGATTGATGCTATCATTCCACAGCATACTACCTATCTTCTAACGCCGGACCTGTTACAAGCAATGAATAACTACTGGTTCTAATTATCGTTTGCTAATAGCCAGCATGCTAAGTCGAGTGTTCGGATTCTCCCACCCCTCTTCTATCACAAAAAAAACTTATAAAGAATGCGTAGGGAGAAACGGTACGCTTTATTGTAGGAAAAATAAGGTAACTACAGCTAGAACACAGTGATTTTTAAATCAGAGTAAGTAGCGATAAAATTTTTAAAAAGACTACCAATTTTGCAACAGAGAGTAATACTCGTGAGCAATAAAATTAAAGACTGAATAAAAAAAGCCCTTCACAGGGCTTTTAACAAAATTCCAAAATGGCTCCCGAAGTTGGACTCGAACCAACAACCCCCTGGTTAACAGCCAGGTGCTCTACCATTGAGCTATTCGGGATTAGCTATACAACACGTTTACTATAGTATGAAAAATTCAAACAAAATTCAAGACACAATCAACAGAAAGTTTTTGGATCAAAGACTTACCTTCTACCACGAAACAAAGCATAGAGAACATACAGAACTAATCCAACTAATCCAACCAACCCTACAACAAGAATAATATAACCAGCAAAAACCCCAGCAAAAGCAACCAGCTCAGAAAAAAAAGACTTATTATTCCCATTGTTACTTAAAAAGTTCCGCAGTGGTTGACCAAACAACGCCAAAAACACAATCACCCCAATAATAATGCCAACCTTCTTCAATCGCCTATTAATCCATAGTGTGAACTGCTTAAGCATAAATAAAACCTCAATTTGTTAACTATAAACATTTTTGTTTGGAGCGGGAGACGGGGATCGAACCCGCGGCCTCAACCTTGGGAAGGTCGCGCTCTGCCAGCTGAGCTACTCCCGCAAACTCGAAAAAATATCAATAGCACACAAGCTACTGACAACTGGCCACTAGTACAGGATAATAATACTGTGATAAGGTTAGAAAAAGCAATGAACCAGCAACCAGAAACCGGAACCCTCTACCTCGTAGCTACACCCATCGGCAACCTCGAAGACATTACCTTTCGCGCCGTTCGCATCCTCTCCGAAGTTGACGCCATCTACGCAGAAGACACCCGTCAGTCAAGTAAACTCCTTCACCACTACGAAATCAAAGACAAACCCCTTCGCTCTTTCCACGAACACAATGAACAACAACAAACTGGTAATCTTATAACACTGCTTCAAGAAGGAAAGTCTCTAGCACTCGTTTCAGATGGTGGCTGTCCAACCATCGCCGATCCGGGCTTCAAACTCGTGCGAGCCTGCACCGAAGCCAACATCAAAGTCGTTCCCATCCCAGGCGCCAATGCAGCTATAACCGCCATCATGGCATCAGGGTTGCCAACTGACGAACACAGTTTCCTTGGCTTTCTTCCTAGAACATCAGGAAAAAAAGAAAAAGCATTTGCCCGCTGGAAAGACTACACCGGCACACTCATAATCTACGAATCCCCTCATCGACTTACATACACTCTGGAAACCATGAATACCGTTTTCGAAGGAAAAGGCAAACTAGTCATCGCCCGTGAAATGACCAAACTCTACGAAGAATTCGTCCGTGGCTCTTTCTCCGAAGTGCTTGCTTACTTCAACAAAAAAAATACACCAAAAGGTGAATTTGTCATCCTTTGGCATCAGTAAAATATCGTGAGATCGATACTCAACAGTGTCATCCTGAGCGAAGTCCTCGAAGTCGAAGGATCTTTTCGAGCAGTTCCAGGTAGAAGAAAACCACACACAAATTCAAAAATCACAGAGGAAACTTCCCACGCTCAACATCATCTTTATACTGCCCAACTGCCCAAATAACCAAATTTCGCAAATTAATGTAGGGTTTTGCATGCCGAGGAACCGTAGGAGAAAGACCAAGCAAATCATGGAGAACCAAGATTTGGCCATCACAGTTAGATCCAGAACCTATTCCAATTGTTGGGATAGAGAGCACTTTGGTAATTCGTTCTGCAACAGGTGGGGAAATTAGTTCCAGCACAACCGCAAACACGCCAGCTTTCTCAACCAATAATGCTTGCTGCAGCAAGGTATCTGCTTCTTTTTCCGACTTTCCAACAACTCTGTACTCACCCAACTGTTTAATATGCTGCGGTGTCAACCCAATATGTCCAATAACAGGAATCCCAAGCGAACTAGCTCTGTTAATCGTAGCGAGAACAGCTGGAGATGACCCCTCAATCTTTACGCCATCAGCCTCAGTTTCCTGAAGCACTTTTTTGATAGCATGCATATCGCTTGAAACATCAATTCCCACAGATAAAAAAGGCATATCGATAGCAACAAAAGCCTGTTTACACGCACGTTTGACTGCTTTGCCAGCAGTAATAATATTTTCTAGTGTTACCGGCAGTGTTGTTGTTTCACCCAACTCAACCATCCCAAAAGAATCACCAACTAACACCAACGGCACTCCGCAAGAATCAATCAGTTCTGCAAAAGGAAACGAGTATGCAGTTAGCGAAGAAAAAACTCGCTTTTGTTTTTTCATCTCAAGAAAAAAACTTGCTGAAATAGGCATAATATGCAAAATCCAGTTAGGAGATTGATTGTAGCAAAAGGAGAGGGAGGGGGAAAGAAAAAAAAACACTCTAGGAAAAGTTAGTTCGGCACTAGCACAATTTTTTCACCGCCCTTGATTACCACTGTAAGATAATGCGTATCTGGAGAAGTTAACTGCATCCCACGAGGAAAATCAAAATGGAAAATATAGTCTCGTGGAAACACTGAGTAAGTAGACTGTAGTTGCTCATTATCTAATAGCACTAACTGATATTCGCCAGCGGGAATGTGCTGAAACTCAAAGAAACCAGAAAATTTAGAGTAGTTGTAATACGTCTTTAATGGTACATACTCTTGAGAAAGAAGGTCTGCTGCAGAACCAGGGCCATTTCCCAAATCTGGAAAACGAGCAGGAAACCCCGAAGGAACAGGAATAGTAGGGCTTCCAACTTTAGTAACAGGATTAGGAACAAACGCAAGTGTTTTATCGAGCGTTGCGTTTGAATTATAACCAGTTGTAAGCGTAGTCGGGGCTAGTCCACCGGCATAGTAACCAAGAGGATCAGGTGTAACAAAAGGCGTGATAAAAGGTGTCAGACTTCTTGGATCTCCGCCAGTAATGGCCACAGGATAAAACTTATAATAAGCAGCTTCTTCGACGGTATCAATTCGTTCGGTTCCACGTGGTCCACCTGCGCACGGTGTCGCGCATGCGCATGGAGGTTGAGTAACACCGCATGTCTTCGGGATCACATCAGAACCGTCACCATTTCTCAGCAACACTTCAACATCATTCACTCCCGGCTCAACCCAATACTGCCAAACCCCATCTCTATTAACATCGTTATAAACGTATCCAGCTATGTCCGCTGCAGGAGAAGCACAGGGAGTGTTTGTAGGAGTACTACTTGGTGTTGGCGTAACAGTAGGTGTATTTGTTGGGGTAAAAGTCAGAGTAAAAACAGGAGTGAAAGTTGGCGTAGATGCCGATCCACAGGATTGACAGCATTGAACGCTGTTGCTAGCACAATTGTTTCCAAAACCCGCACCATTAGGTTTGCATGGTCCTCCATCGCACCCTGGGCTGCATGAGGTAAAGTTTCCATTGGGATTTGTACACCTCGATGAGCAGGTTGTATCACCAACTGTACATTGGCTAGGGCTACCAGTTCCACCGGTGTTTCCGGTTTGACCAGCTGCACAGTTCGTAAATGTGAAAGTGTACGTTTGTCCACCGTAAAGGTTCCCAACATCAGTTTGTGCAGGTGGTTGCATGTTTGGAAACCTAGAATCAGCACTCACAGTTATTTTTGCATTGTACGGGCACCCATTTTGAATCTGGTCGAAGTCATGACCTGTTGTCGCAGGGCCTTGATAATATTGATTACAACTGCCAGAAGTTGCACCCCGGTATAGTTCAACAGTTTGTGAAAGTGATTGCCCACTGTCGCATTTTGCTTCAACTCGTATCTTTTCCGTAGTAGGGGGAGAACACTGACATTTACCACCAGAACAAGGTTTACCAAAACATTGATCGGTGTTGTTACAGGAAGTAGTATCTAGACAAGAGCATGCACACTTATTATCTGCATCACATTGGCCATTAAGACAAAGATTTTGATTGCCACTACAGTTAGGTTCACCAGGTTTGCAAGTCGGACTACAAACACACTGGTTTTTACTATCACAACTAGCACCAGACTGATGGCAATCACTTGCTTGTGAACATGTATCACCATCATGGCAGGTTAATTGTTCAGGACACCAAAAGGGGTTACTACAACTAGTGCCATTACCTGTGTCTGTGTCGTTAACTTGTACATAACTTGGAGCTTGATAGCCAGATTTATTACCAGTGCAGTTTGCTTTACAAACCAATGATCCACAAGACACAGTTCCTCCAGAAACAGTTCTTCCATCGCCTTGTAGTGTACCTCCTGAGCAATACACCATTTTATTTGCTGGGCAGGAATCGCCATTAATAGTCACACTTTTCATATCGGTGCAGTTAGGACAATTTCTTCCACCAGGGCAGTCGTAGCTGCAAGCTCCAAAAGCCTGAGCAGTTTTTGTTTGAGTTCCAAGGTTTAACCCTACGCCTGCAGAAATTCCAAGCACCAAAGCAAAAATTTGAAAAATTAAAAAAGTTCTGTTGATTCGCATATTAAGATTTTATTTAATAAGAATAGTTGCGTATTTTTCTGACCAGAAAGGAATAACATTATCTATATGAAGTAAACCAGGCGTATACTTTAACGAAAGGTTTGCAAGAGAATCATTTGGGACCTCCCAAAGAATATTTGTAATTATTTTTTCTGAAGGATTTACTGTATTTCCAACCAGCATTGTTAAACCTTGAGACGCAGTATCATTCTTCAAAATTGGAATATACAGAGAACCGCTAGATAGCGAAAAATCTTGGTCATTTACTAACACAGTGTCCGATGAGTTATTAAAAAGTTGAATTTCTGCTAAAACAAATGAGCTTCCAGAAGCAGGCTGAACACCAGAGGGACTTCTCCAATTTTTTTCGGCAAGTATTTTTAGTGTCCGAGACTCAGATGTAATTTCTTGTCCTAATGAGAATTCACCAAGTGATGAAGTAGTAGACGCAGACACATAACTCCCACTTGGCTTTAGAGGGAAAACATATGTTATGAGAGAATAGGTAAGAAGAGCAGCAAAAGAAAATGTTAGCAATGAATAAAAAAAGTCTTTCGAGAGTACAGAGCCTGAAAATCTACGCTGATACGGTTTCTCCATAAATTCAAACCCTTTGTTTAAAGTTGGCAAGTACGTAATCTAGTAGCATTATACTACACTTGCTTACAGAGAAAAGATAGGGGATTTTATGAGAAAGCGTGAACTGCTGAAATTAAAAGGAATTAATCCACAATCCACCAATTAAACTCCACATCCTTTGACAAAGGAACATCAATCGAAATCGCAAATCCCTTACCCTCTTCCTGCCTTGTCACAAATGCAACCTGCCCAGCCGTAGAATCTTTCGGTGTAATAAAAATATACGATCCTGCATGTACTTTATGATTCGGAATGTATACCTGAGTACTACCGGAAACTAAAGAAGCCTTACCAATAGTCTCACCAGATTCCTTGATCGAGAGAGAAGAAAAAGTACCGCTATTCGCTTTCAGATTACCGTCACTATCAATCGAAGACTGTAAAACGCCCTTATTATCCAGCACATCAAAACGTGAAGCCCCAAGATTATCACCCAGCTTTGCACTAATATTTGAAAAAGCCGGCGCATTGATCGTATCAGTAGTAAAATCTTCAGTTACATACAAACTCATCAACGTACTTTCCCCGGTAGAAGTAATATTGCCTGTGGAAATTAATGAACCAGTCAGCGAAAGGTTACCGCTTTTATCAACTTTCATTGCCCCATTGCCAACCTTCAAACTGTCTTGAGCTTCAAGATCAGACTTCGAAAGACTATTTTGCAAAGTGAAAAATGATCCATCCAACCACGTGGGTGAAAGCAGAATTTTTAATTTTTGAGCTGGTTTATCACCAGTCGTAGGAGTTGTTGGTGCGAGCGTCAGGTCTTCAAGAGCTTTACCGATAATGTACCCAGCTCTTTTTGCTTTGATCGCAACACCAGGAAGCGATGAAGAAGTAATAAAATCACCCTTGGAAATCGTATCCTCACCCAAATCAACGAGTACACTCACTTCACCGGAAATAGCGACTTTAGGTTCTGTGGAACCTGTAGAAAGATCGTCAACAGTTACGCCGAGTACATGTGGATCATACATAATATCGGTTTTAGCAATCACCAGTGCAGAAGGTGTAGCCTCAGGCGTTTGCTCAACAATCGAAACAATACTCCCAGACTCAATTGCCTGATTTGCAATAAATGGCTGCTGCAATGTGACATATAAAGGTTGACTCTGTTGCAAACGAGGTAGCGCATCTTGCGCAAAACCAAATGATACTGCTCCAAGAGCCAACACGAAAAAAAGTAAAATACGTTTTGGATGCATAGTTGACCGTTTCTTTTGTACAGTTTGTACAAATTGATAAGGATATCGGTTCATAATAATATATCTCGCCTCACTTGTCAATTGGTTTTGTGTTATGAACTTGTACAGTTATCTATCAGCTAATAAAACGCTGTTATAGGTTGTTTATTACAAAGCAGAAAGTGTTGGCATACTCACAACACACGACTCCAACAACAGACGCTTGTTCATATTGTACTGTAAATCTTCCTGAATGCTAGACAGAACCTCAAGATACTGAAAGGCCTCATCAGAATCCATCCGAGAAATTGTAGCTAAATGCTTTCTCAGTGAAGAAAAATGCAAGTGTTTCGATCGTTGGTGGGAAAGGAAAAGAACATCCTGCCACCATAAGAGAAGGTAAGAAAGGACTTTATCGGGAGTTACTCCTGCCTTGTGCCACTCCTCGACGATTGAAAATCGATCATGTAGTGGTTGTGTAAGCAACTTAAAAAAAAGCTCTCCATACTCCTTCGCTTCATCAGCAATTCCTGGATCAGCCAACACAGAATGCAGCCAACCAACACGACCACGTGCAAGAGAAACCAAAGACTCCTGATGCTCTGCTTCAAAATTTTGCCCTGACAACGTTTGGGTGATTTCATCAGAAGGGACAGGCGAAAAAGACAATTTTCGCACCCTGGAAATAATAGTCGGAAGTAATTTCGCAGGAGCAGCAGTAATAAGAATGAGTAAGGAGGCAGCTGGAGGTTCTTCCAACACTTTTAAAAGTGCATTGGCTGCCTCTCGGTTTAGCGACTCAGCCTGATCTATAATCGCAAACTTATAGGGACTAGAAAAAGGTTTAAGACTCAAACTTTTCTGAAGAGCTCTCACTTGATCAATACCCGTACTTTTCTTTCCTTGAAATGGCTGCAACAAAAATAAATCCGGATGAGTTCCCGCCAACACCTGACGACAAGCTTGGCAATTTCCACAAGGTTTTTCCTCACCCGTACAAAACAGCTTCTGTGCAAGCCAAAGTGCCACGGTTCTCTTTCCAATCCTCTCAGGGCCAGTGAACAAATAGGCATGAGAGAGTTTTTCCTGCTCAATGGCTCGTAACAGCAAACTTTGCTGCGCCTGATGCCCAATAACGTCAATGCCGTTCATAGTGGTTTCCTCTATAAGCTTCTGTAGCATAGCACAGCAGAAAACAGCTAAGCTACTTCATTGAATCATTAACAGAAAAAGGAACTTTTTGCTTTAATCACATCCTCATTACTATAATCATATAGTGAAAGCGAATGATGCACACAATGAATGTCACAAAAGGCTTTACAGCCATTGTTATCACTGCATTAGGAACTATTTTACTTCTTTTAGTTATACTGATATTTCAACTAAGTCAGAGCCGTCCTATCGAACTGATTTATCAGACCACCCCCCAGCTCACACCTCAAGCCACCGCAACACCAAGCAATGTTGTTATTGATATAGAAGGTGCAGTAAATTACCCAGGTGTATACACTTTGCCATTTGGTGCCCGTATAGAGGATGGCGTGAAAGCTGCTGGAGGATTTTCGCAGGATGCAGCACCGGAAAAGTTAGCGATGAGCCGCACTGCACTTTTACGAGACGAACAGCGAATTACCATTCCTAAAAAAACAGAAAACCAAGCTCAGCCAGCAACCACTGATTCATCCGTTAAACAACCCTCTCCTGAAACTACACAACCAAAAGACCCAGGAGCAAAAACAAACATCAATACAGCATCACGTCAGGAACTAATTGATCTCAGTGGGGTAGGAGAGAAAATTGCAGATAAAATAATCCAACGACGAGAGCAAAAAGGAAGCTTCTCTACAGTAGATACATTGGTTGAAGAAAAGATACTCTCACAAAGCGCATTGGACAAAATTAAAGAGCAAATCACCGTTTAGTTTAGTTTTTTCCTATAAACGGAGGACAGCTCCGATTGCATGATAGAGGTTGTTACAAGAACAGAGCACTACGGCTCTCTGGAGCGTCGGAACATGATTGTGGCTATGTTTAAATTTTATGATGCTCAGCCGTCAGTATGATTCCTTTTAACGTCAAATCTGCATCGTGGATCCAATGAGATGGAAAACGCCCAACGAGCAGATTGCTCCAACCACCAGTAACCAGCACAGTGAACGGCTCATCATATTCCTGCTCGATGTTCTCCGCCATCCGCTCAATCATTGCCAGATGCCCACCTACCAAGCCAGCTGCAAGACTTTCCTCGCCCGTAGTTCCGATAAGCTTATCAGGAAATGACAACTCAATGTGACTCAACCTCGCTGCTTTTGCAAATAATGCCTCCGTTCCCGTCCCCAAGCCATCTGCAATCGCCCCACCTACATAATATCCAGTGCTAGACACAACATTAAATGTCGTCGCTGTCCCCAGATCGATAATTAACGCCGGAAGTTTGTAGAGTTTAACAGCAGCATACGCACTTACCAGACGATCAGAACCTACACCTTCTGGGGGATTATAGCTATTTCCAACAGGAATTAGTGCAGTAGTAAGGAAAAGAGGGGAAGTTTCAGAAAAGCTTTGCAGAGCAGATGCCAAAGACGTTTCCAACTGTGGAACAACAGAAGAAATGAAAATAGCAGAAAATCTATAGGCTGGAATTTGTGAGGTCAGTTTGTTCAGCGTTGAGACAAAATCACCAACTTGATCATCCCTGTTAGTTTCAGTTCTCATCTGGAAAAGCAGCTCTTTCCCATCAGAGATTCCCCAAACTATATTCGTGTTCCCAACATCAACAACAAGGATCATGTTTTTTAACCAGTCGATTACTTATGTGTTCCAGTATAGCACGGAGATATGCCGTATTATCAAAACCTTCAGCAACGTCCTGCAGTCGTTCCCTCGACCATGAACGCATCGTTTCAACAGTCTTTGTCAGCAGCGGAACACAGCGAGTAATATTGTCCACGATTGCCACTGTTGCCATTTGCGGTGTACGTGATAGCGGGTTGAGATCAATAGCAATAACCTTTTTCCCCATCTTTATCAACGCTTCAGTTCGATCTCCATCCTCAAGAGCTACCAACACCACATCCGCAGCAGAGATTCCTTCTTTAGAAACGTTTCCTCGCGCAGATTCTAAAAGCGGAATCTTGCCATCAGGATTGACTCCCAACACGTTCTTTGCTCCAAACTGTTCCAAATACTTCGCCAGTTTTCTTTCCCGTTCCTCAGTCCGCCCGTAAAACACATTAACTTCAAGCTTCGCAGGAATAGCATTTCCTAGCGCAATCATTTCCTCTGGAACGAGAACCGTGGTATTTCCGTTTAGAGACAGGACGGGGTGTTTAGCTAAGAGCAGAAGTGCGCAAGCCGCTTCGATCGCAGCTTGAGTTGCTGGTGGCGTTGCTTCACCCAAGAGATAATCAAATGCTTCGCCACGGCCATGAGCAACCATGCCAGTGGGTGTGACCAGACCTTGGTTGACTCCTTCTTCCAATTTGTGGCGGAGGAGAAGTGAGTTGTAGCGGGGGTGATTTTCTGGGATATCCATAGTAATAAGCTCCTCACAACAGCATAAAACAGAGGAGCAATTTAGGGAAATACGCTATACTAAACCCATGCAACCCCTCGCCCAACAATTTCTCGAATATTGCGAGCTCGACAAAGGCCTTTCTCGCCGCACGCTTGAAAGCTATGACCGCTATCTCAAAGTCTTCCTCCGGTGGGCGGGGAAAAAAGTGGCTAAACCAGAAGACATCACAGAAGAAATAGTTCGCAACTACCGCCTCTACCTCAACCGCAAAACCGACAAATTTGGCGACTACCTCCAGCGTCAGACACAAAATTACCACATCATCGTCCTTCGTGCATTCCTAAAATTCCTCATTCGGCGGGGATTTACCGTTGTTCCACTTGAGAGGATAGAACTTGGAAAGCAAACCCGTCGCTCAATTGAAATTATTTCTCCAGAAAATTTACAGCTTTTACTGAGTTCTCCTGAAATTGGTACAGCACTCGGTCTCAGAGACAAAGCCATGCTCGAGCTACTCTTCTCAACAGGCTTACGTGTCAGCGAAATCGCATCACTCAACAGACGACAGGTAAATACCACAACTAGAGAGTTTGCAATCCGTGGTAAAGGTGACAAAACACGCGTTGTCTTCCTCTCGGAAAACTCAGCCGAATGGCTGGATAAATACCTACAGCGCAGAAGTGATCACTACGAGCCAGTCTTCATCAGCCGTCAAGGTTTAAAAAACAAAGAACCAGGACAAGGTGAAGAATTCAGACTCACCGTAAGACAGATCCAAAACATAGTGAAAAAATACGCATTAAAAGCCGGACTGGTAGAAAAAGTTACTCCACACATGCTCCGTCACCTCTTTGCAACTGATCTCCTTTCTGCTGGCGCCGATATCCGCTCCGTACAAGAAATGTTAGGGCACGCTTCGGTACAAACCACTCAGATTTATACGCACATCACCAACGCAAAACTCAAAGAAGTACACAAGCAGTTTCATCGAAAAACAATGGGGCAGGAAAACGAAAACTAGAAAAGTTTTAATGAATTGTAACCTTGAAATTTTCCCTACTAGCTGCGGTACTGGCACCGATGCTCATCAATCGTTATACTAAAACATGTGTTTTATAAGGCAGTGTATGAAAAAAAAGAAAACGCTTACTGTTCCGCCATTTCTAGTATTACTTTGGCACTTGTTTATCGCACTTCGTCCAAAGCAGTGGATTAAAAACGGATTCGTATTTGCTGGTATTATCTTTGCAGGCATTGCGTCAAAAGTTGATGACTTCAAAGTAGTCACCATAATTTTTGTAGCATTTTGTTGTGTATCATCCAGTGGTTACCTCTTCAACGATGTCATGGACATCGACAAAGACAAACATCACCCCAAGAAGCAAAATCGTCCTATTGCTGCAGGAAAAGTTTCAGTAATTCAAGCAGTGTTGCTTGCCATTGTGCTCCTAGTCGCTGGTTTTGCCATCGCTCTAAGCCAATCAATGAACGTTGGTGGCTTGCTTATTCTGTATGCACTAATCACATTCAGCTACTCATTTTTCTTCAAACATGTTGTTATTCTTGATATTTTTATGATTGCTTTAGGATTTGTTGTCCGCGTTGCCGCAGGTGCTATTGCCATTTCCGTTGATCTGTCACCATGGATACTTATCTGCACGTTACTTCTTGCGCTCTTCCTTGCAATCAGCAAACGCCGTGCGGAGTTGTACTCACTAGCTCACAATGCAGGAAATCATAGAAAGATACTTCAGCAATACACCGAGCAATTCCTTGCAGAAATGAGTTCAACAGTGACTTCAGCAACGATTATTACATATTCCTTGTACGCATTTTTCATTTCCACGCCAATAACCACAAGCATTTCCCCTTCATCAATTCAACGCCCCTACATGATGCTGACTATTCCAGTTGTTATCTACGCGCTTTTCAGATATTTATACCTGCTTCACCGAAAAAAAGCTGGTGAGAGTCCTGAAGATGTTATTTTCAAAGACATTCCGTTTTTCATTTCGCTGGTGCTCTGGGCTCTACTTTGCTACATCATAATCTACAGAAAAGAGTGGTTGGCGTTCATCAGCCTGTAAGTCTAAGAGGGTACCAATCAAATGGAACTTGGGAAATTATATAACCGAGCATGGGAAATAGTTAAAAAGCACAAAAGTCTCTGGGTTCTGGGTGTAGTTACAGCAGCGGTAACTACCGGAGGTATAACAACAAATTTTAACTATCGGAACTCCTCGCCCAACAAATCTAGCTCTACTGTGCCTTTGAAAACAGATTTTGAACAGTTATTTACTGGCTTAAACCAGTTTCTAATAAGTGTCCCACTTTGGGTTTGGATTCTCCTTATTTCAGGAATTGTTGCGGCTATACTCTACGCACTACTATTCAGGCTTTATGTCCGAGCATGGGCAAAAGGCTCAATGATAAGGGGCATAGAGGAAGTTGATAAAAACGATACCACGTCGCTACACTCCTCTTCTCTTAGTGCTCGAAAAGTGCTTAATAAACTTGTACTGATTAATCTCATTCCTCTTGGAATAACTTTTTGTTCTTCACTTTTTATCATTGCTGTAGTAGTTATCGGTGGAATAACAATCTGGAGAGAAAATTATAACTCACTTTTCATCCTCATTCCTCTCGCACTTCTTTTTATTGCAATCATTGTCATTGTCAACATTTTATTTGCTGCAGTATCAATTTGGGCAGAACGACTAATAGTGTTAAAAGACTATTCTGTGAAAAAAGCCTTATTGGATGGCTTTAATAATTTAAAACAACAATTTGGAAATATGTTTCTCATCGGTATCAGTAACTTTGGAATAGGCTGCATTGGAGGTTGTGTAGTGCTTATACCAATGGGAATTCTTGGAATAGCACTGGTTTTTTCCTTCTTGGTATTTCCCCCTGTCGCACTAGTCATAGTTCCCTTACTGGTTGTATGCGGTTTGGCTCTTATCATAGTTAGAGGAATATACGAAGCATTCAAAGCAGCAGCCTGGAGCTTGCTCTACAAAGAAAGTGTTTCACCAGCACTTGAAATCAGCGATTATAATGTTATTCCTCAACCGCTACAATCCCAACATAGCTATGCTGGCTTCCTTCCTAGACTCTTGGCCTGGGGAATTGATACTTGTATCCTTGTTCTTCCTGCTTTTTTATTCCTTGCTTTGCTCATTACACCTTCCACATCACTTAACCAGTTGGCCGTACTTCTCTTAGCATTTTTTGCAATTTTTATTGTGTGGTGGACATTTGTCCGACTAGCATACATGGTGTTATTTACGAGTTATCTCGGGGGAACACCCGGAAAGATTATTACTGGTCTTGAAATTGTAACCGAATATAAACAACGTCTTACTCTCAAAGAATCACTTTTTCGTGCAACTATAGGTTACTTTGTTTCCGATCAAGTATTTGGGCTTGGATACACCGTAATCATTAAGGATCAGAAAAAGCAAGGCTGGCATGATCAAGTTTCCCTTACCTATGTCATCTGGAAGAATAAAATCATTACATTGCTGGCAGTTGTTATCTTTATCTTGAGTATTGGAGTTCTAGGGATTCTTTCAGTAAACATAGGTAGCAAGCTAATAAATAACGCTCAACTCGCTAACACAATTGAGGCCGTTCAGCACGAACTAGAATCAAAGAGAGCTAAATGATACAACGTGAAATTTAAAGACATTTAATAACGCCTACAAAACTAACATCTTTGAATCCATTGCCTCCCATACACGCATAAATTTTCCAATACACAACCACGATGTTTTACCATCTGCAACGTCCATTACTTGAATACTTTTGGGGTTTCTTCGTGATCCTGTAAACCCAGTAACAACAACAGTATGTTCATTGAGGCAACTAGATATTGTGCGGTTTTCAGGTGTTTTCCAAGTCACAGGAATGCAGGGCATAAAATAGCTGGTTACCCACACAACAACGGGTTTCCCATTTGAAATTGCATAAGTGATGTCTCCAATCGACGCAAAAGATGTTTCAGTAGCGGATAAACCTCTACTGTGAAGAATTTTAACAAGAGGTGTAGCAAAGACACCCCAGCCTGTTCTTCTCAACTGTGATCCATCTACATCACCCACAAACTGAGTGTCAGGGTCTCCCCAGACATCATTTTGCAAAGGTGCTTCGTAATAACTTAGCGCATCAAGGCAGGAAGATTCAGAAAATTGAGTAGTATCAGAAAACTGAGAAACTACTGCTGCCGCAGCACATTCGCAAGATAAAGCTCGTTGTTGTTTGTAAGAGGAGACATTCAAAGTTGTAATTTTACTGTCAAAGTCCGCAGATGAACTAAAAGCAAAAAGTTTATCAATATAAAAATTGTGGAATAGTGGATTTTCGTACACACATTGGTTTAAAGATTCAGCAGAAGAAAGGGAAGGGGAAAATAGAATCAAAAGAAAAAATACAACAAAAAAAATATTTCTATATAAAATCCTTCCTAACAGAGACATGGTTTTCATCTAAATATTCCTTTATTGTAGGAATCGAGTATTCATCGTAATGGGTCATAGAGGCAATTAGTGCGGCATCAGCCTTGGCATCTATTAAGACACGTGCAAGATGCTCAGGCTTACCAGCACCACCAGAAGCCACCACCGGTATTGAAACAGCTTCAGAAACTAATTGCGTAAGAACGAGTTCGTATCCCGCTCTAGTACCGTCTGCATCAATACTGTTTACCACAACTTCACCTACACCAAGTTTCTCAGCTTCTTTCACCCATGCAATAGCATCTAGCCCTGTGTGTTCACGACCACCTTTTACAACCACTTCGTACCCACTAGGAATTGAAGATGATTTTTCAACCCGCAACACATCCATTCCTAGCACAATTGCTTGATTCCCAAACGCTCGAGCACCTTTCGAAATAATTTCTGGATTGCGAACAGCCGCAGAATTGACAGAAATTTTCTCTGCTCCAGCTGTCAGCACCTGTCTCATCTGCTCAACCGTTGAAATCCCACCCCCAACAGCAAAAGGGATAAAAATACATTTTGCCACAGCTTCAACAACTGGTAAAATCACCGAACGACCCTCTGAACTTGCGGTAATATCATAAAAAACAAGTTCATCCGCTCCCTGCTGATAGTATTTGGTAGCCATCTCAACAGGGTCACCAATATCTAAGTTGTCTTTAAATTTAACGCCTTTAGTCACCTTTCCGTTACGGACATCTAGGCAGGGGATAATACGTTTTCTAAGCATGATAATCCTTTGTGAAGATATATAATGAAAGCAGATTACATCCCCACACTACCATGATTGAACCAGCAAAAAAAGTTGCAAAACACTCCAGAAAGAAAGAAAAAGGGCGTTGGGGCGAGCAATTCGCAACTGATATTCTGCAACAGCGGGGGTATACAATACTGGCACACAATGTCCACTCACGCTACGGAGAAATAGATATCATCGCCAAGGATGACAATGAAATTGTTTTTGTTGAAGTAAAACTTCGAACAAACACTGCATTTGGAACACCTGAAGAAAGCATCACAAAGGCAAAAAAACAGCGTATACTCAACACTATTTGGGATTATCTTGATAAAACAATCGCACTTGAACAAAAAGAAACTCAGAACTGGCGTTGCGACCTTTTTGTCATCGAAATGACTGAACAGACCACTGTCAAAAGATACGCCATCTATAGGAATTTTATCGGAGGATAACAACGTTGATCACAATCCTAAAAAAACGTACACTTGCCTAGAAATAAACAGTTTTTATACTTATGCAAATCATTCCCGCTATCGACCTTAAAGACGGAAATTGTGTCCGACTACTGAAAGGTGATTTTGCTCAAGCGACAGTGTATAGTGACGATCCCATGGAAATGGCAAGAAAATTTATTGAAGCCGGTGCAAAGCGCATTCATATCATCGATCTCGACGGTGCAAAAACAGGTGAACAAACCAACCTTTCCTCCATTCGCATGATAGCCGATTTACTCGATGTCAAAGTGCAATGTGGCGGAGGGATAAGAACAATAGATCGAGTGAAAGAACTCCTTTCAAACGCAATTGATCGAATTATCCTTGGGACAATTCTTTTTGACGAAATGCTATTGCAGGAAATACTGCCCTTTCTCACCCAACAACCTGAACGGTTAATCGCTGCGCTTGATGCCAAAGAAGGCAAAGTTGTCACCCATGGCTGGGTCGAGTCGACAGGAGAAACTATCGTTGAAAAAGCTCGTAAACTTGCAACACTTGGCTTTCAACGAATTCTTGTCACCGACGTCGCCGTAGATGGCACATTAGAAGGTCCCAACATCGCTTTGTATGAGCAACTGGTTAAAGAGCAGCCCATGAAAGTTATCGCATCCGGTGGTGTATCATCACAAAAAGACCTCGACGCTCTAGAAAAAACCGGCGTTGAGGCCGTTGTAGTTGGAAAAGCGATATACTCCGGTGCATTGGATCTTGCACAGCTAAAATTCAACCCTTGAATGATTTTCTGATTTCTGATATTCTGATTTCTGAAAGAGGAGGGTCAAAATGCCAACGCTAACCTTGCGAAACCGAAATCAACTGACGTTAAGACAAAGAGACTGCGACGAATTAGGGATTGCTGTCGGAGACGAGCTGGAATCTCATGTTGATGAGCAGGGACGCCTTATACTCCAGAGCAAAAAAAATCAGGGAAAGCTAGCTCTTCAGGAAATTCAAGCGGTGATGCAATCATCCGGCATTAGCCTAGAAGACCTTCAACAAGAAGCACAAATAGTCAGGGAAGAGCTACTCACAAAAGAATATGGTAAAAAACAATAATCATGTCGCTCATGAAAGTCTTTTGTGATACAAACGTAATTATTTCGGGATTATATAGACAAGATGGACCACCAGGAAAAATCCTGCAAATGCATACGCAAGGACAAATAACAATAATCGTTAGTGCTCTGGTAATTCAAGAATTAGCGATAGTTTTGCAAAGGAAATTTCCACAGCTTCTTGCTTATTTTCTGACATTTCTTGAAGAATTCCCTTTCGAAATAGTAAAAAATCCAATCCCTAAAAATCTTGAAAATTTTTCCGCTGAGTTGCCATTCAACGACGCTGTTATTTTTACGGCAGCGTGTAATTCAGAAGCCACCATATTCATAACCGGCAATAGTAAAGATTTTGACGTCATAAAAGGGGAAGGTCTCATGCCTATTCTGCCACCAAAACTAGCCCTCGAAATAATTCAAAAGGGACAAACAAAATGAACCCTCAAATCGATTTTTCAAAACTGAATGGTCTAATTCCAGTAGTAATTCAGGAATATCAAACAAAAGACATCCTCATGCTTGCTTTTATGAATGAAGAATCGTTAAAAAAAACAATAGAAACCGGCGAAACCTGGTTTTGGAGCAGATCAAAACAAACGCTTTGGCATAAAGGTGAAACATCAGGGAACATCCAAAAAGTAAAAGAAATATTTCTTGATTGCGACAACGACACTCTACTTATTACAGTAGAACAAGTTGGCGGAGTAGCCTGTCACACTGGAAAGAAAAGCTGCTTTTTTACCACAGTTTCTATAAACTCGTAACACCACCGCTTTAATTTGCCTAAGTAATTCTCTACAATAAGCAGGTATTGTTTAGCATTTAATCACTAGTAACCTTATTTTTTTGCCCAACTTAACAAGGGCTTTCTTTCGCACGAAAAGGAGAACGTTTCACATGCCTTATGGAGAACTCAAGATTTTTGCTGGATCAGCCAGTAAACAATTGGCTCAGGAAGTGGTAGATTTTCTCGATTCCAAACTAGGACAGATGGACATTATTCGTTTCTCTGATGGCGAAGTTGATGTCAATATCAAAGAAAGTGTTCGCGGAAAAAACATCTTTATCATTCAATCCACATGCCCTCCTGCGAACGAAAACATCATGGAACTCCTGATCGTCATCGATGCCATGCACCGCAATGATGCTCGAAAGGTATACGTTGTCACGCCCTACTACGGCTACTCCCGCAAAGAAAGAAAAACAAAACCACGTGACCCGATTTCAGGAAAAATGGTTGCCGACATCCTCACCACCGTCGGCGCCGAGCAGATGTTGTTCTTTGATCTGCACACCACAGCACTAGAAGGATTTTTTAACATCCCGACAACTCACCTTGGAACCACACAAATACTTGCCAATGCTTTCATCCATTACAAAGAAAACATTGGCAAAGTAAAACCCTATCTAAAAGATATCCCCTTCAAAAAGATTTCCGAAGAACGACGGTTTAAAGTTGGTGAAGAAACAGTTGTTGTTGCCCCGGACGTTGGTGGTGCTAGGCGTGCCCGTGACGTTGCCCGCTATCTAGGAAGAGCTCATTTTGCGATCATCGAAAAAAGACGTCCTACCAACGACTCAACAGAAGTATTAAACATCATTGGTGATGTGAATGGACTTGAAGCAATTATTATTGACGATATGATCTCAACTGGTGGAACGATGATCCCCTTAGTGAAGATCCTTCGTGAACGAGGTGCAAAGAAAGTCTATGGAGCTGTAACCCATCCAGTATTCGTTGGCAACGCTGTTAAAAACTTACAGGATGCAGGTTTTGATGCTCTTTTTGTTACAAACACAATCCATTTACCAGAAGAAAAACGTTGGAAGGGACTGCACATTGTCTCTGTAGGGGATTTCCTAGCTGCAATGATTCACCGTATCCATGAACACCGCTCAGTAAGCGAATTGTTCTAATAAAGAAAAAACACTATGGACAAAACAAAGAAAAAAAACAAATTACAAACCATCGCTGTAGCTACAAAAGAATTTACTTGGTTGATGGTGTTCCTAAGCACTTTGCTTATTGTTGGACTATATTGCTGCGGATGGGACAATACCCACAATCTTTATGAACTCGGCACACCCTTTACTCCTTGGCAGATTCCCCTCTATACAGGTTTTTTTCTAACCAGTGGGACACTTCTTATTTCTTGGTATAGAAATATTCAACAAGGCTACCATTGGAAGAACGCAGCACCTCTCGGGTATGGATTAAGTACAATAGGTATCGCCATCATAGCTTGTGGTTGGCTTGGAGATATACTTTGGCAGCTTATGTTTGGGATTGCAAGCAATTTGGAAGCTTTCCTCAGTCCAACACGATTGATCATTAGTGTTGGAATTGCACTAGTGCTGCTAGGGCCTTTTCGTTCTTCTCGCCTGATTAAGGTATCTGAAGTTGGATATTTTCAACAGTATATACCTTCGCTGTTATCAATGTCTTATGTTCTAGCATTGTTGTCTTATTGCGTTCAATACATTCACCCTTTTGCGCACACTGTAGCCGCTATATCGGAAAATCCCACACATATCGAACTAGGTGCTGTAACGAATGCCGGTTTCGAGCATCTCAGTACTATGCAACAGGCAATTGGTCTGGCAGGAATAATGGTAGCAACTGCGCTATTAGCTACTGGAACGCTATTACTAGCATTACACTGGAAAAAACTTCCTTTTGGTTCTTTCAGTGTTCTCTTGCTAAGCTCAACTGTTGGTTTAGTGGTTATAAACGAAAAGGTACTTACCACCGGAGTAATGCCTATTTTCGCTTGTATAGTTGCAGCAGGCATAATCACAGATTTTTTCAATATCTATTTCAGTCCAACAATTGAACAGGTTCTACCATTTCGAATCTTTCTAGTAAGTAACTCCGTAGTTCTTTACACACTTTACTTTCTGACCATTCTAATTTTTGGTGGTGGCATTTGGTGGTCACCCTCATTGTGGGCAGGAGCAATCATACTTGCAGGAACAACAACTGTTCTTGTCAGCTATGTTGCGATTCCTCCCGGTACAACTTGAAGAATCTAACTGCGAAAGCAACATAATGAGGAAACTATGCGCATCGGCTACATCTCAACCTGGTTTCCCACAGCATGCGGCATAGCTAATTTTACTCATGATCTTGCAACGCATTTTTCCAATAACACTAAACCCTCTAGCGACTTTGGGGTAATCGCCACAAGCTACGCAACAGGAAATAAATACGACAAGCGAGTAGTATTTGATATCAATGTGCACAAGCAAAAGACCTTTGATGAAGCATCAGATTTTATCAATCAATCAACGTATGATGTTATAGCCTTACAACATGAATTCGACATATTCGATAACGACCCTTTTGGTCATGAAAATCTGATAAACCTCTGTGATTCCATAAAAAAACCCCTTGTGCTTACTGTTCATGGTTTATTTACGCCAAATAAATGTGGAAGTACGTTTGAAGTAAAGAAAATTATTGCTCAGAAGCTCTGCGAAAGTGCAAGTAAAGTTGTGGTAATGACGGATCAGGCGGTAAAGAATCTGGTCGATTACGCTGGAATAGAACGTTCAAAAATTGCTTGCATTCCCCATGGTTCTCATCCATTTCCCATAAAGAGCAACCTATCTGCTTTGAGAAAAAAATATGGATTACCGCAAAAAAGTCTTATTTTTGGAACATCAGGATTTTTTTGGAAAGGTAAAGGCATTGATCAGCAAATAAAAGCATTTTCAGAATTTGCGACAAATCGTCCTGATGTTTGTTTATGGCTTTGTGGTTCGCCTCATCCGCAAATGGATAAAAACCGAACTGACTTCAAGTCCCTTCAAAACCTCATTGCCAAATCAGGCTGCTCGGAGCAGATACTAGTAACCGAAAAGTTTTTTTCGACGGCGGAGCTTGAAGAAGTCTTTTCCCTCATCGACGTGTATATCAACACCAATCTCTGGCATGATCAAGGCGATTGCAGTGGGACTCTGGCATACGCTCTAGGTGCAGGAAAAAGTATTATTGCGTACGACTTCATGCATGCTAGGGAAGCACTCACTGATCAGATGGGAAAACTGGTTCCCGTTGGCAATATACAGGCACTAACCAATGCGATGACACAAATGAAAGAAGATCCTAAATTTCGTGCGTTGTGTGCAAAAAACGCTCTCGAATATGGTGAAAAAATCCATTGGCCAAATATCGTTTCACTGTATAAAAATCTATATTTAAGTATTTAAAAAATTTCACGCTGCACGATCTGACAAACGTTGCTTGAATGCTGCCAAAGACTGAAAAGAGGTTGTATGAAAATTGCTTACGTTTCCACCTGGTTACCGACATTTTGCGGGATTGCTAACTTTACACAAGACCTCAGTGCTGCTGTTGAACAGTATGGTGGAGTTGAATGGGAAGTTGTAGAACTACAATTACAAAGCTTAACAAAGCTTTACAACCCAAAGATCAGGTTCACGGTCGATGCTAGAAAAAAAGAAGAATTTGTTAAAGCCGCTTTTGATCTCAATGCATCAGATGTAGACGTTGTAAGTGTCCAGCATGAGTTTAGGTTATTTAGAAAAGACAGAGACTTCAGATTTTTTTCACTGGTTGAAAAGCCAATCGTCCTCAACCTTCATACCGTCCTCAATCCAAAATCACGATGCTGGGGCAAAAACTTTCTAAAGCTAGTGAAACAAACCAAAGAAATTGCTTCATATTGCGAAAAAGTCGTGGTAATGAATAGTTCCGCAAAAAAATATGCAACAGAATTTATTGGGATACCAACAGAAAAAATTGAAGTGATTCCACACGGAGCCCATCAATTCTTACCAACAATAAAGCGATCCGCGTTGCTAAAGCAGTATCAACTACCTGAAAATGCCGTTATCTATGGGGCAACTGGGATTTGGGGAGGAAAGTCACGTTTCAAAGGATTGCAAAGAGTCATCGATGCTTTTGAACAAGTATAGCAAAGTAATAAAGACACGTTTCTTTGGATCTGTGGAGCAACACATCCTGAGTCAAAAGATGCAGAATTTCTCTATGCCGAAATCGTTGAAGAAGTGCAGAAGAGAGGCTTATGCAAATCAGTTATGTTTACAAGAAAGTTTTTCTCACTCAAGGAACTGGGTGACGTCTTTTCACTGATTGATATTTATATTCAACCGAACTTGGATAAACAATGTGCGAGTAGTGGAACTCTTTCATTTGCGCTAGGTGCAGGTAAACCAATTATCGCCTTTGAGTTTGTTCATGCACTAGAAGCACTTGCTGATGGGAGGGGAATTATTATCCCTTCAAGAAATAATGATGCACTTGTAGAGGCTATGCTAGATCTTGCAGCAAAACCCGAATTGAGGCGGCAGTTAGCTGCAAAAGCACTAACCTACGGAGAGGAAACTTTCTGGCCAAAAATTGGAAAGAAATATTATGAGCTCTTTACTTCAGTCGTCGAAAAGAAACTGTCTAAAATTGCCAGCTGATAATTTTGCTGAAGCTACTCTTATTAAGAGTTTAATCATCATCATTCACTTAAGGTTTCCACACTAGAGACATATTCAAAGATTACTCTTTATTCACCTACATGCCTCTGCTACCCTAAGACCACAAAGAGAAAACACAAATGAAAGAACTATTCAATTCCCTGCCACCAGTAACAAAAGTCTTTACGGGGGGGATCATTGCCCTGCTTGCTATACTTCTACTCCCGCTAACAATTTCTATTATTTTTGTTTACAACGCCCTCAACGCAATCCGTTGGAAAAAAACACGCGATTTTAGTTCAGCAGGACTGCTGTTATTGGGTATAATTGGCTGCTACTTCTGGCTAACACTTTTTTCTTCAGCAACAGGAGTGGTTTCACAGCAAACTCTTTCGGCAAAAATAGACAGCGCAACAACACTTAAAACCGAAGAAAAGCAGGTCGCAAAGTCTGCCACACCAGCTCAACCAACAAACGGAACCTATCACGTAACAAAGATTGTTGATGGAGACACCATCGATGTTGAAATGAATGGCAAAACCCAGAGAATTCGCTTGATCGGCATTGATACTCCTGAACTAGTCGATCCCCGAAAGCCAGTACAATGTTTTGCAAAGGAAGCCAGTGCCAAAGCTAAGTCACTGCTTACCGATAAAGATGTCCGTCTCGAACTAGACCCCACGCAGGGCGACTGGGATAAAAACGGCAGACTTCTTGCCTACATCTACTTCACCGACGGCACTAGCTTCAACAAACTTATGATCGATGAGGGGTATGCGTTCGAATACACTTACAAAATGCCCTACACCCAACAAAAAGAATTCCGAAAAGCCGAGTTGGACGCGAAAAAAGCAGGGAAGGGTTTATGGAGTGAGAAAGCGTGTTCAGGTAAAAGA
>Ga0194060_10000491_pt1 | contig 28646 bp, 26 predicted proteins | sample SepL225m_MetaG_FD_163427 | JGI IMG/M metagenome (GOLD analysis project Ga0194060, IMG submission 163427) | Anoxic zone freshwater microbial communities from boreal shield lake in IISD Experimental Lakes Area, Ontario, Canada - Sep2016-L222-5m | ecosystem: Environmental > Aquatic > Freshwater >...
ACCGGCGACGAGGCAGCGGTTCGCGCGTCGGCGAAGCGCGTCAACGACGAGTTGGGCCCTTGTTACGGCCTCGCCAACAACGCCGGTTTCCTGCGTCCGGCGAGCCTGGAGAAAGTCGCGCTCGAGGATTGGAATGCGATGCTGGCGGTGAACCTCACCGGCTACCTGCTGTGCGCGCGCGAGTTCGCGCGGCAGATGCGCTCCATCGGCGGCGGCAGCATCGTGCACACGGCGTCGATCGCCGGGTATGAACCGCAGGGGCGCAGCGGCGCCTACAGTTCGAGCAAGGCCGGCGTGCTGCTGCTGTCGCGCCAAATGGCCGCCGAGTGGGGCCCCTCTGGCATACGCAGCAACGCCGTGTGTCCCGGACTGATACGCACGGGCATGTCGGCCGCGTTCTACGAGAAGCCAGGACTTGAGGAGCGGCGCAAGGCGATACTACCGAGTCGGCGCATAGGGGAACCGGTCGACATCGCCAACGCCGTGATTTACCTGCTCAGCACGCGCTCGGCCTATGTGAACGGCGCCGAACTGCTGATCGATGGCGGCCTGGGATGCATGTTGATGGACCTGATACCGCGCCCTGGCTTCAATGATGCCGGCTAGCGGGAACCGCCCCTCGCCAGATCGATGATGGCGCTCCCCGCAAATCGACACCACTGCGACGTCCTGGTCGTCGGCTCCGGCGCCGCCGGTTTCGCTGCGGCGATCACAGCGCGCAAAGCGGGTCTGGATGTCCTGCTAGTGGAGAAAGCCGGCTGTTTCGGCGGCACCTCGGCCATCTCCGGCGGTTACATCTGGATCCCGAACAACGCGCTAGCGCGCGCGGCCGGCATGGCGGACTCGCCGGAGAAAGCGCGGGAATACCTGCGCAGCGAACTCGGCGAGCGCTACGACGACGCCTTCATTGACGCCTATCTCGACCACGGTCCGAAAATGGTCGACTTCCTGGTAAATGACATTGGCATTCCGTTCTCTGTTTCGACGCAGATGCCTGACTACCATCCTGACGCGGCCGGCTCGACCATCGGTCGTTCGCTGCACGTCAAACCGGTCAATGGGCGCATTCTGGGCAAGGAATTCCGCCGCCTGCGTCCGTTGCCGCGCGAGCTCTCATTATTCGGCATGGGAGTGAGTTCCGGCTCCGACCTAAGCCATCTCTACAAGTTCGGTCGCTCGTTCGACTCGACCGTGAGGGTGTGCCTGCTGCTGGCAAGGTACGGCATCGATGTGCTCCGCTTCGGACGCGGACAGCAACTTACCAACGGCAACGCCCTGATCGCCCGGCTCGCCAAAGCGCTGTTGTTCGACCTGCAGGCGCCGGTCTGGACTTCCGCACCGGTTACCAGGCTGCTAAATGAGTGCGGCAGGATCGTGGGTGCCATGGTATCGAAGAACGGGCAACCAATTGAAGTCAGGGCGGACTGCGGGGTCATCCTTGCAAGCGGCGGTTTCGCTCACGACGTGGAGCGCAGAACCAAGCTGTATCCGCATCCGGCCGGGCTGGAAGAACACGTGTCTCTGGCTGCGCCCGGCAACGCCGGCGACGGCGCGCGCGTGGCGGAAGCCGTGGGAGGCCATGTCGATGCTGGGGTCTCCAATGCTGCGGCCTGGATGCCGCTTTCGCGGGTCCCGCGCCCCGACGGCAGTTGGGGCGCGATCCTGCATTCGGTCAATCTGGGCAAGCCGGGTGTGATCGCCGTCCTGCGCGACGGCAAGCGCTTTGTCAATGAAAGCCTGTCCTATCACGACTTCGTCCAGGCTTTGATCTCGCTGCCCGATGTCGAAACGCCGGTCGGCGCCTTCGTCGTGTGTGATCACCGCGCGTTCGGCAAGTACGGGCTCGGATACGCCAAGCCTTTTCTGTCGCTACAGGCGCTGATCGATGCCGGTTACCTGATCCGGGCAGATACGCCCGAGGAACTCGCGCGCGCAGCAGGCATCGAGCCGGTTGGGTTTGTGCAGACGCTGCGCGAGTTCAACGCGCACGCAGTCCATGGCGACGATCCGGCGTTCGGAAAGGGTGGAAACGCCTATGCGCGCTTTCTCGGTGACATGAGCCATACGCCCAATCCCTGCGTTGCCCCCATCGACCAGGCGCCGTACTACGCGGTTTGGATGTATGCCGGGGACATCGGCAGCTTCGCCGGCATCAAGACGGATCCATGCGCACGCGTGATGCGCAGCGACGGGACCGCGGTGCCCGGCCTGTTCGCAGTAGGCAATGACATGGCCAGCGCTTTCGGTGGCAGTTATCCGGGAGGCGGGACGCCTCTCGGACTGGGTATGACCTTCGGATACATAGCCGGCCGGATCCTGTCCGAGGAAAAGCGCCGGCTCTGACCCTGGACTCGCTCCGCGGCCAAAACAATCGCCCGCCGGAATCTGAAGCCATCCCGGCGGGCGCGATGTTTTTCTTCTAGTCCATCCGGCCGACGATCGCCTGCTCGCCGTTCTTGATTGTCCCGATATACACCGGGGTAAGGATCTGATGGTTGACGCCATACTCCTTCATCCCGCCCCAGCGTATGGTTCCCTGAACCCCCTTGTAGGGCGTCGCCTTTTCGAGCTGCGCCGCGATCTTATCTGTGTCCTCCACCGTTCCCGCCGCCTGGATCGCATTCAGCAGCATATTGACCTGGTCGTAGAAGTAAACGACAAATTCGCCCATCGGCGGTTTGAGCACCTTGGCATACTTCGCTTCGAGATCCTTGTAGTATTTCTCGGTCACGTCCGCGGCGGTATAGCCGATCAGGCCTTCGGCAAACTCCTTACCGGCGGCTGCGACCAGTTGCGGCACTCCGGGCCCGCCGATCTTGACGAACTGGCCTTTGAAGCCGAGTTCACGCGCCTGGCGCACCACCAGTCCCGCGGTCGCCGACGGGATCGATCCCAGTTCGATGATATCGGGCTTGGTCGCAAGTATCCGCGTCAGCACCGGCTGAAAGTCCTTGAGGTTGCGCTCGAACAATTCCGAAGAGACGAATTTATAACCCTCATTCTCGTAATAACCCTTCAACAACCTCTGGGAAGCCCAGCCCGTTTCGTCGTTTGCTTCGAGCTCTGCCACGGTCTTCAAGCCAGGCCTGTTCTTCTTCAGCCATGCCACGATCTGAGTACCGTACTCGATCGTCGTCGGGAAGCCCCGAAACGAATACTTGGTATCCTTGTCGAGCGCCTTTTCGCTATATGCGCCGATGATCGCCAGGATCTTGTTCTGTTCGAACAAAGGCTTCACGGCCAGAGTTGCGGCCGACCCCATCGGCCCCACGATGATCTTGACCTTGTCCTGTTCGATCAGGCGCGTCGCTGCCGTGACCGCGAGCGCCGCCTTGTACTGGTCGTCGTAGGAAATGACCTCGATCTTGTAGGTCTTGTTGCCGACCTTGAGACCGCCCTTTGCGTTGACCTCCATCGCTGCGATCTTGACGGAGCCGTCCTGCGCCAAACCCCACTCGGACCCGGGGCCCGACAGAGCGCTCACCACCCCGATCTTCAGGGTATCGGTCTGCGCCGTTACGGCTGCTGCCCAGACGAAACCGATCACCGGCAACAGCGTGATCAGCATTCTCTTAATCACTTTCATGATAGCCCTCCTCCTTTGTGGATACATCCGTCAAGACAGATTGCAAAAGGTTCCAGTCGAAATGTCTGCCTCGCCTGCAGCTGCACGGCGCTGCCCCGATGCCGCGTGCGGGATTGCCCCCGCATCACCGATTTAATTCATGACCTTTGCGCACACGTCGGCTGCAAGTTCACGGGAGTATTCGCAGCCTGCGGTACTCCGACAGGATATTCAGCAGCATCTGCTCGGAGTCGGCCATTTCTCCGAAACCGAATTGATGCGACTTCACCACCGATATCGCCTGATCCCACTCTATCCTGAAAACGGAATCGGCGAACGCCCAATCGGCGATTTCGAGGAACCGATTCGGACGCAAGCCGTGCCTGGCGACCAGACGGTCCCATACTTCGCCCTTGTCGCGCATGAACTCCTTCAGATTCAACGGCCCTACCGCGCCGACCGCCATGCCAAAGTGCGCCGCAAGCCCGCTCCACACGTCCCGCCAGCGGAAATAGTCCCCGTTTGCGATATTGAAGTCCTGGCCGGAGCAGCGCGGCGCCGTCGCGGCCCATACCATCGCCTTGCAGACCAGGCTGACCTCGGAGTGCATCAGCAGCACGTCGAACGCGCCCTCCGGGCCCGGAAAGGAAAACGGCATGCCGAGTTCCTTCAGAATTGCCGCGTATGCACCAATCGCCGACATCAGGTTGCTGGGGCTCCCCACTGCGACACCATCGATGAAATGCGGGCGCAATGTCGACCAGGTCCAGCGGCGGCCTTGTTGTTTTTGTGCAAGATAATCGTGCTGGCCGTAGTAATAGAGTGCCTGCACCGGCCTCGGGTGGCTTTCCTTTGCCGGCGTCCTGAACGGCCCCAGATGCGATCCGTACCATTTGCTGCCGTGCATCAGTTGGATGTGCTCGAGCTGCTCCGCGATCGGATCGAGGTAGTCGATCAGATTCTTGAGCATGTCCACGTTGGGATCGACCTTGATCACATAGTCCGAGTTCGGTTCGACCAGGCGGGAGAGGTAGAACACGTGCGTGACGGCAGCAAGCGCGGGCGCCGCTCGGGCGCAGGCGTCCCGGTCGAGCAGATCCAGGACAAGGTGGTTCGCGGTGCTTCCCGTGACAGCCGGTTTACGCGACAGCGTGACCACTTCCCAATCGCCGAGCGATTCGAGATAGTGATAAAAATTGCTTCCGAGGAGGCCCGAAGCCCCGACGATGAGCGCCTGCTTCCGCGCCACTTCAGACGCCTCCGCAACCGGTGGGGTGGATATTCCCGGGGGCCGGCTCGGTTCCTGCGCTTCCCATCCTAGCGCCCGCCGGACACATCGACCACCGTGCCATGCACGTACGACGCCGCTGGCGACGCCAGCCACAATGCGGCCTCGGCCACTTCTTCGGCGCTGCCGGCGCGCCCCAGAGGAACCGTCGGTCCGAGCGTGGCCAGCATCGCGCTGCCGCCATGTGCATCATGCATATCCGTTGCGATCAGCCCTGGACGCACCGCGTTGACGCGTATCCCCTCGCGCGCAACCTCTTTCGCCAGGCCGAAGGTAAAACTATCGACCGCCCCCTTGCTCGCCGCGTACGCGATTTCGTTCGGCAGCCCGCCATGGCGCGCCGCAACGGACGAGATGTTCACAATGACCCCGCCTTGGCCGCCAAGCCGCGTCGACATGCGTTTTATCGCCTCGCTTGCGCAGAAAAAACAACTGAACGTATTCGTCGCAAATATGCGCTGTAGCGCCGTCTCGTCTGTTTGATCGATCGTAAAACGGTCTCCGATGATGCCCGCGTTGTTGATCAAGACATCCACGGTCCCCAGTTGCCTGTCGACTTCCGCGAATAGTTTTGCCGCCTCCGCCTGCCGTGCCACGTCCGCCTGCACGGTGATCGCCTTGCCTCCCGTACTGGCGATAGCCTGGGCGACTGCAGCCGCCGCCGCGCCGTCGCGTGCATAGTTGATGCACACGGCATAGCCACGCCGGGCCGCGAGCTGCGCGATCGCTGCGCCGATTCCCCGGCTCGCCCCCGTTACGATCATTACTTTTGCCACCCGGTGCTCCTAGATCAGTAGATTTCGCGGATTTCGTTGATCCAGACCGGGGACCGGGCAAGATCTATGAAGCGCCGCTCGTCCTGCAGCAATTCGCTCAAGGCCGCCTGCGCCGCCCTGTCGTTGGCTGCAGCGGAAAACTCTTCCCAACTGTCGTACCAGACTTCTGCAATGCCATCGTAAGCCGGGGGACCGCCGCGAAACTGCGCCACACGCAGATTGAGTTCACTCTGCGCCGCACACAACTGGACGTAGCGTTTTACGCGAAGAATTCCCTGATGCCGGCGCATCAGGGGCGCGTGCCGGTCGTGCCAGTAATCGAGAAATTCCTGGTGCGTCAATTGCGACAGGCGATGCATGCAGTACGTGAGTTCTATCACCCATTCCCCCGGAGATGCACCGTCCGCCTAGGCGCAGGACAGCCGCCGGCGTAAGAACTTGTTTCAAAATGAGGGAACTCTCCCCTCATGCTCCGCGATATTGGCCTTTTGGAACTTTCATTCTGCAATGGGTCGCAAGTCAACATGAATCGTTCCCGGCCTGCATTAGCATTTCATCCCCATCGCCCTGGCGATGATGCGCAGCTGAATTTCCGGCGTGCCCTCCCCGATATACGACTCGGGTGCATCCCGGTACAGCCGCGGCAAGCCGCTCTCCTCCATATAGCCGTAGCCGCCGTGCAGGGTCACGGCATTCAGCACCGCGTATTGCACCGCGTCTGCCGTAAGGAATTTCGCCATTGACGAACCGATTGAAACCTCTTTCCCGGCCATGTGGGCCCGCGCGGCGCTGTAGATCATCAAGCGCGCGGCCTCTATCCTGGCCGCCATTTCAGCGACCTTGAACGCCACCCCCTGAAATTCGCCGATCGGCCGTCCGAAGGCTTTTCGCTGCCCGGCGTAATCCAGAGATTTCTCCAGAGCGATCTGCGCGATCCCCAGGCCGCGCGTCGCCTGCAGTATGCGGCCGGAAGAAAGCGTCGCCTTGAGTTGCCCCAGGCCGCCGCCCACCTTGCCCAGCAATTGCCCCGGACCGACGCGCACGTCATCCAGCGCTATAAGCGCCGTCGAGGAAGAATGATTGCCCAGTTTATCGAGCGGACTTGCACTCAGCCCGCGGCTGGAAGCATCGACGATGAACAGCGATAGCGCATCGGGCCTGCGCTCCGGTGAGGTACGCGCGGCAAGCAGGTAATAATCCGCAATGGTTCCATTGGTGATGTAGACCTTGCTGCCGGAAAGTATCCAGTCCTCTCCGTCGCGGCGGGCTCGTGTGCGTATGCCCATGATGTCGCTGCCGGCGTCGGGTTCGGTCAGCGCAAATGCGCCGATGCGCTCCGCGCGTACGCCCGGCATCAGATATTCGCGCTGTTGCGCCTCGGTTCCCAGAGAGAGCAGCGGCTTGAGCGCCAGGTGCTGGTGCGCGAAAACGCCCGCCGAAACACCCGCCGGAATGCGCGTCAATTCCTCGTAATAGATGCAGCCGATCAGTATGTCCCCGCCCCCTCCGCCTATCGCTTCCGGGCAATCTGGCGCCAGGTATCCCGCTTCGCGCAAGGCCGCATAGACTTCCAGGGGAAAGCGCTTTTCCCTCTCGCCCTGCGCGGCAAGCGGCGCCAGCCTTTCCTCGACAAACCGGCGAAACGCGCTGCGGAACTGCAGATGCTCGCTCTCCAGCATCGCGTCCGCTGCGTAAAAAACCTGTTGCTGCTGCATTATTGGTCTCCTTGCTTCCGCCGTCGAACCATCCGGCCCTTCAGCGGCCGAGCCAGCGCGGCGCGCGCTTCTCGGCGAAAGCGCGCGGCCCTTCTTGTGCGTCCTCGCTGGCATAGACCGGTCGGTAAATCTCCTTTGCCCGCTCGAAGCCGCTGTCGCAGCCCAGGCTCATGGCAGCGAGCAGACTCGCCTTTCCCGCCTGCACCGTGAGCGGTGCATTGTCGCGAATGCGTGCCGCCAACCGGTAAGCCCGTTCGCGCACCGCGTCCGGCGTAGGCTCGACATAGTTGACAAAACCGAGCGCGTGCAGCCGTTCGATGTCGACCATTTCGCCGGTCAGCGTCATCTCCAGCAGTATGGCTTGAGGCAGCATCCATAGCATCGGCACCGCCCAAGGCGAACCGCGTCCCATCCTGGCTTCGGTAATCCCCCCCTTGGTGCCCGCCAGGCCGATGCGCAAATCGGAATTGAGGGAAAGTACCATTCCGCCTGCGGCGAAATGACCGGTCATCGCGGCGATGATCGGCTTCTTGACCGAGCGCATCCTCTCGTAGAAGGGGTCCTTCAGAACATCCAGGATGTCGCAGTTGCGCTCCCGCTTGATTTGCGCCGCTTCCTTCAGGTCCATGCCTGCGCAAAAAGTGCCGCAATCTGCGGCGGTAAGTACTACCGCACGCACGCTGTCATCGGCGTCGATTTCGCCCCATATCTGATACAAGCGTTCGGCCGCCGCGATCGACAGCGCGTTGCGCTGCTCGGGGCGGTTCAGGGTAACGCTCGCAATCCCGGATTCAACCCGGTAGAGAACCACTTGCGTCGCTGCCGTATCGCCCTTTCCCAAGCCCCCGCTATTCATCCCAAGCCGCTCCGCTTTCTCGCCTTTTCCAAGATAGCAGGGTAAGCGCCGTCATTTCATTTTGTCAACGATCTTTTCATTTTATGGAGGGAATAATGCGGGGATTCTTCTGCGCCCGGGAAAGATCGCCGCGACCCGCCGATGCAGCGTTCTTTTTCACTATGAAACATAAAAAATAAACGGCATTCTCGAGTTCGCTTCCAGACGCAAGCTATTGACTTTCCGCTAGTCTGAACGGTAAAGTACGTTCATTATATTTACGGCTTTTTCTTTTTATTTCTGAGGTTGGTATGTTAGCGCCCTCCACCTTTTCGTCACGGACAGTGTTTATTACCGGCGCAGGCACCGGCATAGGCAGGGGCTTTGCGTTACGGGCGGCCGAGCTCGGCGCGCATGTCGTCCTTGCCGGAAGGCGCGAAAACCTGCTGCAGGAAACCGCAAGGACGATCGAAGCAAAAGGCGGCAAGTCGCTGCTTTGCCCCCTGGATATACGCAAACCCGATGCCGTGGAAGCGGCCATGGAGCGTGCGGTCAAGGAAACCGGAAGCGTCGATGTTCTGATCAATAATGCTGCGGGCAATTTCCTGTCACGCGCCGAAGACCTGTCGTCCAACGGCTGGAACAGCGTCATCAATATCGTGCTAAACGGCACGGCCTACTGCACCCTGGCCGCCGGCAAGCGCATGCTGCAGCAGGGGCACGGGAAGATCCTGAGCGTCTCGGCGGCCTACGCCTGGTATGGAGGGCCGGGAACGGTGCACTCTGCCGCGGCAAAGGCGGGGGTCATCGCGATGTCCCAATCCCTTGCTGTGGAATGGGGGCCCAGAAACGTCCAAATCAATTGCCTTTGCCCTGGATTCGTCGATACCGAACAGTCACGCACCGCGCTTTGGCCGAGCAAGGCCGCGCAGCAAAAAATCCTGAATACCATTCCCGCCGGTCGCTTCGAGACTATTGAAGAGACGGTCGAAATCGGGCTTTTCCTGTGCACCCCCACCGCCAACTACATCAATGGCGAGGTTTTGGTCGCTGACGGCGGTCAATGGCTGAACAAGGGCGTGTTCACCCTCCCAGAGCCTGGACAGCGCTACGCCAAGGTCTGAAAGTTCGCCAGGCAATGTCAGCGAAAAAAGTCGCATTGGTCACCGGGGCCAGCCGCAACATTGGCCGTTCCATTGCGCTCGCCCTGGCGCGGCGCGGCTACGCGCTCGCCTGCTTTGGCCGCGACCATGCGGCCCTGGGCGAAACCGCCCGCATGGTCCTGGCACTGGGCGCAGAGGCAAGCGTTTTCGTCGGTGATGCAAAATCGAATGCGTCGCTGGAAGATTTCGTCCAACACGCCGTGCAGACGCATGGCGCCGTCGACGCCGTGATCAACAACGCGGGAATCGTCGTGGAGCGCCGCCCGGAGGAAATCACCCCGGAGGAATTTGCCGAAACCCTGCAGGTCAATCTCGTCAGCCAATTCACGCTTGCGCGGGCTGCCTACCCGTCGATGCGCGGGCGCGGCGGGGTCATCATCAACATCGGCTCGCTTGCCGGCGCCGTCGCCTTCCCCAGGACAGCCGCCTATTGCGCATCCAAGGCTGGAATCGACGGCCTCACGCGCGCCTTGGCGTATGATTGGGCCGGAGACAATATTCGCGTCCTCTGCGTGGCGCCGGGATATGTCAAGTCGGATATTTCAAAAGAAGTCCTCGCGGACGAGCGCAAGCGCGACTGGATACTGCGGCGCATTCCGATGCATCGCGTTGCCGAACCCGAGGAAATTGCGGAATTCGTCGCTTTTCTCGCATCCGGGGCAGCCAGTTTCTGCACCGGCGAAACCTATTACGTAGACGGCGGCCAGCGCATGGCGATCTAGGAGCCTATTACAAAATAAGGGGATACATCCCCTCATGCTCCCCTAAATTAGATGCCATTTCGGTAATTCTGAAATGGCATCTAAGGAAAAATACGGAGAAGATAGTGGTCGCACCCTTGAATCGCATCGACCTGCTGTTTCGGCACAACGCACGCACACTTTGCAACAGGACGCACCTGATCCTGCCCGACGGGTCGGAACAGAGTTACGGCGCCAGCTACGATCGCGCCAGCCGCATTGCCAGCGCCATCGCCGCCGCGGGAATCGAGCGCGGAACGCGCGTCATGGTCCTCATGGGTAATTCGCGTGAGATTGTGGAGATGTACATCGCCTGCAGCCTTGCCAGCGTCATCTGCGTTCCCGTGAACATTCTAACGACAGCGCGCGAGTTGACCGACACGGCCGCCGATTGTGCCCCGGCCGCCGCCTTCATCCAGCACCAATTCATCGATCGCATCACGCCCGAATTTCTGCGGCACGATTTGCGCTTAAAGGTCGTGACGCACGGCGCGGCCGAGGGCTGGCAGCAGTACGACACATTGTTGCAAGCCCACGCCCCGCTTGCCCATGCTGCGAGTTCCGACCCGGAGGAGCCGAGCGTGATGATATACAGTTCGGGAACGACCGGCAGGCCCAAAGGCATACTGCTGCGCCAGCGCGGTATCATGGAAAACGCGCACATGACTAACCTGGTGTTGCGCTACCAATCCAGCGACACAGCCATGACGATTCTGCCGCTGTTCTCGTCCTTTGGCTTTTGCTGGGACTTTTTGATGGTTGCGCAGGCCGGCGGGCGCACGCTCATCCTGCCGAAATTCGATCCGCTGCTCGCGATCGCGCTTATCGAACGTCACCGCGTCACCGTGCTCGCCGGAGTGCCGACGATGTTCGCCCGGCTGTTCGACGCAGAGAACATCAAAGGCCGCGATTTTTCCAGCCTGCGCCTGATGGACGTCGGCGGCGGGCCGGTGTCCGACCGCCTCAAGCACGACCTCAAGAACGTGCACAAGATCGAGATAGTCGAAAGCTACGGATTGTCGGAGATTTCGCCTGTCGCCTCGGTGCAGGTCCCGTTCGACGAGCATAAGGTCGGCGCTTGCGGTCAACCGTTGCCGGGTGTCGAGGTCAAGGTGCTGGGCCCAGACGAAGAGGAATTACCGCCGAACACTCCCGGGGAATTCTGCTTTCGCTGTTCCACTTTCATGATCGGCTACTGGAACAAACCCGAACTGACCGCGCAGGCGCTGCGCGGCGGCTGGCTGCATTCCGGGGACATCGGCGTCGTCGACGACGACGGCGAATTGTTCGTGCGCGACCGCCTCAAGGACATCATCATCTCCAGCGGCTACAACATCTATCCGAAGGAAGTCGAGAATGCGCTGTGCGAGCACAAGTCCGTGCAAAGCGCAGCGGCGATCGGCGTTCCCGATGAAATACGGGGGGAGTTGGTGCACGCCTTCGTCGTGCTCAAGCCGGGCGCGCAAGCCAGTACGCAGGACCTGATTGCGCATTGCGCCACCATCATCGGCAAGCACAAGCTGCCGCGCGATATCAGCTTCGTCGATGAATTGCCGCTCACGGCCTCGGGCAAGATACAGCGCTTCGCCTTGCGCGAAATGCTGGGAAAATCTGCCCGCAGCGCAGTGTAAGTTCAAAATGCCGTCATTGCACGATCCACAACGGGAACTCGACCATGAATGAAATTGCCGCGACAAAGGCGCTGGAACGGGCGCTTGCCGAATATGATCGCAATAGCGGCGGTTTTTTCCTGGAGCGCTTTCTCGGCTGCGAGCTTTCCTTCGACGGCGAGACCTGCGTGCTCGGACTGGAGGTTGATGACTTCATGTTCAATTCCGGAGGCACGCTGCATGGCGGCGTCATCGCCTTCGTGCTGGACAGCGCCGCAGGGTCGCTGTTCAAGCGCGTGCACGGGTCCGGCTACACCCTGGAGAGCAAAATCCAATATCTTCGCTCGTTAGGACGCGGGCGCGCGAGCTGCAAGGCGCGTTTTCTCAAGCGCGGAAAACTGGTCAGCTTCGTCGAGGCGGTGCTGAGTCTGGCGGACGGGAAGCCGGCGGCGATAGCTACATCCACCTGGCATACGGCCTAGCCCAGCCTAGCCGCCTTCCGCCGTTGCGCGGCGGCAGACGAAGGCCCAGCCAAGGAAACTATCCGCAGTCCTCCCGCGCCGTTCAACCCGCGATCAGGGATTTTATTTCAATCCCGAACATACGCTTCCGGTTTCCCTCGCCAAACGCCTCGTTGTATTCCTGAATGAGGTTCTTCAGCGCATCGGATTTTGCCGTTTCCATCAGCTTGTCGTAGCTTTCATATTCATAAAGCGCGATGTAATTGTAGCCGTCGCCGCCGTCGACTATTTTATAGCGCCGGCCGCTAATAACGCCTGGAAACCGGTTCAGCGCCTTGGGCAGATGATCTTCGTCATACCACCGGTTATAGGCTTCCTCGTTTTCCGGCGTCACCTTCGCCATCACTATGAATACGCCTTTCTTTTCCATTTATTCACTCCTCTTTTGAAATTCACGCCGCTCTGCCTGCATTGCAGCAAACCGTCTCTCTATCCCCTGGCTCACGCCTTTTCGCCGAATATCTCATTCAGCACCGGCAGCAGGTACTCCCGGAATTGCGCCGGATTCTCGCTCATCGGAAAGTGTCCGACCTGCTCCATCACCGTGACCTTCGCGCCTGGAATGGCTTCCGCAGTCCGCAGCGTATCCTCCGGCGTGCAGGAGAAATCGTATTCTCCCGTCAGCAAATACAGCGGACAGCGGCGCGTGTCTACGCCAGTCAGTTTTCCCCGCAGGTCGCTGTCGACGCGGTAGAAATACAGATCGCCCTTGAAGATTCCAGGCCCCCCTTGCATGTACTGCCACAGCGTTTCGTGACGGTATTCCACCGGGCTTTGCGGCGCAACCAGACCCGACACCAGCGCCGCGCAAACTTCGCCGCCGTGGACGTCGCCGCGATGCAGCCAGCTGGTGTCGTACCAGGGCTGCTGATAATCCGCCGACTCCAGCCCGATCAAGGCGCGGAATTCGCCGCCATGGGCGTGCGCAAGCTGCAGCACGATGCGGCCGCCGATGGAACACCCCATGACCACCGGCCGTTCCAGCGCCATCGCCGCGCAAAACGCGCGTATGGTTTCCACGTAGAGTTCGGTCGTCAGCTTGTACTCGGAATTCTGCCAACCCGGCGGCGGATAGGATTTTCCGTGCCAGGGCATGTCAAAAGCGATCACGCGAAAGCGCGAAGTCACCGCTTCGTCGCAAAGCAGGTGCCGGAACTGGCGCGCATCGGCTCCGGCCGTATGCAGGCACACCAGCGGTATCCCGCTCCCTGCCTCTTCCGTGTATATCCGGCATTGCTGTCCAAGGACGGGGACCATAAGATAGCGGCCGACGATGGGTTCGAATACGGGTGCGTTCATTGCGAACCTCCCTCGCGCGGCAGCGTAACCAAGTCCTTGAAGTACTGAAGATTGGCCATGAACGGCTGAAGACGGCCTTCGATTCTCATCGCGCCGCGCTTGCACAGCGCAAACAGATCGTGCCACCCGGGCTTGGGCACCGGCTGCCACAGCGCCAGCCACGCGTCGCTACCGGCACGGATGGCAAATTCCCACGAGCCGAGCAGCGGTATGCGCTCGGAGACAATCGGACGACCGCCGCGTATCGTCAGCAGAAGTTGCTCGGCACCGATCTCAACCAGGCAGCAGGTATCGACCAACGCGCCGCGCCGCTGAAGATCGGAATCGGTCGCGAACGTCGCTTCGATCGCCTGCCGCAGACGGTTCGCCAGGACACGGGCTTGCATCACCTGCCCGCTGTCAATTGAATCCGACATGTCTCTTCCTCCATTCAGCCTGGGGCCATCATTCTACTGTCGAAATGCTGCCCAACCGCATCAAACACCACCATCGACAAGCGTGCTTATCACCGGAAAATACGGCTCGCCCAGGCCGTTGTCTATCGCCTGCTGAAACAGCGCGTCGACGCGGCGTGCACCGGCCGCGTCGATCCCGTGCTCGGCCGCCAGCTCCAGCGCGTAGGAAAGATCTTTCTTCGCGTACTCCACGGAGAAAGCCCTGAGCGGGAACACCTGCGGGATGATCGCCTTGGCGCCGTGATTTCTGAGCGCGAAGCTGTCGCCGGAACCTTTGGCCAGGGTTTCGAATATCAGTTTTGGATCGAAGCCGGCGTGGTGAGCAATGGCGTAGGCCTCAGACAACGCGGCCACGGTCTGAAACAGCACCATGTTGTTGAGAATCTTGGTGACCTGCCCGCTGCCGATGGGGCCGCAGTGGGTGATATCGCTGGCGCAGCAGGCGAGAATCGGCCGTACCTGTTCGAAGGTCGCTGCATCGCCGCCGACCATCACCGACAGCGTTCCCGCCTCTGCCGCCTGTCTGGTGCGCGCCACCGGCGCGTCCAGGTAGCGCACGCCGCGCGCGGCGAACTCGGCCGCCAGTTCTTGCGTTAGTCTTACCGCTGATGTCCCCAGATCGACGAAAATCTGCCCCTGCTGCATGCGCGCCAGCAGGCCGCCGACGTGCGCGAGTTCCTTCAGCAATTTTCCCGAAGGCAGCGAGACCAGCACCACGTCGCAGCCTTGCACCAGCGCACCCGCATCCGCAGCCGATTCGGCGCCCAGGGCCGCGAGCCTTTGCACTGGCGCCGCATCGAGGTCGAAAACCCGCACTTTGTGCCCGCTTTTTGCCAATATGTTTCTGCACATCGGTTCGCCCATGACGCCAAGGCCGATGAATCCGATCGCTAGCTTGCTCATTTACAGCTCCTTTGTTTCAGGCAGGTACGGTTCCGCGCAATGGTTGGCATTAAGCCGCGGCGATACGACTACGCGTCAATCCACCTGCGCGCCGGACAGGCGCACTGCCTCGGCCCAACGCCTGCTTTCGCTCTGGACGAAAGCCTGAAACGCCTGCGGCGAGGTGTTGTCGACGTCGCCACCCATCTCGATCAGTCTGGCACTGAACTCCGGATTCGCGACAACTTTTGCAATGTCCTGATAGATTTTCGTCTGCAATGCTGCCGGCATGGCCGCAGGAGCGAACATGCCGAACCAGGTCGCCGCCGTGAATCCCGGAACGCCCGCCTGGGCGAACGTCGGGACATCGGCGATGGCGTCCACCCGGTTGGCGTGTGCCAGCGCAATGGCTCTCAGTTTGCCGGCTTTGATGTGCGGCAGGGCCGCCGAAAGCGTCACGAACGCCGTCGGCACCTGACCGCCGATCAGATCGGTCAGCATCGGCGCGTCGCCGCGGTAAGGGACATGCGTAAGGTCGAGCTTGTTTTGCGCCTTGAACAGTTCGCCCGTGAGATGTTGCGGGGTCCCGTTGCCGGTGGACGCGAACGACATGCCGGGATGAGCCTTGGCATAGGCGATCACGTCGGCAACCGTCTTCACCGGAATCGAGGGTGTGGTCACCAGCACCAATGGAATGGTGGAAGTCAGCGTGATCGGCGCAAAATCCTTGATCGGATCGTAGCTAAGCTTTTTGTACAGGCTAGCGCTGATGGTGTGCGCCGCCGTCGTCATGTACAGCGTATAGCCGTCGCCGGGCTGGCGCGCGACCATCTCGGCAGCTATCACCGTACCGGCGCCGGGCTTGTTGTTCACGATCACCGGCTGCCCCCAGACCTGGGTCAGCTTGTCTGCGATCATCCTCGCGATCACGTCAGTTGCACCGCCGGCCGGATAGGGCACGACTATGCTCACCGGCTTGATTGGAAAATTCTGCGCCCATCCCTGCACGGCGCACAGCATCCCAAGAATCACTAGTGCGCGTATCAACCAGGTTCGCAAATTCATCTGCTTCTCCTCGATTCGTTTCCGGACTTGTACTGTTTCACCTGTCCTGCAATACATAGTCGGCGCCGCAACGCCCGCAAATTTCACGGATATGCGCTTCCAACCGCGGCGGCACGGGGATGCCGTTCCGCAGGCGCTTCTCCCGCTCGTGCGCCTCGGGGTCGCCGGCCACCAGCACCGGCTCATCCGGGTCTGCGCAAGGTGTCCCGTGCAGTTCGTCTATGACCTCGTCCAGGTCGTCCTGAAATTCTCCCTCTTCGCGGAAGCAGCGCGGATCCAGCGCCAGGAAGAAATGGCCAATATTGTCCGGATCGCCCGGCTTATTGTTGCGGTTCCGGATCGGCGAGAACGAGCCGCCGGTCAGCGTGCCGCCGAGAATGTGGATCATCATCGCCAGGCCGTAACCTTTGTGGCTTCCAAGTTCGCGCGTGCCGCCCAGCGGGGTTAGACCGCCGTCAGGGCGCTTGAACACGTACTCCATGCTCAGGTGCGGGTCGGCCACGGTCCGCCCCGCACCGTCCACCACCCATCCGGCAGGCATCTCTTTGTCGTTCAGGTGATGGACCTTCACCTTGCCTGCCGCAACCGTAGTCGTCGCCATGTCGAGCACGAACGGCCGATTGCGATTGGCCGGCGCGGCGAATGCGAGCGGATTCGTTCCCAGCACCGGGATCGTCGCGCGGGTCGGCACCATGGTCACGCCGCGCGTCGCCGACGTCACCATCCCAATGACGCCGCGGTCGCTCGCCATGCGTGCGTAGACGCCGGCGGCCCCGAAATGGTGGGAATTGCGCACCCCCACCACACCCACGCCATGCACCAGCGCCTTGTCGACCGCAAGATTCATGGCCATGGCCGATACCGGGTGCCCCAGGCTGGCACCGCCGTCGAGCAGCGCAGTGCAGCCCGCCTCCCGGACTACGCTGGGTCGCGCTTGCAGATGGAGCGCGCCGGCCTGGCGCATCTCCTCGTACATCATCAGCATCGACACGCCATGCGAGTCGATGCCCATCAGGTCGGTCTCGACCATTAAACCGGCGGTGATGCCTGCCATGTCCGGCGCCATCCCCCATGCCTGGAGTATGAGCAGAATTTGGCGCCGCACTTTGTCGGCTTCGACGTTCATCTTGTCCGTTCCTTCTTCTTGTCACGCCGTCGGCTGCAAGCAAAATCGCGGCAGCGCACTTAGCCGCGCGCTGGCTGCGCTTCGCGCCATGCCAGCAGGCGCGCAATGCCCTCTTTCATACCGACTTTAGGCTGCCAGCCGATCAGCTTGCCCGCTAGCTCGTGTGGAATATGGAAAGCTCCGCCCGAAGTGAGTCGCACGGTGCCGGGCGGATCAGGCTTGATCTCCGGTTGCAGCGTGCTTCCACAGTACTCCAGCACCAGCCGCACAAGTTCGCCCGTGGTGATGGGCGCAGGACCGGAAACGTTGACAGCGACGTCGGTGGCCGCGCTTTCGAACGCCGCCAGATTGGCCCGTGCCACATCTGCGACGTTGACGAAGTGCTTGGTATCGCTGCCGTCTCCGGGCAGCACCGGCCTCTCGCCGCGCCGAACGCGATCATAGGTGTCCATGATGTACAGGGAATTCGCCGCGCGGTAATGCTGGCGCTCGCCGTAGACCGTGGAATAGCGCAGCACGACGTAATCCAGCCCGTGCTTCTGGAAATACTGCCGGCACAACTGCTCGCCCATGATCTTCGACGCGCCGTAGAGGATCGCAGCCGGAGGCGCTCCGGCCGAGTGGAACGGGCCGCCCTCTTCCAGCGCGCCCACGATGCCGCTGCCGTAGCCGTATACGGCGTTCGAGGAGGCAAACACCAGCTTCTTTACCCTGTTGACGCGGCAGGCTTCGAGCATGTTTTGCGCTCCGCGGACATTCACGTCCACTGCATTCCACGGAGTTTGCGCGAATCCCAGGGTCATATAGGCAGCCAGGTGCAGCACGCCGTCCACACCCTCGGTCGCGGCGAGCAGTTCCGGCAGCCGCATCAGGTCGGCGCGCACGATTTTGACACGCGGGTCGCCTTTCAGATGATCGATCGCGTCCAGCGTGCCGAAGGCAAAATTGTCCAGCAGCAGCACCTCCTTCACCTCGGCAGGCAACAGCAGGTCGGCGGTATGCGACCCGACCAGGCTTGCCGCCCCGGCAATCAGGATACGCGCGCCCTTCAGCGGCAGCGCCGCATTTCGCTTGGTGCTGGTCATTGCTCAAAACCCGATCGGTTTATCGTGCATGCCGAAGAATACGCTTTTCACCTGGCTGTAGAGCCGCAGTCCGTGATAGCCTTTTTCGCGATTGATGCCGCTCGCCTTGAAACCGCCGAAGGCGGTCGCGATATGCGACTGCTTGTAGGTGTTGATCCAGACCGAACCGGCCTCGAGTTCGCGCGCCACCCGCCACGCCCGCGCGTAATCCCCGGTCCACATGCCGGCCGCAAGGCCATACACCGTGTCGTTTCCCTGCGCGATCACGTCGGCCTCGTCCTCGAACGGCAGGCAGACCAGCACCGGTCCGAAGATTTCTTCCTGGCAGGCGCGCGCACTGTTCGGCAAACCCTCGATGACCGTGGGAAGGTAGAAGCAGCCTCGGGCGAACGCAGGATCATCCGGAATGGCGCCGCCCACCAGCACGCTGCCGCCTTCCTTGCGCGCGAGATCGACATAGCCGGCCACCTTGTCCCGATGGGCGCGGGACACCAGCGGACCCATTTGCGTTTTCGGGTCGTTTGGCATGCCAATTCGGACATGTTTGGTGCGATCGATGAGTTCCTTGACGAAGCGCTTATAGAGTGTTTTTTGCACGAACAGGCGCGTCCCGGCGACGCAGCTCTGGCCGGCGGAACCGTATATGCCAGACATCACACCGGCGAGCGCCTTTTCGAAATCGGCGTCATCGAACACGATGTGGGGCGACTTGCCGCCCAGTTCCAGCCCCACCGGGATCAGGCGCTGCCCGGCGACGGCGGCGATGGCGCGGCCGGTCTGGGTACCCCCGGTAAACGACACCATACGCACACCGGGATGGGCGACCATCGCGGCACCGACGTCCTCCCCATATCCTGGAAGAGTCGTAAGCAAGCCCTCGGGCAACCCGGCCTCGCCGCAAATGCGCGCGAGTTCGAGCGCGAGTTGCGGAGTTTCCTCCGAAGGCTTTAGCAGGACGGCATTGCCCGCGGCCAGGGCCGGCGCGACTTTCTGCGCCTCGGCCATGATCGGAGAATTCCACGGCGTGATCGCGGCGATGACGCCGTACGGCTCGGCGAGCGACATCGAAAAGTATTCCCCGCGCGGGCTCGTCACTTCGTTTTGCCAGGTTTCGCAAAGCGCCGCGTAGTAGCGGAAGAAGTACGCCGCGTTATCCACCATGTTCTGGCATTCCTTCAGCGGCTTGCCGCTATCGGCCATCTGCAGTCGCGCGAGCGGATCGCGTTCGCCGGTGATCCGCCGCCCGATTTCGTACAGCGTCGTCGCGCGCTGATCCGGGCGCAACTTGCGCCACGGTGCCCGCCGATAGGCGTCCTCGGCAATCGCCACTGCGTCATCAACATCCTTGGGCAGGGCGCGCGTCACGGTTCCGGCGACGCTGCCGTCCGCCGGATTGATGGAGGTGAGCACGTTGCTTCCATCCGGACTGTTGCGCCATGCCCCACCGACGCGGAAAGGTTTGCTGCCAGGAATGTCCATAGGGTTCACCATGTTGTGTCAGGTTAAGAAGAAAAGCCCGTGATCGAGCGGAGTGCCGACAACCACAACCCGCCCAATTGATTCATTGACCCATTCTGCACCTCGCAGCAGGATCTTACGCCCGAGGTTCGGCATCCAGCCGTACCGCCACGCCCTCAAGGCCCGGGCCCGCGGCAGGATAGCGCTGCATCACCTGCGGATCATGCCCGGGGACTACATGGCGCGGATGGTCGGCAAGCTCGCGCAGCCGGCGATAGCCTTCGACCATGGCGCCTACGCTGTGAACGATGGGAAATGGCCGCACCTGCTCCATGTTGGCGTAAAGATGCGCCGCATCGGAGGCGAGCACGATCCAGCCGACGCGGGTGTGCACGCGTAGAGACTGAATTCCCATGGTATGCCCGCCGATGTGATGCAGCGACAGCCCGGGGGCGAGTTGCGCATCGCCGTCGTGGAACATCACCCTTCCCTCGTACACGCGGCGCACCATGGCGGTGACTTCCTCCACCTCGTAAGCATGTGAAAATATCGGTTGCGCCATGTGCCGGCCGGTGGCGAACTGCATTTCCTTGTCCTGCAGGTGAAACGTGGCTTTCGGGAACAAGGCGAAGTTGCCCACGTGATCGTAATGCAGGTGGGTGATGATCACGTCGCGCACCCCGGCGGCATCCACCCCGAGCCGCTTCAATCCAAGTTCGGGCGACAGCAGCATCTTGCGCCCGCGGCGTTCGGCCACCCGGACCTCGAATCCGGTGTCGATGACGAACAGGCGCGACGGGCTTCGCACCAGCCAGATGAAGTAGTCGAGCGGGCTGCCTTCCTCGTGCGGGTCGCCGCCGATGAAATTATCGGCCTCCTTCCTCGCCAGTGTGGCGTAGCGGATGGCATAGACTTCATACGTTTCGATCGCACTCATCGTTTTTCTCCTGTTTGTACGATAGTGTGTGATTTCGCGCACAGTGCGTCAAGGCCATGCGCCAGCAATCGCTTCTCAATGGCAACTGATCCGGCCTCCCGCAGACCACCTCTGACATTGGCAACGGCACACGGTTCGAACATTTGCGCGTCGGCGTATAATTTGCCGGCAAGCCGATCAAAAAATCACTTTAAGCAGGCTCGCACTGGCCTCACGCCAACCGCAAACCAAAGGAGAATCGAAAATGATGAACAGCAAGCCCCCCCGACCCAACGCACGGCGCGAAATTCTCAAGAAGGGCGCCGCCTTGGGCGCCGCCGCCGTCGCCGCACAGTTCGGCTTTCCCGCCATCGTGCGCGCGCAGTCCGACACCATCAAGCTGGGTCACATCACGCCACGCACCGGGTTTCTCGGGCAACTTGGGGAATACGGATTCAAGGCCGCTACGCTTGCAATTGAAGAAGCCAATGCGGCCGGCGGCGTGCTCGGCCGGAAGCTCGAGTTGATCGCCGAGGACAGCGTCAATCCGCAGACCGCGGTCACTAAGGCGCAAAAGCTGATCGAGCGCGACAAAGTCGTGTGTCTGGTCGGCGAGATCAATTCCGCCTCCGGCCTCGCCATTGCGGAACAGGCCAACCGCTACAAGATTCCGTTCTTCAATACCGGATGCAATTCAGATGCCTTGCGTGGCAAGAACTGTAGCAAGTTCATGTTCCACGTCGAAGGCTGCAATACCATGTATACCAAGACCATAGGCACATGGCAGAAGGCGGAAAACAAGATCAAGGGCGCCAAGTTCTATTTCCTGACGGCGGATTACGCCTTCGGCCACGACCTGTATCGCGTATCCTCGAAATTCCTCACCGACAACGGCGGGATCAATCTGGGCAATGACCTGGTGCCGACCAACTCCGTCGATTTCAGCGCTTACATACTGAAAATCCGCCAGGCCAAGCCCGATTTCGTCTACATCTGCCTCGCCGGCGTGGACCAGACCAATTTCCTCAAGCAATACAAGGAATACAACCTTCCATTCCCTGTCACAGGCGGTACCATGGATACGATCCCGTTCTGGGGCGCGGGCATAGATTCCATTTCCGGCTACTGGCAAAGCCTGTGGTATCACGGCCTGCCGGTCGCGGGCGCCCAGGCCTTCACCAAGCGCTTCAGCGACAAATACGGGATGCCGCCCGACAACCAAGCGTGGGGCGATTACACCGGGGTGAAGATCGTGTTGCAGTCGCTGGCCGAAACCAAGGGAACCGACATGGTCAAGGTGGTCGAGTATTTGGAAAAGGGCGCGAGCTTCGACATCCTCAAGGCCCGGCGCGGCTCGTTCCGAAGCTGGGATCACCAGTTACTGCAGGAGATGTACGTGGTGAAGGTAAAGGACAAGGCGAAAATGAAGGACAAATGGGATATTTTCGAGATCGTCCAGCCTGTACCGGGCCCGAACGAGTCGCTGGAACTGATCCAGCCCACTCAGGCGGAAAACGCCTGCACCATGGCCTGATCGGCCCCGGAAAAGGCCCGATTCGACTACGCCCCCCCCTGCGCCCGGCCGGGCGCAGGGGAAAAACCCTAGCATAGACTGACGCGCACCGATGTTCGCCATTCTGATCGAGCAGATCCTGAACGGTCTGCTCGTCGGCTCCTACTATATTGTCCTTTCGCTCGGGATGTCGCTGATTTTCAGCCTGGGCGGGGTGGTCAATCTCGCCCACGGCGCGTTCTACGCGCTGGGCGCGTATTTCGCCTATTCGATCCAGGAGCGGCTGGGTTTCGGCGGCGCGGTCCTGCTCGCCCCCGTCGGGGTCGCTTTGGTCGGGATGCTGATTGAGCAATTGTTCCTGCGCCGCTTGTATCGCGAGGATCCGATGCTCGGCTTGCTTTTTACTTTCGGCTTGGCCATGACCGCCGAACAGAGCCTGCGCCTGATCTGGGGCACTACGGGGCTGCCGTTTCCGATACCGGAGGCGCTGCGCGGACAGTTGCTTGCAGGCGATTTCATCTATTCGTATTACAGGCTGACCGTATTGGCCGTGTCGGTAGCAACAATCGCCGGCTGCTGGCTGCTGCTCAACAAGACCTCCTTTGGCATGATAGTGCGTGCCGGCACGCGCGACCCGGAAATGGTGCGCGCCATGGGCGTGAGCCTGAAGCCCGCGCTGACCGCGGTATTCGCCCTGGGCGTTGCCCTCGCCGGCCTGGCCGGCGTGATGTCGGCGCCCCTGGGTGGCGTGCAGCCGGCGATGGGCACCGAAATCCTGACGGCCGCATTCGTGGTGGTGGTCATTGGCGGCCTGGGCAGCTTCTGGGGTGTGGTCTACGCCGGCCTGCTGGTCGGGGTGGTGCGCGGCGTCACCGTGGTGTTCTATCCGCCCGCGGCCGAGGCGTCCATGTTCATCCTCATGGCCCTGATCCTGCTTCTGCGACCGCGCGGCCTGATGGGCGAGAAGTTCGAGAAGTTCGAATGAAACACGCCATCCGCAAATTGTCGCGCCCATGCTGAAGCACCCCCTAGTCGTCAGCGCGCTGGCACTGCTCGTGCTGCCGTATTTCTGCATGGCAATTGGGTTTACGTACGGCATCGCCACTGAAATCGCGCTGTTTGCCATGGTGACCCTCGGATTCAACCTTCTGCTCGGCTACACCGGCTTGCTCTCTTTTGGTCACGGTCTTTTCTTCGGATTTGCCGCCTATGCCGCCGCATTGGCCCAGATCCACTGGTTCTCAGGCAGCATGCTGCTCCCCATCACCTTTGCAGTGGCCGCGACCGCCGCACTCGGCTGCGCGGTCGGTTTCCTCGTGCTGCGCCGGCGCGGCGTGTATTTCTCCCTGCTCACCCTCGCTTTCACCGCGCTGGGCTTCTACATTGCCTTTCGCTGGACCGATTTCACCGGCGGAGAGTCGGGTCTGCGTGGGGTCAAGCGCGCGCAACTCCTCGGAGTGGATCTGGACAATCAACTGGCATACTATTTTTTCTGCGCTACGATCGTATTCGTTGTCGCATGGGTCATGTTGCGCGTAGTGCGCTCACCTTTCGGCTCGGTGCTGGTGGCAATACGCGAGAACGAGCAGCGCGCAGGATTTGCCGGTTACCCGGTACGGCACTACAAGCTCGCGGCTTTCACCCTGTCAGCCACCGTTACCGGACTCGGCGGCGCGCTGTTCACCTTCCTCAAGCTGTTTGCCTCGGCCGATCCGCTGCATCCGAATTTCTCCGGCGAAATCCTGGCGATGTCCATCATCGGCGGCAGCGGCAGTTTCATGGGCCCGCCCCTGGGGGCGGCGTTCTACGCCTTGTTCCGCGAAATCCTGTCCGGTTATACCGCGAGCTGGATGTTCTGGTTCGGGCTGCTGTTCATGGCATTCATTTTGTTCTCCCCCTCGGGCCTGATAGGCGTCGGCAAGCGCCTGCTCGCGCCTTGGCGCAAGGAAGCCGAAACACTCGCCGCGATGGCCTCGCGCGTAAAGCCCAATCCGTCGCAGGAAGTGCCCGCGAGCCTGCTGCAGGCGCGACCGCCCGAACGCGAGGCTGAACTACTCTCGGCAGAACGCGTGAGCAAGCGATTCGGCGACTTCAAGGCCGTGGACGAGGTGAGCATCAGCCTGCGCCATGCACGGCTGCATGCGTTGATCGGCCCCAACGGCGCCGGCAAGACCACCCTGTTCAACATACTCTCCGGCATGTACGTTCCTGAGTCCGGCAGCCTGAATTTCGCCGGGCAGGCAATCAGAGGACGAAGCGCGCATCGCTTCGCTGCGCTGGGCATCGCGCGTTCGTTCCAGATCACCAATCTGTTCCAGGGCCTGACCGTGTTCGAGAATCTGCGACTGGGCGTGCAGGCGCATTCCGCGGAGCGCTTCAACACCTGGCGCGCGAAGGAAACCCTGGGGAGCGTGAACGAGGAAACACGTGCGCTGGTGCGCTTCCTCGGGCTCGAAGGCGTGGAAAACGCGCAGGTATCCAGCCTCTCCTATGGCGGACAGCGGTTGATGGAGATCGGCGTGGCGCTGACCGCGCGGCCGAAGGTCCTGATGCTGGACGAGCCGCTCGCAGGCCTGGCCGCGGCCGAGCGCGAGCGCATCGTCGGCATGATACGCACGCTGTCGCAGCACATGAGCGTGCTGCTGGTGGAGCACGATATCGACCGCGTATTCGAATTTGCCGATCGCATCACTGCCATGGCCAATGGTGTCGTGCTGATCGAGGGCAACGCGGACCAGGTCTCCGGCGACCGTCAGGTGCAGGAAGTCTACCTCGGCAGCGGACGCAAGGTGGTGATGCGATCCCGCACCGCGTCGCAGGCAGGAGAGGTGTTGCTGCAACTGGAGGGGGTCAACACTTTCTACGGCAAGAGCCACATCCTGCACGATGTTAGCATGGAAGTGCGCGCCGGCGAGGTAACGGCGCTGCTGGGCCGCAACGGCGCCGGCAAGTCTTCCACCTTCAAGAGCATCATGGGCCTCGCGCCGATGGCGAGCGGATCGATACGCTTTGACGGCGAACCGATCGGCGGCCTGACGCCGGAGCATATTGCGCGCGCCGGCATCGGACTCGTGCCCCAGGGGCGCAGGCTGTTTCCCGGCCTCACAGTGGCGGAAAATCTGCGGCTCGGCGGCTTGTCGCGCGGCGGCAATGGAGCGCGCGGTGACAGCGGCGTGCGCGGCGCGAGCGCCGGCGTCCACTGGGATCAGGAGCGCATCTTCACTTACTTTCCCCGCATCCGCGACAAACTCGACACCAATGCGGACCTGCTTTCCGGCGGCGAACAGCAGATGGTCGCAATTGCCCGCGCGCTCTCGGGCAACGTGAGGCTGCTGATGCTGGACGAGCCGTTCGAAGGCCTTGCTCCGGCCGTCGTGGAGGAAGTGTTCAAATCGCTGGACCAGTTGCGCGGTGAAATTGCCATTCTCATCATCGAACATGATCTCGATCTGGTGCTGGCGCTGGCCGACCGGGCATATGTACTCGATCGCGGCCATGTGTCGCACACCGGGCCGGCCGAACCTCTGCTCCGCGACATCGAATTTCGCAAGCAGGTTCTATGGCTGTAACAGGATCGATTCATCGCAGTATTTGCGGAAACGCACCTTGCCAGTTTGCGCGGCCCCTGCGCCGCTGCCTGATGCGCCGCACCGCCGACTCTTCCAGTCCTAATTTACGGGAGCATTGTCCACGATGAACACATCCGCACAGGGATTGCGCGTGCTGGTGACCGCGGGCGCCGTAGGAATCGGCCGCGCCATCGCCCAAACTTTTGCCGTGCACGGCGCGCGCGTGCACATCTGCGACGCGGACCCGGCCGCGCTCGAAGCCTGCGGACGCGAGCAGCCCGACCTCAGCCGCAGCCTGGCCGACGTATCAAGAGTGAATGACGTCGACCGGTTGTTCGTCGACGTGAAATGCGAACTTGGCGGTCTGGACGTATTGGTGAACAACGCCGGCATTGCCGGCCCCACGGCGAAAGTGGAGGATATCCAAACCGCAGACTGGGAGCGATGCATAGCGGTAGACCTGAACGGCATGTTCTATTGCACCCGGCTTGCCATGCCCATGCTCAAAGCAAACGGCCACGCACGCGGCGGCAGCATCATCAACCTGTCTTCGGTGGCCGGCCGTCTCGGCTTCGGCATGCGCACACCCTACGCCGCGGCGAAATGGGGCGTGGTCGGTTTCACCAAAAGCCTGGCAATAGAGGCTGGGCCGGATGGGATACGCGTGAACTGCATTCAGCCGGGCGATGTCGAAGGCGAGCGCATCAACCGGGTGATCCAGGCCAAGGCCGATGCGTTCGGCGTCAGTATCGAAGCGCAAAAGCAGACGCTGCTGGACACAATCTCGCTTCGGACCTTCGTCGGTGCGCAGGATATCGCCAATATGGCGCTGTTTCTGGCAACCGACGCGGGGAAGCGCATATCGGGGCAAGCCTTGTCGGTTTGCGGCGATAAGCAGAGGGCAATCTAACCAGGGAGAGGTCATGGAGAAAATCGCAATCATCGGCGCCGGACTGATCGGCCGCGCCTGGGCCATGGTGTTCGCGCGCGCCGGGCAAGAGGTAGCGCTATACGATGCGGACGGCAAGGCGCTGAAAGTCAATCTTGCGGTGATCCGCGGCGCACTCAAGGATTTACGCGCCGCCGGCATGGTGAAGGAGGCGCCAGAGCGCATCTTCAGGCGCATCCGCGCCGCCTCCAGCCTGAAAGATGCGCTTGCCGGAGCCGAGTACGCGCAGGAGAATGTGAGCGAAACCCTGGTGGCAAAAAAGAAAATATTCGCGGCGATGGATCAGCTCGCTGGTCCCGGAACCATACTGGCAAGTTCCACTTCGACCATCCCCGCCTCTGCCTTTACCGCAGGGCTGAAAGGCCGCGCCCGCTGCCTAGTCGCGCATCCGGTGAACCCGCCCCACCTGGTACCGTTGGTGGAACTATGCCCCGCCCCTTGGACGTCCAGGCGGGTTCTCGCCCGCGCAAGGGCGCTGCACGAATCGGTCGGACAGGTCCCGATCACGGTAAAAAAGGAAATCCAGGGCTTCATCCTCAACCGCCTTCAGGCATCCGTGCTGAACGAAGCACTGTCCCTTTACGCCGACGGCTATGCGAGTTCAGCGGACATCGACAAAACCGTGCGCGACGGTTTGGGGCTTCGCTGGTCCTTCATGGGGCCGTTCGAGACCATCGACCTCAACGCACCCGGCGGCGTGGCCGATTATGCGGCGCGCTACGGTCAGGTAATGTACGAGCAGGTGTGCTCGCAGGCCCCGCGGCGCTGGAAGAAAGACGTAATAGCGCGTCTGGCGCGCGAGCGCCGGTCAGTATTGCCCGCGAGCGATCTCGCGCAGCGGCAGGCGTGGCGCGACCGCCGACTGATGGCGCTGGCCGCGCATAAGCGCGAAGCTTTGAAAAAATCCTGAAATCCCCGCATCCGTTTATTTCTAAGCAGACCCAAAATCCAATAGGAGGCAAGAATGGCAGCAGCACAAGGCAAGGTTATCATCACCTGCGCAGTTACCGGATCCATCCACACACCGACGATGTCGCCGCACCTGCCGATCACAGCGGATGAAATCGCGGACGGCGCGATCGGCGCGGCGCAAGCGGGCGCCGCAATCGTGCACCTGCACGCGCGCGAGCCGGCCAACGGCAAGCCGACGCAGGATCCGAAAGCGTTCATGCAATTCCTGCCAAAAATCAAGGCCGCTTCGAACGTTGTAATCAACCTCACCACGGGCGGCGCCCCGACCATGAGCACGGAAGAACGCCTGCAGCCGGCACTTCAGTTGAAACCCGAAGTCGCCTCGCTCAACATGGGATCGATGAACTTCGGCCTGTACGAAATGGTGGGGCGCTACAAGGAATTCAAATACGACTGGGAAAAGCCCTATCTTGCGGGTTCGGACGATCGCATTTTCAAGAACACTTTCAAGGATATCGCCTATATCCTCGAATCCTGCAGCAACAACGACACCCGCTTCGAGATCGAATGCTACGACATCGGGCACCTTTATACCGCGGCGCACTTCCTGGACCGGGGACTGGTGAAACCGCCGCTGTTCATCCAGTCGGTATTTGGCATACGCGGCGGCATCGGCCCCCATCCTGAGGATGTGCTGCACATGAAGCGCACGGCGGACCGGTTGTTCGGCGACGCCTACCTGTGGTCGGTACTGGGCGCAGGACGCAATCAGATGTTCATTGCAGCGCAGTCGGCCGTGATGGGCGGCAATGTACGCGTCGGGCTGGAGGACAGCCTTTGGCTGGGCCGCGGCACCCTGGCGAAATCCAACGCGGAACAGGTGACCAAGGTGCGCCGCATTCTGGAGGAAATGGGCCTGCAGATCGCAACGCCGGACGAAGCGAGAAAAATGCTGAAACTCAAGGGTGGCAACAATGTCGCGTTTTAGCGAAAAAGCCCGATCCTCGACTTTGCGCGCTAGGCGCCCCATGTGCACGGACTGCCGGCGACCGCATGCCGGGCGCCGTATATAATTGATTTTTAACCTGGGCAAACTATGAAAACTTACAAAATAGCCGTAATAGCAGGCGACGGCATCGGCAAGGAAGTGATGCCGGAGGGCGTGCGCGCGCTCGAAACGGCAGCGCGAAAATTCGGTCTGTCG
>Ga0194060_10000492_pt1 | contig 28633 bp, 31 predicted proteins | sample SepL225m_MetaG_FD_163427 | JGI IMG/M metagenome (GOLD analysis project Ga0194060, IMG submission 163427) | Anoxic zone freshwater microbial communities from boreal shield lake in IISD Experimental Lakes Area, Ontario, Canada - Sep2016-L222-5m | ecosystem: Environmental > Aquatic > Freshwater >...
TGATTGAACAGTGTATATGAAGAATAATACAAATAGACATTGTATAAAAAGGCGCACTAGTACACCCCTATTTTTCTTCAATATAGTCATATGTCATAGAAGTATACTATATGATATAGTTAATGCAAGGGAATATATGCTACAGGAAATGAGCATATTAATCTTATTACTTCACTCTCATTATGGAGTTGGTGAAATGACCTTCTTTTTCACCCGTGGAGTAGGGGATGGTTTTAATGTTGGGGATGGTTTTAATGTAGGTGAAGGAGTCAATGTTGGCGTAATTCCCAACATACTATTTTTCACCGCCCACTGAACTTCATCCCAATTATCATCTCCAGCCTTCGGAATTAAAATGAATCCGCCATAGTCAGAATATGAATTTTTTACATAATTCTCATTACTAATTACAAAGTTACTAATCTTATATTTTTTATTTTGAGGAGCCTCTGATAATAATGTTTTGATCAAATCAGTTGTGATATCCATACGAACATAATCCTTTAATTGATCGAGCAAAGGAATAATTTTTGGAATAAACAAAACAGAAACTACACGATTACGAACACCTTCAAGAAATCGTTGTTGTCGTGCTGCACGACCAAAGTCAGTACCATCTTGAAGAGAATGACGAGAACGAACATATTTCAGAGCCGTTTCACCATTCATTGTTTGTACTCCTTTTTCAAACTTTAAATTCTCATATCGACAAGGAAATGCTACAGATGGGTCTTCACTTATATCTTTTAAAAATTGTTCGAGTTCTGGTTTATTTTTAAATAACTCATCTCGTTCTCTTTTTTGATCATCCGTATCATAATTTTTACCATTCAAAAATTTTTCGATTTGAGTAAATTGTTCTTCCTTTCCACATAGTTCTTTTTCTTTTCCATCAACAGGATATACAGGATCTACAAAGGATTTCTCAACATTCACTTCAACACCTCCAAGTAAATCTACCCCTTTTTTAAAACCATCAAAGTCTAATGCCATATAATTATCAATTTCGATTCCAGTAATTTGTTTTACCGCATCCTTCACTAATATTGCAGCCCCTGCATCGCCACTTTCTTTTATATTTATATCAGGATAATTTTTTGGATACAAAGCTGTCTGATATACTGAATTGATCTTCGCATGAAAGTCTGTACCTGACTTAGTAGGTAATTTCACCCATAAATCACGAGGAATTGATGTAAGATGAACTTTTTTATTCTTTATATCAATATGAACAACCATCATCGTATCAGTAAGATAAGCACCATCATGATTAGCTCCTCCATAACCAAGAACCAATATGTTATACACTGACTTTGCTTCAGCTCCTTGAGTTGCTACTACGGTCGTATTGGGCTTAATAAAAGAAGTGTTATAAAATTGCCACACTTTTATAATATAAAAAACAATCAATGCTACAATGATTGCAAAAAATACAATTAATATGTTACGTAGTTTCATAATGTTATTTCAATTCAAACGTAAAGAGTTTGCCCGTGTCTTCCACCGTAAACTCTTGCCGAGCATAATGAATAATATACGTATACAGAATAGCTTTTTCAAGATTGCGGATCACTATTGTATGGTTGGTAGTTTCCTTAGATGATTTTACGTCTAGAGCGATCTTTTCATTTCTTCCCGGTGATTCATACGTAATGTATTGAATAGTTGGCTTGTCAGTTTCCCAAGAAATTTCTACGGAATCTATACCTGTTTGAAGAACTTTCACCATACGCGGAACAACTGAAACGCTAGCATCTATAGACATGCTATTTGTGTTGATAGAATTAAAAGATTGCACTCCAAAAATAGTTATTGAAGCGATAAATAGTAATGCACTATACCTCAATCCCTTCAAAAAACTTCTATATTTGATGGCGCTAATAATAAAAACCAATATTGAAACCGCTACAATAATGACAAAAAAAAATTGTGGTGTCTTGTCAAGATTGACAGAATAAAGTTTTTGAAAAATATTTGGCATCTGTGCTTCAACAAAAAAGGTAAATAAAATATATCTTATTATATAATGTGCGTGAGTTGATTTGTAAAGTAATTTTCAAATTAAATTTCAATCGGTTCTTCGTGTTCTGATTGTTTATCAAGCTTTCCTGTTTTGATAAAAAGAGATGTACATGCTCCAATCATCATAATCACAACTGATGTTCGAAAAACAGTGGAAAATGCTTGAATATTTGCCTTGTATGCAATAAGACTGAGATATTCTTTCACAACTGATGGATCCAAATTATTTATCACAGAATAGTGTTGAGTTGTTAAGATATTTGCTGTTATAGAATTTGAAAGAATGGTTGCAAATATTGCAGTACCAAATGCTCCTGCAATATTGCGAGCCAATGCAAGTATCGAGGAAGCGATTCCAATTTCATGAACAGGTATAGTAGAAGTCGCAGCGCGAGTCAATGGAGCAAGTCCCATCCCTACGCCAAATGCCATCACAAATAATCGAATAGCAATATCAAAAAAAGTCCACTTCACATCAATACCAGAAAACATCCATAATCCAAAACTCGCAATTGCCATACCCGCAGAAATCACAAATCGTGCTTCATACTTCATCACTAGACGAGCACCTACTTGTGAAGCGATCATAATTCCCATAGCCATAGGAATAAATACATATCCTGCCTTTGTAACGCTATATCCCAAAAATTGTTGACAAAAAACCGGAATTAAAAATATCCCACCAATCAATCCCATAAATGAGATAAATGAATTGATGATTGAGGAAGTAAATGTCATATTACTAAAAAATTTCAAATCAACAACGGGTTCCTTCGCATTTTTTTCAACAAAAAGAAATAAGAAAAAAGATAACAGAACGATTCCATATGAACTAATAGAATTTGTCGATATCCATCCCCATGATTGACCCTGATCAAGGACCAATACTAACGTTCCTAAAAATACTCCTAATAATAACGAACCCGCAATATCAAAATTTTTTATTCCTTTGATATGCTTTACAGGTTCATCTATATATTTAATAGATAAATACGTGGCAATAATTCCCAAAGGAATATTGATATAAAAAACAGATCTCCATGAAAAGTTATCAATTAACGGACCTCCTAATAACGGTCCAAAAACCGCAGCTGCTGCAAAAATAGCAGACCACAATCCCATTGCCTGAGTTTTCTGATCCTTATCGGTAAAGGCAACTGCAATAATAGAAAGAGCAAGAGGATAATCTATTGATACAGTAATTGCTTGTAACACTCGGAAAAACACCATCATTGGTAAATTACTAGCAAGTCCAGCAAGAGCAGACGTAAGAGTAAATCCTACAATTCCAAAAATGTACAATGGTTTTCTGCCAATCATATCTCCTAATTTTCCAAAAATTGGAACAAAAATAGCATTCGCAATAATATATGCAGTGGAGATCCAAGCAGCTGATGAAAGCGTAATACCATAATCAGAAATGATCTTTGGCAAAGCAAGATTTACAATCGTCCCATCAAGTCGTCCAAGAAAACTCGCCAACATCAACGTGATCAAAATCATCCACTGATTCCCAGTAAAACCGTTTTTTTGTTCCTGTTTCTTTTTCATAATGTGTCAAAAATATCACTTCAAAAGACAAAGAAAATCGAATGACTGCGACCTTGGGAGGTCATGGAATGACAGGGTTCCCACAAAAGCAGACAGACGATTTGCTTTGTCTTCTCATTCTATTTTAGCTATTTACTTACATCAAATTATTGACGCGTATACACACTCATCTTAGCCGACATCCCATTCTTAATCTCAGAAAAACGATTAGCATCAAAACGAACAAATATCTCAAACTGCTGAGTTGGTCGTTCACTCGAGATAGAGTAGGCGACAGCACTTTGTTTTGCACTTGGTGCAACCTCATCAACAAATCCCCAAAATTCCTGACCGGGTAACGCATCAATAGTAAACGCAACAGTCTGTCCCACCTTCACAAGATTAAGCCCTTTATTCTCATCAAGAGTTCCATCAATTCTCATCTCATTTGAATTCATGATCTTTACAATTGTGGTTTGTTGAGTTACATTACTTCCAATTTGTTTATTTGTATCAATCACAATACCATCGATAAACGAATAAATAATATCACTTCCAACAACTGCTAACGAATCACCCTTGCGAACTTTTTGACCATCAACAACAAATAATTTTTTTAGTTTTCCCGATGATATAGATGTTACTGAAGTGATAGATCCCTGAACAATAGAATTTTCTATCTGAACTCGTTGTTCAGTTTTCAAATAAAATATACTTCCTCCAGTTAATAAAAGAACAAGAATTGTTCCAATAAAAATTCGAAATATAGATGGTTGTTTAATAAATGTGATTATCTTTTTCATATGTTTTATAGTAATTTATATTCAGATGCTACAACTGATGCTGGATTGAGAATAATAGAATCATGAATTTGTAACCCTTGGATCACTTCAATAGTATCTCCAACCACATCACCCGTTACAATCTTTTGTAGCACTGGATGGCCATCTCTCATAATCCAAATGTATTGTTTTGAAAGCACTACCCAAGCAGGAACCAACATCACATCACCCTTAAATTTATTGTTAATTAATACTGTTCCATTTTGATTATATTTTCCTGATGTTCTTAATTGATTACTTGAAATATCAACATGATACACATTTTCTCCCGTTGGCATTGTAAATTTTTCTGGATACATTTTTACCACAGTTCCCATAAGAGGGGAGTTCGTAGCAGATGATAACTTGATCTGAGCTTGTGCACCTTCTGTTATAAAATTGATTTCATCTTCACCCACATTTGCTCGAAAAACTAGAGTGTCGGGATCTGCAATACTAAACGTATTAGTTGCGGTAACATTTACATTTGGTGTTGTAACATCCATGTGTGTGATCATGCCATCAATAGGACTATTAAGAGAGGCGAGAGTGTATGCGTAGTTTGCCAACTCAACCTGAATGACAGAGTTATCTAATATTGCCTGATTTTGATCAGCAATACGTTTCACCATATCATTCACAACATCATTCGAACCACTACTTGTTCCTATGCCTGCTTTACTCGCATCAACTATATTTCGTTGCTGACCTTGCATAATATTGTTTTTAGAATTATCTTGATTTTGATCAAACGTATCACGAGTCGATCGATATGAATTTAACGCCATCTGTAACTGTTTTTTTATTGTATATGAATCAAGTGATGCAATTGTCTGACCAGCACGAACCATCTCTCCTTCTTTGAATGGAAGATAGACCAGTCTTCCTGCTGTTTGAAAATGAATAGAAGCTTCGTTTTGTGATCGTATACTTCCTTGTGCAATAATTTGCGTAGAAACTGGTTTGAGTTGTACTGTCTCGCTTTTTACTAATCGACTTGGCGTAAAATATCCCGCTATTAAAAATGTAACAATGCCTGTTGCACCAATTACACTTGCTAAAAAAATACCTGTATGTAACGAAAATAATTTATTTTTCATACGACTTTATTTCTGAATATTTGCTAACACAGTTCTCATAATACGGAGCATGTGTTCTTTATCTTCTACTGATAAAACTGATAATATTTTGTTAATCTTTTGACTACGTATTTCTTTTGCATCTTTTAAGATAGTATTTCCTAGTTTTGTGAGTGCTAATCCAACAACACGACGATCAGCTTTTACACCAAGTCGCTCTACATACCCAAGTGAGACAAGTTTATTAAGAAGTATTGTTGCGGTAGGCTTTGTTATGTGAAAGTATTCGGCAATTTCCATCATTTGAATTTTTTCAGAACGATCAATAAGTAATAAGGCTTCAAGTTGAATAAGAGTAAGGTGGGTAATAGTTGATGAAATCACCATCTTTTGCCTGAGAAGGCGATTGACACTAACCATGATATCGAGCAACGATTCATTGAGTTTTGGTGATTTATGTTTCATAAGCTAATAGTTAGATATTCTAACATGTTTTAGGGAGAAAGTCAATCTACGTTGTCATTCCTGCGAAGGCAGGAATCCATCTATAGGGTTTTTTCAAGAAAATTGAGGGTGTCCATAGCACGCGCTATTTATTTCACAAATTTATCCACGAGTTCTTTTTTTGAATAATGAAGACAATACTCTAAAATTTCATCCAAAGAATCTGAAGAAAAAAACAAACTCTTATACGGAATTTTTGAAAACTTTTTATCATACATCTCCGAAAAAAAGTTAAAAAGAGTATCATAAAAACCCTCATGGTTGTAAAAGGCTATCGGTTTGGAATACAACTTATTTACCTGTCCTCCAATAATTGAACCGATTTCTTCAAATGTACCATATCCTCCAGGAAGAACAATATATGCATCTGCTAAAGAAATTATTTTATCTTTTCGGTCTTCCATTGTTTTGACAACATGCTCTTCATCTAGGTGTTCAAACTTTTTGTAGTTTTTTGTTACATTCATAAGATCTTCTGCCAAAACTCCACACAAATCTTTACCACCTTCCTGCTTATACGTCTCTGCCAACGTGATCATCATGCCATACGCCGTACCACCATACACTATTCCATGTCCCTGATGAGCAAGTAAAGAAGCCACCTTTTTAGTAAGTTCAATATATTTTTGATGAACTTCAAGCGAAGAAGTCAATGTAATTCCAATTCTCATAGGAAGATTATACTATGATTTACGATTCTTTACTCTTCCACCGTTTAAGTAACGGGAGTTTTTCTTTACCCATTTTGCGAGCTTTTTCAATACTCACACCCATTTGAGTAGAAAACGGAATGAGTTTTTCAATCATTTCCTCCATAGTACCTTTCCAAGTAAAGGCTCCTTTTTGATAACAATACGTGCAATAATCGTTATTTTGTGTAGCATCCAGATTCGTACCAAAGTCTTCTGGTTTTTCCATCGGCATACCACAACTTTGACATATTAACGCATCTTGAGACATATGATTTTGATATGTTATAAAAAACTTAACTTATAATACCATTTCCAACTCTATCTCATCACGAATGGAAATATTGTTAGCCCCAATCAAAGGAATCTCTGGCTTTATTTTTCTAGAACTTTCAATTGCATTTGGATAGATTGCAGATAATACAAATCCTCTTTTTTGATAAAATCGTAAGGCATCTGTGTTATCGTTTGTAGTTATCAACCATATTCGTTTACATTTTTCCTTTTTAGACATTTCTATTATCGATTGAATTAACATTGTAGCAACTCCTTTTCCTTCGATAAAACTATCTAAAGTAACTATTTCACACTGATTATCTTGAATATCGTATGTGAGTAAACCTGCCTTCTGTCCGTCTATCTCGGCAATATATGCTGGCAACTGAGATACTTCATGCTTATGACCTCTGCTCACAATTACTTCTGATCCCCAGTCATTTTTTATTGCCGAACAAATCCACTCACTATCGGCTGTAGATCGTTCACGTATTTGGATAATGCTATTCATATAAATAATTACTTTTATTTTAACTCAATTTCTCAGAATTTTGTTTCACACGAAATAAAACTATTTTTCTGATCAGCTCCAATGGGATTGGTTTATCTATGGGAAACTGAATAGATCTCTTTGCAAATTTATATGGTTTTAATTGTTCTTGAAAAGCGTCAATAGCTAAAGGAGTAGGGTAGAAGCCTATGTGATTTTTGTATGCTGCAAAATGAACTAGGTTTCCATTTAACTTAAATGTAGGCATTTGATAACTTATGACTTCCTCAGCAGTAGGCGCTACTTTTTTAATAGTATCTCTAACAGATGTTAGTAACACCTGAACATCCTTTGGAAAAAGAGCTATATATTGATCGATAGATTTAAATGAGTTATTCATACAGAAACATTTTTCATTTTATACTTTAAAATTGAGATAATCATTATTAATTGGAACAGTATTATCACTAATACTATTCAGATCTACTTTACTCATTCAACATAGCATATGTTGCTTCATGATCATCAGAACCATACTTTTTTATAATTTTTGCTTGTTTATCTTTCCAATAATCAAGATTGTTATTTGTTTCGCCCATAACTTGAGTATTATCAAAATTAAATTTTACAATATTTCCAACATCGTGAAGAAGCGCAACCTTTTTTGCTTCATCCCACTCAAGCACCTCATCACCAATCCAATTTTTCTCCAAAAATCCTACGATCGAAGTTACTCTCAGAAGATGATCTTGTAAGTTAGGTGGAATACCAAATTTTGTATAAATATCTAATATTTTCATATTTGATAGATAGTTGTATCTTATTATTTCAGTAGTTTATCAAAATCGAGATACTCCATTACTAATAAAACTTCTACAGAATCAATAATAGGATAAAGTAGTCCCTTAATTGATTTCTGGAAATTGGTAGTAATGTCCATCAACACCAACACGTCCATGTGAGATTGATTGACCTTTTGAGACTTTTACCATATTGAAGTATTTTATCATTTTATAAACAATTATTATCCTCAAAAAACACTTTTAGTTTTCGTCTACCAGCTCCACTTTTCCACCATTTTTCTCGCTTTCTTGCTTCAGTTAAAGTCTCGAATTCTTCGACAAACAATGTCTTAAAAGGTGTTCTGTGCTTTGTAGATTTTACTTGACCAGCATTATGTTGATTTAGTCGTCTCTTAAAATCATTTGTTGAACCGACGTAAGTTCTTTTGTCTTTTAGACTTAGAAGAATGTAAACTGTACCTCTCATTACAAATACAGAAATGGCATTTGTTTTTTTTGCTATTACGATATGCCCTATCGGCGATTTGCCTCGTGATAATCTTAACTGTTTTTAGAGCGGGCCGCCATTGGCGAGCCTCGCTCATCTCGCCCAAAGGGCGGATGAGCGGGATACGGGATTTGAACCCGTGACCTTCTCTTTGGAAAAGAGACATTCTAGCCGCTGAACTAATCCCGCTAAAAACACATTATACCATACCTTCATATTCAAACTCAAATATGAAAAATAAGTTATCACCATAGTATTTAACATATTGACATTCAATGAAAATTATTCAACAATGAATGTGTTATCAATTATAACTTAACTATGGCAGCAACAAAAAAGAAAGCTACAAAAAAAACAACCGTTAAAAAGGTTGCAAAAAAACGAAGTACGGGCGGAACAATTAACTCAATCTAATTGATTAATTTTAAGCGTCCTGCTCTGCAGGACGCTTTTTTTATTCCTCTATTTTTTTAATACCTATAAAGAGTGTCTTTATTCATCATCTCCAAATTCCACTCTGGTAACTTTTCCGAACAAATAATTGAAAGTAATTCATCATTATAACAATGTAAGTTATAGTATTCTGGATGAATCGTATAAGAAGTAAGAGCATAAATTGATTCATAATTAGCTATGCCAATATTACATGCCTGAATTGTCTTCACATATTTCTTAAGAAACTCAAATAAGTTGTGCAATGCTTTTTCGGGATTATTTGTATCTAGCTCTTTTTTTAACAGAGACCAAATTTTTTCTGAACCAATCTCACCAACTACCAGATAGGGAAGCGATACACCTTTTAAAAGTCCATTAAATACAAACACATATTGATCAAAAATAAATGGCTGATTGTATCTCAAAATATTTTTTTGATGAGAAAATGACGCAGAACGAGCATGTAGTACAAGTCGTAGAGAATCTGCAATTGAAGAAAAATGAATAGAGTCCTCCCAAATTGGAGATAATGACGTGTATGTTTTCCACTTATTGTCTTCTATCCACGATGCTCCCCATCCGTCGCCCTGCCAATCTCCATCAAGAGCTTTACTTTTTTTTGACATCTCTGCAAATGAATGCAAAATTTTTTGAGAATCTAAATAATTATTATTATTGCTTTTAGCAAGTAAAAATCTACACATTTTTCTAACATAAAATTAAGAACTAAAAATTGTCATTATGTAATTTAAAAATTTCACTTAATGAGTGAACAACTTCATCAATATGTTCTTTTTGGATCAAATAGGAGGGTAAAAATCGCACTACATTTGTTCCTGCGGGAATAGCAAGAATATGATTCTTTTGTAATGCTTTTAATACAGTATTTCGATCAATAGTTAATTCTATTCCTATCATCAGCCCTTTCCCCCTAACTTCTTTTATGTGAGGCGTTTTTATTTTCATAAGTTGTTCAATGAAATATGTTCCCATTTCTGAAACATGAACAAGCATCGATTCATTAAGTTGTTTTAGTGTTGCGATAATTCCAGCACATACGAAGGGATTACCACCAAATGTAGAACTATGAATAAGTTTTGGTATTTTTTTTGCAACTTCTTCAGAGACAAGTGTTGCTCCGACTGGAAGGCCACCAGCAAGTCCTTTTCCTAAATTCACAATATCATACATGATATGTGATTGTTGTGATGCTAAAAATGTTCCCGTTCTTCCCATACCTGATTGCACCTCATCGAGAATGAGCAGAACTTTATGTAATCTACAAAGTTCTTTTACTTGATAAAGATAATCATCATTCGGAACCAATACGCCACCTTCTCCTTGTATCGGTTCAAGAATAACTCCTGCTGTATTTGAATCAATTACATTTCGTAATGCATCAATATCATTGAATGAAACAAATTCAAATTCCCACATTAAAGGTTCAAAAAGTTCTCGATATTTCTTTTCATATGTTGCTGAAAGCGCTCCAAGAGTCTTACCATGGTATCCATGAATCGCAGAAATAAATTTCTTTTTTCCCGTAACCATTACCGCAAACTTTAATCCTGCCTCATTTGCTTCTGCTCCTGAATTTGAAAAATATACTTTTGATAATCCGTTACCACACCTTTCTACCAAAGCTTGCGCAGAAAGTGCACGCATATCATTTGCAAAAGACCCATGAAGTGTGAGCAGACGAGATGCTTGTTCGGTAATGATCGTATTGATATCATTATTATTGTGTCCCAGAATATTAACACCATAATTGGTCATACAGTCAAGATATTGATCTCCTGAATCCGAATAGAGATATACTCCATCTCCTTTGATTATTGTAAGCCCACGTTGTGCATAAGTGCCAAGAACATATTTTTGTTGTAATAGCGCGTAGTCTTTCATATCTGCAAAGCTGTTTAGCTAATAATTATTTTAACATTATACTTTTGAGATTGTACTTTCTACTTTATTCCTTTATCGTATCACCGTTCCATTTCCTTCCAATGCGCTAAATACTGGTCGTTCGATTCTTCCATCACCCCAATATATTTCTTTTACCCCTAATTCCAATGCTTTTTTTGCACCAAGAAGTTTTTTCTTCATACGACCTTGTGCAAATGGCATCATGTCATCAAGTTCACGTGCCGAAACATTTGCAATAATACTTTCAGGGTCATTAAAATCCTTCAACATTCCCTTCGCTTCAAATAATGAAACAACTTTTTCTACTTTTAATGCGCCAGCTAACATTGCAACTATTGAATCATTGTCGGTATTAACAATTTCATTTTGATAACTGATTGCTGGAGGACATAGAACTGGCACATATTGCTTATCTATCAATAAGGTAAGTAAATCAGAGTTGATCTGTTCTACTTTTCCAGTCCGATTGCCCGTCATCAATTTTGTTTTTTCACCTTCCTTTACATAAATATCATTTTTTGCTTTTGCAACAATAAGTTTTCCGTCAACTCCAGATAATCCAACAGCATTGACACCATGTTTTTGCATGGCCGCTACAATTTTTTTGTTAGCAAGTCCTGCATACACCATTAAAAATATTTCCATTGCTTTTTCATCAGTAAAAACACTTGAGATACCTGATGGTGAAATTACTGTTTTTGTTGGAAACCCAAGTTTATCTGCAATTTCATCACGCTTGACACTTGCGCCATGAACAATTAGTATGTGCTCAGTTTTTTGCAACAGTGCTACATCGCAACAGATCGCATCAAGATTGATTCTAGCACCTCCACCTATTTTAATAAGAATCATATATGTTCACGATTTTAATTGATCAATTACGGCATTGGTAAAATCACTTGTTTTAGTTGTACCCCCAAGATCGTAAGTCAATACATTTTTCTCAATAGTTGTTAGAATAGAAGTTCGTATCTTTTCTGAGGTCTTAATTTCACCAAGATATTCAAGCATTAAACAAGATGCATAAAATGTAGCCATTGGATTTACTTTATTTTGACCAACATATTTTGGAGCAGATCCATGGACCGGTTCAAAGAGTGAATAATCACTCCCAATATTCGCAGATGATGCAATTCCAAGTCCTCCAACCAAAGCAGCTGCTTCATCGGATAAAATATCACCAAACATATTTGTCGTAACAATAATATCAAACTGTGTTGGATCTTTTATTAATTGCATTGCACACGCATCAACTAACATTTCTTCATAGACTATATCGGGATTTTTTTTAGCGATTTCCTGTCCTATTCTTACAAACAATCCGTCTGTTAGTCGGAGAACATTTGCTTTGTGAATCAGGGTTACTTTTTTACGATTTTTCTTTTTTGCTAATTCAAATGCATATTCAATAATACGAGTGCTTCCCTTTACAGTAATAATTCGTTCTGAGATTGCACCTCCTTCTATCTCGTGCTCCCTTCCTGCATAGAGATCTTCTGTATTTTCACGAACAATTATCATATCTACATTTTTACGAAAACCCTCCAAAGGAAGTGAAAAAAATGGTCGAACATTTGCATACGTATCAAGGACTCGTCTCATTCTGACAATAGGACTAAAGTATCCTTTGATATTTGGAGGAGTTGTTACAGCACCAAATAACACTGCATCAGATGATTTTGCTAATTCAACAGTTTGGTCTGGAAGAGGAGTCCCATATTTTTCATATGCACCATATCCTGCTTCTGCTTCAATAAATTTAAATGATATGGATGTTGCTTGAAGGAGTCTTTTTGCTTCTGCAATTACTTCTGGACCTATTCCATCACCACCGATGGTACAAATTGTATATGTGTTCATAGAATTAAATTTTTAAATAAATAACTTTTCAACAGAATTAAGACCATTCTTTTTGAGATAGGGAATTACTCCTCCTACAGAATGTAACTTGGCCATCACTACAGGAATATCTGCTTGAATAGTGGTTTTTTTTGTTTTGTTTATAATTATCTGATTTTTTATATCAAGTACCAATTCATCGGACTCATCAATCCCATCGGTATCTGCGATTACCGCTAATAATCCTTGATTCATACAATTTCTATAAAATATTCTTGCAAAAGACTTAGCTATTACCGCTTGAATACCACTTGCTTCTAAGGCTGTTGCAGCGGTCTCTCGTGAAGATCCACATCCAAAGTTTCTACCTGCAATAACAAAATCATCTTTTTTTACATTTTTTGCAAACTCAGGACGATGTTCGATAAAAGCGATTTTTGCTAATTCTTTCGGATCTGTTGTGATATTATATCGACCCGGAGTAACGAGATCTGTATTTACATTTTCTCCAAATTTCCAGTTCATATATTTTAATTACAAATTATTAAGTGCTACAATGATTGTCTATATTCATAATTTTCTAAAGGTATTTTCTCGGATCTGTAATATATCCAGTGATAGCACTTGCTGATGCAGTTGCTGGACTTGCCAGATATATCAATGCTTTTGGACTTCCCATTCTTCCAGTGAAATTTCGATTACTTGTTGATACACATACCTCGTTATCATATAATACACCGCCATGTCGCCCTAAACATGGGCCACAACCGGGTGCTAACACAATAGCTCCCATTTGCATAAAAAATTCTATATATCCCTTTGCCATGGCTTGAAGGTATACCTTTTTTGATGCAGGAGTTATGATAACTCGGGTATCTTTGTTTAATTTTTTTCCTTGCCACATGCTGTATACAATATCTAGATCTTCTATGCGACAATTAGTACATGATCCAATAAATACCTGATCAACCCGAATTTTTTTAGCTTCTATTTCTTTTACCGTTTTTACCCGATCAATATCAGGTGGTTCGGCAACCATTGGTTCTAATTTTGAAACATCATACGTAAGAACTTTATAATACTGAGCATCCGAATCACTCGATAACTCTGACTCTTTAAATGATATTTCCCTCTGATTTTCTTTGAGATATGTTCGTGTATTTTCATCTGCTGGCACTATCGCTGCTTCTGCACCCATCTCAGCAGACATATTTGTCAAGGTCAAACGAGATGAAATTGAAAAATTATTCACAGTTTCTCCTCCGTATTCAAGAACTCGATTACTTCCTCCTTCTGGCCCCAGATCCTTAGCAACCATCAAAACTACATCTTTGGCAAAAACACCTTTTTTTAATTTTCCATTGATAATTATCTTGATTGTTTCAGGAACTCTAAACCAACATTTCCCAGTCGCCATCGCGATTGCAACATCTGTTGATCCAACACCGATCGTGATTGCTCCAAGCCCACCACCCGTAGGCGTATGAGAATCTGCTCCAAGAACAAGCGCTCCCGGCTTAATCAGACGCTCTGACATAATTTGATGACATACACCATCGTGAGTAATAGATAGTCCTTGTTTTTCTGCAAATTTTCTTATTTTTGACTGAAGAGATGCCATCTGTACGTTTGGAGCAGGAAATGCATGATCAAATGGAATAACAATTTTCTTTGGATCCCATACTTTTTCTGCAATTTGTTCAAATGGATCAATCGCCCATGCACACGTTGTATCATGTGCCATAACAAGATCTAGATTGGCGAGAACATAATCGCCAGCATATGTCTTTTTTCCCACATGTTTGGAAAATATTTTTTCAGCGATCGTCTGACTTTTCATAAAATATATATAATTTATAATAAACACTCCTAAGTCAAATTCTCCAGACGTTTGGTCGAAAAATTATCTGGAAGCGCTATTCGTTCAATTTTAAATTTCTCAGTAATTGATAATAATAATTTTTCTGGTGAATTTTTTTTATTTATCTCTTTGACTCGCTTTTTAAATTCCTTCGCTATAATTATTGCAGTATCAGATGATATGTAAAAATTTTCCACTGCTTGCAAATAATACAATATAAGATTCCAACCGCTTAAAGGTCCAAGTAATAATTGATTTTTATTAACACCAAATCGTGATAAATCATGTGCCTCATAAACAATCTTGTCATTGAGAACCGCTTTTTGATGAACACCTGCTGTATGTGTACGATTAGTGAGAGATACAGGCTCAGTATGTGGAACATGGAGATTGAGTATCGAAGCCATTAACACGTTTAAAGGATAACAAAATTCTATATTATATTTTTTTTCACAATCTTTTTTATTTATATATTGATAGTTGAGAATAAAACCAGAAGTTGAGGTAATTCCAGAACGTTCAGCCATGCCCCATATTGAAGTATCAACATATGCAACACCGGCTTCAACAGCAGTGTAAGCATTGATCAATGCAAATCCACGATCATTGTGAAAATGACATTCTAAATCAACATCAGGATATCTCTCTCTCAAAAATCCGACTCTCTCTTTTACCATATCAGGAGTTGCTATCCCAACAGTATCAGGTATTCCAAATGTATTTACATAGGGAGCTAAAAGATCATAAATTTCAATAACTTGATTCATCGGTGTTCTAAAAAAATCTTCCGTGCTAAATCGAAGATACAAGTTAGGATATTTTTTTCGTGTCTCAATTATTGTCTCTGTTACTCGATTAATAATTTCTCTAAATGATAGCCCATGACTGTGTTTTTGTGAATGATCAGCGACTCCTATATATAAGTTTAGTCCGTCAAAACCAGCCTCAATCGCTGATGCGATATCAGTTGTATGACATCTACAATGAGCAAGTAATTTTGCTTTTTTATTTTTCTTACGTATAATATCACGCAGATGAATAAAGTCATCATATTCGACTTCACTTACATTTGGAGCAAAAAATTCAAAACAAGAAATACCTAGTTCAAGCATTCCTTTAAGAAGCGTCTTTTTTTCTTCAAGAGTAAATCTATATTTTTTTGCATCAAACATCAATGGTGATTGTTGACCATCCCGAAATGTAGTATCTATTAAACTCTTCATTTAACCAATTTAAAATTATGAATTAAAAATAAAGAAATACGAATTTTCGAATAAAAAAATAATGCGTTCTGTCCTTCAATAATTATGTTGCTTTTTTCATAATTTATAATGTTAAATTACTAATTAGAGATTGTTTATACAGGATGTAATCCCGGAAATTCTAACCCTGTTTTTTCATCAAACCCACACATCAAATTCATACACTGTACACCATTACCTGAAGTACCTTTGACCAAATTGTCAATTGCTCCAATAATGACAACTCTATTTCCACGATTTTCGCGTTCCCATCCTATATCAAAAAAATTTGCTCCTTGTAATATTTTTGGTTCTGGATATCGATATAATCCGTGTTTTTCCTTAACAATTCGCACAAATGGTTTGTCTTTATACTCTGCTCGTAGTGCCTTCCAAATCTCTTTATCTGAAATTCCGGGTTTCAAAAAGGCATGTACTGTAACTAATATCCCTCTTACAATTTCTATCGCTGTTGCGGAGATATCAATCTTTATATCTGGATTAAACTTACTAAGCACACCCTCAATCTCAGCTGTATGTCGATGACCAGTTGGTTTATACGATCGAGTAGCTCGAGATCGTTCGGCATGCGCAGAAGAAGTTGTGGGAGTAGCTCCTGCCTGAGAACTACCCATTTTTGCATCAATAATAATAGGTTTTGATTCTATTAGATTGTGTTTTACAAACGGAAATAACGTGAGAATAGAACAAATTGCTTCACATCCCGGTCCAGCGATCCATTTTGCATGACGTATCGACTCACTATTTATCTCTGGAATACCATATACAAATTCATGAATAAGATGGGGGAGTAAATGAGGAGTTTTATACCATTCGTTCCATTGTTCTTCAGAATCCAAACGGAAATCAGCGCCAAGATCAATCACTTTTTTTGCAATTTTTGTAAAATGTTCCATCATTTGCATAGAAACACCATTTGGCAACCCTACAAATAAAATATCGCACGGTTTTAGTTCTTCCAATTTACAATACTGCAAATTTGTTACGCCACGAAGATTCGGATGAACAACTCCTACAGAAAGCCCTGCAAATTTTTGACTGGTAACTTGATGTATGGTTACTTTTGGGTGTGATAATAAAATACGTAATAACTCGCCTCCTGCATATCCAGACCCACCAATGATAGAAACACTGACCATATTGTAATTTATAAATTATAAAATTCTTAAAGTTATAAAGTTTAAAAATCAAATGTTTCCTAAGCATCTAGTCATATTAAATGTTCTATTCAATACAAACTACTCACTTAATTCCTAATTATATTTGCACAGTATTCCACAATTGCTCCTGATATACTCACTCCTGTTGGCACTTCAGAATTTTTAAATTCCATTGTGTGATTAATTTCGTTTATCGAAAAACCCTTCTCAGTTTCAAATACATCCATCGCAAGAATCCCTCCACCAACCGCATCAGACGCTTTTCGACAAATTGCACTTAATTCTTTAGTAACAGGACAATTACTTGCCTTTCCACCGCGTGCGGTATTTGTAATCCAATGAGAAGAATCACGATATATTGATGCGATTGTATTTCCATTAATTACAAAAGCACGAATATCACGTCCTTTTTTTTCAACATATGCCTGTAAATAATATGCTTTTTGTTGTGGCGATCCTAATACATCCTTATGTTCTATAACAGCTTCAAGCGCATCGTCATCATTTAATTTTGCCAACATTCTTCCCCATGATCCAAGTGGTGGTTTGAGAACAATTGGATAGCCACCCATTTGTTGTATTGCGGTGCGAGTCTCTTCAAGACCAAATGCCATTGCAAAATCGGGGGTTGCCACTCCTTTTTGCCTCAAAACAGACGATGTCAAAAATTTATCTTGACATAATGCAGAGACTGCAGAGGAATTTACGACCTTCACACCCATGGTTTCCAAAAACTGTACAGCGTATGTGCCTTTAACTGTTGACACTGATCGCTCCAATGCCACATCAAAAGTTGGTTTATATGTATTTGGATTAAAAATCTGTGTGCGAATATCAATGAGATCAATCATAATATTTCTTGATTTTCCAGATTCAATAATAAGTTTTTCATCTCCTCAAATAGTGCTGTGCAATAGACCTATGCGCATACGTTATAAAATTGAAAATTTGCAATTATTAATTCTTAATTCATAATTGATAATTATTACTCTCCCCAATCTTCTTCAACTGCTGGAGCTTCACTGACTGTAACTCCTTGTGGACCAATCGCATCAACTACCAATCGAGTATTACAATCTGTGCATGTAATTATTTCACTGACCTCAACGGAAGTTGAAATAACATTAGTTACATCACACACAGGACAAGTTGCTTGTAATGTATTCATATACTAAAATATCAAGTAATAATTAGTACAATTATAGATGGGTATCAAAAGAAGTCAATTTTTTCAGAAAAAGTAACACTTTTTATTATTTTTGTTATATTTTTAACATTATGATTGCTGTACCTGAAGTTGTAAAAAAACTTATCAAAAAAATACCCTTTATAGAGGAGAGCATCTCTGAGGGTTTCATAAACCTTTCTTCTCTCGCAAGAAAACTCAAACCTCAAATTGAAAATGAGTTAATGAAAGAAGTTACAGAAGGATCTGTCATCATGGCTCTTAAACGAATTGAGCAATCTAAAAAACGATTTTCACCTATCAAAAAAGCATTTTCATCTAGTCCTGATATACTGGTTCGATCAAATCTTTTTTCAATTACTGTAAAACGTCTCGACTTTACTCCTGATAAACATAAAAGACTTCTTGATTATAATAAAGAGATGGAATATTTTCTAACTATTAGTCAAAGTGAATTTGAAACAACAATAACAGGAAGTGAAGAATTACAAAATAAATTAAAAACATTATTTTCAACAAATACTATTATTGTAGAATTTCATAAATTATCATCTATCACGATTAGACTAACAAAAAATGTATCGACAATTCACGGAGTATACTATCACATTCTAAAAACACTTGCATGGGAAGGAATAAACATGATAGAACTCATATCTACTTACACCGAACTTACTATCATATTAAGTAAAGATGACATCGAAAAAGCATTTTCTCGTTTAAAAGAACTTTTTGAGGACTAGATTATATATGCATGTCATTTTTCCCACCCGTTTGGATGAGATGTGTACCACTTAACCAAGGTTTCAACACTTTGTTGCAAAGATCGCGTTGGTTCCCAGTTTAATATTTGTTTTGCTTTTTCTGTAGATGCAAAAAGTCGAGCAGGATCTCCCGCACGAGTCGCACCTTTAGTTACATCAAATGTTTTTCCTGTTACCTTTTGAACTGTCTGAACTATCTCCATAACAGAATTACCGTTGCCAGTACCCAAATTTATCGCTTCGTTTTTTCCACCTCGTAATAAATACTCAAGTGCAAATACATGTGCCTCATTGAGATCCACAACATTTACATAATCACGAATAGGTGTTCTATCAGGAGTGTCAACTTCAGGACACGTAAGATTAAATTCCTCTATACCAAGCGCTCCACGCACCGCATTTTGCATAAGATGAAATGATGGTTTTTTTGAATCCCCAATTGTCGCATCATCTGATGCTCCACAAACATTAAAATACCGCAACATTACATATTTAAGATTGTGAAGTGCTCCATACCACTCAATTATTTTTTCTGCCATCAATTTTGAATCTCCATAGGGAGAAATCGGATGTTTTGGATGACTTTCATCGAGTGGAACATATTGAGACTCTCCATACACTGCGCATGTTGATGAAAATACAAGTTTATCTATATCATTTCGTACCATATGTTCAAGGAGGTTTGCACAGGCCCACGTATCATTTGAAAAATATGTTTCAGGTTCCTTCATTGATTCACCTACATTACAATATGCACCATAATGAATGACTGCATCAAATTTTTTTTCTTTTTCAAATAAATCTTTTAGATCTTTGCGCAAATCATATTCATAAAATCTCATCTGTTTTTCTCCAAACTTTGTTTGAAGTAACTCAAGCGGTTGTCTATATCCTCGAGCAAAATTATCGACTCCTACAACTTCGTATCCTTTTTGAAGAAAAAGATAGGAAGCATTTGAACCAATGTATCCACCTGCACCTGTAATAAGAATTTTCATACAAATAGTCAACAAATACTAATAAATACCATATTTTATTTATTTGATTTTTTATTCAAATAAACAATTAACTCACCAATAATTCCCGTCATGATAATCTGAATTCCTACGATGATAAAACTCACCGCCATAAGAAGAGCAGGTCGACGATATAATAATACACCAAAAACGATACGTTCATAACTCATCCATAAAGCCAAAATAAATCCTACAAAAAAAAATAACCCCCCAACAATACCAAAAAAATGGAGTGGTCTCTCTGCAAAACGAAAAAGAAAATATGCTGATAATGTATCAATTGCTCCTATAAATGGTTTGCCAATTCCATATTTTGGTTTTCCATATTTTCTATTTCGATTGTGAACATGAACTTCTCCAACTTTGTAACCTAATAAATGGGTTGCAAGTGGTAAAAACCGAAAATTATTTCCATATAAAGGAATGTCTTCTAAAATCTCTCTTTTAAACACTTTAAATCCGCAGTTGATATCAGTTAACGGAGAATTGAGAAACGAACGCAAAAACCAGTTAAAGAATTTTGAATATATTTTAATAATAAATGTATCTTTTCGTGTTGTTCGAATTCCGTTTACAAAATCATATCCATCATCGAGTTTTGAAAAAAATCGAAGTAAATCATGAGGATCATCCTGCATATCACCATCCATAAAAACAATGATGTCGCCTTTTGCCGAGTGAATACCATTACTCAGTGCTTTACCTTTGCCTTTACGTACACGTTCTTGAAAAACAGTTATTTGATTATATTGTAATGAAAGCTCTTTGATGACCTTCAATGATCCATCTGTGGATCCATCATTTACAAAAACCACTTCATACGAGAGATGAGCCTGTTCCATGACTTCTCTAATTTCCTGAAAAAGTTCAGGTATATTTTGCTCTTCATTGTGAAGGGGAATTATGATTGAATACATGTATATAGTATACAATATTCTAAAGTCTAAAGTGCAAAGTCGAAAGTGGAAAGTCAGAAGAGAAATTCTCCTCTGTGGAGGAGTCTGCCGATTCGGCATGTCATCCTGAACTTGATTCAGGATTCATGGAATATAAAGTTATAAAGAGAGGGTAAAAATAAAAGGGCAAAGGGGAAAAGATAAGACACTGATGAAAGACTAAAGATTAAAAATTAAAGATTGAGGAAAAAAGTTATAAAGTTCATAAAGTCGAAAGTCTAAAGTCTAAGGGTGCTTGCCCGCCGAATCTGCGGGTCTTTCCTAATTCCTCTAAATTTTACTAAACACTCCTAGTGAGATTTTTCTATACACTTCAATATCCACATCCCCATATTGTTTTTCAAATCGAGTATCTTTTATAAGATCTGCATAGGCTTTTTGATATTCTTCTTTTCTAAAATCATTTTCCAATTCTGTCTTATAAATTATCACATAATCTGCCAATTCGTATCGGCTTGAAAAAATATAAAAATATCGTCGAGATGAAAAATAGGGCCCGAGTTTACCTGTTGATGATATTTTTATTGTTTCATCTTGTAATTCATTCATCCAATAAAGAAGTGAATTTTTTGCAATAGGACTTTCTGAAGTTGCTGAATCATCATGTTCAAATGAATAGGGAAGAGGGCTCTTAGTTATTGAAAAAAATATGGTAGAAACCATCAACATCCCGATTATTATATTCAAACCATATATGTTAACAAAATTATATTTCGATCGTTTCAACAATAAATACAAATTTCGAGCTCCATAAATTGTTGAAATAAAAATAAAAGGTTGTAATACAGCTGTATAATGAAAAATAATATTGCGCATATTAGCACTCCCTGAAAGCATATTGATTGCAAATTCAGGAATAATAATAAGAAGTTGGAGAGGTGCAAAAAAAGAAAAAAAACACAGTGGACCCATTAAAAACCATACATACCTGAGTGGGTCATTTTTGAAAAATGTGAAAATAACTGAAACTGGATTTTTTAACATACCTATAAACACAGAGGTAGTGTTATCACCATAATCCCCATAATATGAAATAGCAAAATGACTACCTCCTCGCGCTTGAGGAATAATAACTGTCATAACAAGAATAAACCAAGTTATGCATCCTAAAAAAAGAAGGAAGGGAAATTTTTGATTGAGAATTACTTTTTTCCAATTTTTATTTATCTTGCCAAAGCGAAAGTGCGTGATACCTACATACCCACGATTAACAATTGCGTTTTTTGCAATAATGTAAAGTGCAAAAAACGCAATTGTTAATGCAGTTTGTTCCTTCGTTATTAGCGATAAAACAACACAAATTATCATAGGAATAAACTTTTTTTCGATCCAATATAAATACATAAAAAGGAGAAGGGGAGTGGCAAGAGTGACGGCGTGAAAGTCGAAGATATTTGCCCGTTGCATCGGAGTATAGAGTAAATAAGAAATTCCAAAAACTAATGCAAGAATATGTTTGTGCACATGCTCAGGAAAAACGAGAATGGTAATTCTATACACTGCCCATGCACCAATTGCTAAAGCAACAGTTTGGATAAATAATAACATTTGTGGTCCTGAAAATATAAAATAAAAGGGAGATAATAATGCAAGAATTATATCTCCATGAATCGCCATTCGTATAAATTGTTGAGAGCCTTCAGGATTTGTGATCTCTAACATTCTAGAAAAATCACCCGTTTGTAGAGCACGATAGCTGTTATAAACAGCCTGATGCATAATACCAAGATCAAAATAGTGGGCGAGAAGATGCTCCAAACGTGTGATTGTAAACCACGAAAAATATATGATATAGAAAATAATACTCCCAATAAGAGTCCAGATAGTCCAAGATGTTGATGAATGTGATGGTTGCTTCTTCATTCCGTTATCACATTGTACCACTTGATATCTGAATAATGACTGAAATAAGTTTTATAAATTATGAATTATTATTCACTATAAACTTGATAGAATAAATTATGCAGATGTCAACAAAGATATTTATTTTTGCAATTGGGTGGTTGACTTCTCTTGTTTTATTATTCGCGGGGGGATGGTATTTTCATGATTTAATGCTTATCTCAACAAATATCACCATACCCACAAAACTACGAATATCAGAAATTCCACCTCCCCAATCACCACCACCCCAAAACAATATAACCACAGACTATATACCATTTGAATGGCCATTAACTGGAGCTTCTAAAGTATATTTTGAAGACACAATAACAGCATTTGTAATGAGTGATCCACCATACGTAGTTGTATCGACTTATTCTCGACAGCAAGGTGAAACAAATTTTATACATAATGCACGAACAAGTTTTTTTGACGGAATAGCATGGCATCGAAATACGGATACAAAAACGTCTTCTGATACGCGTTTTATTCCAAATAGTGTTATATCACAATTGAATATATTTCAAGCCAAAGATAGAGTCCTTCGGCAAAAAATAAATACCAATATCACAATTGATAATCAACCTATATCAATAACATCAGGTGAATTAGAAAATGAGACAACAATTCGTGCAGAACCAACATATACACGACTCTTGTCTGACGGAACAGGAACATTGCGCATCAATAATAAAACATATCCCGCTCGTATTCTCTATGCAAAATGGTATTCTATGGACAACTCAAAGTTAGTCTTTTATGATAAAGAATTTGGTGTAGTCACTCGAGTCATAGATTTTTGGGGAGAAGATGGAAGTGTGATTCACATTGATACAACAGATGTTGACAAAGCAACCGAGATATATGCGCCACACAAAATTGGTGTTATAAAAGATTCATTAGGACGGCTTAAAAAAGATTTTAATCTTCTGATAAAAACCTCATCAGAAATGCCACCTTCAACTTGGCATGTACAACTCAATCATCCTGAAATGAGTAACTTACAATTCTCTGTTACAAACATACTCAAACGTGCTGAAGGTCCTGCATACAACTGGTATCGAGGACTTGGAAAAGGTTTTATTACCGACATAAATGGAAAGACAATAAATGGATGGGGAACATTTGAATATATCCAAGAACAAAAATAATCTTAAATCCATGGTCTCTCTGGTTGAATAATACGGATGATACCAGCAACAATAACTGCTATTATAACTAACATCAAAACAGTAAGCAGTATCACGCTTAACACAAACTTCTTTTTATTTTCTGGTTTTTTTAGATATATAATAACACCCGATAAAATTGACATAGGGACGGCTAAAACACCAATCAAAAATGAGACCAAATGAACAATCGAAAGAAGAATAATTGGTGGTAGAATGATAATAGCATGTACGGATGGAGGAACAATCAACAATACAAATAATGCAAGAACGAAAACAAAAATATAGTTGAACATTTTTTATTATCTCATGATACCCATAACGACTCAAGAAGAACTTGAAGAATTAAAAAAAAATAACCCAAATCTCGTACTTTGGGCAGGAGGAGCTGGAGAATTTGTATCAACGCCAACACCATTAACGTTTGATCTCATTCTTCAACCGTTTAATCATGATTATCTTTGGAAAAAAACAGCAACAATACTAAAAATGCCCTTTGAACACTCATCAGAACCATATTTTTATTCAATCAAAAATCACTCATATGTAAATATAACATCAGAATATCGTACTTTTTATGGCCCTCGACTGAGTGGAATAACAGTATCTGATGAATACTCAAAACCACAACCACTATTAAAAATAAATATAAAAAATATTTTCAACACAACGGTACACGCATTAAAAAGTACCGTATGGCAAGCTAATCTCCTTCAACCAATTTTTATTCAAAAACTTCTCTCGGATATTCAAGATAATTTAGAACTTATTGTCTCAGAAGGAAAAACTAAATCAAACCATGATGACATTCAACCACTTCTCTTTGAAGGATTGGCATACATCACTGCTCTTGGAATTATAGATGGTTTTTTTGAACAGTATGTTATTCAAGTTATTAAACCAAATTACATAACTAAGTGGAATGGAATTGAATCCCTTCTTCAAGAAAAAATACGAAATAAAGATGAGTATTTTCAGTCTATGAACCAATTGGGAGATGTTCACGAAAGAAAAATTACATTACGTACCTATTTAGAACGATTTGGACAACGAGCATTTGATGATTATGAATTAAGCGCACCACGATTTTCAGAGATACAATCAGAACTCAATGAAATTATCCGAACCTATTCTTCACTATCCCCACTTTCAAATCATGGATTACATACAGCAATTGACAAACAAGATCAACATATTTTGAATACGTATGTTGAAATTAGAGCATTACGAGGAAGTATGAAGTTGCTTTTTCTTCAACTCATCGCTCATACTCGATCACTTTTAATTACATTCGCAAAATTTAATAAAATACCTTCGGACCTTATCTTTTTTTTCCATTCTGATGAACTTCAACATCTTCAAAAGCATTTGAAAAATGCTGAGAAACGAAGATATGAATATGAAAAAAATATTCTCACCTATCTTCCACCAGTCATAGCAGGAGAGCATTATGTATTTGAAAAAGTTGTTTCTTCAATGAATCAAAAAAGTATTCAAGCTACTCCAATTTCGCAAGGAAATGTAACTGGATTTTTGAAAAAAATTTCAAAGGAACAAGCTTATAGCAACGTAGATCTTCAACATCATATTATTATTCTTCCCGATGCATCACCCCATTTTACCCATTTGTATCCACAATCCGCAGGAATACTATTTCTTCAAGGAGGAGTTACTTCACATGGCGCAATAATTGCACGAGAATATCACAAACCTGCAGTTAGTCTTGGAGGAAATATACTGGAATTAAGTGAACAAACATTAGTAAACCTTAATGGTACAACTGGAGAAATCACTCTTATATAAAATCATCTCTCATCCTGATTTCCTGAATGAAATTTATCATGAACCTCTTTAAGTCGGACATTGGTAACGTGGGTATAAATTTGAGTAGTTGAGATATTTTTGTGTCCGAGCATCTCTTGAACTGAACGTAGGTCAGCACCATGGCTCAACAGATCAGTTGCGTATGAATGTCTCAACACGTGTGGCCCAATACGAAATAGAATTCCTGCTTGTTTACGATATTTTTCAATCATTCGTTCAATGGATCTGACGGATAATCGATGTGTTTCATCCGTAAGATTTTTTGTTTCTTTTGGTCCTGCATATCGAAGAAAGAGGGGACGATAATTATCTTTGCGATTTGAAAAATATTGTTGCAACCAATATTGTGCATGCTTAGAAATAAACACAACTCGTGCTTTTCCACCTTTTCCAATCACGCCAAACTCTCCTGTATCAAAATTAATTTGATCACGATTGAGAGAAGCTAGTTCGGACACACGCAACCCTGTAGAAAAAAGAACCTCAAGTAAAGCACGATCTCGCAATCCCATGATCTCTGTCGTATCAATAATTTTGAAAAGTCTTTCGAGTTCATCAGGTTGTAAAAATTTGATGGTACGATCTCTGCTTTTTCCTAGTTCAATCATCTCAGGAGCGATAACTTTGAATTTTTGTTTGAGAAGAAATCGTAGAAATGAACGAACAGCAACAAGAAAATAATTTTGAGTTTGTCGTTTTAATACCCCTTTGAATGGATTTGTATATTCACGAGAAAGATATAATCTGAAGTTACGTACCATCTCATCAGTAATTTGTTCTACATCCATATCAAAAACAGCAACTGAAGATGTTGCAGAGTTTGAAATTTCGAGAGATTTATTTTGAAGCGTTCCATCAATCTTACTCAATTCATCATTCACTACGGGATCAAATATATTCTTGATTTCAACGTTTTTACTTTCGACATTTGACTTTTGACTCGATACCTGTCCATACCTCTCAGTTACCCAATCCTTAAAAAACAAAATGTAATATGAATACATTTTTACTGTTTTTTGTGAAAGATTTTTGTCAAGTTCGCAATACTCCAAAAATCGAATTGTTGCTTCTGAAATTTTCATGGTTACTTTAATATTAACCGACGTTGAATATAAAATGCAAGGGAGATTCAACACGAATCCGGTTTTTCAACGGGATGACAACACATTTCCACTTTATACTTCCTTTATAACTTTACAAACTTTTTCCCGTGCAACCACCTCCTTTAGACTCCTCCACAGAGGAGAATTTCTCTTCTGACTTTCGACTTCTGACTTTAGACTTTCGACTTTATGACTTTATGACTTTATGACTTTATGAACTTTATAACTTTATGAACTCTTTTACCCTTTACCCTAATAATTGTCTTTAGTCGCTTAGTATCGAGTGTGCCTGATCATAGTTGATGACCCATCCCGTTTGTCGAATGCTTTTATAAAATGGTGTGCTCAACATCTCACCTTTACGATTATATAATTCAGGAAATCCACGATACGTTTCAATATTTTTTTTATAAGCATCAAGTTGGCGTTGCGCCTCAAAAATATATGATTGATTACTTGAAGCATTTCCAGTCAAAACAAGTGCCTTAATATACTCCGTTCCCCAAAAACTCCAGATCGCAGTACCACCATATTCTTGGAGAAACATACGAACTATTGGAAACTGTCTACTTCCTCGATCTTCTTTTTGATAGGGGAGACCGAACGGTTTATTTAATCCACTCTTTTGAATATACGCAAAACTTTTTTCATAATACATTCGTTCTTGAATATTTGAAGGACTAAGAAATCCCGTAAAAAGAACAACAAGCCAATCTGATGAATAAAAATGTTGAGACAAACTCTCTGAAGATCGATCTTCTAAAAAATATCCTCCTTCTTCATACCAATACGTTTTCAAAATTTTCTCTTTTAAGGAAGAAAGTTCACCTTGTGATGTCTTTTTAAGACCTAACATATCTGCGAGTTCTAGTGTTCGCCAATAAATCACGTTATCATAAAATGCACTTGAGCGTTGCGTTATATCTTTCATGCCTGATATATGAATATCTTTTTTTACAAGTCCCGTTTTTGTGTCATAAACGGTGCCAATATAGTTTTCAAGAAGTTTTTGAAGACTTTTTTTATATTTTTTCAACAATGTATTTGATGCATTTTGAGTTGATAACTGTAATATTGAGTCATTCGTATAAGGATAAATTCGTTCCAACTCTTTTGATGATCCCATTGATTCAAGAGTAAATAACAAACTATACATAGAATCTGATGGATACGCATACACTGGAATACAGGTGTAGTATTCATATCCTAACGGAACAATCGTCGTACATGGCTCACCATTTTGAGAAAAAACCTCAAGTGCAAATGCCACACTTTTTAACATACTTATCTGTCTATTTTTCCATATATCATCGCTAGATTTAACACGTGGATCAAGAGTTGGAATATAAAATGTTCCCAAATTACGAGGATATAAAACGGAAAAGTGATCACCCGATGTGATGTAAGGACGCGAAGGATCAAATCGCTGAGTATATATATCACGGATAATCGATTCAGAATCAGAAAACTTACTTTTTGCACTTCCTGCATACACATTAGAGATGATATGAAATCCTGCTTTAGCCCATGCTAATGCTTTAACGACTGGG